>Ga0209302_10001261_pt1 | contig 14712 bp, 17 predicted proteins | sample ArcOceMetagenome_2_FD_187445 | JGI IMG/M metagenome (GOLD analysis project Ga0209302, IMG submission 187445) | Marine eukaryotic phytoplankton communities from Arctic Ocean - Arctic Ocean ARC135M Metagenome (SPAdes) (version 2) | ecosystem: Environmental > Aquatic > Marine > Oceanic | place... | reverse complement strand
ACTTCTGAAGGTTGCTGGCCTCAGCTTACCATGGAGCCTTTTATCCCCCCCTCTCTCCCCTGCAAAGAGCTGTAAAAATCGCACTTTTGGGTGAAAAAATCCGCTGCGCGGGCAAAACAAGCGCGCTCCGCGCGGCGCCGCTCTGCGGCGCCGAAACAGGGGTGCCCCCCCCGCCCCCAGGGGGCGAAACAGGCGTGTCCACACTAAAAAAGTGCCCCCCGACGGACTATTAGTCCGCGGACTCGTATACACATACATACATACATACATACATACATACATAGCTCCTGGATGGATGGTGGCCCTTGGGTGGCTCTCCGATCCCACAAAACCGGTGAACTCTGCAGAGGTACAGTGGCTCCCGCTTGACGAGCATTTCTCACAGGTTCAGTGTGATGATACTATAGTCAGCCCGCGCGCCGAGGCCAGTTAGCTCGATCGTAACCGTATTAGTGCGGCCCGCGGGGGCCTCGTGCTTGACCAAGGCTCCGCTCAGGCTCGCCCTGCACAACGGGCAGTTGGGAGGCGACTGTTTGGTGCGTGCACGCACCGCCTCCCACTCCTTGAAGCACGCGGCGTGGACCTCGTGGCTGCATGGTAGCCCCATTACCACGTCGCCCGGCTCCATCTCGCTTAGGCAGATCGCACATTCAAGCACTAGCGGAAGTGTGTGGCAGTCGTCCGAGTCACCCGAGTCCGTGGCACTGGCGCTAGTACTCTCGCCCTGATGATCGCCCTGACTCGTCTGCAACTCCAAGTGCTGGGCTTCGAGAGGTTGGATGATGCGGGTGGGTAGCGTCTTGCTCGGAAGCTCCCAGACCTCGACTGGCTCTCGCCGTGGCAGCTCATTGTCTTGGCCTGCAGTGGACTCCTGCTGCAAGATTTCAGTCTGCATCCTGCGCCGGATCAGATAGACCGATAGACAGCACAAGATGGGCCCTCCCATAAATAGGGCGACCAAAAGGACTCGGGTCACCAATGTCTCGTGTCGCTCTGGCGGGGGCGGCGACGGCGGCGGGACCGGGGGCGACGGCGGTGAAGGCGGTGAGGGGGGCGGCGAGGGCGGCGAAGGAGGCGATGGCGGCGACGGTGGCAGAGGTGGCGGAGGCGAGGGTGACGAGGGTGGCGAGGGCGGCGGCGGTGGTAGCAATGGTGGCGAGGGCGGCAAGGGCACGAGCGAAGGTGCGGCAGCGCGAGCAGGCGACACCATCAAAGAACGGGCGACGTTCGAAATACGTTACAAAATCTGAGCGCAACTGCTCTTTATAATATCGGAAATTCGTCAAGGATTCCGAATTCTGGCCTCAGAAATAGGTGCTCTCTGTCAAATATTTCGAGATCTTTACATTTTCAGTGCTTTTCCTGAGGCGGCCCTTTTGGGTACGACCATGGGAAAAGCACTGAAAATATCAATATACTCGAAAATCTCACCTTAACCCCTACTCGTAGTTTTTTCGCCTGTTCTCCTCTAACCTCAAGGTGGACTGCACCCTAGCACCATAGGCGAGGTCTGGGGAGGCCTGCATGCATGCGTAACTGATGTCCACTAAATACCACTTGGGGGAGGGTAAAGAGTAAAGTATTACTATTAGTCCGATAGAACGAATTAATTAGCCCCCCCTTTGTCTGTGTCACTACGACTATAGAGGGTAAGTATAAAAGTTCTCACACCACCAGCAGCGCCAGACCGTCGCGCGTCCGGCAGCATACCGTAGTTGCGACTTACACAGAGAGTAGCCGCGGCTTAAGTAACGTTACACTAGAGTAGCCGCGACTTGCACAGCTCCACAAAGCTCACGGCCTCACGGCTGCGTATCCCACGTATCTTGCGCGGCGGTGCCCTCCTCCTCCTCATCATCGCGGGAGCCGAGTAGCTTTTTGCGCTGCGCGAGCTTGACTCTAAGCATCGCGGCGATGCCTGCCGGTTTTCAGCGGAGGATCACCGCCTTGTCTTGTGGCGGGAAACTCAGACTGTGCCGAGCCCCGAGAGGGCTACAACTGGTTGTATCCATCATCGCGCTCTGAATAGCGGAAAGGCAGGAGCGGCCAGGGCCTTCAGGCGGGGCCCGGCGGAGCCAAGCAGAGCCGCGGGGCGCTGCCGCTGCAGGGGCCGACCGGTCCATGGAATGTGTGCACTAGCGGCAGCGCTCTCACCCGCGCCGTCGCTCGCCTGACTGGCGGGCTTGCACAGCTTGCTGGGATCGACATGTTTGAGCGCCGACGGCCTGCGGATCTGCGCAAAGAGGTCGTCCCTACCGCCGCCACTCGATGCACCTTCAGAGGGGCTGCTACTGCTGCTGCGGTCGACGTGCCTGAGCGCCGACGGTCTGCGCAGCTGCGCCAGGAGATCATCCCGTCCGCTACCGCTCGCCGGACGCTCGGCCGAAGACGGCGGCCGTGGCGGAGCGGGGGGCGCAGGTGGCGGCGGCGGCGGCGGCGGCGGCGGCGGCAGCGGTGGCGGTGGCGGCGGCGGCGGAGCAGGTGGCGGCGCCGACGGCGCAGGTGGCAACGGTGGCAGCAGCGGTGGCGATGGCCTGGGCAGCTGAGCAGCAGACGGCGTCGCCGTCCCGTAGAAGTGTGGCGGCGGAGGCGGGATCTCGTCGTCCTCGAGGAATCTCGACAGGCATGGCGGCGGCCGCGGCACAGCTGACACGCCGACCGACGCGCCTCCCGACGGCGCAGGCGCGTAAGCAGGCGGCGAGGCCGTCCCGTAGAAATGGCTAGGCGGCAATGGGATCGTGTCGGTCGCAACTTGCACCTCTGTTGGCACTCGACCGCTCGGACAATCCCCACGCGGACAGGATCCACGGATCCAGTCAGACGCAGCGAAGGTGTCTCCCTGCGCGTCGGCGCCGCCCGGGCTATCAGTGCCGCACCCGCCACCACCGCCAGCCGCCGGCGCGCCGGGCGCGACCACCAACGACCCCGCAGGCAGCGCGGGTACCTCGTCGAGGTGTGGCTTACACTCGGCGCCCGTGAGCGTCTCGGCGATCAACTGCGCCGTCCTCGGGTCCTGCAGGTCCGCCTGCGTGACGCCCGCCTCCCTGAAGATCTTCTTCCACTCCTCGGGCAGCTGAGATAGCTGGCTAGGCTCGGCGAGGTTAATCGTAACGGTCAGCCCACTACCGCTGGACGACACGTGTACCCCGGTCCGGTACCGGCGGCGAGCCGAGACGAGGATGACTGTGACGCCTAGCAGGAGAACGCACAGCACCGCGCCCTGCTTGTCTCGACTCCAAGGCGACGACGGCGGTTTGAAGAGGGCATCGATGCCGGATGGATCCTGCGTGGCACCTCTCAGTGCTTTTAAGGCAGCCTTCGCCGCCTCGCCAGCGCTGGCGGGTGGCTGCCAGATCGGCATCCTGCAGTGCGCGCTTGCGGCGAGGTGAGTGGGGGGGAGGAGAAAAGCGAAACATACTTGCGGACGTTTGTAGATGGACAGATAGATATAGATAAGATAAGATAGATAAGATAGTGTGAGGGGCCCAGGCATCGCGGAATCGCGTAGCGTCGTGAGTCGTGTAGCGTCGTGAAACCCAACAATCTTATCTTATCTATCTAGATGGACAGTGCGCTAGGCCGTCGGCCGTCAAGCAGATCTAGCTGCGCATCAAGCGTCGAGCCGGTCCGACTCTCGCGATCGGGAGTGCCGATCGGCAGACTGAGACCTCCCAGACTGAGACCTCTCAGACGAGTGAGAAGACCGCTCCCGCCCGTGGCCATGCGACGCATGGCGCGGCTGGCGGTGCGACGACTCGCGCGGTGCTTCCCCAGGCACCCCCGACGTGCGGTGCCGCTCGCCGCCTTCGCGGGACGCGCGCCGCTCGTGCCGCTCGCGCGACGGCTGCCGCTGCGCCGGTGGCGCTGCCGCCTGTCGCTCATCCGGCGCACGCCGCATCCGATGCCGCGACGCCGCAACCTCTTGGGCCAGCTGCTGCCGCCGTGCCGCCGCCTCCGCCGCCGTCGGCACCGCCGCAAGTACCACGGCCCCGCACTCCTCCTCCATGCACTCCTCCATGCACTCCTCCGACGTCGGCGTCGGCTCGAGCAGCACGCCACAGCTACCGGCGGTCCCGCACTCGAAGCGCTTCCGAGCCTCCAGGTCCACAGGAGGCGGCTTGGCGGCCCCATCCTCGGCGGCGACCGCCGCGCGCCGCGAGCGGCAGACGTAGTAGGCCACAGTGCCGAGAGCCGCCACCAGCACTGCCGCGGCGAGAGCGGCCACGATGGCTTGGGTGGGCGGCCCCTCGGCAGATGCGTCCTCGGGTGTGTTTTGTGTGCCGCCCACCGAAAGCGGCGGGGGCGAAGGTGACGAAGGCGGCGGCGGCGGTGGCGGCGAGGCGATCAAGATTGTGGGCACCGCCTCCACCGCGACACCCAGCGCGGTGGAGGCGGCGGCGGCGGTGCCGAGGGCGGAGGCGAGGGAGGCCTTAACCGTGACGGCGGCGGAGGAAGCGGGCACGGCAATGTTGGCGGTGATGATCACGCTGGCGGCGGCCACGCTGATCGTGACAAGTGACTTGTCGACGCCGGCGGCGGTGGCAACGCTCCGCTGCAAGCTCGAGGTGTCAGAGTAGTCGGTGACGCTGCCGCTGGCCGCCAGCGTGAGCACGATGGTCTGCGTCGAGGGCGGCGGCGAGGGTGGTGGCCGTGGCAGCGGCGATGGCGGCGTACCCGGAGGTGGCGGCAACGGAGGCAGGCTGGGCGGCAGCGGCGACGGCGCGCAGGCGCCGTGCGAGGGCCACGCCACGCTGGAAGCTTCGAACGCCGCGCGCGCCTGCCGCGCCTGCCGCGCCGCGCCGCCGCCGCACGCTGCGCACAGCTCAAGCGCGGTGGCGTTGGCGGCGGTGGCATTGGCGGTGGTGAGGTGCAGCTCGGCGAGGTAGCCCAGAGTGGGGCAGTGGTGCGGCTGGTGCGCGAGGGCCGTGCGGTAGTAGGCCTCGGCCAGGGTCAGGTTGGGCGAGGGCCGGCGTCGGGTGAGGAACCCTCCCAGGTTGTAGACGTCGGCGAGACACGAGCTCCGGGTGGCGGAGACGTCCCAGTCTTTGGTCGATCGACCGTCGGGGCTGCAGTGCGGCTCGAGGCACCTGGTTCACATGTGGGGCGAGAGTCAGGACAGGGGGCTGAGGGTTGAGCGTGAGAGTCGAGGGTTGAGGGGGAGGGGGAAGATGAGGGCGAGAGCAAGAGGGAGGGTGGATGTGGGTGGGTGAGTGAGGATGGTGGTCAGGGTAGGCGATGGGTAGTGGTTGCGAGCTGTGGCGAGGGCGGGGGTGCGAGGGACATGTGGCTCGAAGCACGCACCACACGAAGTCTAGCGAGGTCTCCGCGAGATGATCGGTCTGGAAACCTCGAGTCAGGTGCACAAAGCCTTCGGCGTCGATCGTATGGCCGAGTAGGTCCATGACGCGCGCGTAGGAATCGACGTGCAGCAGCGGAGAGCCGTCCGCCGCCAGCGCGTGCACCGAGGGTGAGACGTGGATGCTTAGCTTCTGCCCCCGCGAACAATGGTCCTCCACCGAGCAGCCCACGTGGATCTCCTCGCCAGGCGTCGCGCAAGCCAGGTAGAAAGAGGTCGCCGTGCCCGCCGCACCACCGGCCGCCGCGAGCAATTGCGCGCCATCAAAGTCACAGTCCTCCATGTGTTGCTTTGAGGCGAAGCGTTGCAGGTCGTGCCACTGCGCCGCCCAGTGGAACACGACGGTGCCATTGATAGCGCAGTGCAGCGGCGCCGCGTAGCGCGCCACTGCCGCGGGCGTCATGCTCCACAGCCCTGTGTCACCGTCAGCAAAGAGAAAACGCTCGGTGATGGGTGGCGGCGAGGGCGAGGGCGGTGGTGGTGAGGGTGGAGGAGACAATGTTGGCGGCGGCGGTGGCGGCGGTGGCAGTGGTGGCGGCAACGTCGGTGGCGGTGGCGGCGACGGCGGCAAGAGTGAGGGTGGCGGTGGCGGCGGCGACGGTAGGGGAGGAGAGGGCGAGGGCGGTGATGGCGGGGGCGGGGGCGGTGAGGGCGGTGGCGGTGGAGGATTGGGCGGGTTCACAAAGCCAGGAGGCGACGGCGGTAGTGGGGATGGCGGCGGAGGCGTAGGTGATGGAGGTGAAGGTGGCGGCGGTGGCAGCGGCGGCGGCGGCGGCGGCGGCGGTGGCGGTGGTGGGGATGGCGGTGGGGGTGGTGGAGGTGGACGAGGGGCTGGGGGTGGCGAGGCGTTTGGTGGTGGTGGCGGAGACGGTGACGGTGGAGGTGGCGGAAGCGGTGACGGCGGAGGTGGGGGAGGCGGTGGCCGAGGTGGAGGCTGGCTGCTCACGGTCGAATATCCAGAGCCGCCTGCCGGTGGTGCGTAGACACATTGGAGTGTTCCAATGATAAGGAGGCGCTTCATTGTCCAAGCGCGTCCAAGCCGCAAGCTCTCGACGTCGTCCAGCGCTTCGTCCTCGAAGCGCTCGGAACTGTCGTGACTCTCTTGAGAACCTTGTCGACAGGCGCACGGGGGGGCAAAGAGATAGCAGTAGCCCTATCCGCCAAGTGTATATATATCGTGGGTAGGCAGTGGGTAGGCCGTCCCATTTGTGTGTGTGCCGCGTTGGCACCCCTCCGGCGCGTTAATACATATATATATTAACGCGCCGGAGGGGTGCCGACACGGCATACACACGAATGGGACGGCCTACATACGAGGCACCTACTCGAGAGTACACACAAAAACACACACAAACACAAACAAACACACAACGCGGCCCGACAAAGTACGGTGTGGACTCACGCCGTGGCGGCGCCCCGTCCTTATCAGAGGAGGGCGCCTCGCCCCCACCCCCAGCAAGCTGCATCTCTGTCGCGATCTCCCACGCCGAAGCTATGTGCACCGCCACCGAAAGGCGCTGTGCCTGCAGCGCGAACCACGTCGACGTCGACCAGCTCACTTCGTTCTCGTACTGCCGTTTCGTTAGCTTGTTCCGCACCTTGTCCTGCATCCGTCAGAAGAGCCGCACCACCGGCTCGCTCCAGCCGCCGTAGGTCTCGGAGAGCAGCATCAGCAAGTCCGTGTCCGAGTGCGACTGTGCGACAGCGCGTGGGCGTAGTCCGGCTTCATGTACGCGACGTAGCCGGCGCCGGTGCGGGGCGAAAAGTTGCCACTACCCCCGGCGGCAACAGTGCCCTTGACGCCGCGCTGCGCGAGGCCAAAGACGTCCGCCCGCGTGCCGGGCGCGGTGTTGCCGAAGCCGACGAAGGCACCACGCCGCCCGATGTCCTCCACCCATCACCCTCGCCTCCGAACAGTCGCGCCGGGTATTAGACCCCCCCGTCAGTCGCGCTTTCAGTTCTAACAGAACGTCTAGAATCACTAGAGTCATACACCGGCATTAAGAAAACACGGAGAGACTGAGAGAGCGGCGCCCGTGCCGTTGTTTCTTAGCTGTTTTTTTTGCAGACCGGCTGCCCACGCCGTCGTTTCTTAATCGTTATATCCGCGTGAAAAAGCGACTTTACCCCCCACCCTGCCACGCTGCCAGCGTGGCGGTCGATCCATCCTGCGTTGTGGAAGGGCAAGATCGTCACGGTCAACCCGGACGTCTTCATCTACTACGAGGTGGACGGGAACGCCCCCAAGCACTCGCTGCAGTCCAGCGACCTACGGCCGGGACCAAGAGTGGGTGCTCCTCGCACCCGCTCGGCGGGTGTGTAGTAAGTAGCCAGTTTCTTACTAGGGTCTCGACTGTCTCTCGTGGCGGGCACGCCGCGGTTTCTTATTTGGGGGGGGGGCAAAAACTTCCCCGTTATTTCTCAATGTGGCAGTTTCTTAACGCCGGTGTGTGACTGTACGACGTGGCGGGGGCTTTTCAGCCGGCATCTACGATCTACTAAAGCGTACCGGCCGGGCGGGGCGCCCGGGCGCCCTCTGCTTGTAGCTGGCTTGTTCTCTCGGTTTGCGCTGTTGTAAGCTCGAGAATATAAACTCTGAACCCTGAACCCCCTTGGTGCTGCAGCTGGCGTGTGACTGTGTTCGTCTTTCGTTCTACGTAAACGGTAAAGCGTTGTACGTTCTAGATCTCTAGTGTTCTCGGCTAAAGCCGTACGCTTTACTGGAGTTCTTTCTCACTGGAGTTTTTCTATACTGGAGTTGGCCGTTGAACGGACCACTTTTCATGAGCGATGAGGAGTCAGAGCGGGCATACATTACCGCACACCACTAGACACAACCCAAAGCCTCACTAGACACTACGACTGTGCGCGCGCAAACTCGGGCGCAGACATGGAGTTGGCGCGGCCGAGGTGCTGCTGGCCGAGGAAGATGAGCGAGGTGACCGGCACGCGCGCGTACATGAGCAGCATGCAGCCGCTGATGCCGCGCATGAAGCGGTGCCAGCACGCGATCTGCAGGGGCGAGAAGTGCGGTACGGGCATCATGTGCGCGACCAGGTCGAGCAGGGCCGAGGCCTCCTCCGCACTGAGCGTGAGGGCGCGCAGCCACTCGGCGACCTCGACGAGCTCGAGGAAGAGATCCTTGAGATCCTTGGCGTTGGCCAGGCAGCCGGCCAGCTCCGAGAGCCGCTTGACGAAGGCCTTGAGCTTGCCACCCGCGCGGCTCGCCAGCTCCTTGAGCTCGGAGGGGGGTCGCGGCGCACTCGCCTGCTGCCAGGCGGGCTCGAGCGCCACCTGCACGGCACCGAGCATGATGGCGTTGAGCCTCGCGTCGGCCATGTGGCCCTTCAGGTGGCGCAGCGTCGCGGTGAGCTGCGGGTCGAGCTCGAGCCCCGAGGCGGGCGAGGTCCAGGCCTCGAGCAGTAGCGCGGCGAAGGCCTCCCAGTCAGTGAAGGTGAGGAAGAGCACGCGCCGCTTCTGCGTCTCGAGCAGGTGCAGGCACAGGAAGGAGATGTGCACGTACCTGGTCAGGGGCTGGGGCTAGGGTTGGGCTTTGGGTTAGGGTTGGGGCTAGGCTTTGGGTTTGGGTTAGGGTTAGGGTTGGGGCTGGGGTTGGGGCTAGGGTTAGGGTTGGGGCTAGGGTCAGGGTTAGGGTTAGGCACAGGATTAGGGTTAGGCACAGGATTAGGGTTAGGCACAGGATTAGGGTTAGGGTTAGGCACAGAAGAGGTGCACGTACCGCAGCGCCACGGCCTCGGAGAAGAGGAAACTCTCGCACAGGTGCGCCGCGAGCGCTGCCGCCCGACCGCCGCCCCCGTGCGCGCCGCTGTCCAAGAATGCAGCGCCTGTCGCGTCGGCTGCCGCCCCTCCACCTCCACTAGCATGCTCGTCGGGCACGCCGTCGCACTCCTCGAGCGTGGCGTAGCAGCGCTGCAGGTTGTCAAACTGTCGGCGACAACTGCGCTGGCTCACGTTGAGCTTCTCGCGCAGCCCCTCTATCTCACGGCGCAGCTTCGGCGCTGGCTTCCGGCCGAGCAGCTCACGCATGACTCGCTCGTCGAAGCCGTAGTAGGCGTCGAGCACGAGCCGGCGCATGGCGGGCAGCATGCGGTAGCGACGCTGGGCGGCCAGCTGCGTCGGGTCCATGAAGTACGGCTGGAGCATCCAGAAGAGCCGGAACTGGTCGCTGCAGTCGGCGAGCACCAGCTCCTGCAGCGCCTCATCTGGGCTCACCCCCTCGTAGCCGACCGCCTCCTCGACACGGAGCCCCTCAAGCCACGCGCCAAAGAGACCGAGGTCGACGATCAGCGGGTCAGAGATGAAAAGCTCGAGCGAGCCCATGTCGGGACGAACGCGCGCGCGCTCCGCCGCACGCCTGCCTCGCCGAGGCAGGGAAGATATCTGAAGATAGATGATGCACATATGCCTTTCGAGCAGGGAAGCGTTGCGATAGGTCAGTTATCGGTTTTGCATGAACATGACATGCATGCACATGTTGCACATGTACATGTGCATGCACATGCACATGTATTGAAAGAGAGATAAGATAAGATTGTTGGGTTTCACGATAAGATAAGAGTATCACCATCGCCAGTACACCGTGCCTTTGTGTCTGGGTGTGAGGGGCCCAGGCATTGCGGAATTGCGTAGCGTCGCGTGTCGTGTAGCGTCGTGAAACCCAACAATCTTATCTTATCGGTTTCACGACGCTACACGACTCGCGACGCTACGCGATTCCGCGATGCCTGGCTGGGCCCCTCACACCCAGACACAAGGGTACGGTTAACTGGCGATGATGATACCCCCCTATAAACCTAGGAACTCGGCCCGGACGGCGCTGCTGGACTGCAGTACGTAACCGACGATCCGGGCCTCGCCGCGCACCCCCGAAGGGTACTACGCGGCCCTGCGGCCCCTGACTGGCGCGGCGAAATACGCGTGGGACGCACGAGCACGTTGACGCAAAGATCGAGAGTGGCCTTCGACTGCGAGTAGCCCTTGCCAAAGTCGTGTAGCCCATGAGTCCTGACGGCGCGGCGCTAACGTAGGGTTAGGCTACAGATGGCCACTCGTGCGAGCGCTGTCCGAGCCGCCCCCTACGCGCCGCTGCCGTCGCGTCGCCGACCGGTAGGGCAGAGAGTGCCGGCGCAAGCGCACGGCAGGGTGGACCGGCATATCCGCCGGCCAACCTCTTCCCTCCAAGCACCCCTACCGGCCCTTTGCCGCCGCGGAGGCGGCGGCAGATCGCCACCGCGTCGCCAGCACCGCAACGAGGCTACCGCGGGGCTACTACGAGGCTACTACGAGAGCTACTACGAGGCTACTACGAGGCTACTACGTGGCTACTACGAGGCTACTACGAGACCACTACCAGGCCACTACCAGGCTACTACGAGGCTACCACGAGGCTACTACCAGGAGCCGCACGCGCGCCACTCGGCCAGCAGCACAGCAGCGGCAGCACCGCTCGTCTGCCGGCGCCGCTCACGCCAGCAACACGTCACATCTCCTCGTGCAGCAGGATGCAGCTGGTGTGCAGCCCAGCTTGCACTCCGACCTCGCCGACGAAGACGAGCACGTCGAGCGAGCCGGCCTGGGCCAAGTGGACCATGATGGAGCTGTTCATGACCGACAGGCACCAACACCTGCCAGCAGCTAGCATGTTGCATGTGCTGGACAGCACCCCGTTGCGCCATAGCAGAACATCACAATGTGGTCGGGCAGCAAGCTCGCGACGAGCAGCAGCAGCAGCGCGACGGTCGGCGAGAGGGCCGCACGCACCACGGTCGGGCTCACGTGCTCGCACCGCCGCCACGAGCGACGCGAGCGCCGCGACCCACCGGCGTTTGCCATCGCGCGAAACTTCTCTTCTTATCTATCGTCTCTTATCTATCTATCATGTACATACATGAGCTGGAAGGTTCCGCGCTTTTTCCCTGTTAAGTCTGACTTGGGTTGCAGCCTCACCTCGAGATACCTCGACGATGCCGCAGCCTCAACCACGATCTTCCCCGAGCTGGGCCGCAGCCTCAACCACGATCTTCCCCGAGCTGGGTGTGCCGATGAACTGCATTGCGCCACCGCTCGTGTACCCAACCACGAGCGCCTCAGTGCTGGTGGCATTCAACCGCACGGCAAGACCGGGCTGTGCTTATGTGCCCGGACTGGCCCAGACGGCGGATAGCCTGTTTGTGGTGCTTGCACGCCACGCAGGCAGCGAACACTGGGCGAAGCTGGAGCAGCTGGGAGAGGGTCAACAGCTACCGATCGAGCTAGGTGGACTGCGATGCGCCGCGGGCTGCGCTTTCCGCGTGCGCTGGGCGAACAAGCACGAGGCGACCTCATCCGAGACCGACCTGATCCGCACGCCGCCGCCCGCCACTAAGCCGAGCTCCAAGGTCTACGCGCTGCGGCTCGAGTTCTTTGTGTCGCCGCCACTACCGTCGCCGGTCAGCACTGCGGCCGCGGCCTTCGCGGCGGGCGTCGCCAACTTGCTTCGCATGAAGAGTGAGCGGGTCACTGTGGCTGAGGTATCGGCGAGCGGCCGCTTCCTGCTGCTTGACCTGCTGGAGCAGGACGTCCACGCGTACATCAAGGGCAAGCGTCTCCCCGAGATCATGCCGCTGCTGCGCTCTCATGGAGGCGAGCTCAACGTCTCGGGCCACGCCTTTGATGCTGGCTTCGGCGTTTGGGCGCAAGCGCGGGAAGCGGAAGGTGCACTATACACACAGCGCAGTCCACAGTCCACAATCGGCAGTCCTCATAAAACAGATATGCATGTGCATGCAGGCATTGGCGCACCCCCAACGCTGCTCTGGCCCTCACCCGCTGTGCGCGGTGGTCAGACCGCGGCGGAGCGCGGCGGCGAGGTCGCGGCGGCGCGCGGCGGTGCCGGCGGCTTCGGCGCTGCGCTCGCACTGCTCTCCGTGGCGGTCGCTGCCCTGCTCTACTGGAAGGGTGCGTCTGCATGGCAGCGGATACGCCTCAACGCGCGGCGCGACGGGTCGCGCCTGGCGGGCGCCGGGGCGTGGGCGGCAGTTGAGGGGGAGGACGACGCCTCCGGGCGGGAGGAAGGGAGTGACATCATGCTCAAACTGAGTAGCGTGCTCCAGATGTAAGGTGTGCAGCTTAAGTATGTCGCAGTGAGGGCCGTGGAGAGCCGTACGTATGGGGTGAGAGAAGCTTCACGCGGAAGATCACACACACACACACACACTATATACTTACACACTCTATAGGATATACCCCCCATCATAATGCGGGGAGCCTCAGGTAGCCTGCACACGCCGGACTGCGACGCGCGCGACGGGGAGGGCCACACGCACACAGTGGCACGCGTGTCGGATAGGGGTGAAATTCTCCTCAGCAGACAGCACTCGTCAGTCCTGGTAGGAGGACTCGTAGGAGGAGTGGGGCAACGGCGCAGCTGCGCCCTAGGCTGGTACAGACCCAGCCAGTGTTGGTGTCCCAGGGACTTAGATAGCAGCGTGTGTGACAATGGTGTGATTCTAATTTAATTCAGTTCAGTTCCCTGCTTCATAATGAGTTATGGCGGAGCCCCTTTGACCGCGCGTGTTAGCGCCGGAGTTCAAGGGAGCGGAGCACTTTGGTTAATTAAGATGCCCGCAATCACGCGGTGTAACAACTGACACGGCGGCAGGGAAGGAAGCGAGGCAAGGCTCGAGGCCCCCACACGCGGCCCTGGGGGTCGCAGGCGTCGGTTCCAGGAGCCCGCGCCGGTGGGCCGATCGTTCCGATGGCGTGGCTGTTGCTGCGGAACGATCAGCTCGTGCTCTATCTCTGCCCGGAGCTGAAGGACGCCTCCTTCGAAACGCTTGGCGCCAAAGTGGCACAGAGCTGGGGCTCACCCTCGACGTTCGACATCGCCGCCGAGCTGGCACGAATCGACGCGAATAGGCGGCGCCGCCCGGCGCGCACGGCGGCGCGCGACGCGCTCAGGAACAAGATCCACGCAGTCCTTGGTGCCGGGCTCAAGGCGCGGCAACGGGCGGAACGAGAGGCAGCAGGCAGCGCTCCTGAGGTGCTCGCGCCTTCAAACCGGGGGCGAGCCCATTCGGACCATCGCGAGCTTCGCCGGGGTGGGCGCCGTGGCACTGCGCGCTCACCGCGTGCGCGTCTGTGCGTGGCAGGGACACAAGTGGCTGTGTGGCCTGAAGAGCCCGGGCTCACGCCTGCGCCCACCCTTCTCCGGCGACGTCACCTTCTTCTACACGGTCACCGCGCCGCCTCGCCCGGTGCCGCCTCGCTCGGCGCCGCCACGCGCGGCACCGCCATGCGCGGCGCCGCCTGCGCAGCGCTGCCTGCGCCTAGCCTTTGCCGCGCCGCCTTTGCCGCGCCGCCTTTGCCGCGATGCCTTTGCCGCGACGCCTCGCGCCGCGCCGCCGCGCGCGGCACCGCCTCGCGCGGCACCGCCTCGCACCGCGCCGCCTCGCCCGTGAGGCCGTGTCTCCGCCCCACGCCGCCGTGTGTTGTTGTGAGGACATAACTAAGCGTAATCTCTACACTCTAGTCTGTACTGTGTACAGGGTCCCTACCGGCGGCTTACTAACGCTTACCGTTAAAAGCCGTGCATGACTATCGACTGCCTTTCAAAACTGAAGTAGACTGTTAACTGGGGAATCCCGCGCAGCCTCTAACCATAGAACGCACCTGACCCTGAGCGGTGGAGCGCCTTCAGCTAGCCGCCGACGAGGCTGCCTACTCAGGGGACCTGCGAAGTGCGAACCTCGATCGAGTACGCAGGCGGCGCACAAACGACTCTGGCACACAATACGGCCCTTGGACAAGCTCCGTGTCTGGGATCCGGGCGATGAGGGTTGGGTGTTACCTACTTTCGCCAAAAACAAAACACGCCTCCCCGCGTCCTTCACCGCCCCTCAAGCCAAACTTGGCCGCAGGCCAACATCATAAGAAGAAAAAATGACCCCTCGCCGTAAAACCTCTGTCCAACAAGAACCCAGCCTCTCAAACCAAACTTGGCCGCAGGCCAACATCATATAGAAGCGGAAGATGACCCTTCGCCGTAAAACCTCTGTCCAACGAGAACCCAGCCTCGCAAACCAAACTTGGCCGCAAGCTAACATCATAAAGAAGCGGAATCACCCCTGCCCTGTCACCTTCTCCCTGCCGACAAAAGGAGGAGGGGGAGAAAACAAGGCCGGGGGGGGGTTGGGGGGGCCGGCCCGGACGGACGGAGGCCCCCCCCAACGTAAATGAAGGAGCCGGCCACGCTCCGCCACTAACCGGGTGGGTACACCCTATTCACCTACCCTCTTACCGGTTGAAAGGGTGTACCCACCTCTTACCGGTTGGTGTCCACGTGTAGCTATCTGAAA
>Ga0209302_10001258_pt1 | contig 14722 bp, 9 predicted proteins | sample ArcOceMetagenome_2_FD_187445 | JGI IMG/M metagenome (GOLD analysis project Ga0209302, IMG submission 187445) | Marine eukaryotic phytoplankton communities from Arctic Ocean - Arctic Ocean ARC135M Metagenome (SPAdes) (version 2) | ecosystem: Environmental > Aquatic > Marine > Oceanic | place... | reverse complement strand
GGCGGGTGTTCTTAGGTTGGCGCCCCCCCCTGGAAGCAAGGGGCAGATCCCCCTGGCAAGAGCCGCCTTCGCCCTCCAATTCCTCGCGACAGCGCGCGGCCCGTCGACGTCAGTGCCGTTCCACACCCGCACCCTCGCCGGTGCTCGCCTGCCGCCGCCGCCGCTGGTGCCGCTGCGCCTGCAACTGGTGCCGCCGCCGCCGTTGCTGTTGCTGCCGCCACTGCCGCCGTTGCTTCCGGCGTCGCTGCCACCGCTGTCGCTGTCGCTGCCGCCGTCACCGCTGCCGCAGCCGCTGCCGCCGCCCCTGCTGCTGCTGCTGCTATTACCGCGACCGCTGTCGTCGCTGCTACTGCTGCTGTTGACGCCACCTGCGCTGCTGTCGCTGCCACTGCCATTACCGCTGCCGCCAACCAACGTGGGAGCAGCCCTCAACCGATCAAGACGGTGCCCGACCCGGTGCACGGATCCAGTCTGGACCAAGCCACGCGGCCAAGGGGGGCGCCCCACCGCCACCCACAATCATGGTATCGCCAGCGCACTCCTCAGGCTGCTCACGGCCACTGCCGCGCCCGCAATGACATGGCTGCCACTCAACGTCGTCATTGTCGTCAACGACAGAGGTGACAGCCCGAGCTCATATCGCGCGCGCGCGCTTGGGGTTGGTGCTCAGCTGGTGCTCCAGAGGTGTCCCCGGGTACCCCTTGGATGTATGCAAGGTGGCAACCATTGGTCGGTACCTGCTGTTTGAGCGAGAGCGAGCGCAGTGGCATGACCCGGTGCTAGGCCGGGGGCTTGGGCTCACGCCTGAGCGACCAGCACTCTGCCTGAGGGGCTGCCCAAGGCGGCCCACGGTAGCCCTGGGTCGGGTTAGTGACCCTCGGGGCTGGATAGGCGTTAGGGAGCCCTGGGGGCGGCTACGGTACGCCGGGGCTAGGGGGACGATACGCGAAAAACGTTACAATACTGTCCGACCGCGACCCCCAGGGTGCAGCTGCCGTGCACCACACAGTGAGGTGTAAATCTCTTTCTTCTTCTATGCTGGGGAACTGTGGGTACGCGCGCCGCGCGCCGCGCGCGACCGCGAGTAGCGAGTCCGAATGCCCTCCACGCACGATCCACGATAAAGTAAAGCCATAAAGCCGTGCACGGATACTAATAGTAAAGAAAGTATTCCTACAACTATGCGTTCAAAAACTCAAATGTCAATCGCGAACACGCGATTGTCGAAGCAGAAGGTCCGCGCGTCCCTCGAGAACTTGGAGCCGCCGATGCTGTAGAGCGTGCCGCCCACGGAAGCGCCCGCCCCCCACGCTTCACAGCTCGGCAGCGGCGGCCGCTCGCTCCACCGCTGCGTGGTGGGGTCGTATGAGTGCACGTCGCGCGTAAGCTCGCACATCTGGCCGGGCGCAGGGTCGTAGAAGAAGCCGCTCATGACGAACACCTCCCCCCTGTGCGCCTGGGTGTTGTGTGAGCGCAAGCTCAAGCGTTGTCACGTGCCGACGGTGACACCGCAGCCGATCATGGCGATATGAGCGACGCGGGCTCCTCCTCTCGAGTGCGTGGAGCAACACAGAGACAGGCGGGTCCGAGGAGGCCGGGCTGCCGCGCTGTGGCGCCATCAAGAGGCCGCTTCGAGCATGCTGGCGAGCCGCCACTACGGGGCAGCCTCCTGCGATCGGCGGGGCTGGCAGCGTCGCCCAGCCCTCCTTCGGACTGAAGCTCAGCAGCCCGAAGGGCCCTGCCACGTAGGCCTTGCCTTCGAGCTCGGTGCAGCTGAACTGGCCCGCCATGCCGTCGCCGCCGCCGAGGACGATGGGGCACTCCGCCTCCGCCCGCCACCCAGACTCGCCAGGACCAAAGGACTCGCACGAACGGTCCCACCCTGGGTGGTGGACGCTGCAGCGTCGGCGACTCCGGCCGAGCCTCACGGCCGCAGCGTAGTCTCCTATTTGGGCCCTGAGCGGCCAGCGGCTCGCGTCTCGAGGGTGTATCCACGCAGCCAGGGGGACTGAAGAGCCAGCCCCAGGAGGCCGGCAGCACATCGTGGCACCACCAGGACGGCGCTCTCGACATGCTGCCCCGCCGAAGGCATACACGCGGCCGCCGAGGCAGGCGCCGCCGCACTCCTGCCTGGCCACCCGCATGCTGGGACCGGCCGTGAGGGTCGCTGCGGCCGGGTCGTAGACCCACAGCTGGCTCTCGTCCGAGCGCTCATTCGGCACGCCGTTGCGGTTGCAGCAGCCGCCGAAGATGTAGAGTAGCCCACCGAGTGACGCGAGGCCAGCGAAGGCGATCTTATGCGGCAGTCGCGCGACCACCTCCCACGCGTCGCGCCGCTCCCGGTTGCGCACGTCCATCCGCCACACCTCGTCGAACATGTGCTCGCGCGCGGGGAAGCCACGCCACCACAGCGCGCCTCCCACCACGTAGACATGCTCACCGACCACCGCCGCCGCTATGTCGTGGTTGGCGCACGGCATCACGCCAGGCAGTGCGCGCCAGCCTGCCGGGTCCACAGCCGCTGGCCGCGCCAGCCGCACCGCGCCATCTGCGCCGAGCGCCACCTGTCGCGCGGCGGGGAGGGTGGGGACGGGTGATGGTATGGAGCGGGGGGCGGAGTAGGGCAGGTAACGGGGTGGCGGCGGGCGGGCGGGCGGAGGAGATGCACTGCAGGCCCCACCTCGCGCGACCCCGCCTCGCTACGCGTCCTGCACTCTGCATGCACTACGCACCGCTCATAGAGTACTATGCAATGCACGGCGCACTCACCTCGCGCGGCCCCACCTCGGGCATCGTGACGATGACGTGGTCGGAGACGCGGGGCGGCTGCAGCGCCAGAGGTGCCTCGGGCAAGGCAACCTCCACCCAGGCCTCGTGCGAGCTGCCATCTCCGTGGTACGCGCCCACGCAGCCCGTCGGGGCCTCGCCAGGGCACTCGCGCCGCGCCATGCCGTCGTCGGTGTAGCCCGGGCCTGAATGTCCAAACCAACACTCTGGGCGGCGCCTTTGGTGAGGTTTCAGGCGGCGCTGCGGCGCTGCTCTGGAGCCCAGAGGGCCGCCGTGCGCGAGCGCGAGGGCGCCTCGAGCCGCAGGTGTGGCCGGCTCGGCCGCTGTCGAGACGGCAGGGTTTGACCATGCTGCGAGGCCGCGCGGGTCAAGACGGTACAGCTTGGCGCCGGCTAGCAGCCACACGTAGCCGCCAAAGTCGCACGCGAGCGCTGTGGGCGGCGCGGGTGTGGCGAGCGCCACCGCCGCATCCGAGCCCGCAGGCTGCACGCTGACCGACGCGTCGCCCAGGCTCCAGCGGTTGCCCATGATGTCGAGCCTCGGCGCGAGGTACTCCTCGAGAGCCGCTGTGTCTTTGAGCGAGGTTGCAGGCTCCCACGTGATTTCCTTGGCCTGCTCGTACCCCTTCCACTTCACGAGGTACTTGGTCGTCCGCCCCTGCTTCCGCTGCTCCAGCACGCACTCGATCACGTACTCGAGCTCCTCCTCCTCCGCCGCCCCTCCCTCCGCCCCTCCCTCCGCCCCTCCCTCCGCCCCCGAGTAGACCCAGCCCACCCCTGCCACCCGCTTCCGTGTCCGCTTCGTCGGGGCAGGGCGGCCGCTCTGGAGCTGCTCCTTCTTCTCCACCTCTGCGATGACTGCGCCCGTGGTTAGAAGCGGCTGCTGCTCCGCCGCCGCCGCCGCCGCCGCCGCCGCCGCCGCCGCCGCCGCCTCCGCCGCCGCCGCTGCCTTGAGATGCAGATGCCTCGCCACGGCAGCGGCCGCTTCCACTGCTGTGCCGTAGCTGCCCAAGCTCACAGTCCCAACCTCCGCGCGGTAGCGTGAGCCGGCGTGGTTCACGTGGAGGAAGCCCGTCTTGCTCCTTTCCGACAGGTGCAGCTCGAGTTCGACTTCTGCCGCACCTGTCGCGCTTGAGCTCGACTGGCCCGCACTTGAGCTGGTCTTCTGCCGCACGAGCCTCTGTACGGGCCGCTCACCCTCGCAGTTGCCCTCACCCTCGCCGGTGAAGTCGAATGGGTCGGCATCGGGGAAGGCGAACGGGCCCGGCCTCTTGGATTCCGACCTCTTGGACTCCGGCCTCTTGGGATCCGGGCTCGGTGCCGCCGGCTTGGCCTGGTTCTTGTCACGCAGCTCTCTAGTCAGCTCCGCAGACGAACCCGCTTTGTACGGCTCGGCCTGCCTGCGCTTGCGTGGCCCGCCAGCGTCGGTCGAGTCGCAGGGCCCGATGTGGAAGTCGGGTTGCTGGCAGCCGGGCGTCCCGCAGACCTTCGCGGCCTGACGCATGAATTCACTCTGGTCACCCTCGCGGCCGGCGGTGAGGCCGGCGGAAGAAGCGCGTGACGGATGGCTAACCTAGCGGGAGATAAGATAAGATCTTATCTTATCTTATCTTATCTAGCGGGAGGGCAGCACCTTGCCACTTCGCACGTACGCACCAGCGGTAGCAGCGGGAATGCAACGACCCGCAGAACAGAACAGAGGAGAGCCAGATTCACGATCGCAGCTCGCGAGCAGCGCGCGCAAGAGCAAGAGCCGGCAAACTTTCTGCGCCGGTCGGCGGGAGTGGAGGTCAACAGCGCGCCACCGACAGAAGCAATGACAGCCGACCCCAGCTCGGGAGGGTGGGGCAGATGACCGAGCCACACCGCTGAGGCAGGCAGGGGCGCGGGCGGGAGGCTGCTCCTCAAATCTCGTGTCCTTTCCGGACGTATCTTATTATGTTATCCTGCGTGCGTCGAGCGGCTGGGCCGACGCTTTAGATCGCGGGGAAGTTTACAGCCCGTTTTGGTAAGCTGCGTTTTTCTCTCTCGCCCGAGCCTCACCAGCGTCCGCTCCTCCGCGCGCCCTCCATGTTCGCGGTACTGGCCGCGGCAGCCCGGAACGCGGCGGGGGATGGCTCACAGTTGCAAGCAAAGCACCCTTCGTGCAGCTTCAACGCCAACATCACTGATGCAAACGGCGTGGAGAGAGAACCCGACAAGCCCTGCTTCCTTTGCAGAACGAGCTGCTACAGCGGACCTGCCACGGTCAGCGTGACTGGCTCCGAGGCTGATAAGGTGGTCGTGTGGGATACAGAGAGGGGAATCTGCCCTGATGGCGAGCTGTACATCCACTACGTCCCCGGGGCCAGAAAGGAGGACATGACGGCTGGCGCCGGAGCCGAGATTCACACATACAACGCCTGCGTCTTTGACACGTTGCCTGTCTCTGGGACGGGGTGCCAGGCATTCAGTGGGCAGGGCTGCCGCGTCAACCTCGACGACTGCATGACGCACGAGTGGAGGGTTGCCCGAGAAGGGTCCAGCTGCTGATGCGGAGAACACTGTGGGAGAGGGCTCTCGAGCCGCCCCGCGGGGCACGGCGCAGTGATGAAGTGTGCGCATGCCAGGTATTCCCTGCGCACGTTGTGTGGATGTGGCTCCCTCAGGCGAGGGGTGTGCTCCACAAGTACAGTGGTGGGTGTTTAGTAGTGTGTGCCAGTAGTGTGTGCCAGTAGTGTGTGCCAGTATAGCTAATTTAAAGAATAAATAAATCAACTTTATCATCATCTCCCCCATTTTTCACACAAACAAATCCCATCTTCTTGTTTCCATTATACCCACCTCCACTGCAGTCTCCAGTCAGGAGCCTCCCCCGCGCCCGGGTACAAACGTTTGCAGCCTGGTAGACCCCTGACCACTGCCCGATGGACCCGACTCGTGCTGCGCATTGATCTGGTTGTGTGCTGTGCGGTGGTTCGTCTCCGTTGTTGGGTTCTTATGTTCCACAGACAAAGTGGGCGCGCCGCGCGCGTAGGCACGTGGTGCTCGGTCAGCTGCGCGCAGCTGCGCGCAGCGATGCCCGCATGCCTTGCACTCCCGCCTCTCCCTCAGCAGCTGCTTGGGGCCGCCTCGCACGTCTATGGCGAGTTTGCGCTGAATAGCAGCAGGAGCTCGTGGCAGACCACCTTGCAGGTCGATGAGCTCAGCGTGCTGCGCTTCCACGTGGCCCCCATCGACGTCGACGTGGATGCCACTGTGCTGCACGCGCGCGACGGCGCGGTGGCAACCTCAGCGCGTGACGGCGTGGGTCACGAGGAGCTGCTGCTACTGCCGCTGGCGGTGGCAAACGAGTACACGCTCCTCCTGCGCTTCTCTGGCGCCCAGCGCTCAGACTGCCCAGCGCTGCGGATCGAGGCGTCGCTCACCCCTGCGCGGCTGCTGCGTGGCCGACTGCTGGAGCTCAACGCGGCCTGCCCCGCCGAGCCGACGTACCCGGAGCTCGACCTCGCGCCGCTCGAGGCGCACCGCCCGGTAACGCTGCGGCCCATGACGCCACCTGCAGCCCTCGGTACCTCGTCGCCTGCAGCCAAGCACTCTACGCCCGGTTCGTGCACAGGTGCGATACGACTCGCGAAGGGCGGAGGCGCTCGACCCCTCAGGCTTCCGCACCGTGCCGGTCGCACTGAGTGCTCCCGCCGCCGCATGGGCCGACGCGGCGCCGCGAGTGGGCGGCGGTGCTGAGCTGGCGCTACTGCGCTCCTACCCTCTGGTGCTGCCGCGCGGGCCAGCCGGCGAGAGGAGGCTGTGGCGGCTGCGCGCGACGCTCGACTTCGACTTCGCGACGGCTGGCTCGCTCGGCCTGCTCCTCGCACCGCAGCCGCCGCAGCCGCCGCAGCCGCCGCAGCCGCCGCAGCCGCCGCGCACAAGGAGCGACCTCCTCGGCAGGCGCTGCGCGAGGAGCGAGCGCGGCTGCGCTGTGGCGCTGCCGCTGCGACGCAACGAGCGGACGATCCGTGCGACGCTTGCCTCCGGCAACTACTCGCTCTGGCTCTACCACACACCCGAGGCCGCGTGGTCCACCCCCATCGCCGCCGCAGCCGCCGCAGCCGCTGCTGCCACCGGCGGCAGCGCAGGCCCGTGGCGTTCGCTTGGAGGTGCGAATGCGTCAGCGGACTTACAGCGGGCCAACTTATTCTCAGCGCTTCGGCTTGGGACCGACCCAACACAGGGCGCGCTACGTGGCGCCGGGGAGTTGTTCGACGAGGCGGTGGCCGCCGGCGCTGCGCCGCGCTGCGCGCCCTTCGGGCTACGCCTCTCGCTGCTACCGGTGGAGAGGGCGCGCCACCAGCTACTGCGCTGCGCGGCACGGCCGCTGCCTCCCTCGCTCAACGCACCCGGCCTGCTCAGTGGTGCAGGGAGGCTGCGTTGGCGCGCGGCGGCCCTGCTCGACGCGGGCGGCGGCCGCGGGGCGGTGACGGAGCTGCGGCTGCGTCGCGCCTCGCTGCTACGCCTCGGCCTCGCCGGGAGGGCGGGGGTGCAGATGGTGGCCGTGCTGGAAGCCGCGCCCCCAGACGGCGGGTCAGGCGGCGGGCGAGGCCCGAGCCAGGTAGCCGCAGCCGCGGGCGGCGGCGGTGGCGGTGGCGGTGGCGGTGGCGGCGGCGGCGGCGGCGGCGTGGTGGAGGTGCATCGGGCGGGCGCCGAGGAGGGCGAGGAGCTGCGGCTAGCGGTGCTGCTGCCGGCGGGGTCGTACACGCTGTGGTTCGAGCAGCTTGAGGAGCTTGAGGTAGGTGGCGGCGCGGCCGCCGCCGGATGCGACGGGGTGGAGCTCGAGCTCGCCATCGAGCCTCTTCCCGCGCCGCTGCCGCCGCTCCCCAGCACGCCGACCTCGCCTCTGCTGGGTAAGCCGCTCGCTGCGGCACTCGCGCGCGGTGCCGCCTTCGAACTACCGCTCTCGGCGGCGATGTACGTGGCGACGCTCCCGGCGAGCGGCAGCGCAGCGGGCGTCGGCGCGGCGGACGGCGGGATGGCAGGCGGCGGGGGCGAGCAGGTCGTGTGGTCGGAGGCGTTCGCGGTGGCGGCGTCGCACGGCATGGTGGCGGTGCACGCCGTGCTGCTGGCCGACGCTGCGAGCGCAGGGCTACGCGTGCGCCTCTCCTCGCAAGACGAGCCGCGGCTGCTGCACTCGGCGCCGCCCACCGACGCCGACGCGGGGCGTCACGAGCTATCGGCCCGGCTCCGCCCCGGTCGCTACACGCTCGCCGTCCTCGGCGCCGCGCCGCACCTGCCCGAGCGGTGGCCTCTGCCCGCGGACGACACGGCGCCCGTGTCGACCCGCTCGAGCGGTGCTCTGGCAGCGCTGGCGCCGCACGCCACGCCGTACGCGCTCTCGGTCGAGGTGTGGCCGCTCTGCGCCGACACGGACGTGTCGTGCGCCGCGTGGTCGCGGCGCGGCGAGTGCGCCAAGAACGCGGCCTTCATGCTGGGTGCGTGCCGGCGCAGCTGCGGCGAGTGTGAGGCGCACGACGAGGCGCACGAGGGGCACACGGGGCACGCAGAGGCGGAGGGGCACGAGGTGGTGGACGGTGCCGCGCCGCCCGCGTCGCTCGCGTCGCTCGCGCCGCACTGCCACGAGACGACCGACCTCGGCGCCACCCTCTTGGCGAGCGCCGCGCTGCTGGGCCCAGGCGCGCCACTGCTGCTGAGCGGCCGCTTCGTGGCGCCGCGCGTGGCGGGCGCCGCCGCCGCCGCATCGCTGACGGTGCTGCTGCCGACGGTGGGTGCCGAGGGCGGCGGTGAGGTGCGGCGCGTGCTTCACGCGCACGTGCGGGCGGAGGTGGCGGGCGATGGCGTGCAGCTGCGGCTCGTCGACGCCTCCGGCAACTACACGAGCGAGGTGGCAGCGGGCGTGGCTGAGACGACAGGGCGCGTGCTGGCCGACTCGCCGAGCGACGAGATCTGGGCCGAGCTCGCCTCCTACTCGGGCGCCGCTGCGCGCTACGCGCTCGTCATCAGCTACGCGGCGCGACCCGCCGCCACTGCCGCCGAGGCGGCCGTCTGCCGGCGGCTGCGCGTGCGGCTGAGTCTACACGCCGCGCCGGCCGGCGTCGCGGCCGCCGACGACGAGTGGGACATCGACGAGGGTGCCCGGCTGGGCTTTGGGGGGCCGCTCGTCGCGATGGCGCACCCGAGCGTCGGCGGCTGCGCGTCGGAGCGGCTGCCGCCCTCGCACTGGGTGGCGTGCTGCGGCGGGGAGGCGCAGTACGACGCGGCGGCGGCGGCGCGGCTGCTCCGGCACGAGCTGGTCGCGCGCGCGGCTGCGCTGTGCGACGCACGGCCGCGGCCACGCTCGGCGTGGACGCTCGCGGCGACAAAGATCGGCACGCTACCGGCTCGAGCGCTGCCGCGACTCGAAGGCGTCGACGAGTTAGCGCTCTCGAGCGCGCTGTGGCGGTGGTGCGACGCGCGGCGCGGCAAGAGCGCCGCCGCGCAGCAGCTCGCGCTACACACGCTGCTCCGCCGCAAGCTGCGGCCGCACGCCGCGCCACGCCGCTGCGCCGCGGCGGGCGGCGACGCGGCCGAGGCGGCGAGCTGCGCGGCGGGCAGCGCCTTCCGCTTTTCGTCGGGCTACGCACCGCTGAGGCAGCTGCTGCCCTTTGCCGTGCCGGAGGGTGGCGCCACGCTGCGCGCCGCGCTGCGCTTCAGCTGGCTCGATGCCTCGCTCGCGCTCCGCCTGCTGCGCGTGCTGCCGCCCAACGCCTCGCGCGCCGCCGCCGCACCTCCGGCCTGGTGGGTCGACCCGGTGCTCGGCACGGGCGGCGCCGTCCTGACCGAAGCGGTGCCGGCGGCGGGCGGCGAGCTGCGCCTAGCGGCCGCGCTGCCACGCGGGCACTACGCGCTCGAGCTTGCCGAGCCGCCCTTCGGCAAGCCCACCGCGCTACGCCGCTGCACGCGCTTCGCGCTCTCGGCGCTCCTCCACCGCCACCACGCCGAGGCGCGCGGCGCCGCCGCCGCGCGCGCAGCGCGCGCAGCGTGCGCGGCCGAGCCGCTGCCGCCCTCGCTCAACACGCCGGGACTGCTCGGCGCAGGCGCGGGCGGCCGGCTGCACGCAAGACTCGACGTGCTGCATGAGTGGCGCCGCCCCGCGCAGGCGACGCGGCTTACGCTGCGTGCGCCATCGCTGCTGCGCGTTCTCGCGCCGCCGCCGCTCGACGGCGCTAGCGCGCCGGCGGTGCGAGTGATGTTGCAGCCCGCGGCGCTAGCCGACGGCGTTTCCGCGCCCGCCGGCGGCTTCGAGGCCTCGCCTCCACCCGCCGCCGCCGCGGCATCGACCGCCGCGGCGGCCGCCGCCGCGTCGGCCGCCGCCAACGGCACGTGGGCTCTAGCGGCGCCTCCGGGCGCGGCGGCGGTGCTGCCGCCGGGAGAGTACGTCCTCTCCCTCTCATCCGAGCCGGATGGCGCCGGGTTGCTGCCCGCCGCGCGTCGGCGGTGCGCCTCCTTCGCCCTGCTCATCGACATCATGCCCACGAGCTGGGTGGACGACTACCCCGAGGCCGCGGGCGTCGGCGCGTGCGCCGCCGGCGTGCAGCCAGCACCCGCGCGCCTCGAGCCCACGGGCCGTCTCGAGCGTGGCTCCTTCGCACGCCAGCTGCTGCAGCCGCCAGCCGGCGGCTGGTGTGCCGCCGACGCCGCGGCGGACGCCGCCGACGAGCTCGAGATGGAGTGTGCCGCGCGGCGGACCGTCGCTCTCGAGCTGCCAACGCCCGCGACGCTCGAGGTCGAGGCGCGATCTCGCCTACCGCTGGGCGGCGTGCTGCTGCGCCTCGTGAGCCAGCGCGGCGCGGCGTCGCCGGGCAGCGGGGGGGGCAGCAGCGGGGCGGGCGGGGCCGGCGAGCCGCTGCGCAGCGAGCGTTCTGCGGCGCTTGGCGAAGAGTTCACCCACCTGCGTGTCGTGCTGCCCGCAGGCTCGCACTCCCTCGTCCTCGACGAGCTCGCGCCGCCCGCGCCGCTCGGCGCTGCGCCGCTCCGGCTGCCCGGGCTGGCGCCGAGTCAGCGCCGTCCGGAGCTATGCCTGCCGCTCGAGCTGAGCTGGCGGCTCTCACCACTGCCCGCAGGCACGCCTGTCTCGCTCCTGGCGGCGTGCGACGCCGTGCACGCCCTACCCACGGATGTGTTCTCGGCGGCGGGCGGCAGCACGCCTTACGGCGGGCCGCAGAGCGCCGACGGCGCACTGCGGCTGTACGGCGCGGCCTTCCCTGTCGACCCAGCCCACCGGCTGCAACGGGTGCGGCACCTCGAGTTGCAACCCCGTGTGGCCCGGCTGCAACCTACGTGTCCTAGCGCCAATCTTACGTGCCCAGTCTGCAACCCCTATGTGTGCAGGCTGCAAACCCAGTTAAGTGTTAAACCCCATGCATTGTCAGGTGCTACTCCGCGTCAACAAGCAGCCGATGGTGCTGCGCGTCGTGCTGCGCGACGGCGGCGCGGCGGCCGTCGCCGGCCCCGCTCTCTCGCTCCACGCGGCGGCGGCCTCGTACGGCGACGGAGGCGACGATCTCGTCGCGGTGGAATGCGACTCACGCGCGGCGGTGGCGGGCGGGTTGCGCTCGCTTCACGCGGTGCTGCCTCCGCGCGAGGAGCCGTACGTGTTGCTCCTCCGCCACGCGGCCGGTGCCACCTCCACCGGCGGCGGCGGTGGCACTGGCGAGGACGAGGACGAGGACGAGGACGAGGACGAGGGGGCGGGCCTGGCCGAGGCGGAGGTGGCGGCGGCGGCAGACGAGGCGGCAGACGAGGCGGCGGCCGTGTCGTCGGCGCACGAGTCGGCAGTGCGGCTCGAGGGCGGCTGCGACTCATTCGAGCTCGAGATGGCCATGCGGCCTCTCTCCGCGGTGCGGCGAGAGCTGAAGTGCCCCGAGCCCGACGACGACGGCCACGTGAGCGCCATCCTCGCCAAGCGGCCGCCCACACAGCTGACGGCGGCGGCGCATGGCGAGACAGTGCTCCTCGAGGATAACTACCTCTTCACGTCGTCAGCGATGGCCCGGTACGCGCAGGAGTCGCTCGGCGGCGGGCTAGACGAAGGCGGTGGCCGCTTCCGCTACCGCATCGCATTGCAGCTCTCGCGCGCGCTCGACAACGTCTCGATCGCCGCGACGATCGGCTTCGATATGCTCGCCAACGACTTCGCGCTCGAGCTCTCACGCGGCACGCAGCCCCCGGCCGACGACTCGCCGATCTTCTCATGGGAGCCACCGCTAGAGCAGGCATGTGCAAGGCATGTGCAAGGCACGTGCATGCGCATGTGCATGGCGTGTGCATGGCGTGTGCATGGCGTGTGCATGCGCGTGTGCATGGCGTGTGCATGGCGTGTGCATGGCGTGTGCATGGCGTGTGCATCATGTGCATATGGTGTGTGCACGGTGTTCGCGTGGCCTTTGGGTTACCTCTGCTTGCTCGAGCAGGCGGACGCGTTGCTCGCGCGCTCCTCGCCGGAGATGGGCCTCGGCCTTGGCAGCTACATCAACTTCCGGCACTCGCTCGAGGCCGGCCCGCTGCCGGCCGGCCTCTACTACCTGGACGTGCTCGAGGAGCGGCCGCGACCCGGTGCCACGCTCGGCCTCGACGCGCTCGAGGGGCAGGGGGAGGAGGGCGGGCAGCATGGGAATGCCGCCGAGCACTGCCACCTCTTCTCACTCTCGATCTCGGCACGTGCCGTGCCCATGGGCGTGCCGCTCCTCGCGCAGGTCGTCCCCGCCGGCGCGCGGAACCTCAGGGTAGGCGAGCCGCTCTCGCTAGCGCTTCACCTCTCGGCAGATTTTGCGCGGCCCGCCGCCGCGCGCGGCGTCTCGCTGCTCGCCGCGCTCAACGCCGCCGGTGCCGCTACGCTGCGACGCTCCGATGGCACGGGCGACGCGGACGGCGTGCTGCAGCCCCGCCGGGCAATGCGGCGCGCGGCGGCTCGCGACGGTGCCACGCTCCAGCTGGTATGGGAAGGCAATCAGCTCGCGCCAGACGCGACGTACCGCTTGCACGTGCGGGCCGACGCCTTTGCTGACGCGCGCGGCGTCGCCTTCCTCAACGACACCGCGCCGCACCTCTACCGCGTCGGCCCTGCTGTGGGACCCGAGCTGCCCGAGATCACGCCTCGCGAGGCCGCGCCACCCAGCGCTGCTGATGCCGCCAACGCAAAGCTGCGAGCCGACGCCGCCGCGCCCGCGCCCGGCAACGACAGTGAGAGCGACAGCGACAGCGACCCCAACAGCATCGCTCTCATGCGTGAGGCAGCGGAGGCAGGCGCACCGCTGCGCGCGGCGCTCGAGTTGGTGACGGGTGAGGCGGCGCCAGGCGGCGCGTGCAGCTGCGAGGCGGGGGTGCAGCCAGTCTGCGTCGACGAGCTCGTCCTATGCGCGTGCCCACTCGCGTACGCTGGCGACCGCTGCGAGCGGTGCGCCTTAGAAGGCTGCAACCTTAGGCTTTAGACGCTGCAACCCTACGGCTCAGAGGCTGCAACCCCGCGTGCCAGGTGCGCCGAGGGGGCGTTGCGGCTGGGCGACGCGTGCGAGCTGGCGGCATTGTGCGAGCGCGCCTCGTGCGGAGGGCGCGGCGAGTGTGTGGAGGCGCTGGGGCAGCTGCATTGCGAGTGCGACCTGGGGTTCACGAGCGTGCCGGGCAGCGCGCCCTGCACCGCGCCAGTGACGCCTGCGGGTGGCTGGGCGGAGCTGGCACGGCTCTCATCGCACTGGGCACGGGTTTCGGAGGCGCTTGGCGCGGGTGGGGCGGGGGAGGAGGGCGAGGCGGGCGAGGAGGGCGAGGAGGGCGAGGAGGGCGAGGAGGGCAAGGCGAAGGCCGCGGGCGAGGCGAAGGTCGATCCGGACGACGACGAGGACGACGAGGCGGAGGAGATGGAGGAGGGGCTGGCAGCGGCGGCGTGCGAGGCGCCCTTGCTCCCGAGTTCGCTCGATTCGCTTGGCTTCCTGGGTGGTGGCGCGGGGCGGCTCCACTTGCAGGACTCGTACTTTCTCGACGCGCGGCGTGGCGCGCACACCACGAGCTTCACGCTACGCGCGGCGTCGCGGCTGCGGGTCTACGCAGCGCCGCACGCGATCGACATCGACCTGGCGCTGCTCCGGCTGCCTGCGCTGCTGCCTACGACCGCGGCCGAGGCCGAGGCCGGGGGTGGCGATGAGGCCGGGGATGGGCTCGGGGCCGGGGCAGGGTCGGCTCCATCCTCGCCGCAGCAGCACAACTCGAGCACGGGCGCGATGATGGTGGCGCAGGGTTCGTCGACGGTCGGCGGCGAGGAGGTGATCGAAGCGAGCCTCGAGCCGGGCAGGTACGCCCTGCAGCTCTCCTACTTCACCCTGGGAGGTGGAGGTGGCGGTGCTGCCGCCGCCGTGTCAAGGGGCGGCAGCGGGTGCGACGTGGTGGACCTGCAACTGAGCATTGTGCGGCTCGACGACCTGACAGTCGAGACAGGTTGGCTGGGCGACGCGTGCAGTAAGCGGCTGCCCAATCCGGTGGTGGGCGGTCGCGGCGGCGGCGCGGCCGACGGGAGTGCGGCGCGGCCGTTTGTGCTGGGGCCGCGTAGCGCGAGCCTCCAGGTGGCGGGCGACGTCGGGCCTTACAGCGTGCCGCTGCCGCCGCCGCCGCCGCGCCTCTCTCCGAGCGGGCTGCCTCACCCGTGGCTGTGGAGCGTGGTCTTCACGGTGGGGGCGTGGCCCGGCCACGGTGCGCAGCTCAGCGTGGCGCTCGGCTCAAGCTTCGCGCTGGCAGACGTGGCGCTGATGCTCGAGGCAGTGCCGCACGGCGCGAAGCCTGACCACTGCGGCGCGGCGGGTAACCCTAACCCTAACCCTAACCCTAACCCTAACCCTAACCCCAACCCCAACCCTAACTCCAACCCCAACCCTAACCCCAACCCCAACCCCAAACCCTAGCCCTAGCCCTAGCCCTGA
>Ga0209302_10001255_pt1 | contig 14750 bp, 9 predicted proteins | sample ArcOceMetagenome_2_FD_187445 | JGI IMG/M metagenome (GOLD analysis project Ga0209302, IMG submission 187445) | Marine eukaryotic phytoplankton communities from Arctic Ocean - Arctic Ocean ARC135M Metagenome (SPAdes) (version 2) | ecosystem: Environmental > Aquatic > Marine > Oceanic | place... | reverse complement strand
ATGTATTTCATTTTGGCATTTTTACTGGCTTACCCAGCCATGATGGCTGAGCTGATCATTGGTCGTCATACGCGGTCCAATATGGTTACCGCATTACAAACAATCTCTACCAGCCGGCCAGCAAAAACGATTGGTAGGTTAGTGGGTGTGGGCGGAATGGTGACTGCCGGGCTAATCTTGAGTTTTTACAGCATCGTCGCCGGCTGGATGCTTGCCTTTATGCTGGAACCCATGGCAGTGGTCTTAGGCCTTAGTGACCTCAGCGCTTGGCTGACAGAATTTAGTCTAGTGCGTAACCTTGGCTTTGCCGCTTTATTTGTTTTTTTAACGGTACTAATTATTAGTGCCGGCGTTGAACAGGGTATCGAGAAATGGTCAAGTCGTTTGATGCCATCACTGTTTATCTTAATGATCGCCCTCATTATTTATGTGTTGACTCAAGACGGTGCAATGGAGGGACTCAGACATTATTTAGTACCCGACTTCTCCCAGATCACAAGCCCTAAGCTAATTGTTAGCGCAATGGGTCAAGCCTTTTTCTCGATGTCACTCGGGGTGGGCACTATGCTGGTGTATGGGTCCTATATTCGTGCCGATGAGAACCTTCCTGTGGTGGGTGCTTTGGTGACGTTAACTGACACCTCCGTAGCATTTCTAGCCGGACTGTTGGTACTACCCGCTATCTTTGTGGCTCAAAATTTAGGCGTTACCATTTATGCGGCTAGTGGTAATTTGATTGCTGGACCTGATCTAATCTTTCAGGTGTTGCCTGCATTATTTGAGAGCATGGGTGTAGCAGGCCTATTTGTAGGCTTTGCTTTTTTTGTCTTGATGTCAATTGCCGCAGTTACCTCATCTATCTCAATGCTTGAAGTGCCTGTTTCTTATGCTGTGGAAGCTCACAAGGTCGATCGCGATAAAGCGACGTGGCTAGTTGGACTCATCGTTTTTGCCATTAGTTCTGTCATCTGCCTGAACTTCGACGCCCTGTTTGGCTTTGTGATCACTATGACCACTGAGCGTGCACAGCCACTGCTGAGTATGATGCTGTGTATCTTTGCCGGCTGGGTTTTTTATCGTAATACTATTCTTCAAGAACTCAAGAGTGGCAACCCCAATGTTGAGTACGGTATGTTTTGGAAAATCTGGCCGGTCTATGTCAAGTTTTTCTGCCCAGCACTTATCTTACTTACCTTTGCCCAAGGTTTCTAAGCCTAGAGAGAGGAAACCGTTTAACAGGCTGATTATATTCGACATTGATCAACTTACACTGCTCAGTTAGTGGTGTAGAATACTGCTACTAATTGATTTTAAAAATGACAGGCGAGAACTTGTGACTAAGACTACAAAAGCAATTGATTTTGAACAACAACTGGAAAGCCTTGAAGCATTAGTTGCCTCCTTAGAGAACGGCGACCTCAGCCTGGAAGACTCAATGAAGTCTTTTGAACAAGGTATTAAAGTGGCTCGTGAATGCCAAAAAGCACTGAAAGAAGCTGAGCAGAAGGTCGAAATACTAACCCGTCAAGGTAATGAGTTAGTGAGCGATCACTTCAGCCCTGAAGACTAGCAAAAAGAGTTTTACCTAGTGGATTCAATAATAAAAAATTATGGTGAGCGGGTAGACCAGCAATTAAAAATTATTCTGCCTGTTGCCGAGGGGCCTGCTGAGCGCCTGCTTTCCGCAATGCGTTACTCGGTGTTTAACGGCGGTAAGCGCATACGCCCTTTACTTTGTTTTGCCGCAGCTGACGCCATTGGTGAATCCAATAAAACGACAGGACTTGTCGCGGCATCCATAGAAATGATTCATGCCTATTCTTTAATCCATGATGATTTACCTGCCATGGATAACGATGATCTGCGGCGTGGTAAAGCGACCTGCCATATCCAATTTGATGAGGCGACAGCAATACTAGCTGGAGATGCTCTTCAAGCTCTAGCCTTTGAAACCTTATGCAAACTAGATGATATACCTTCGGAAACGACTATTGAATTAGTGCGTTTGCTGTCTACCCATAGCGGTTGCTCTGGCATGGCAGCAGGCCAAGCGATTGACTTAGCGGCTACCGGCCAATCTCTAAGCTTGGAGCAACTCAAACTAATGCATGCCCACAAAACCGGCGCATTGATTGAAGCCAGTGTCTTAATGGGTGCTGTGGCTACTGGCAAAGCCACTTCTCAGCAGCGTAATGCATTGACTGAATTTGCTCGTGCGATTGGCTTAGCTTTCCAGATCCAGGACGATATTATTGATGTAGAGAGTTCGACCGACCAACTGGGTAAACAACAGGGTTCTGACATTGCCAATGGCAAACCTACCTATACTTCTCTATTGGGACTTGATGAAGCAAGAAGCCAGGTAACTGGATTATTTGATAAAAGCCTCAATTATCTCGATATTTTTGGTGAGCGAGCAGACCCACTGCGGTATATTGCCCGCTTTATTGTTAATCGGGCTTATTAAATAGCTCATTTGGTGTAAGATTCGACATTAAACCCTAGTTAAGCAAAGCTGCGCATAGATGCAAAAGACCTATACCGACATTCCTTCCAGCCGACCGGCAACGCCCTTGCTAGATAGCGTCAATGCCCCGGCAGATCTGCGTCAACTGAATACTGACGAGCTGGTACAACTCACCGATGAACTCCGCTTATTTATGCTGTTTTGCGTTGGTAAGACCGGCGGCCATTTTGGCGCTGGTTTGGGCGTAACCGAGCTGACTGTAGCCTTACATTATGTATTTAATACGCCCAATGATCGCTTAGTTTGGGATGTGGGTCATCAAACCTACCCGCATAAAATCTTAACGGGACGGCGCGAGCAAATGTTAAGTATGCGCCAAAAAGATGGCCTGTCAGGCTTTCCTAAACGATCCGAGAGTGAGTATGATACCTTTGGTGTTGGGCATTCCAGTACGTCTATTAGTGCTGCTCTAGGTATGGCGATGGCATCTGCTCAACTTGATGAATCGCGCAAAACCGTTGCTATCATGGGTGATGGGGCAATGACTGCGGGAATGGCATTTGAGGCTATTAACCACGCTTCTCATGTCGATAAAGATTTATTGGTGATTCTCAATGATAACCAAATGTCGATTTCGAGAAATGTTGGCGGATTGTCTACCTACTTCTCTAAATTGTGGGCTAGTCGCTTCTATAACCAACTCAGAGAGCGCGGTAAAAAGGCGCTGAGCTCATTACCTCATGCGAAAAACTTCGTGCGCCGCACTGAAGAATATATGAAGAGTATGGTGTCGCCAGCTACTATTTTTGAAGAATTAGGGTTTTATTATATTGGCCCCATTGATGGCCATGACTTACCGCTATTAGTGCAAACGCTGACTAACCTGAAGGCCATTAAAGGGCCGGTTATGCTGCACATAATTACTCACAAGGGAAAGGGCTTTGCGCCGGCTGAGAATGACCTGGTCGGTTACCATTTTTTTAACAAGATTGAGCCCAAGCAAGCAGTGATTACTGCCGCTGATGAACCACCAAAACAGGCTAAGCCCAAGTATCAGAAGGTATTTGGTGACTGGTTGTGCGACATGGCGGCCAAAGATCAACGAGTCATTGGCATCACCCCCGCCATGTGTGAAGGCTCGGGCATGAATGACTTTGCCGAACGATTCCCAGAACGCTATGAAGATGTTGCCATCGCTGAGCAACACGCCGTTACTTTGGCAGCAGGCATGGCCTGTGAAGGATTAAAGCCAGTAGTGGCTATTTACTCTACCTTTTTGCAGCGCGCCTATGACCAGCTGATACATGATGTAGCTATTCAAAACCTGGATGTTCTATTTGCACTGGATCGCGCGGGATTAGTCGGAGAAGATGGCGCCACGCACGCAGGGGCATACGACATCAGTTATTTGCGCTGTATCCCTAATATGCTGTTGATGGCGCCTTCAGATGAAAATGAGACACGCCAATTACTGTATACCGGTTATATGCATACTGGCCCAGCCGCGGTGAGATATCCTCGCGGTACAGGCCCTGGGGCAACGATTCAAAAAACCATGTCTATGCTTCCGATTGGCAAGGGTGTTGTTGTGCGTGAAGGCACCGGTGCGGCCATTCTTAACTTTGGCACTCTGCTTGATTCTGCGGTTACTGTTGCCGATCAACTTAATAGTACCGTCGCTGACATGCGCTTTATTAAACCAATTGATCAGGCGCTGATCCGCTCTCTGGCAGAAACTCATGATTTGTTGGTCACTCTTGAAGAAAACAGTATCGCCGGCGGCGCTGGCTCTGCAGTTATTGAGTTTTTAGCCGCTGAAGGGATTGTTATGCCTGTATTACAGTTGGGCCTGCCAGATAAACTAATCGATCATGGTACTCATGCTGAGCAATTGGTTTCTATTAATCTTGATTCGGACAGCATCCAGAGCGCCATTACAGAACGCTTGAAGCACCTTACGGGGCCTGCAAAGGTCGCTCAACTACATTAAAACAGGCCAACTCAGATGAAACTTTACGATTGCGCAACGGCGCCCAGCCCCCGCAGGGTTAGGGTGTTTATGGCGGAAAAGGGCATTGAGATTGAAACATTACAAGTTGATCTGTCCTCTGGCGAACAATTTTCTGAGGCCTACAAGGCGATCAATCCTCTATCGGAAGTGCCACTACTGCAATTAGATGATGGTACAACCATCAGCCAAGTTAATGCCATCTGTCGCTATTTAGAAGAACTCTACCCAGAGAATCCGCTGCATGGGCGAACACCACTAGAGCGTGCTCTAGTGGAATCTGCTAATAATCAAGCTATGATGAATGGCTTTATGGCCGGTGCCGAAGCCCTGAGGAATTCTGTTCCAGGGATGAAAAATAGGGCTATGCCTGGGCCTCATAACTATCCTCAAATCCCAGCGTTAGCTGAGCGTGGTTTGCAGCGAATTGATAATTATTTCTCAGATCTAGATGCACATTTTGAATCTAACCAATACATGGTCAATGACTACTTTTCGGTAGCCGACATAAGTATCTTGGTGTTTATTGATTTCGCCAAGTGGGTGAAAAAGAGAATTCCCGAGGACCATAAAAACCTAGCCCGTTGGTACGCCGAAGTTGGCCAAAGACCAAGCGTAAAAGCTTAGTATTTAACTAATTAACGCGATAATCTAAGGGTGGCTTTCGGTCACCCAGCAGCGCTTCATAATGAAAGTCTGACCCCACATTTTCTTGAAGTTCTTTTTTGGCCTGAATCACGATTTCTGGATTTTCATAAATTTCTAATGCTGTTGCAGCCAATGCTTTTGCCGCCAGTTTAGTGCCTTTTAAACCAATTGAAGTACCACCCGTAGCGACTGCTTGCCATGAATGAGCGGCAGTGCCTGGCACCCAAGTCGCGACCCCGATTCCGCCAGTGGGAATTAACCAGCTGACATCGCCCACATCGGTAGACCCATAACCGTGAGTCCGCTGGTAAGGGTTGACCGTTTCTTGATCGCCTATTTTTCCTGAAGGTTGCACTAGCGTTTTATAAATAGTCTCGGCATATTTTTGCTCATCATCAGAGTAAGTAACACCCCCCAACTCTTCTAACTTTTCCTGCATTACCCTTTGGAGTGTCTCATTTGGCAACAGTGAGTAATTACCGTGCATGACCTCGTAGCTCATTGTCGTGCCCGTCCCCAGAGCCGCACCATTGGCGGTATTCACTACTCGGGCAAACAACTCCTTCACCACCTCTCGTCGTGGGTGACGAACGTAGTAATAAACCTGAGCAAGATCGGGCACAACATTAGGCGCTAAACCACCTTTGGTGATGACATAGTGCAGCCGTGAGTCCTGAGGAACATGCTCGCGCATCATATTAACCATCATATTCATAGCTTCCACGCCGTCTAGTGCTGAGCGCCCTTTATGCGGGGCACTGGCAGCATGGGCAGATATTCCCTTGAAGGTGAACTTGCCCGACATATTAGAATTGGTTGATCGAGGGCTGGCGCTGTTTGATGAGCCTGGGTGCCAATGAAGCATAATATCAACATTCTCAAAAGCGCCGCTGCGAGCTATGTACACTTTTCCAGAACCGCCCTCTTCAGCGGGTGTGCCATAAAAAACCACACGCCCGGGTGTATTAGATTCCTCTAACCACTCTTTGATCGCCACTGCCGCCCAAGCGGAGCCGGCACCAAACAAATGGTGCCCACAGGCTTGGCCTGCTCCAGTGGCATTTTTAATCACATCTTTAAAAGGAGAGGCGCTTTGAGCAAGACCGGGAAGAGCATCAAACTCCCCTAAAATACCAATAACCGGGCCCCCTGATCCATACTCCGCTTTAAACGCGGTAGGAATATCAGCAATACCATTGGTGACTGTAAACCCCTCTTTAGCGAGTTCGTCCTGCAGTAACTTGGCACTTTGGGTTTCTTGATAACCCATCTCAGCAAAATTCCACAGATCCAAGGCCACTTTTTCAAATTGTTTTTGATGGGTATCGATACTGTTCTGATAATCTGGCTTTTCCGCCATCACTACAGTTGAAGCTCCAATGCCCAATGCAAGAGCCGCAATTTTAATTCTAATAGCGCAAGTTACTTTCATTCGCCGATTCCTTATCCAAAACGTTATCTAACCTATGCTGATATTAATACTTTTATTAATAAGTATGCAATCTAATGCCATCAAGACACAGACACAAAAAAGGCCCCGTATAGGGGCCTTTTTACAGTAGCTCTTATAACTTATAGAGATCCTGGGATTGCCCACTCCGCATACCAAGGGGTGGTGCCTTCTTTAACTGCCCCGACAAAGTCAGTTGCATCAAACTCGAAAGTTGATCCATTGTCTTGTGCAGTAATGGCTTCTGCAGTGACTTCTGCGGATGCATTGGTGATGGCATAATTGTCATCAAGAACAATAGTCTCTTCCACGACAGAGGATCCGTCAACCGGCATTTCTTTATTGAACGTAACACCCACCGTATCACATAAGAAATTACGCATAGTAATAGGTGTATCCAGTTTAGCCGTAACATCAACTCCGTCTGTGTCAGAGTCATCTATGCGCGCACAGGTAACGTCATAACCAGTCACTGCTGAGTTGTGGATAGCTGCTGTGACTGAACCCCTAAGACGCATCCCATATTCACCCGCAGAGTTAGCCGCATCGCCACCGATAATAGTTACGTTAGCTATTACGCCGGCAGTTTCTGGTGTGTAATCTTCGTCAGAAGAATTTAGCTCAATACCACGCGGGTCGTTAGAACCAACAGGGGTCGCTCCAGCAGTTTGATTCTTGATGATCAGCGCGTACTGAATGTTACCCTGATAGCCTTCGTCAAAATCAATATCATCGTCGTCATTATTAGTTAACAATGCATGCTTAACGTTGACCGTCCCGCCAAACCACTCAATGCCATCATCCTGATTGCCGTGCACTTGAACGTAGTCAATCAATGTTTTATGCCCTACGCCTTGCAGAGTCAAGCCATTGATCTCGTTATTAGGGCCAGCAATCAAGCCACCCTCAGCGATACGAACATAACGAATAATACCGCTATCATCACCCTTATCACTACCACCGTATTCCTGAACGAAATCACCACCTTCACCTAAAACATTGCACCAGGTCTCTCCCTCAGCAAAACAAGCACCAGTCCCACCTTGACCATACTGAGGTGCAAAACCTTGGATAACAACACCGCCCCACTCACCCATGCCGTCATAGTCAGGATCGATACTACTAAAGGTGATTGGACTTGCCGGAGAACCATTGGCAATTAATTTAGAACCGCGAGTCACCAGTAATACACCATCGGCAAATGCTTTTACATCAACGCCGGCACGAATAGTCAGAGTAATGCCAGCATTTAAGATTGCTTGCATTTCATCAGCCGTCTGAATTTCCACATTACCTGCGCCGACGGTCACAACACCGTCTAAGCGATACTCGACGCCTGCAACCATAGTGTAATCTTCATCGATAGTGCCAGACACGATACATTCTGTTTTAGAACTGTTACAGCTAACAAAACTTGCTTCTTGCACCGCTTCTTGAGTAATAACAGAGCCCGGGATTGTCCAGTCGGCCCACCATGCCAAAGATGATGACGGATCAACCGCGCCAATAAAGCGAGTTTGATCAAAGATGAAAGCAGAACCATTATCATAAGCTTCAATTGCTGTTGGGGTATCAAGCAGTGCTGACGAGTTAACAATCGCCATTTTTGCATCAAAACTTATACCTTCTTCAATCACAGTCGATCCTTCAACAGGCATCTCCTTGTTAAACGCAACACCAGCGGTATCGCACAAGAAATTATTTAAAGTGATCGGGGTGTCAAGTTTTGCTGTAGCAGAGTCGCCGTCGGCATCAGAATCATCAATACGCGCGCAAGTTAGGTCATAACCAGTAACCGCAGAGTTATGAATAGCCGCTGTGACAGAGCCGCGAAGGCGCATTCCGAATTCACCTGCAGAGTTAGCCGCATCGCCACCGATAATGGTTACGTTCGCAATCACACCGGCAGTCTCTGGAGTGTAATCAGAATCTGAAGAGTTGAGTTCAATTCCACGAGGGTCATTAGAACCGACGGGCGTTGCCCCAGATGTTTGATTCTTAACGATCAACGCGTATTGAATATTTCCCTGATAGCCTTCATCGAAATCGATATCATCGTCATCATTGTTGGTTAAGACGGCATGTTTAATATTAACCGTTCCACCAAACCACTCGATTCCATCGTCCTGATTACCGTGCACCTGAATGTAATCGATCAATGTGCCATGACCAACACCTTGAAGAGTAAGGCCATTAATTTCGTTATTAGGCCCTGCGATCAAACCACCTTCGGCGATACGAACATAACGAATAATACCGCTATCATCACCCTTATCACTACCACCGTATTCCTGAACGAAATCACCACCTTCACCCAATACGTTGCACCAGCTGTTATTATCTTCCCAACACTGGCCTGTGCCACCTTGGCCGTACTGAGGTGCAAAACCTTGGATAACAACACCACCCCACTCACCCATACCTTCGTAGTTATCATCTAAACTACTAAAAGTAATTGGGTTATTCGCATAGGCGTCAGCAATTAGCTGCGAACCGCGTGTAACTAAAAGAACACCGTCAGATGTTCCTTTGATTTCAGTGCCAGGCGCAATCGTTAGCGCAACACCGTTAGCGACGATGGCCTCGTACTCTGCTTGGGAGGTGATTTCCACATTGCCTGCACCGACGGTAACCACCCCACTCAAAACGTACTGAATGTCTTCAATGAAGGTGTAGTCTGAATCGATGGTGCCGGTGACAGTACCCTGTGAACAATCGTCATTAAATGTAACAAAGCCTGCCTCAACAACCGCTGAACATAGGTCTCCAGTAACAGGTGCAGTTACTGCCGGTGTAGTCGTGCTGTTATCAATGGTATCGCCTTCAACATTGACTGTGATATCACCCATGCTCTCGCTGTTGCCGTCACAGCCTGTCAGTGCAACGGAAGCTGCAAGAAGACACCCTGCGAATTTAATATTGCTTATCATGTTAATTTCCTTCTTTGTGTTATTTAAAATTTTGTAGGGTTGTTTGACCCAGCGTATTTAAAACTCTCTCGGCCGTTAAAGCGCATAGCTCAGGGATAAATTGACCGAAGTCCCCGTTTCATAAAATTCGATTTTATTAATGTTTTGACTGTAAGCAACGGCCTCATTGGTCAGGTTTTTAACTTTAAATTTTAAGGTCCATTGCTCAAAGAATGCTTTTTCATAATTTAAGTCCACCACAGCACGGCCTTTTTCAATGATTGGCCCAAGAGCAGCACCTCTGGCGACTCGGAATATACGATCGTCGAAATAATTCACTAAGAATGTAAATTTTTGCGCTGTGGGTAAGTGGTCATAGCCAATCTGGAGATTACCTAAATACTCTGACTGACCTTGTAGCTGACGACTATCAGATCCCGCTCCCTCAAGTTGAAGCGACTTACTGCCCAAGGTGACTTCAGAGTCGATATAGGAAACATTGCCGTTAAAAAATACCGAATGAACATCGGTATCAATGAGGTAAGTACTGAAATCTAACTCGATGCCATTAAGTTCTGCGTTATCTTGGTTTCTGAAGGTAATACCCGCAGCGGCTGAACCGGATGCGTCAGGAATTGCTCGCTCGATCGGATTGTCGATTTGTTTATTAAATACCGCGAGGGAAATTCGGTTTTCTTCACCGAAGTAGTATTCAACGCGAAAATCAAGGTTGTCGATGTCCGACACCACTAGGTTGGGAGAACCAAAAATCGGGTCATCCGTAGTTGGATCATAGGACTGAGATGCTGAACGCTCAATCAAGCCAGGATAGGACACCGTCTGACTGTAGCCGAAACGAAACTGAAGTGCTTCACTTGAGCGCCAAGACACATTAAGTGCGGGGTAGACGCCGTCTGCTTCTAGTAAACCTTCACTACCAGGGCTATTGGGATAATTAATAAACTGCGAGAAATTTTCAATACGTGCACCTACTTCGGCCGTCCAGTCTTCTCCAAATTCATTTTTGAGATTCACATAGTAAGCATTAATTTCTTCTGCAGATTCGTAAGAGTCCGTGCTCGCCGTGGAGGCTCTTAATCTAAAATGATCACTCGCAAAATTTGCGATGGACAGTAGCTCATCTAAACCCTCGTCCATATTAAGAGAAATCGATCGCTCACCGAGTCGGACACCAAATCGATACAGATCAACCGTTCGGTCTTTATCGGAGATCATTGCCCCGAGAACGATGGTCGAGTAACTAGCATCACCCCATTCAAATGACGTTGAATAATCAAAGCCAAAGTCGCTGCTGACTTCATTAAGGTCCGACCAGCGACGTTCCACTGAAGATGTTGCCAGGAGATTTCCTAAACCATAGTACTGCCGACGATCAGGCTCTAAACGGTCTGTCTCAGAATAGCCCACACGCCACTCCAACTTACTGTCCATGCCCATGGCTTCAAATTCTTGCAGCCCATCAAAGCTTTGGGCGAACATTTGTCGTTGCACATACTCTAAAATCGTCGAATCAAAAAGCTGATCTTCAGAATTAATGGCCGATGTCTGTCGGGTAACGTCATCGGTAGAACGCAATAAGGTCGTTTTTGAAGATAGCTCTCCACGATCATGCTCGTAGCCCAGGAATCCGTATCCTGATACCGCAACATTATCCTTAGTTCGCTTATAGCCGCCCTGTAAACCAGTCGGATCAGTGAGTGTGGCGTCGCCCCGGTAGCCAGTGGAGCGACCATAAGTCCCAGCAAAATAGTAACCAAAGTCACCGTTATCCATTTGCATACGATCACCGAAAGCGCCGTCAAAGCCGACGTCGGGGTCTGCGGAAATAGGCCCAACATCGTAGTCATGCTTAAATGTTAGAGCATAGGCAAGAGCGACTTCAGGGCGCGTACACACATCACCGATAACATCTGGATCACAGATAGTAAGAGACTGCGCACCATTAGTGGCCTCTAGAACTCCTGAATGAACATCGCGTAATCCACCGTCAAAACCCCATTGCTCGGTGACGCTATCACGATAGCCTTGGACATCATCGCCTGTAAATGCAGTATTCGCGCCAATGGATATCGAAAACTTGCCAACACGCTCGTCGGGCATTCCGTTCGTGATCACCGAAATCGACCCGCCAGTGGTTGAGGCTAATTGATCAGCAGTGAAGGATTTTTGGACTTCAATAGTTTTGACTATATTGGCAGGGAAAAGATCTAACTGGACATCTCGGCGCAATGGATCCGTACTTGGCATAAGAATGTGATTAAATTTGGTCGAGATATAACGTCCATCTAAGCCTCTTACATTAGCGTACTTATCATCCACGACACTTAAGCCAACAATTCTTCCTAAAACAGCAGCAACATCGCTGTCACCGAAACGTGCTATCTGATCAGCGTCTACTGCATTGACGATTGAAGTCGCGTAACGCTCTAGATTTTCCGCGCCATCGCTAGGGTTAAAAACACCCAAAGTGACGACTTCCTCCATGCTGCTGGCTGGCAAAGCAATTTGGAAACCCGACGCTGGCTGCTTTAGTAATTTAAACAGCGCATTGACGCCTAAATCTGCAAATACCCTAACAGAGGTGCTAGAAGATGGTTGATAACCCGTTCGACTAACCGCTAAATCATGTGAACCACGAGGCAGCTCCAGCGAGTAAATACCCTCGTCATTGGTTTGAGTGGATAGGCCAAGGTCTGTAACCTCGATGACTGCTCCTTCAATTGCCACCCCCGATGGCGAGGTAACTCGCCCAGCAATATATCCTGTGGCGTCACTGCCATTTTTGAACACTTGGGTTTTAATGATTGGGTCTATCGTCTCGTCCCTGTTATAAACCGCAGAGATTTCTACCTGCCCATCAACAGGCAGACTAAACCTAACTGGAATTGCATTGTCCTCGGTAATTAAGTAAAGCTTATGGGCACCTGGATCCAGCGACGCTTGCACTAGTCCGTCACCATCCGTTACGCCAACAATTTTGCCATCCACAGCCACCTTAATATGGCGTACAGGAGCATCTTCAAGAAAAACAAGCACAAAAGTATCTTCTGCGACGGCCACGGGTGCCATACATGAAGCCACCAAAGCTACTATACCAAACCATTTTTTGAACATTTCTCACCCACCTTTGCGTCTCTAACTGTTAAATACCAACTTCGTTTGGCCTAAAGAAATAGTGTCTATTTCATAATCAAGTAGGCAATTTAACAGTCAAAAATGACGGGCAAGTGAACGTTTAATGACAGAATTATGACGGTTAAATTAACCCTGCCTTTTAAGGACATGTGGGCTAAATCACTAAATTCAGAACCAAAAAAAGGAGGCTTAAGCCTCCTTTTTTTGGTTCTGAATTATTTCTATCTACGTCGTATATCTTTACCCTTAACAACATAAATTATTTGCTCACAAAGATTTTTTGTGTGATCACCTATGCGCTCCAGAGAGCGGACAACCCAAAGTACGTTAATGACACGACTAATACTCCGGGGGTCTTCCATCATATAAGTCACTAATTCACGGAGTGCCGTTTTGTAGTCCAGGTCAATTTGCTTGTCTTCTTCAATAGTCCTCATTGCTGCATCTGCGTCAAATCGAGCAAAAGCGTCAAGAGCGTTAGCTAACATTTTACTGACCGAAGCCCCTATATGTCGGATCTCTGGATAACCCTTAGATAATCCACCTTCCTCAGCCAGTAGAATCGCGTGATTGGCAATCTTTTTTGCTTCATCACCAATACGCTCGAGATCATTGATCGCTTTGGTCACCATCATCACAAGACGCAAGTCACTGGCCGCTGGCTGACGACGGGCGATAATGAGAATACATGCCTCGTCGATATCTACTTCCATCTCATCGACCAGTTGCTCTTCAACAATCACTTCTTCAGCCAGTTGACTGTCTGCATCACTAACCGCGCGAACTGCATTTTGCACTTGCTGCTCTACTTTGCCGCCCATTTCCATAAGGCGTGTGCGAATTTCCTCAAGTTCATCATCAAACTGTTTCATGATGTGATTTTCAAATGACATCTTAGCCATACTTTACTCCAGTTAGCCTATGTAATTAGGCTTTAGTAAACCTATCCAAACCGACCAGTAATATAAGCCTCAGTGAGAGGATGTTCTGGCATAGTAAAAACTTGCTCCGTGGGGTTCACCTCGATCAACTTACCCAAATGAAAGTATGCCGTTCGATGCGACACCCTAGCTGCCTGTTGCATACTGTGGGTAACAATCGCAATGGTGAAATTTTGACTTAGCTCTTCAATTAGCTCTTCAATTTTCGCAGTTGCAATGGGGTCAAGTGCTGAACAGGGCTCATCCATTAAAATAACTTCTGGGCTAACCGCAATCGCTCTGGCTATGCAGAGTCGTTGTTGTTGTCCACCCGACAGTCCAGTGCCCGGCTGATGAAGACGTTCTTTAACCTCCTCCCAAAGACTAGCCTTGCGCAAGCTATTTTCCACGATTTCATCTAAATCAACTCGTGTATCTGCCAAACCATGAATTTTCGGTCCGTAAGCAACATTATCATAAATTGATTTAGGGAATGGGTTAGGCTTTTGAAAAACCATTCCCACACGCGCACGGAGTTCAACAACATCTAACTTTGGCGCATAGAGATTTTCGCCATCCATCAGAATATCGCCTTCAACTCGGCATCCCTCTACCGTGTCATTCATGCGATTCAGCGTGCGTAAAAAGGTTGATTTTCCGCAGCCAGAAGGCCCAATCATCGCCATTACTTCGTTCTTGGCGATATCAATGTTAACGTCATAGATCGCCTGCTTATCACCGTAAAAAACATTTACATCGCGCATTGTCATTTTTGCACTATCGCTAAAACTTTGGCCCACTGTTACCTTATGATCATCTACATCGAGGTTTTGCCTGGATGCCATTTTGGGTGCAACAGCTTTTCTTTTTTTTGAAGCATTCTTAGCCACTTTAGGTGCCTTTGCCGTATCTACTGAGCTCATATATTTATTCCTTTTTACCAACGGCGCTCTAGACGCTTTCGCAGCCAAACGGCCGATGTATTCATAATAATCAAAAAGCTTAGCAACACCATAATGGCCGCAGAGGTCTTCTCAATGAAGGCTCTCTCAGGGCTATCTGACCAAAGAAAAATTTGCACTGGTAGTACTGTTGCAGGGTCAGTAAAACTACCCGGGATATCAACAATGAATGCCACCATGCCAATCATTAGTAATGGCGCTGTTTCTCCCAAGGCTTGTGCCATCCCTAT
>Ga0209302_10001254_pt1 | contig 14750 bp, 7 predicted proteins | sample ArcOceMetagenome_2_FD_187445 | JGI IMG/M metagenome (GOLD analysis project Ga0209302, IMG submission 187445) | Marine eukaryotic phytoplankton communities from Arctic Ocean - Arctic Ocean ARC135M Metagenome (SPAdes) (version 2) | ecosystem: Environmental > Aquatic > Marine > Oceanic | place... | reverse complement strand
GTACCGTCGCTGGGGCTCGTCGCGCCAACGCGAGGGCTCGTCGTGCCGTCGATGGGGCTCGTCGCGCCAACGCGAGGGCTCGTTATACCGTCGCGGAGGCTCGTCGCGCCGTGCACCCGAGTTGTGCACGGCCTGAGCGGCCATCGTCTCAGAGCGCGACTGGCGCTGGAGACCCTGCGAGTCGTAGCGTGTCTCGAACTGGCGCCCACCCCACGGCCGTGGCGCGCCGCAGCGGCCATCGCCGGTGCTGGAAAGTGGCCTCCGGTCCCAGTCGTCGTCGCCGCGGTGGTCGCGTTCGTCGCGCTGGCCGCCCCAGCCTGGCATCCGATCCCTGGCGTCCGGTCGTCCGCGATCTTCGTGATAGCCACGGCCGCGGTCGTCGCGTCGCCCACGGTCCATCTCGCCACGGCGGTCGCGATCGCGGCTACGGCTGTGACTCCGTTACGACGACGTGCCACTGCGACGCAACCCCTGCAACACGAGTCCAGCCCCTGCAACACGAGTCCGAGGGGATAAAATAACGACGTTACACCATAGACCTCGGTCTCACAATCTCCAGGCTGCTCTCTGCACAACAAAGCGAGGGGTAATTACATAACGTCAGCCAATTAAAGGAGCATCCTTCCAGTAAAATTTGAGTGCAAGCTTGAACCGACGAGTTTTATCGGGTTTTGCGGTGTGGTGTTGGCACACGTGTACGCTTTACGTGTTCGGTTGTGGCCGCCTAATGTACATGTAAAAATTGTCACCTGCGGTTCCTTCTGCTCGATTCACGCGCCAAACTTGCACACACGTGCCGCTCACAGCTAGGAGCGGTGGCGTGGGGCAGTCTTGTCCTAGCCGTAAAGCCGTAAGCGGCACGTGTGCAAGTAGGTAGTAAATGGGGCAGTCGCCCCTAATACTGTAATAGCACTTACCGGAGTTCGTAAGAGCCAAGGTATAACACGTGTTAACGTACGGGCAATTGTACGGGCCCTGGGCGTCAGTGCGGATCAGGCGCCCTTCTTGTCGGCGTCGGTAGATCGCGATGAGACCCCGCGCAGGTCGGCCGCGAACAGAGCGGCGACGCACCAGCACAAGAGCGCGACCAGCCCGGAGGCCCACGCGGGCGAGGCGGCCCCTGCGTGGCTGTAGAGCGCGCCCGAGACGAGCGGGCCGAGGATGCCGCCGACCCGGCCTGCGGCGGCAAGCAGCCCGAGCTGCAGGCCACGGCGCTGCGGGCCGCCGGCGTCGGCAGTGAGCGACTTGAGCAGCGTGATGGTCATGCCCTGGCCCAGGTTGAGGAAGACGTAGCTGGTTAGGATGGTGGGCGTCGGCGACCAGATCGAGGCGGCGGCGAGGCCGAATCGGCCGAATCCCGTGAGGAGGAAGGCCAGACCGAGGAGCGGCACCGGGGCGGCGAGCTTGAGGCAGCGCGGCACGACGAGCAGCGTATTCAAGGCGAAGGACCAGCCCGCGAATGAGAGAACGTAGCCGAGCTGCGCCTGTTGATGATGAGTGGCGAGTGGCGAGCGGTGAGCGGCGAGCGGTGAGCGGTGAGCGGTGAGCGGTGAGTTGTGAGCGGTGAGTGGTGAGTGGCAACTTAGTAGCAGGTGGCAGGTAATAAGTAGCCGAGCGCGGCGGGCAAGGGGATGTAGCAAGTTCAGACGATGTAGCTGCGCCGCGCCTGGCTGTATCCGAGATGCTCGCAGAGGTAGATCTTCGACGTCCCGCTGTACACATGAAAGGAGACGTTCCGTAGCAGCTGCAGCACTAGTAGCAGCACGGTTGCCCGATCGCTCAACGCCGTTCGCGTCGCGCTTAGCCAGCCACCGCCGCCACTGCCACCGCCGCCGCCGCCACCGGCGCCGCCGCTGTCGCCAGACACAGCGTGGGCACGACCACCTCCGTTTGCGGCCAAAGCGGGCGTGCTGCTAGGGTTGCTGCTGGGCTTGCTGCTGGGCTTGCTGCTGGGCGTGCTGTTAGGCAGCAAGAGCGAGCATGCCAGCACGGCGGCGGCCACGAGGCAGGCGAGCGCCAGGAGCAGCGCGTGGTCATACTGGCTCAAGTAGCCTCCACTACCGCTGCCGATGGCGTAGCCGAGGCCGAAGGTGCCCACGAGGCGACCGAGTAGGCGCCTGCCCTCCTCGTCGCTCTGGCCGTCGGTCAGCAGTGCGTTGAGCGGCGCAATCAGCCCGGCGCGCCCCACGGTCGTGAGCACCTGCGCCACGCACGGCAGCACGCACGCTGCGAGTGGGGCGGCGTCGGCTGCGACGCGGCCGGCCACGTACAGCAGGTAGCCGAACAGGCTGAGGCCTGCGCTCACGACGATTGCGGGCTTTCGCCCTCGCGTGTCGGAGAGGCGCCCAAGTGAGGCGCCGGCGAGGAGGGCAGCGGCGTTGCTCACGCTCTGGAGCGCACCGAACCCTGTTGCGCCAATAACATCTTTGTTCAGCAGGGAGTACGTGATTGGGCTGAGGAAGCCGTACCCAAGCATGTCGAGAAACGAGATGGCGTATGCAATGCGAACCATGGCGGTCGTTTGGGCGGTCGTTTTGATGCTGGATGCAAGTAGCGCGCCATATGCTACAGAGTTGTGCATGTTTCAGGCAGCACGCGCCCGGCAGCACGCGCCTAACTCAGGCAGCACGCTGCCGAGCACGGTGGTGTCGCGGACGAGGGAGTACACTCGGGAGGCAAAAAGGAACATGGTTGCATAAGATTGTGTCTGGGTGTGAGGGATCCAGCATCGCGGAATTGCGTAGCGTCGTGAGTCGTGTAGCGTCGTGAAACCCAACAATCTATCTATCTATCTATCTAACATAAGATTGTGTCTGGGTGTGAGGGATCCAGCTGGGATCCAGCATCGCGGAATTTTGCGTAGCGTCGTGAGTCGTGTAGCGTCGTGAAACCCAACAATCTATCTATCTATCTATCTAACATAAGAGAGATAAGATAAGATAAGATAAGAGATATTATCTTATCTTATCTATAACATAAGAGTAATCAGAGAGTGAAACCCAACAATGTTATCTTATCTTATCTCCGAGTTAGTGAAGCCGCGCGGCGTCCCGCCCCGTCCCGCCCTTCGCGAGACATCGCGGCCTTACGGCGGCTCCGCCGCCTTGAGCGCGCCGCCCACCTTGTCGAAGAGGAAGTTGAGCTGGAGCAGCCTCTTCTCAGACCAGGCCGGGATGCCCTCCTCCTCGCGCCGCATGAGCGGCGGGTGCGCGTAGCCCACCTCCAAGGGTTAGGGTTAGGGTCAGGGTTGGGGTTGGGGTTGGGGTTGGGGTCAGAGTTGGGGGTAGGGTCAGGGTCAGGGTCAGGGTCAGGGTCAGGGTTAGGGTCAGGGTTGGGGCTCAGGGTGAGCGTGGCCCACCTCGAAGGTCTCGACGCGCGCGCCGTGCCACCGGCTCGCGTGGACAATGGGCACGAGCTGCGCGTCCCATAGCTCTCCCTCGCACCTGGGTGGTCGGAGGCAGCCACGTCGGCGACTTTGGCGGCGCCTCGGCGAGGCCCCAGGGTTGCACCGCAGGGCCCAGGCGGCCGCGGCTCTGCTCTGCAGCCCAGAGAGGGCCGCCGTGCGCATGCGGGAGGGCGCCTCGAGCCGCAGGTAGCCAGCGCTGCCGCTGCGGGGACAGCGCGTCTGAGCCTGCTGGCGGCACTGCAGCCAGTGGCGGGCCATCGATGCGCGGAATGCCACGGGTCCGAAGGTCCAGTCCAGAGCGGGCAGCCCGACGGGACGGCCCAGCGCGTCGAGGTGTAGGTTGGCGAAGTGCTCCGAGTGGTACTGCTCCACAGGGTAGGTCGCGCGGAAGAGGCCGTCCTCGCGCTTGGGCACGCAGACGTCCGTGCCGCTGCGCATCATGAAGGCGGCCACCTCGGCCTGCAGCGGGATCATCTCGACCTTCTCGAGCTCCTGGTAGCAGATGACGCCATCGGGCGTGAGCTGGAACTGCTCAAGCGCCGACTCGACGCACTCGCGCAGCGCAGCGCCCTTCTTTCCCGCCCTCGTCTGCGGCCGCACGACCGCGCCCGCCTCCTCGAGCGCCGCGCGCACTGGTGCCGGGCTCGCGTCGACAAGGAGGATTGGTATGCCGAGGCTCTTTGCCTTGCGAACAGCTTGCAGGCCGAGCTGGCACCGGACGTCGTCCACCGAGGGGTAGAACGACGGGCTGATTATGACCATCTGCGTCGGTGCTTGCGCCACCGTAGTAAAGCTCTGGAGCTTTCGGCCCTTGGCCTGCGCAATGGCTGACTCCGCAAAGGTGGGCTGCGCAAAGGCGCCGCCGAACGCTGTCTTCGGCTGCTGCTGCACCTCGGCGCACGCCGAACGACCGCTCAAGAAACCGAGCGTCGCGCCTGCCGCCGCGCCGCAGATACGACGAGCGTACAAAGCACGAGCACTCATGTGGCTCGGATGCGCTCGAGGCAAGGCACCCGGGAGACAAGCTCGAAAACACAAGCTCGAGGGAGACAAGCCCAGGCTCAAGTTCGAGTGGGGACGTAAAATAATCTTGTTTCGCGTCGAAAACACAAGCTCGAGGGAGACAAGCCCAGGCTCAAGTTCGAGTGGGGACGTAAAATAATCTTGTTTCGCCATTCATGCAAACGACTGTTCACGGCATTAATGAGGTGTAGTCCAGCCGCTGCACGTCTACCGTCGGCGGCTCGCGGAACCGGGGGATGTCGCTGACGGACACGCCTGTGGCGCTCAGCAGCTTGAGCGCCTGCCCTGCGCCGCACTGCGCATCCATCTCCTCCTTTTGCTCCGCAGGGAAGAGGACTTCGCTGTCGGGCACGTTGAAGTAGGTCGTCGACGTCTTGGCGCCGTTGATGAGGCCACGCAACGAGGCGCCGCCCCTGACGGCCGACACGTTGAGGAGGAAGGTGCGATCGCTGACCCCCTCCTTGAGCCACCCCTGCTCGTAAGGGCCAACGACGCCAACGTCAATGGACAGCTTGTCCGTGCGCAGGTGCCAGCCCACCTTACCGCAGATGTGCGACGAGGACTCCTGGCCGCTCATGTGGTTGCAGCTGCGCCGCAGCTCGTGCGCGACCCGCGGCGGCTCCCTGTTGGCGTCCACCGGTGTGAGCGCGTGCGGTTCCGGGCTGAGGTCCGCGCTGGCGGTGACCGTCAGGTCGTCGCCCTGGAAGACGACGCTGCCCGTGGGCTTCTGCTTGCGGCCGTCCAGGTGCATTGCACTCCCGCGCATGATGATTGTGTGCTCGGGCGTCCTCACCGCCACGGCGCTGATAAAGGTGGGGCACTCGCCCCGCCGCATCATCGCCGCAGTGCAGGCACCGGACGGGCACAGGTAGACCTGGCTCGCGATGCCGCCAGCCGAGGCATACTCGAAGACGCCGACGCCATGCAGGAAGAAGTCATCGCCCTCTAGGGTCTGGATGGTGGGGTCGTCGAACTCGTCACCGCCGCCCTCCGCGGCGTCCGCCGCGGTGTTCGCCCTCTGCCCCTGACGGTTGCTTGCCTCCTGCTGGCCCTTAGGGAACCCTCCCGCGCCCAGCGCGGCATCTCCTGTGTCCCCGTCCGACCAGTCAATGTCCGGGGCCGCATCCTCCCAAATGGGCTTTGTCACGTTGGACGGCGGCGTTGCTAGGCAAGACGAGAGCCTGCAGCTTCCGTTGTCCTCGGCGCTGAAGTGGTGGTGCGCGCACCAAGACTTGGCCCACGACGCCTTTTCGCAGATGAACTTGCAGTCGGACGCGCGAGCGGCGCGAGGAGGATGGTATTTGGCGTACCAGTCGTTCATGTTCTTGTGCTCCGTCTGGTGGGACTTAGCGGTGAGCATGCAGCTCCCGTTGTCCTCGATGGTGAACTGGCTCGCCACGCACCAAGACTTGGCCCAGCCTTTCTCGCAGATGAACTTGCAGTCGGACTCGCGAGCGGCGCGAGGGGGGTCGTACTTGGCGTACCAATCGTTCATGCCCGTCCAGTGCTCGTGCACGCAGCCGGTGGCGGGTGCGGACGCTGTGGGGATGACATCGGACGCAGTAGGTATGTCAAACAGTTCGTCGGTCACTCCCGCCCCAGGAACGCAGACGCCACAGTTGAGGCGGCAAGCCCTGCGCACGAGCGCGCTCGCCTCGCACTGCTCGGGAGTAACCTCAAGGCAAGCCGACGCCGGAAACTCCTCATCGCAGTCCGTGGCGCCCTCGTCAATGCAGGCGAGGGGCGGCGGCTGGGACGGCGAGTGCGGCTGGTTCGGCGGGGGCGGCGGCGGGGGCAGGGAGATGTCATCGGACCATGTGCCTGGAGCCGGCTTCGCCGTGGTGGGTGTGGTCGCATGCTTACGCATGCTTACGGTGGTATAGGGGTGGCCAGGGCACAACCCGCAGCTGTAGAGGCAGGCCCTCTGCATGATCTCTTCTGTCTTGCACTGACCCTCCGTCATGGTAGAGCACGCTGCCACGGGGAAATCGTCGCTTCCCTCATCCACACATGGGGGAGGCGAGGGCGGGGGCGACGGAGGTGGCGGCGGTGAGGGTGGCGGCGGCGGTGACGGTGGTGGCGAGGGTGGCGGTAGGGCGCAGAGACCGCAATTGAGACGGCACGCTTTCCGGACGAGGGCGCTTGATGCGCACTGCATCGAGGTAGCATCGTTGCAGCCGGACTCTGGGAAGCCTTTCGCGCCGGCGTTCATGCAAGGCGGAGGGGCTGGCGGCGACGGCGGCGACGGCGGCGACGGCGGTGGCGGCGGCGGCGACGGCGGCGACGGCGGAGGTGAGGGCGGTGGCGGAGGTGAGGGCGGCGGAGGGCTGGGGGAAGGCGGCGGCGGAGACGGCGGTGGTGACGAGGGCGGTGGCGACGGCGGCGACGGCGGCGGCGGCGAGGGTGGCGAGGGTGGTGGCGAGGGTGGTGGTGACGAGGGCGGCGGCGAGGGCGGTGGAAGGGTGCAGATGCCGCAGCTGAGGCGGCAGGCCTTCCGCACCAGCCCGTTCGTCGCGCACTGCGAGTCGGTCAGCTGCGTGCAGACAGTGGCTGGGAAGTCACCGCTGCAGTCGCCCTCGTCCGAGCATGGTGGCGACCCCGGGGGGGAGGGCGGCGACGGCGGCGACGGCGGCGAGGGCGGCGGCGCAGGCGGGGAAGGCGGGGAGGGGGGGAGAGGTGGGAACAGCGGCGTCGGGGGCAATGGCGGCAACGGCGGCAACGGCGGGGGCGAGGGCGGCGGCGAGGGGGACGGAACAGAGCAAATGCCGCAGCTGTGGCGGCACGCCCGCTGTACGAGTGGGCTCAGCTCGCACTGCGCGGACGGAGTGCTCTTGCACTTTGCTGCCAAATACACCACCTTGCCATCCTTGTCAAAGGCACCATCGTCCATGCAGTGAGTGGGCGGAGGAGAGGGTGGCCACGGGTTGTACGGCGGCGGCAACAAGGGCGGCCAGGGGTTCCACGCAGCTGCTGGCGGCTTCGGCGACGCCTGCTTCTTTGACGGCTTGCGCTTCAAGGACACATGCAGCTGCGACGCTAGCTGCTGCGATGCCTGCTGGCTGGAGCAGTCGTCGTACAGCTCGCACATGCTATCCTTCGCAGTGCGCCTGAACTCGAAGCCGATGCACCACTTGCTCGCCACCTCTCCCACCACCTCTCCCACCGCCTCTCCCGCCATACTGCTCGCGTTATAGCATGCGGCTCTGCAGTCCAGTTCTGTTGCCTTCCTTCCAAAGTTGCCACTCTTGTCGAGCTGGCCTACAAACCAGCGGTCGAACTCGTGGTCCGCCAGCTTCAAGCAGCGACCACCGGTGCTTGGCGGGGCCGTCTTAGCTGCGGCCGGGGCCGCCGCAGGGGCCGACTCCGCCGCAGGGGCCGACTCCGCCTTCGACGGAGTCCACTCCTCCTCTGATGGAGTCCACTCCTGCTGGGCTGACGCGATGGCCTGCGCCTCCGAAACCACCGCCGCCTCCGCAGTCCACTCCTTCTGCTGAGCAGCAGTGGGCGGGACCTGGGCCGACGGGTGAGCCGCCAAGGGCGGCATGGGCGGCATGGGCGGCATGGGCGGCAGAGAAGGTGCCTCCTCGGCCCAGGAGACCTGAGTCGCCGCCTGGGCCGCCGCCGGCTGCCGCTCGGCCGTCTGAGCCGACTCAATCGTGTGCGGAGGTGACGACTCCTCTGTCGCCGCGGTTGGGGAGGCCGCCGCCTGGGAGCAGTCGTCGTACAGCTCGCACGTGCCCTTCTCGGTGGCCCTGAACTCGTAGCCGACGCACCAGGTGTGGTGCCTGCTGCTCGCATCAAAGCACGCAAAGCGGCAGTCTGCTTCAGTCGCCTTCCTGTCGGCATAGAAGCGGTCAAAGTCGTGGTCCGCCTGGTTCAAGCAGCGACCAGCAGCCGGCTGGAGTGCCTGAGCGGCCTGAGTCTCCTTCGCCGCCGCCTGCTTCACCGCGGCTGCCTCCTGCGCCGCCTCTTGCGCCGACGCCTCGTTTGCCGCCTTCTCCACCGCGGCCGCCTCCCTCTCTGCCGCCTCCATCCTTGCCGCCTCCTCCGCAGCTGCTGCCTGCATGGCTGCCGCCTCCTCCGCAGCTGCCTCCTTCGCCGCCGCCGCCTCCGCGGCCGCCTCCTGCGCTGCCGCCTTCTTACGAGCCCTCCCCACGGCCACCTTCATCGCCTCGGCCTCTTTTAACGCCTCCTCCACCCTTGCCGCCTCCTGCGCTGCCGCCTCCATCCTTGCCGCCTCCTCCGCAGCTGCCTCCTTCGCCGCCGCCGCCTCTGCGGCCGCCTCCCGCTCAGCCGCCTCCTTCGCCTCCACGGCCGCCTCCACGGCCGCCTCCTTCGCAGCCCTCTCCGCGGTCGCCTTCTCCGCGGCCGCCGCCTTTGCTGCCGCCTCCTGCGCTGCCGCCTCCTCCGCAGCCGCCTCCTCTGCTGCCGCCGCCTCTGCGGCCGCCTCCTTAGCCTCCGCCTCCTTCGCTGCTGCGTCGCAATCGTCGTAGAGCTCGCAGGTGCCCTTCTCGGTTTCCCTGAACTCGAACCCGATGCACCACGTGTTGTGCACGCTGCTGACATCGAAGCAAGATTGACTGCAGTCTGCATCCGTCGCCTTCCTCCCGGCATTGCCGCTTCCATCGAGCTGATCGGTGAACAAGCGGTCAAAATCATGGTCGGCGACGCGCAAGCAGCGGGCCACGCCGAGCCGGGGCGTCTGAGCCACCGGGACCAGTGAAGGAGCCGGTTCGGGGACGTCCGCTCCAGAGTCCGACTGAGAAGAGCAGTCGTCGTACAGCTCGCACGTGCCCTTCTCGGTGGCCCTGAACTCGAAGCCGACGCACCACGAACGCTGCACGTTGAGCGCCTCAAAGCACGCATGCCGGCAGTCCCCCTCCGTTGCCTTCCTTCCGTGCTTGCCGTTCTCGTCATCATGGGCGAAGAACCAGCGGTCAAAGTCGTGGTCCGCCGAACGCAAGCAACGTCTCGTAGGCACCGGAGCAGGAGTCGCAGCTGCAGGCACCGCTGCTGCAGCGCGCGTCGTCGATGCCTGCAACGACGCCTGCTGCTGCTGCGACTGCTGCTGCTGCGACGTCAACGTCGCCTGCTGCTGCTGCGACTGCTGCTGCTGCGACGTCAACGTCGCCTGCTGCTGCTGTGACTGCTGCTGCTGCTGCGCCTGTTGCTGCGTGCAGCCCGCGTACAGCTCGCACATGCCCGTCTCGGTGTCCCTGAACTCGAAGCCGATGCACCACGTGTGGTGCTCGCTACTCGGATCGAAGCAAGCATAGGCGCAGTCTCCCTGTGCCGCCTTCCTTCCAGCATCAGCAAACCAGCGGCCAAAATCGTGGTCCGACACGCGCAAGCAGCGCGCAGCGGTCGGCGGGGCCGTCTGGGCCTTCTGAAGCTTCTGAAGCCTCTTCGTCGGCGCCACCATCGTCGGCGCCGCCGCCGCCGCCTCCTTCGCCGCCGCCGCCTCCTCCCTCTCCTTTAACACCTCCGGCGTGCACTCGTCGAACAGCTCGCACGTGCCCTTCTCGGTGTCCCTGAACTCGAAGCCGACGCACCAGTTGTGGTACTCGCTGCTCCCATCGAAGCACAGCTTGCTGCAGTCTGCTGACGTCGCCTTCCTTCCGGCGTTGCCGTACCCGTCGAGCTGGTCGCGGAACGAGCTGTCAAAACTGTGGTCCGACACGCGCAAGCAGCGGATGAGGTCGCCTGAGCCCGACGAGGCCTGCTGAGCCGCCGCCTCCTTCGCCGGGGCCGCCTGAGCCGCTTCAGTCGCGAACGGAGTCGAGTGCTCTTCGGCCGTCTCCGGCGGAGCCGGGGAGGCCGCCGCCTGCTGGGAGGAGCAGTCGTCGTACAGCTCGCACATGCCCTTCTCGGTGTCCCTGAACTCGTAGCCGACGCACCAGTGCTCGCTGCTCCCGTCGAAGCACAACTTACTGCAGTCTGCTTCCGTCGCTCTCCTGCCGACGTTGCCGCTTCCGTCGAGCTGGTCAGCGAACAAGAGGTCGAAATCGTGGTTCGCCAGGCGCAAGCAGCGGGCAGCCTTCGGCGGGGCTGCCTGAGCCACCCGAGCAGACTGAATTGGAGTTGGTGAGGCCGCCGCCTCAGAGCAGTCGGCGTACAGCTCGCACGTGCCCGTCTCGGTGTCCCGGAACTCGAAGCCGACGCACCACTTGACGTGCCCATTGACCACCTTGTCGCAGGCACGGCTGCAGTCTACCTCGGTTGCATTCCTCATGGGGGTTTCGCCCGAGTTGTCCCGCCTTCCGTCATGGTCATTGGACCACCGGTCGAAGTCGTGGTTAGCCACGCGCAAGCAGTTGGCAGCCGTCGGCGACGGCGCAACCCCGGACGCATCTATGCCACACATGCAGTCCCCTGCTGCCTCAGGCGGGCACACCGCGTTGGGGCACGCCATGTAGCACCAGTCCTCCGATAAGCCGTCCTTGAGGCTCACGCAAATTTGGCCGGAGTCCATGATGGCCCTCTGAGCCGATCGAGGCGAATCCATTCGACTCCATTCGACTCGTGGAGTCGAGTGCTCTTCGGCGGTCGCGGTCGGTGAGGCCTCCGCCTCAGAGCAGTCGGCGTACAGCTCGCACGTGCCCTTCTCGGTGGCCCTGAACTCGTAGCCGATGCACCACGAGGAGTGCTCGCTGTCGGCATTGTTGCAGGCGTGGTCGCAGTCCGCCTTCGTCGCCTTCCTTCCGGCGTTGCCGCTTCCGTCGAGCTGGTCGGCGAACCAGTGGTCAAAGTCGTGGTCCGCCGAACGCAAGCAACGCTCCGCCTGCGGGGGCGGGGGCAGAGGTGGGGGTGAGAGTGGGGGTTGGGGTGGGGGTGGGGGTGGGAGCGGAACTGAGAGTGAGAGTGAGGCAGGGGCGAGGGGTGCGGTCGGGCATGGGGGTGCACGCCTGCTGCGACGACGCGCGCTGCAGCGATAGCTTCGGCATGCCCTCGGCCCGCTCCGCCGCCTGCCACTCTGCCTTCCAATTCATCTCCGCCTTCTCCTGCGCGGCCTGCTCCTGCGCGGCCGCATGCTGCTGCTGCAACCGCTGCTGCTCCGACTGCTGCTGCGACGGCGGCGAAGACGGATTCGGTGGCAAGGGTGGCCAGGGGTTCCACGGGGGAGAGGGCGGCGACGGTGACGGAGGATCGGAATCAAACCACCCTAGATCGGAATTAGACTTCGGCTCCCGCTGCTGCTTCGCCTGTGTTCGAACAGGGTCGCACGCTTGGTCCAGCTCCGCCAGGGAGCCACCGGCTTTCGCGTAGGCCGCGTACAGCTCGCATGCCGTCCCGTTGCTGTGACCCTTGCCATGACCAGAGTCGCCCGCTATCGGTGTCTCACACTCGGGCACGGCGTCAAAGCTGACCACTGTCTCATTGTCGAAGGCGGCGTTCGGTACGGGTGTAGATGTGGCGAGAGCGGCCACGTTATTCATCAGATGCAGCACGCGCAATGCACTGGGGAAAGCGTAGACCGCCTGGCAGGCTTGCAAGCCCTCCTTCTGGTCCACCTTGAGCCATTTGTGACAGGCATCCCTCGACCGCTGCAAGGCGTTCCCCGCGATGTGCAAAGCGTTTGCCACGCGAAAGGTGTTCGCGAAACGCCTCAGATTGGATGCAGACGGCCCTGCCTTGTTTAGCTTGCAGCAGTCTGCCGTCCCGAGAGGAGGATTCTTGCTGCATGTGCTGGCGCTCTGGCGAACACATGCCGACGGCTCCCCAGTGGCCAGCAGCTGCATCGACGCCGCTCCGTAGAAGGCTTTGGAGCATTTCTTCGCATTCTGCTCGTTGAACTCACACTCCGAAGGTGGCGCCGCTGCGATGTTGGCCTCTGCGCAGACCATCCGTGCGCGCTGCCAGCCCGTCTTGGCTGTCGAGCCAGGGCAGAACGCAGGGACGCTCGACGTCGTCTGACACAGCGTGCACACGGCATCTGCAACGCCGGCCGGGTCGAGATTTGTGGCTGTCACGAGGCCACAGTACACGTGCTTGTCCAGCCCATCGAGGTTCTGCGCGTTGAGGCCCTGGGAGCGATAGACAGAGAAGGCCAGACGTTCCACATGCGCAGGCTTTGCTTTGCGCAAATGCTTCGTGCCGTTCTTCGTGATATGCTTCTTAAGGGATTCGAAGCGTTCCTCGAGCGACGCGTCCCGCTTCTTCAGGACCTCGAGCTCCGTCTCGAGCGCAACACCGTGTCGGACCTTTGCCTGCATCTTCCTCACAACGTTTGCCTGCTCCTCACGGTGACGATCGCCATCGTCAGGACCGCCCTCGTCATACGCGTTCACCGAGGACGGCATCTGCGCTGAGCCGGTGAGCTCCGATGCGCGAAGTAGCGCGGCGACCTCTTGCTGCTGCACAGAGAAGTGCAGTTGCGACTGCACTCCAACCGCCGACTGCAGCATCGGCTGCTGTGGCAACGCCTGCTGCACGGCAGCATCTTGCAACGCCACCGGGCGGTCGCCAAGCGCCACGCCCTGCGTGAGCAGCGGCGCGGAGAGCAAGAGCGACAGCATAGCCGGCGGCGAGCAGCAAAAAAGCCTCCGCCTTCGCCGGCGAGGCAGAGCACCCCAATTTGGCATCTGAAAAATGTGTGTTGACCGTATTGTGAATATCTGCCGCTCGTATTGGACAATTGTACGAGTCCGCGATAGATAGATAGATAGATAGATAGAGATTGCGTAGCGTCGTGAGTCGTGTAACGTCGTGAAACCCAACAATCTATCTATCTATCTATCGAGTCCGCGCACTAATAGTAGGATTCCTATCTACACTCACTTACCACCCCTCCGTCGCGAGCGCCGTACGACCCCAGCGAGGTGACGACGTGCGTGCGTGCCGAGCGATGCCTACGTACGTACGTGTTGGGCGTGACCCAGCCAGCCAGGCGGCCCTCTGGGGCGTGCTCGCGGCGTCCACGCGTAATTGATTTTTTCCCCCGTGGTTCTTACCAAATTGCGAAACTAGCCGCACACCTAAACAGCCTGGAAAGGACATTTTGGGTTCTAGCTCGCGATGAACGCGGAGTCCGCCTTGTGTAATTGATCCTCGCGTGCCTGCGACCTTGCTACAGCCCTAGCTAGGTAGGACGTCGCCCGCGACCCCGCGCTCGCTCGGCATGCACCTAGCACGCCCCCATCCGCCCCCGGCTCGCGTCCCAGTCGCTGGCGGCTTCTAGGCTTTTTATTCCCCTCAACTTCGCCAACAGCACGTGGGGCAACTGCCTGCCCTCTGCCCCTCAACTTCGCCAACAGCACTTGGCCCTCGGGCTTGCAAGCCGCTAAGCGGCTAAGGGGTTGTGGAGCCTTAGAGCCGCCGACCCCGGGCTGCCTCCCACCACCCGAACCAGGTGGTGACTCGAGGCTCACCGCAGCCCAGGGCGCGCCCTCCGCGTCGTCTAAGAGTTGGGTCGCGTGTCTCGGGCGAGGTTGCCTACGGTCGTGGCCGCTCGTACGACGTGCCGCTGGTCGCGGCCGCGCCTCAGCGGCCCCTGCACCCGCTCCCCCGCCTCGAGAGTTTGCCCCGCCCTACGGCGCGCATCGGACGCGCGAGGCAGGTTGCCCGCTTATTGCCCGCGCGGAAGGCAGAGACAGAGAGGGGCGGCGTGAGACTGTGGCGTATGTGTGTGTGTGCTCCTTCCCCCTCCCTCCCTCCCTCCCCCCCCCTCCCCCCCCACACACCCTGCCCAAGGTCTCCCGTCTCCTCTCTCTAAGAGAATCCACCCTGACGCACCTTGGACATCCCGAACGTGTCCGCTGTGTTCACCCCCTGTCCAAGGTCTCCTGTCTCCTCTCTAAGAGAATCCTAAGAGAATCCACCCTGACACCTTGGACAGGCAACGTGTCCGCTGTTTTCACCCCGTGTCCAAGGTCTCCCGTCTCCTCTCTAAGAGAATCCACCCTGACACCTTCGACAAACCAGCTTTCCGTCCGCTGCCCGGCGGCGAGCGGTACGCGAGGCGGTAAGGGGTAGTGGAGAGGGGTGGGCGAGCCCTCTTTAATTAAGGGGAATGTATCACGACCGGGAGCCGTTGGCGTTTAGAAGGGCGAAGAAGATGAGATTTTATCGGTGAGCGCTCACGGTCGTACGCAGTTACCAAACGAAGTACGTTTTCGTGCCGCGAGATTTTTTGTCGCGTCCGCTGACCAACATTCAAAGATCTCTGCGCGCGCTCCGCGAAGCGGGAACGCTGCCACGCTCCGCACGCATCAAGTGGGGAGCAGGCACGCCGGATGCGCCACTCCAGGTGCCTTCCGGCACCGAAAGTATGCGCATGAACGCTGCGCTCGCGCACGTTCATGCCAGCTCATCAAACGCTTGG
>Ga0209302_10001253_pt1 | contig 14751 bp, 14 predicted proteins | sample ArcOceMetagenome_2_FD_187445 | JGI IMG/M metagenome (GOLD analysis project Ga0209302, IMG submission 187445) | Marine eukaryotic phytoplankton communities from Arctic Ocean - Arctic Ocean ARC135M Metagenome (SPAdes) (version 2) | ecosystem: Environmental > Aquatic > Marine > Oceanic | place... | reverse complement strand
AGGGATGTTTCTCCCGGGGGGATAACCATCGAAACAAGTATGTGCATGCACTGTGCATGCAGAGAATAAACTGCGAACGGTGCAAACTACTGCACCGGCACCCAATCGTGCCACGCGACGCGCCGCCGTGCCTCCAAATCGCGAGCGGCCCACGCTGGCCGCCGTAGCCACCAGCGCCCATGGCCACCACGCGCTGGTGGGCGCTTTGGTTCGTCTTCAACCTCTTCTTCCTCTCCTGGCTCTTCGACTGGGTCAAGCTCGGCAAGGACTGGGCGAGTCGCGAGAAACTGAAGCGGCAGGAGGTCGTCCGCAGCAGCCTCGCCGCTGCTCTGCTCGCGAGCCGCCCCGCCGTTGCGCGCGCACGCCGCCGCAACGTGAGCTTGCCGACGGAGGGACCGTTCGGCCCGTTCTGGGCGATGCATCGCCTGCGCAACGGCGGCTCCGTTCGCATCGTCGCCGGCGGCCTCTCGAGGTCAGGCTCGACATGGCAGTTCAACGCGCTGCGCATCCTGATGCAGCACGCGGCCAAGTCGGTCGGGTTGCCCGAGAGCACGGTCTCCTCGGCGCACGGCCACTCGATCGACGACCTGCAGCCGTGCCTCAAGGAGCGCATCTGCGTCGTCAAGGTGCACGAGTTCCTGCCGCGCGTGCTCGTGCAGGCGGACGCGGTGTTCGTGACGCACCGCGACCCGCGCGACGTGCTGCTATCTTCGGCGCAGAAGATCGAGGCGTGCCTCCTCGCAGGCAAGCAACCGCTCGAGTCCGCCTTCCGCTCGTACGCCGCGTGGGTGCCGCACGCCTGCCACGACATGCGGTACGAGCAGATGGTAGCTGCCGCACTGTTGAGAGCACCGCACTGGGTGGGCAGTGGGTGGGGTGTGCCGGCCCCCTGGGCTCCCGTGTAAGGGCATGCTGGCTCTGGGCGACGCGGCACACTCGCGAGGTGGGGGCGCCTGGGCCGCGCTCAGAGGTCAGTGTGAGCGGGGGCTGCGTTGCGGCCGCCTTGCCGGGCCCAACGGCGCCGAGCTTGTTGCGGCTTGCGGCACCGCAGGCGGCGGGGGGCGCGGCGCAGGAGCTGCACTCGATGGCGCTCAAGCTGGGCATAGGCGGCGTGGTCAACCTGCTCGACGTGGCGGCGCAGCTCGGCCAGATCACGCACCGCGCCGAGCCTAACGTGCAACAGCAGCAGCAGACAGGCTTGATGCCCGGCCACCTGACGCACCTCACGACCGACCCGGGCGCGCACCTCGTCTTCGAGGACGCCGTGGCGCGCGGCGCCTTCTCGAAGAAGTGCAACCTCACGCGCGAGATTGAGCTCATCAACGCAGGTTTCGGCAAGTGGCTCGCCAAGGAAGGCTATCCCCTCCCGCCGCGCGCCGGCGAGGTCCCCAGGGCGCTGTCGCCGCCGCCGCCGCCGCCGCCACCTCAGAAGCGCGGCGCTTCTGCAGCGGCCGAGCCCGCCAAGGCGGAGGCGGGCGACGACGGCGCTGCGCTGGCCGAGCTGCAGACTCAGTATATGCTGCAGCACCGGCTGGCGTGGCGCAACGAGGAGCTGAGCAATTGGCGCGCGCCGCCTCACAGCCCACGCCGCAGCCCACGCCCACGCCCAAGCCTGAGGCACCCCCTCGCCCTCGCCCTCGCCCTCCCTCTCCCCCTCGCGCTCCCCCTCACCCCACGATCCCTCACCAGGTACGTCGATACACTGCCCGAGGCGGCATGGCTCATGTGGCGTCCAGGCACGGAGGCGCCGGGTGCCGCGGGAGGCGAGGTGCAGCAGTGCCCGCTGCGCTCGAGCTGGTCGACCATGCTCGACAAGTCGGGCGTGTGGCAGTACTCGGTGCCCGGCGGCAAGCAGGGCGGCCCGGCGCAGCCCACAACGGTGCGACCCCAGCAGCAGAAGCAGCAGGATCTCCGCCAGTTGATGAAGTCGAGCGCGACTGCGCTCGATGGCGTCGCGGCCAAGGCGCAGTTGCAGGTGCGGACGGGCCACCCGAACCGCAAGCCCGAGCTCAAGCCCAAGCCCAAAGCCCCACCCCAACTAAGCCCAAACCCAAACCCCCGACTCCGACCCCAAGGCCTTCTCCACCTTCGCCCATCACCGCAGAGAGAGGGGCTGGGGGGCAGAGGGAGGGGGGGGGGGACCTCAGCCCCACGGGCTGGGCCTCAGCCCGTGGCCCTCCTCCTCCTCATAATCCTCCTCATAATCCTCCCCATAATCCTCCTCATAATCCACGCTGGGGAGGATTATGGGGAGGATTATGATGAGGAGGGTTATGATGATGAGGATTATGGGGAGGATTATGAGGAGGATTAAGATGAGGAGGACGGCCAGAGGGAGGGCGAGGCGCCCCCTTCACCCCTCACCCTGCCCCTCCACCAGGCGCAGACGGCCAAGTTGCAGGCGGCGGCGGCGCAGAAGGCGGCGGCGGCCAAGGCGGCCAAGGAGAAGGAGCAGAAGGAAGAGGCGGCTGACCAGGCAGCCGAGTTTGACAAGCAGGGCAGGCCGCGACTGCTGCCCAGCTTCTTCCTCGTGGGCACGCCGCGCTCGGGCACGACCGTGCTCTACGACTCGTTGACGGGCAACGACCCGAACATCGTGCCGGCGATGACCAAGGAGGTCAACTACTTCACAACCCGAACCATAACCCTGCCCCTACCCCTACCCCTACCCCTGCCCCTAGTACCCCGAACCATAACCCGAACCCGAACCCGAACCAGGTCAACTACTTCAACTCCGCCGGCTACGAGAGTAAGCCGGCCAAGTGGTACTTTTCGCAGTTCAAGCGCAAGAAGCAGCCGAACCAGATCACGGGCGATGGCAGTTGCACCTCGGTCCTCTGCCCCAAGGTGGCCGCGCGCGTGCACGAGCGCGCGCCGAGCATCATGCGGTTGCTCATGTGCGTGCGCGACGAGGTGCGCCGGGTGCAGAGCCACTACCGCATGTGCAAGCAGAACGAGCGCGTCGAGATCGAGGGCAAGCCCGACGGCAAGAAGGTCACTCGCCCTCCCAACAAGAACATCAAGCCGCTCCCGCCGCTAGCCGAGCTCATCGGAGCCGAGCTGCGCCACATCCGCAAGTGCGACGCCGACATGCCCAACGCCAGCCTCGACGTGCGCTTCGGCACGTGCTACATCAACCCAGAGGCCACGTGCAAGTTCTCGAGCGCGCTGCTCCCCGAGACGCTGCACACCACCAACCGGCCAGGCTGCTCGACGCTGCTCGCCGCCTCGATGTAAGTAGCATGTAGTACGTAGCATGTAGTACGTAGCATGTAGTAAGTAGTAAGTCTCAAGTAGTAAGGTAGTACGCTGCTCATCGCTGCTCGGCGCCTAGATGCACGCGCTGCCGCCTCGAGCCGCGACCCCGCCTCTCACCCCGCACCTAGCACCCCGCACCCCGCACCCCTCACCCCACACCCTGCACCCCTCACCCGCACCCTCGCCCCGGCTCCAGCCCCTCACTCGCACCCCTCACCACGCCAGGTACGCGCTGCAGCTCAAGCCTTGGCTCGACGCCTACGGTGCGGAGCAGCTGCTCGTCGTGCAGAAGGGCGACCTCGCCGAGCGGCCGCGCATCACGCTCGAGAACGTGAGTGCCTTCCTCGGCTCGCCGCACAAGTACTCGCAGGACAAGGAGGTCAAGGGGGGGGCCACCCAGAAGCCCAAGCACCGCGACTACTCGGGCGACGCGCAGCTGCCCGAGAAGCTTAAGGTCGAGCTCGAGGAGTTCTTCCGGCCGCACCGCGTGGCCTTCGCCCAGGTGCTCAAGGCGCGGAAGATCAAGATCACGCGGCTCACCGACGAGAGCAAGAAGACTTATTTGGCGTGAGTGAGACGTTCTCTTGCGTGCTGCAAGCGGGGCCCCTCCTGGCCTCTCCTCCCCGCCGCCACTGCCACACGCACACACATAAAATTGCGCCTTCACCTGTGCGCTGTGCAGCACTTTGTGTGCCATACTAAAGTATTTAACTAGGCCGTAAAGGCCGTATATAAGAAGCGTAACGTGTTAGCCGTGTACTAGAGGGTACCGTAATTAAAGCGGTAAAGGTATAGTTTACTTCAGTACCTTAATGCGATGCGAAACTACATTATTCGCAAAAAAAAACCTAGTGTCCCCACGTGTACGTACCGGTAACATCTAGAATCTAGATCTCAGCGCCCGGCCCGATGCCGAACGGTGGGAACGAAACTTCATTGTTCACAATTTGTTCTCTCGAAATCTGGACTTTTTGAGAGCCGCGCGGCGAGGGGTCGGCCCACGTCGAGGGTCTCGAGCGATGCAAGAGCCAAGACGAGCAACAAAAAAGGTTTGCCAGCAAACAGGAACATGCATATAAACCTAAGAGTTTGAGTTAAGTGCCCCCCCCTTTTTTTACTGAGACCCCTAATGCTTATTTTATAAGTAGTGCACGGCGGATTGGCATTGCGTCACTTCAGTTATCCGTGGGTGGATAACCTGGGCGCGAACGATAGAGGATATCGTCGACGCCCGCGTTGTCTACTTTCTCCGACGCCCGTGCGTACTTGTCCTCACACGTCCCGACCCCCGTGCACGCACCTGGCCACTGGTCCTCCGGGAGGTCGGCAGGGCCAAAGTCGGTCGTTGCCGCAGCGTACGCCGAGAGGAGCACGACCAACTGCGCGGGGCAGGCTGGCGTCAGCACCCGAGCGTGAGGGGCGGAGGAGGTAGGCCGGATGGGAAGGAGCGCGGGCGGGAGAAGGAGAGAACGTGAGAGCGAGAGCACAGAGCAAGCGCGGGTGGTGCGGGGGTCGGCGGCAGGGGTGAGGATAGTGGCTGGGCAGCCGCAGTGGCGGGTCTCACCCCGCAGCTCACGAGTGTGAGCCGCCAGCTGTTCGGGTCGAGCATGCCACCACCCTGCCACGTGAGGGAGGGCAGCTGAAGCCGCTCCGCTTGGGAGAGCGAGCGGGCGGGGGCGAGAGGCCAGGGAGGGAGGCTAGGAAGGGAGCACCTGTGCAGCTGAGGCTTTGGTGCTGTCCCAGTCGACGAAGGCCTTGGTGCTGTTGAGCGCCTTGCCTCCCCCCTCCCTGGCATCCTGGAGCGCCTGCGTCGCATCGCCGCGAAGCCGGAACGAGGTCGGACCGCCCTCCGCATCGAGCCGCTCCTGGTACGACGCGAGCAGGTCGTCCTCGCTGCCGGGTACAGAGCCGCCGCTGTCCTCTCGGTCGCTGGCCATGCTTAGTGCGCCGACGGGCGCCCTGACCGCGAAGTCTCTCGGCTTGGACCAAGGCAGTCTCGTGGTGGTTGCGACCTCCTCTTCCCTCACCTCCTCCCTCACCTCCTCCTGCCTCTGCACCGCATCCGTGGAGCTGCAGGACAGCGGACGGTGAAAGGGAGGCTCGTACTGGCTCGCAATACTCGTAGCACTCGCGGCGAGGGCAGTGGCCCTCCAGCCGAGCCTCGGACCGAAAGCGGTGGACCGATGCAGCGGCAGCAGCGCCACAGGCGCAGCCAACCCGATCGCCAGCATTTCCCGTGTGCGCACGGGGGCGGGGCTTAAAACTACGGACGTGGCTCCGCTTAGATGATGCCGTGGATAGATAGATAGATAGATAGATAGATAGATAGATAGAGGAGAGCTGGAATGCCAGGGAAGCGTGAGCTTGGGTGCTGCACCCCACCAGGCCTCCGGCCTCCCACGCGCGCGGGGACGAGCGCGCGGGATGACCACACACAGCACAGGGCCGGGGGCGGCTCGCCTTCTTCCCCTCGTTTCCTTCACGCCTTGCTTCCAGCTTTTGATAGCTTGATGTCGGGAGCATGTTCGGGAGTGGCCGCCGGTGTCTTCTGCCGCGTGCGCCTGAAAACTGTGACGTGGGCCGTGCTCACACTCGTGCTGTCGTGCAGCCCCAGGTGATGCCCCAGGTTATTTATCATATGTATGTATGTATGTATGTCGTGCTTTCGACAGACAGGTTCCCATGCGTGTCATGGGGTTCGATGGGGATGGGCATCTGCTTCAGACCCTCAGTCCATGGATAGGGAAGTTAGTTATCCATGCCCACAGTGCTATCATACGTCGATCATATTTCGGCCTATACTACAGTATATGAAAGTGTATGCCCCGTACGTGGGCGTGTGTGTGCATGGCGGGGAGTTCGGCATGTAAGGGGTGACACCTCCCCCGTCACATGTTCGCGTCACATGTTATACCCCCCCCTCATATTTGTGTAACCGTCGTGAGACAGAAGTGTCGTGCCGGCGGGCGCCCACAGCGGGCGCTCGTCGGCGGCGTCTCTCTCGAAGTTCACAAAACCGAACGCCGCCATGCCAACGCACGCCGACTCAACGCATTCCACCATCCAACCCCTGCGTTATACTACACCACCAGGGACTCTTTGGCGTATGCATGCGAAGTTCAGCGCTCGCATACTTTCGCCAACACGGCGCGTCTGATTAGCATCAGACCGCCACTCGAGTTTCGACCTCTCGTACCATCAAATCCCTACCGTTGTGTATGGGAGGTCCGGTGCCACCACCAGACCTCTCTCACACAACGGCCCGCATACATGTACATGACTCATGTGTTACTCATGTGTAAAGGTATACCTGCAGCGTAACATGTCCGATGTTTATCGCCCCATCCTCACCTGGGGACGGTGCAGCCCCACCTGGGGACACGGCCGGCGGGGTCGGGGATGCAGCCCACCCCCCTCGGACAACACACTCACAGGGCAGCGCAGTGAAGCCCGGACGTCACCCCTGCCACTCCTCCCCGTGCGCGGGCTGCCGTAGCGTACAGATAACATATTTACGGTGAAGTTTGATATGGCCTTGGAAAGTGCGGCTGCGGGGGGAGCGGGAGGCGGAGGGGGAGCTGGGCGGAAGAAGAAAGAAGAAGAAGAGCGGAGAAGGGCAGGGAGGGGTGTGTGCCGCGCCAGGGTGGCAGGGTCTAAGCCGGGGGCCCCACGTACCTGCTGTTACAGTCTGAATACAGTTTGCGTGTAGCTGAGAGACGTGGTGAGCCTACGCTAGAAACCGAATAGGCCTGCTAGAAAAGCAAAAACTGGCGGATGACTTCTGGGCTAAGCGCGAGCGCGCGGCGATACTCCACACGGAGCGGCGTGGTCGCCGCCTTGGGCCCCTCGAGGCGCACCACCGCGAGCTCCCACTCGAGGCGTGCCAGAAAAGCGCTGATGTCCGCGTCGGACGCAGGCATGTCAGTCCCGGCGAGCGGCAGGGTGACGTGCAGATCCTCCATGCCGCGCGCGTTCTTCAGGCCACGCTGGTCGCACTCCTTCACCACCGCGCTCATGCAGTCAGAGCCGCCGGTGAGGTTGCAGACGAGGATGTGCCGGCCTGCGTACAGCGCACCGGCTCGCCGTGGCTGACCCCACGACCAGCACTCAGCCGGGAGGCTCAGGCTCCGCGCAGTTGCCATCTCCGCCACCCCGCTCGCGACCAGCGCCTCTGCGGCCGCGCGCACGTCGACGCCGCCGTGGTCGGAGAAGGAGCACAGCGTCATGTGGACGAGCCCGCCCCACAGGCCCTCGCGGCAGGCGATCGCATCCTGCAGAGACGGCGGCGCGCGGACGAGCGCCGCGTTGAGGCTGCTCTCGGAGGCGACGGCGTAGATCGAGCGCAGCACCGGCTCGGGTAGGAGCGGTGTGCGCAGCACGTCGTCATGCGTCTTCAGCGCAGCACGCGCAGCATGCGCAGCATACAGCTCCTCGAGGGTGGTGTAATCACCCCTCAGTGACGCCTCGTCCGCCATCGCAGCAGCGCTTTCTCTCGCCGTGACTGAGCTCGTGGAAGTGGGCGTGTGGGTGGGCGACGCACCCTCATCAGCATAGGCGACGCTTGTGTCAGGGTCGACGGTGTAGGGCCCCGCGGCGGAGGAAGCGTGCGGGTCGGCAATGTAGCGGTGCACGCCCACATCCACGATCGCTGCCGGCGCTCGGCGCTTCCTCCGCAGCCAGCGCACGATGAACGCGACCGGTTCGGGTGAGCGGCTCACCACCGCAGCCTCGAGGGCCTCAGACACGAGGGGCTGCAGCCGGTGCAGCTCAATGTAGTCCATCGCTTCGCGCAACGCGTGGGCTGGAAGTTCTTCCTCCGACCCCGACGGCATCGAAGGCGAACAAAGCACGACACTTGCGCAAAGGCGGGGTGAAAAGGTGGAAGAGGGATCAGAGGCGACCCTTAGGGACTTTTTTAATACCCCTCCTAACGACGCTTAACGGAGGTCATTTGCACGGGGTGCGGGAAACAAGCCGATCTAGCCGGCGGGGACCGCGCCTCGGCCGTGGAGACTCGATGTCTCGATCTGGTCGGAGCACCTTTCGCCTTCGAGCGCGCATGGGCAGCCCCGGAGGCGCCAAGATGGCTAGGCTCAGAATGCCGGATCGATACACGACTGGCCGGCTCAACGTCCAAATTAGCCAAGAATGCACGCCAGGATCCCGCCTAACACTCCGATGAGGCCGAGAACGGTGCACGCCCAGATACGGGTATAGGTGACTATGCACGGGGAAGTTCGCTCTCGGCGCTCTGAAAAGGCCGTTTCCGGTTTTCCCGGTAGATTCACGTGCATCGGAGGCCGCATTCCTGCTCAGGCCACCCACCCAAGTGCCGTTGAGGTGCTTGGCTGGCCAACTTCCACTGCGGCAGTCGCTGCTCACCACCCCATCCCCAAAACCCCATGGGCAACGATCGGCCGGTGCGCAAGCCGAGGGCCCTACTGTAGGAGAGGCTGGGTGGGCCTTCGGGGTGGCTTGGGGTTGGTATAAATTGGAGATGCCTCAGCCACTCCGGAGGCCCAGCCAGCCAGTGTATGTGCATGTGCATGTGCACATATGCATGCACATATATGCACATGACATGCACATGCACATACATGTGCATGAACATGTGCATGTGCATGTGCATGTGCATGCATATGTGCATGCACATGTGCATGTGCATATGTGTATTAATAATACGGTACGCGGAATCAATTAAGCTCAGTTGTTTTCTTCTTCACCCAATGACTCCCGTTTCATTGCCCCCCCCCCCCCCCCAGCCCAACACTCTATGCAACTCACGAACTCACTCTCGTACTCACTCTCGTGGATGTGGGGGGTGATATAACTAGGCGCATTTTGTCCACACGACAGATGGCAGAGTAACCACATGCGCAATGGGGATTCGTTCGCACCCGCCCGCCCGCCCTGCCCCGCACGCACCCGCCCGAGGGAGCTCATACGTGGTCAGTTCCTCTCGTCGTCTGGTTGCTAGGCGCACGGTGCCTCAGAGACCAACGGCTGGTGCGCGCTGCCGCGAAATTTGAGGGGCAGGGGTAGGGGTGACTGTTTGACAACCTCTCGGCGGCCTCTCGGCGAGGCAAGCGCTGGCAGCGCGGCTCTCCGCACAGGACCCATACGCGGAAGAGGACGATGACGAGGTCGTAGGGGGCGAGTGGGCTGCGACAATGGGAGTACATTAGATGAGGATGTGAGAGTCAGTTTCGTTTGTTGAGTGAGACTGTGTGAGCGCTCTTTGCCTCTTTCGTCCGCCGCGGGAAGAAATGAAGGCTCACAATGAAGGTATGCCATGTGCGAAGCTGCCGCCGTGTGCTGTGTGCCGTTCTTAGTACCGTTGGTTTTTTTTTATTTTTCTCAATACACGAGCCTCGTGAACTACTTTCGCCAAAACAAATGGCCACCAGCCCTGGGCACGCCTGCCCCCGGTGTGTGCGCAGGCGGGACCATCACCAGGTCGACCAGGCGACGGAGCTCTACCCCGGAGACGGCTCGTAGCGGTCTTGGGGGGAGACCTTGGCGCTCGACCTTGCCTTCGGTGCGCTGAGCGAGGCCTTATTTGTAGAGGCCTTGGCGGGCGGCGCGGTGGCTTCAGCGCTCAGCAAAACAGTGGACGAGCCGATGATCTCAAAGTCGTCTCCCAGCATCGCGAGTTTGGCCTCGGCTTCGTCAGCCTCCTGTTAGTAGGTAAAAGGGTATCATGCGCTACACAACTCGCACGCTGCACAATCCAGACACTGCTTACTAAGTTTAAGTAGTAGACTACTGACTAAACTTACTCACTTACTAGTTAATACTACTCACTCCTTACTAAATGAAGTAAGTAAGTGGGAAGACACACTCAACTACCTACTTACTTACTACTCAGCCTCCTGCATCTGCAAGTCCGTCATCATCGCGCAGTCGAGCTGCCCCTTCATCATCTGGGCCATGAGGAACTTGGCGAGCTTCGGCCGGGTCATGAAGATGTTCATGAACATCTGAAACTTCTTGGCGTCGTGCCCCGGCTTCTCCAACTTGAAGCCCTCGTGAGCCATATGCCCGTCCTTGCTGATCGGCTTCTTGTTCGTGTCGCGCAGGAGGTCGCACCGCTCCAGCTCGGTCTTTTGGCGCGCCTCGCCGCCCTTTTTCATCAGCCAGCACATCGTGCCAGCCTTGCCCTCGTGAATCTAGGTGCGGCCGAGATGCGAGACGTGAGGCAAGCAAGGGAGAGAGAGAGAGACAGGGAGATTGGGCCACGCACCTGCTTGGCAAAATCCGTTGAGACTGCAGCATTCTTGCAACTCTTTGGCAGCGCCGTCAGCTGCAGGTAGAAGGTCTCGTGGCCGAGGGAGAGCATCTTGGCTGGCTCAACCCACACCGCTCCCGTGCCCGTCTCGCAATTGGGGTCGATCTTGAAGGGCATCTCCTGAGGGCACTCGCACAGCTCAGGGGTCTTGCCTGCCATCAGCTGCTCGTGCAAGGCCACGATGTTCTCTCGGGCGACGAACGAGTGCATGTTGAACCCGAAATAGCCGCGGTCGCCGCCGGGGTGCGCGGACGCGAAGACGCAGTCTCCGCTCGCAAAGATGTTGCCGCGCGGCACACCCTGGACGCGGCACTTGTTATCGACCTTGATGTAGCCGATCGAGTCGAGTGCCGAGCTGCCAAAGTTTTTCTTGAGAAAGTGCGTGTTGGGAGACTCGCGGCCCAAGCACCAGAAGGCGCGAGTGCCGTCGACCGGAATCTTGGTCCCTTTCTCGGTCGTGTAGTGCGTGTCGCCGGCTGCGGTGGACCAGAGACGTTTCAGTGGTCAGAGACGAGCATCGCGTGGGAATGGGGCGGGGGGGGGCTGTGGCAGGGGCGGGCTTCGCGGGCGAGCGAGGCGTCGCTCGCACGTTTGAGTGGAAGCATCGCCTCGTTGAAGATGCCCTTGACGCCCTTGGAGGCCCAGTGCTCGCTGATGAGCCGGTGCGCCTCGGGCCCCGCACGGCTGAGGATGGTGGAGCGGCCTACCATGATCACTTCCTTCTTTGGGAAGGCGTCGATGATCTCGCCGCAGAGCTCGTTGCCGACGACGCCGGCGCCGATGATGAGGACGCGCTTCGACTCGACGATCTTGCGGCGCTCCGCCTCGTACTGCGCGATGCGGTAGGCCATAGACTGCACACACACGCGAGGGCATGAGAGAGCCTCAACTCCGCATGAGCGGCCATATGCGCCTGCATGGGCGGGCGCTTCACTCACCGGCGAGTTGGTCTTGATGTTCTCCGAGTAGTGGCAGCCGCTGGAGATAAAGAGGTAGTCGAAGGGGATCACGTGGAGATCCTTGCCGGTGGACCCGACCTTGATGTGGTCGAGGGCCACCTCCTGGCACTGATCCACGACCACCTGGCCGTTTACAACGTAGTCCTTGTGCATCACGCGCATGCGCTTCTGGAAGTCGGGACTGTTCTGGACCGTGCCGCGCAGCGTCATGAAAGTAATCTCGTGATACCTGATGGAGTGAGGCGAGAGCGACTAGGGGAGGAGGGGGCGCAGGTTGGCTGGTACTGCATATGGGAAGGTGCAGCCGTAGGTGGCGAGGCGTTACTCTTTCGGGTCGACGAGGATGGTGTCGAACCGGTCCTTGTAATAACGGTCAAACCAGCGCGCAGTGAACGAGCCCGCAATCCCACCGCCCACGACGATGACGGTACGGCGTGCTTTGCCGACGCCCTTGAGCGGCCCGACCGTCGTCACGGCGTCGCGCATCTTCGGGAGCAGCCGCTCACACGCGGCGCTCACCTCCTTCTCGACCGCCTCGAAGCAGCCCAGCAGCGCCTTGACGTCGCGTGCGCCTCCCTTGGCCACTTGTACCGACGTGACGAAGCTCGTGCTAGCTGCCTCCCTGACGGCAGGGTCGCAGGCGAGCTTCATTGACGTTCCCTGTACGATGAAGGTGGTGTTGATGAACCGGAGCTTGGGCAGCGCGAGGGCGAAGCGCATCTCGTCGTTGGCGAGCCCATCCATCTCCTCGCGCAAGGCAGACAGCTCTGATAGAAACTGCATGTTCTCCTCCGGTAGCTCTCCATACGTCAGCCGCTTGAAGCGAGTCGCCAAGTCGCCGTCGCCGACGATCATCCCCAGCGTGAGCGACGCCGCGAACTCGCCGCGCTCGTTGGTCTCTTGGTCCGCCTTCGCTTCCGCAAGCAGAAGGCTTGCCGAGACCGCGCTCTCGTCCATGCCACTGGCGCGGCGCGTGCCGCTGCCGCCTGGCACGATGATCAAGCCCGGCACATGCTCGAAGAGCTCGAGGCTCATCTCCTGTTCAGGATCGACCTTGGTCCTGCCGTCATGCAGGTAGAAAGCAAAGGAGCCGCTCTTGGCGACCTCGGCAAACGAGGTGGCGGTGAGCGACCTGGCTAGGATGACGCGCAGCTCCGCCAGTGTTGTCCGTTGGCGCAACATGAGGAAGCCAACGCCCTCGTGCTCCGCGATGCTTGCCGCCTGTAGGAGTAAGCATGCAAAACGTGATATGGTATACGAGCTCTGGCAGCGGGGGCAGCGGGGCGGCGGCGAGCGGCGCGGCAGCGCGGCAGTAAGGTGTGGCGGCGCGGCGGAGCGGCGGCGCGGCGGCGGCGCGGCGCGGCGGCGCGGCGGCGCGGCAGCAACCGGCATGGCTGCAAGGCTTGGCTGTGAGTGGTGCGGCAGTGAGGGGCGGCGGTGAGGGGCGGTGGTGAGGGGCGGCGGTGAGGGGCGGCGGTGAGGGGCGGTGGTGAGGGGCAGCGGTGAGGGGCGGCGGTGAGGGGCGGTGGTGAGGGGCGGTGGTGAGGGGCGGTGGTGAGGGGGTGGCGGTGAGGGGGCGGCGGTGAGCGAGTATTCCTCAGACCTTGCCACTCCCATCGATGGACTTGATCTCGGGAGAGTAGACCTTCTCCTCCTCGGCGCTGCCCTGCGCCGCATCGAGCAGCACGCCCGTGACCGCGCCGCCGTCGTCGCCAAAGGCTGTCTTGAGCGCCGCGATCTTGATCTTGCCGTCGTTCCCCACGAGCCGTGCTTTCAGCTTTGGGAGCAGCAGCGACGCCCGCTCTGATGCGGCCTTGAGCTCAGCGTCCTCTGCGCCAGCAGACTGGAGCTCCGTCGTCAGCAGAGCCACAAGGTCGTCCCACGACTTGCCGTTCTCGTCCGCAGCCATCTCCTTCCAGAAGCCTACGATATTGCTGGTCGAGCCCGCACGCTTGAGCCGGTCCAGGCGACGAGCCTCACCCAACGCTCGACGCAGGGCGCCGCGCAGCGTGGCCATCTCAACATCCTTGGACAGCAGGCCCGTCACTATGGCGACGGGCGCGGACGAGACGGTGACGGACTTCGGTGGCTTGCTGCCGCCGCACATGCCAAAACCTCCGCCTGGAGGCGCGAGGCCGTCCATCCCATGCATAATCTCTTGCGTGTCCTCCACGCAGCTGCGAAGCTCAGCGAGGGACGAGTCGACCCCGGCGTCCTCGACCAGCTCCGGCGCGAGCGAGCCCGCCTCGCCGTAGAGGTTGCTGGTGGCGCGGCAGAGCTTGGCGCACTGAGGTGGCAGGATCTGATTCGTGAGCAGCTCCTCCATGTGCACGGCAAGCTTCTGTGCTGCCGTCGCGACGACCTCGTTGGGTGCAGTCAGCTGGTCGCCGAAGCGCTTCTGGCCCTTGGCCTTCGAGATTAGCAGCGCCTTGGACTGCTTGTGGTAGGTGCGGTGGTACTCGATGGCCGGGATCTTGAAGAACTGCGGGTACTTGCTGACCCAGAAGCTGATGTCATTCCACTTCCAACGGTCGCCATCATAAAACGGTATGATCGGAATGCCGTTGTCGGCGGCCGTCTGGTTCTCGAGCAGCACCCACTCGGACTTGAAGGTCTCCGGGTCAACGATCTGCACAGTCGGCAAGGGGCGCATGCAGTGGAGAGCGAGCCTTGAGGTAATGTACGCGTGGCACATTGTGCAGTCGCGATGAAGTGATGGCGTGGCGGCAGCATTGGGGCGGCGGCAGCAGTGGCGAGTGAAAGCACACCGTCACAACTGCCTTTGAGGCCTTAACGTCCTTGACAAGCTGCTCACTCGAGATCTCTTCGAGGTTCTGCAAGTCGAAGAAAGCCTTCATCCCGGCCTCCTCAAACACATCAACGCACCACAGAGCACGGTCTTCTGTGCCCTCCGCTTTTTTGGCGTGAGAGATGAATACATCGAAAGTGAACTCGGAATCTGAAGGTGGCACCATGTGTGTTTGCTACTAGCTGGTCGACTGGCCGGGCCTAAATCCTCGCGCGCCTAGCAACCGGACCGCCCGAGGGACGCTCGTTCTCAGTTCCCCCGCGCCTGATTAACGCGCGCACAAGTTTCATCCGAGCGCTTGCCCGCGGGGGTATACCTTGGGATGAGACGTGTGTGCTACTACAGTCCATTGTGTAAGAGAGGTCTAGTCTGAGTGACTAGACCCCTCGTACAGAATGGTAGGGATGTTGGTTTTTAGTACGAAAGGTCAGAGACGT
>Ga0209302_10001252_pt1 | contig 14752 bp, 15 predicted proteins | sample ArcOceMetagenome_2_FD_187445 | JGI IMG/M metagenome (GOLD analysis project Ga0209302, IMG submission 187445) | Marine eukaryotic phytoplankton communities from Arctic Ocean - Arctic Ocean ARC135M Metagenome (SPAdes) (version 2) | ecosystem: Environmental > Aquatic > Marine > Oceanic | place... | reverse complement strand
CCCCCCTCCCCCCCCCTGCCCAGGGTGCAACCGTGTGTAATGTATGCACACCAGGCGGCGCTGCTCAGCGCGGAGGTGGGCTTCGATGGCCTCTTCTTCGGTCGCATCGACTACCAGGCGTGTGCGCTGCGTGTGCGCTGCGTGTGCGCTTGCGTGCCACATGCACATGCACATGCACATACACATGCACATGCACATGCACATGTGCATGTGCATGACATGTCATGTGCATGTTACATTGCATGTGCATGTGCATGTGCATGTGCATGTGCATGTGCATGTGCATGTGCATGTGCATGTGCATGTGCATGTTACATGCACATGCACAAGTACATGCACATGTGCATGTACATGTGCATGTGCATGCACATGTTACATGTACGCTGCGTGTGCGCCACATGAGCCCTCCGTGTGTCCAAGGGACAAGCATATGCATGTACCATGCATGTGCACTGCTACCAGGACCTCGCCCTGCGCACCAAGGCCAAGGCGGCTGAGTTCATCTGGCGCGCGTCGCCTTCACTCGGGCCCGACGCGCAAGTCTTCGCGGGCCTCACGGGCGAGTATGGCGGCAACTATGGCCCGCCGAGCGGGTTCAACTGGGATGTCAACGCCGCCGCCACATGTGGGAAGCGACCTCTTGGGAGCGGCTCAGCTCTTAGCCCCCCCTCCCCCCCTTCCCCCTCCCCCCCCCCCTCCCTGTGGCTGGCAGTGCTGGCTCTGGGTGGCGCTGCTCACCATTGAGGAGCGGCCGAGCAGCCGCTCAGGGCCCAGATGAGAGGCCGAGGCACGGGCAGCGGCTTTAGCCAACGTGGCGCATCCTGAGGCTACCAACACCAGGCCGACGACGAGCCCGTGCAGGACGACCCGCGCCTGACCAACTACAACGTCAAGGCGCGTGTGGACGACTTCGTGGCCGCAGCCACGGCGCTGAGCAACATGACACAGGGCGAGCACGTCATGTTCACGATGGGCTCAGACTTCCAGTACGAGGCGGTATAGCATGCAACCGACCTGCAGCCCCATGCACTCGGGCTGCAACCTCACGCACATGGGCTGCAACCCCACATATATTAACCAGGCCGGTAACTGGTTCGTCAACCTCGATGCGATCATCCACCACGCCAACCTCGATGGCGCCCCCGCCTGCCGAAATAGCATAGCTTGAGCGAGCTGTTTTGAGGGTAGCGTCAGTGTAGCGTCAGCATAGCGGCCGCATGGACCACCGCTTGCTACCCCGGCCGCTGGGACGCAAGGCTTTGGGCTGCTCTCGCCCTTGCAGGCCGCGACTTCGGGCTGCTGTCACCCTTCGTGCCGTTGCACATCTAGGCCGTGTCAACGCTTTCTACTCGTCGCCTTCCGAGTACGTGGCCGCCAAGAGGGCCGAGGCGACTGTCGCGTGGCCACTGAAGACCGACGACTTCTTCCCGTGAGCCTTGCTGCACCCCACTGCCTTGCTGCACCCCCTTGCCTTGCTGCACCCTCTTGCCTTGGTACTAGGGACCACTCGTGATGCAGGCCTCGCCACACGCAGTCGTCTTGCTGACAGCCGCTCAGCTTTCTACCCCCGCTCAGCTTGCTCATCGCTGCCCCTCCCCTCCCGCCCCGTAGGTACGCCGACGGGCCGCACCAGTTCTGGACGGGCTACTTCACGTCGCGCCCCGCATGGAAGCGTATGGTGCGCTCCGCCTCTGCGGCCTTCCAGTCGCTCCGCCAGATCGGCGCGCTCGGCGGCAGCGCGACGCAGCCCGAGCTGGCGCAGCTCGAGCAGGCAGATACGCGCGCTTGCACCCTCGGTACATGCGGTTGCAGCCTGGACACACGAGGTTGCAGCCTGGACACATGGGGCTACAGCCTGAGCACGAATGGTTGCAGCCTGAGCACACGGGGTCGCAGCCCGAGCTGGCGCCCTGGCCGGGTTACCTAGTCATCACCCCTAGAGCAGGCGCTGGCCGTGTCGCAGCACCACGACGCGGTGAGCGGCACCGCCAAGCAGCACGTCACGTTTGACTACGCGCGCCGCCTCGCCGCCGGCCTCGCCGCTGCGCACGTGGCCGCGCTGCCCGGACTCAGCGTGCTCGTCGGAGCCGCCGCTGCCGCGCCGGACTCGTGGTCGGTCTGCCCAGCTCATCGGCTCCAACACATAGCGTTGCAGCCTCCAGCACATAGCGTTGCAGCCTCCAGCACAGAGGGTTGCAGCCTCTGGCTCCTAGTGTTGCAGCCCCACGCACGTACGGTTGCAGGTCTGCCCGCTCGCAAACATCTCGATCTGCGCGCCCACGCAGACGCTCGCGGCGGGTGCGGGCCAACTGCACGTGGCGGTGCGGAGGCCCCGGCTCCTCCTCGAGCACAAGCCTGCAGCCCCATGTGTCCAGCCTGCAGCCCCACACACCCATCATCCAGCCCCATACGTCGAGCCTGCAGCCCCGTGTACCCCCCCAGGTGTACAACTCACTCGCTCAGCCGCTCGATACCGTGGTGGAGCTGCCCATCAGCGCGGCTGGCCTCAAGCTGGTAGCAGGCCCCACCGCCGCCGGGCCAACCAGCGTGCAGGCTGGATGCAGCCCTGCGTGCTATGGGGCTGCAACCCTGCGTGTTAGGAGCTGCAGCCCTGCGTGCTAGGGGGTTGCAGCCCCGTGTCTTGGGGGTCTGCACCTCTGCACCTCTGCGTGCCATGGGGCTGCAACGTCCATCCGGCTCACCGTCCAGATTGTGCGCTCGTTGCCGCCCGTGACCAACTATGCGACGGCCGACCCTGCCGCCGCGCTGCGCACCGCGCTCTTCCGAGCGCGCGTGCCACCGCTCGGGCACGCGCTCTACACCTTCGCTGCCACAGCTGACGAAACCGTCGAGCAGCCCGCCGAGGCCCCCGAGTACACAGCGGCGGCGACGGCGGCGGGGCCGGCGGCGGCGGCGGCGGGATCGGCGGTGACGATCGAGAACGAGGCACTCTCGCTGACCTTCGACGCGACGGGCGCGTTGGCGTCGATCACCAATAAGGCGGCCAAGCTGACGACCCCACTGACGCAGGCCTTTAGCTACTGCAGGGGAAGCATGAGTGATGGGGGCTGCAACCCTGCTCGCTATGAGGCTCCAGGCCTTCGGATCCTACAAGCCCCGCTAAAACCGACCCGAAGCGGAACCCTTAGCCTGAACTCTCACCAGGTCTTTGGCTACTACAAGGCCAGTGAGGGTAGCAAGGCCAGCGGAGGCGGCGGGCAGGGCAGCGGCGGCCACGGGCAGGCGAGCGCCACATGCCTCCTCCGGCCCTAGTACACACACACACACACACACACATACACCTATATATAGTTGCAGCCTGCACCACACACGATTGCAGGCGAGCGGCGCGTACATCTTCCGGCCCAACGCCTCGACCTCCTTCGCCACCGGCGCGCCCCTGATCACGCGCGTCGTTGGCGTCGGCGCGTCGGCGAAGGCGATCGATCTCGTGCAGGAGGTCACGCAGAGCTTCGGCCCATGGGTCTCACAGCGTGTGCGGCTCGCGGCGGGCGCGCGCCACGCCGAGTTCACGTACACGGTAGGGCCGATCCCGCTCGACGATGGCGACGAGGCATCAACCCGGCAAACGGTGCGGTGGCGCCCGTATGGTTCAGGTTGGGGCTGGAACCTCGCTCCCGAACCTATGCGTCAGGGCGCGGAGGGGCAAGGATGTCAGAACGGTACCCCTACCCCTATTCCTGACCCTACATGCACCCAGGTGCAGTGGGGCAAGGAGGTGGTCTCGCGTTTCGCGACGGGAATCCGCAGCGGCGCGGAGTTGTATACGGACAGTAACGGGCGCGAGATGCAGCGGCGGCAGCGCGACTACCGGCCGTCGTGGCAGCTCCAGCAGACCGAGCCCGTGGCCGGCAACTACTTCCCTGTGAACACCGCTGTCTTCGTGCGCGACGCAGAGGCCCAGCTCACCATCCTCACCGACGGTTCACAGGGCGGCGCGTCGCTCGCCCCGGGGCGGATTGAGCTCATGGTGCACCGCCGGCTGCTCCGGGATGACGCGCGCGGCGTGGGCGAGCCGCTCAACGAGACAGAGCACGCCTCGCCGTACACCGGCCGCGGCCCCAATCAAGGTGGCGCGCACTCAGGCCGCGCGCTCATCGTGCGCGGCACGCACTACGTGAGCCTCGAGCCCGCTGCCTCGGCCGCCGCCGTGTGGCGACCCCTGATGGACCGAGTGTACGCCAAGCCGCTCGTCGCCTTCGCCCCAGCTGCGGGAGCGCCGGAGCGCAGCACGTCCAGCGCGCTGCGTGTGCCGCTCCCGCCAAACTTGCAGGTGCTGACGCGGTATATGCGATGCATGTGCACATGGACACGCACGCACATGCGCATGCATGCGTCTGCACATGCACACGCACATGCGCGTGCAGGTGGTGACGCTGGTGCGCACAGCGGCCGACGCCTACTTGCTCCGTCTCGCGCACCAGTTCGGGCTGGGAGAAGACCCATCGCTCTCGCTACCTGCAACGGTCGGTTACCGCCGGGGATTAGCGGCGCGGGCCTGGGACTCGGCTCTCCTTCGCCACCACCATCTCCACCACCACCACCGTTCACCCCACCCTCCACCTCCTCCGCTTCCACCACCTCCAATCCCACCACCTCCACTCCCACCACCTCCACTCCGACCACCTCCACTCCTACCACCTCCACCCGCACCACCTACGTTTCCACCAGGTCGATGTCGCCACACTCTTTGCCGCCGCCGCGCTGCCGGCAGTCGCGAGCATCGAGGAGCTCTCACTCACGGCCAACCAGCCCAAGGTAAGTGCGTAAGTAAGTGCAGGGTTGGGGGGCGCAGTATCGCGGGAATGCTCAGCGCGCTAGCTGGCGCTCAAAATTTACCATCCACAGTACCTACCCACGCACGTACCTACTTACTTTTCTTACTCTACTTACTTTACCTTTCTACCTATCTACCCAGGCCGCGTTGCTGGCGCGCCGCCGCGACGGCGCGGGCTGGCGCGTACAGGGCGAGTCCGCGCCACCCACGCCACACGCGTGGCGCGAGGCATCGCCGCTGCGCTGGCCCGAGCGGAGCGTGGTCACGCTCGGACCACTCGAGATCAAGACCTTCAAGATCGTAACGAAACCGGCCCTGGCGGTCCGGGTCGCGGCCGCTTGACCGAAGGGCGGCGAGAGAGATGTAGATGGGGCCGGATTGCTAGGCTACACCTTTTTGCCAGCCTGCAGGCTCACAGGCGGGTGTCTGGGTCTAAGTAAGGCGTAAGGGCAAAGGGTAGTAGAGCTGGGTCTTGCGAATGCAGTACAAGCGTAGTTGTCTTACGGTCTGACTCGCTCTGTGTCGTCTCTCTCATAAAGCCGTAATCCCGTACGGTAAACTAAAGCTACGGCTTTACCATGCGCATGAGCATGTGCGATGTGGTGCTGGTGGTTTTTCTCCGCGAGTGGTTTACTTAAAAAATGTACCCGTGCGAGCGTGTCCTGCTCTGCTCCTGCTCGCCCGGGAGAGTGGGAGAGGCAGAGGGGAGTCCTGCGCCAGGAGGGTGCCCTTGACGCTTGAGGTCGAGCCTCGTCCTGGGTGGATGTTGATTGAGGCGTGTACCGTGTGTGTAGCGTGTTGATTGAGCTTACATGAGGGCAAGAGCGCAAGACAACTATGAGGGCAAGAGCGCAAGACAACTAGGTTCGCATGTTATATATACTTTAATCTTTATGTGTGTGGCGAAAAGGCTAAACAACGGCACATCACACAGGACCAGATAATTTTTTCCTGGCACACGAGTGATGCGCGCGGCTCGAACGTGAGATAGGTGTACGGTGCTCGAGCTGTTCTGTCCCCCTGAGTGTGTGACGTGGCGTAATTGCTCGACTGGAGCACCGACGCCCGCACCTGCGACCCGCTGAAGAGTTAAGAATGACATGCAGTGCCGCCTCTCTGGATCCGGGGTTTGTTTCGCTTGAGTGCAAAATAAGCGCAGGGCTGCCTTGCGCTTGTGGCCCGCTCCCTCAAGAGCCGCGAGGCCCCGCTCGCTCGACCCTCAAGTACTCTTGAGCCCCAGCGTGTACCCGAGCCGCGCCATGTCCTGCGCGAGCGCGCCGTTGGCATTACTACTGCCCATCCGACTGCGCATCTTGGCAATGGTGAGCTCCTTGCTCTGCAGCGCGGCTTGCGTCGTCTCGAGCTGCCGGTGCGACGCGCTCAGCGAGGCGGCCAACTTGCCGCGCTCGACGCCTTCGTGCTGCAGCGTCGCCTGCATCGCCCCGAGCATCTGCGAGGCGTGGTGCGCCTGCACCTCGCACGCGTGCTGCCGCTGCGCAGCCTCGTGCGCGCGAAGCACCTCGTGCTCCACCTGCGTCTCGAGGTGCTGCACGCGCGACGTGAGCGCGCTCGCATGCCGCGCACCCTCGTCGCCGAACGACGACCACGCTTCTGCCGGCGACCGCGGCGGCGACCGCGCGGAGGCGGCGGCAGCGGTGGCGGCAGCAGCGGTGGCGGCGGCGGTGGCGGCGGCCTCGGCGCGCCTCTCATCACCCACGCGCCGCTCGGTGATCTCGCCGCGCAGATCGTCGATCTCGCGCCGCGCGGCGCGCAGCTGCTGGCGCGTGACCGCCACCTCTGCCGCGCTCTTCTCCAACGCGCTCGCCTCCGCAGGGCCCGCCGCGCTCGTCTCGGTGGATGACAGCTGCGCCTTGGAGACACAAGTGCGATGGATGCGTACAAAAGTGCGATGGATGCATACAAATGGGGCGTATAGATGGAGGAGATAGATGAATAGGCCGATGGATGGATGGATGGATGGGAGGATCATACGCGCCACATGGGACATTTCGTGGGATTCCGTAGGCATTTCGTAGGCATGCCGAGCTCCTAGCTGTCTATCTAGCAGCACCTCCAGAGCCTCCCGCTGCTGAGCCGCGCGCTGCCGCTCGGTGGCCCTCTCGGCGTTGACCTCGCTTAGCTGCCGCGTGAGCGCCGCCACATCGTCGCGCAGCGCCGCCTGGCACTTCTCAGCTCGGTGCACCGCCTGCCGCGCCGCCGCCACTGCCAGCTGCGCGGCGCCGCCCGACTCGCCTGCCCCTTCGAGGGCTTCCTTCGAAGGCTTCCTGCTCGTCCGGCCACGCCGCGCCGCCTCCGCCTCGTCCGCCGCCGCCGCGCCCAGCGCCGCCAGGCTCGCGTCGGCTTCGGCCAGCGAGCAGCGCAGCGTGCTCTTCGCCGCGCGCGCCTCGGCCAGATGCCGACGCGACGCGTCGAGCTCGCGCGCCAGCTGCGGCGCGTCGGCGGCGGCGGCGGCGACGACGGCGCCGGCGCCGGAGCCGGGTGGCGCCGAGCGCGAGCCGAGGGCGGTGGGGCTGCCGTGCGGAGATGCGGCGGAGGGCGATAGGTGGCGAGGCGGCGAGGCCCTATCGTGCAGCACAAGCCGAGCCATCGCTTCGCCGAGCTGTGCACGCAGTCGCGTGCACTCGTCCTGTAGCGCGACCTGCGCCGCGCCGCTGTACGCGAGCGCGTGCGCCGTCTCGCCCGCGCGCTCGAGCGCGCTCGCTGTGCCCACCTACACATGGGGTTGCGTCCTCTAACATACAGGAATGCGTCCTTCGTACCACATGGGGTTGCAGCCCACCTGCAGCTCCAACAGCTGGCTAGCGAGCCCCGCACGCTCGGCCGCGGACGCGAGCGCCTCCTTCTCGAGGGCCTCCTTCTCCACCGCCTGGCTTGCGAGCAGCGCGTGCAGCCTATCACGCTGCTCTGCCATGCCGCCCTGCTGCGCCTCCACCTGGGAATATACCACCTCATGTCCATGTCTCATGTCCATGTAGGGCTGCAGCCTGGAGGGCGTCGCGTGAGGCGCAATGGCGGGGCGAGCAGTACACAGGCTCGGGGCGTGCTCGGGTAAGGGCTGGCCGCCGTGCCTCCACCTGCGCTGCCGCCGCCGCCAACAGCGCGGAGGATTCTGCGCGCACGACCTCCGCCTCCTCGCGCGCCTGTTCCGCGTCGCGCTCCTAGACAAGTGGTGGAGCAGATACGTTTACACGAGACTCGGCAAAAGCCGCCAAGTGTGCATATGCATGTGCATATGTTTATGCATATGTATATGTGTATGGCATGGGTGTATGGCTCTACATACACGCGCCTTGGCCTCGAGTGCGGCGCGCGCCTCTGCAAGCTGCATGCTCGCTTGCCGCGCCTCCGCCTCTGCCCTCGCCGCCGCCGCCGCCTGCTCGCCCCCCGCGCGCTCGTGCGCGCCGCGCGCCGCCGCCTCGCCCGCCGCGCACTCTGCCGCCTGCTTCGCCGCCGCGTCCGCCGCCGCCGCCGCGCGGCTCGTGGCCATCCGCGCGCTCTCTATCTCGGTCTCGCGCTGCCGCACCTCGCGTGCCGCCTCGGCCGCTGCCGCGGTCGCCACGCCGCGCGCCTATGTGGGCAGATCGACCCAGATCGACCCAGATCGACCCAGATCGATCCAGATCGATCCAAACCGATGCACCGATGCACCCGTGCCGCCCTCTCTACACCCACACAGCGCATGCATGGTCTGGGGCATCCTAACGAGCATAGTGGGTGGTACTCTACGAGCACAGTGCATGCACGCTATGCCGCGCACCTCCTCCGCCTCGTCTAGTCGTTGGCGCAGCTCGGCTGCCTGCTCCTGCTGCGCCACCAGGCTGCGCCGCACCGCCTTCTTTTGCGCCTCCGCCTCCTCCGCGACCTCGCCCAGCCGCGCTGCGCCCGCCGCCGCAACCTCCGCCACCGCGTCAGCCGCTGCCTTTTCCCCCGCATGTCGCGCCGCCTGCGCCTCTCTGAGCTCCTCCATAAGCGCCGCCGCGCGCGCGTTTGCAACCACCAGCTCGGCACCCTGCGCCGCGCGCGCTGCGCGCGCCTCCGCCGCCGCGCTTCGCTCTGTCTCGAGCTCAGCCTTAAGCTCGAAGACGCCGTCCTGGGCACTCTCCGCCGCCTGTCGCCGCACCTCGAGAGCCGCGCGCAGCCCCTCGGCCTCCTCGACCGCGGCGAGATGCCCCTCGCGGCTGCGCTGCAGCTGCGCGCCCATCTCGGCGAGCGCCTCCGCACGCTCCGACAGCCGCGCCACCAGCGCGCCGTCCTTGTCGCGCCGCTCCTCCTCCGCGGCCCGCGCTGCGGCCTCCGACTGCGCGCCCCGCAGCGCCGCGCGCACTGCCTCCGCCTCCGTCTCGATGCGCGCCGCGCGCTCGCGCGCACCGTGGGCCGCTTCCTCCGCCGCGCGTGCCTCCGCCTTGCGCCGCTCCTCCACGCGCCGCGCCTCGTCGCGCGCCGCGTCGCGCGCCGCCTCCGCCTCGCGCCGCACCACCTCCGCCGCCTCGGCACGCCTCCGCTCCTCCTGCAGCTCGTCACGTGCGCGTGCGCACGGCATGTGCACTGCATGTGCACTACATGTGCACTGCATGTGCACTGCATGTGCACGGCATGTGCATGTGCACCGCATGCATGTGCAGCATGTGCATGTGCATGTGCACGTGCACTGGATGTGCACTGCGTGTGCACTGCGTGTCCACTGGATGTGCACCTGCAGCTTCTCGAGCAGCTCCTCCAGCTGCTGCTGCTGCCTGCCGACCACGCCGTGCTGCATGTGCACCTCGCGTCCCAGCTCGGCGTGCGCCTCCTGCAGCAAATGCACCTCGCCTCGCTTCGCCTGCTCCCGCGCCGCCAGCGCCTCGGCGCGCCGCGCCTGCTCACCCGCCCGCTGCTCGAGCCGCTCGCGCGCGCCGCTCTCGTCAAGCGCCGCCGCCGCCGCTGCTGCGAGGTCGCGCCGCAGCGCTGCCATCGCCTGCTGCGCCTGCTGCTCCGCCGCCGCAGCCCGGCGATGCTCCTGCGCGAGCTGCGAGCTGCACGCCTCGAGCTCAGCCGACGAGATCGCCGCCGCCGCCTGCGCCTCTTCCGCCTGGCGCGCCGCCTGCGAGCGCTGCAGCTGCTCCGCCAGTAGCGAGGCGTGCACCGCCTGCAACTCGCGCGCAGCCTCGCCCCGTGCGAGGCTATTCTCAGCCTCGAGCTCGCGGCACGCCTCCTGCTGCCGCGTAAGCTGAGACTCGAGCGTCCCACGCTGCGCCTCGAGCGCGGCGCGCTGCCGCGCCCACAGCGCCTGCTGCTCGGCGAAGCCAAGCCCCGCGACGCCGACGACACCCGGGGCGCCGCTCCCTCCCGACAGCCGACGCAGCTCGCGCTCCTCCTCGCGCGCCACCTGTAGCTCCGCGTTGAGCCCCGCGGTCTGCCTGCGTAGCGCCGCCTCCGCACGGTCTCGCTCCTGCAGCGTCTCCGCATGTGCCACGCGCGCGGCCTCCGTCTCCGCCTCTGCGCGCGCCGCGCGCGCCTCCAGATCAACGACACTCCGCCGCAGCCCCTCTCCGCTCGCCCCCGCCCCCGGCACTGCTCCCTCCGTCTCCAACTCTGCCTCCACCGCGCCATGCTGCCTCGACAGCGGAGGGGTGGTATCCAGCGGTAGCCTCCCGCCGGCAGCCGGGGAGGCCCTCCGCGGCGACGACAGCGCCGCCGCCGCCACGGCCTCGTCGCGCAGCAGCGTGGCTTCACGTAGCTGCGCGTTCTCGCGGCCGGCGTCGTCGAGCATGCGGTCGGCCTTGTGTAACGCCTCGCTCAGCCGCGCCACCTGCACGGGTGCGTACAAGGACACAATGGGCCACAGCCTGGATACGCGGGGATATCGTCGGGACACCTAGGGCTGCAGCCAGCTGTGTGTAATGGCTCGCTCCGCCGCACCACCGTGCAGGCACCGCGCGATGCCACGCACACGCACATGCACATGCACATGTGCATGTGCATGTGCATGTGCATGTGCACTGTGCGTGTGCATGTGCCACGCATGCACCGTGCACATAGGCCCTGGGCCGCCCTCCGCCGCGCCTCACTCCGCCGCACTACGGCCGCGCTACCGTCGTGCTACCGTCGTGCTACCCCGCACCCACCTGCGTCGCCGCGCTGCGCGCACACTCCGCCACCTCCCGGTGACGCAGCGCGGTCTCCGCCGCGAGCTGCTGCCGCAGCCGCGGCGCTTCCCCCGCCTCCCCCGCCCTACCCGCCATCTCGCCTACCACCTCGCCTACTGCCGCAGCTGCCGCCTCGACCGCCGCCTCGGCCGCCGCTGCCGCCTCGCCAGACCCGCCATCTCGCCCGCCATCTCGCCCGCCATCTCGCCCTCCATCTCGCCCTCCATCTCGCCCGCCATCTCGCCCGCCATCTCGCCCTCCATCTCGCAGGACGCGGTAAGGGGACTGGCCTGCCGCAGCGGCCGCGGCCACCACGGCCGCTGCTTCCTCAGCGAGCGACGCGGCTGCGGGTGCGGCGCGTAGCGCGGCGTCGAGCGCGGCTGGCGGCGCGGCTCGAGGCGGCGAGCTGCAAGCCGCAGCGGCGTCGAGCGGCGGCAACAGCCGCGGCGGCGCTGCTTCCCCCAGTGTGACGCGCGCGGCGGCGGCGGCCGCCGCTGCCGCCATGCCGCCGCCGGCCGTCCCAGCGTGCGGTGTGGTGGTGGGTGTGGCAAGCTGCGCCGCAGGCCCTGCCGCCGTCGCCGCCGTCGCCGCCGCGCCACGCGGCACCTAGTTAGGGCGAAGGTGAGGTTGAGGCCGAGGGGTGGGGTCGGGATGAGGGCGAGGGGTGGGTTCAGGATGAGGGCGAGATTAGGGCGCGAGTCGGTGCGCGGTCGCGCCGCGCCGCACCGGGTTGCCTGCAACCACGTGCATCCACGCTATAGCCATATGTGTTCGGGCCATGCCGCACCGGGTCACCGTCGAGCAGCGCGAGGGTGGGGAGCTGCGCGCACGCGCGGCGGTACGCGGCGAGTGGAAGTAGGTTGCCGCGCAGCCGTAGCTCCGCCAGCCGCGGCAGCCTCCAGAGCCTGGGTACAAAGGGCTGTGGCCTGGATACGCAGGGTACAGCCGTAGCTCGGCGAGCCACAGGGGTGGGCGGGGCCGAGAGCCGGGGCGACGGGCGGGTGGCTCTGAGGGCCGCGGCGACGGGCCCACACGGTGTGAGGCCCGGTGCGGAGCGGGCGGAGCGCGTCGAGCGTGTCGAGCGCGTTGCACTCGAGGTCCAGGCTCTGCAGGACTGGGAGCGACTCGAGCGCCGCCAGCGAGGTGATCCGGTTGGAGCGAGCGAAGACTACCTTGAGGCCGCTGCTGTGCTGCAGCGCATCAAGCGACGCCAGCCGGTTGTAGCTCACGTTGAGCAGCTCGAGCAGAGGCAGCCGCGCCAGAGCCTCGAGCGACTCCATGCCGCACCGAGTCAGGTCAAGGCAGGTGAGTGTTCCGGGAAGTAGCCGCAACGAAGCATGCGTGAGCGGCCGGTTGGACAGGTCGAGCGTAGTCGGAGCGGCCCCGCCGCTCGCAGGCGTATGCACCGCCGCTTCGTCCTCGTCGAGCCACGACAAGGACGCAACCATTGAACGTTCACGGGATTTGTAAGTTCAATGGGGGGCATGGGATTTGTAAGTTTCAACCCTGCGAGCAAGATAGATAGATAGATAGATCTATCTGCGAGCAAGGGGCCCAGGATCGAGGTGAGCCGTTTCACCGTTGCGCTGCATCAGGGTTGCAGGCCGACGCCGCAGGAAATGCGAATTTAGCCGGAGCATGGTCGGCTCAGCCGGTACCCGCCAGCCCGCCGAGAGCCGCTCACAGGCCTGCCGCCGCGCGTGCCCCGCGCACGACGCCGGGGTGCACCCATGGGGTGCACCGCTGCGGCCCCGGCCAGCCAGCCTTGGCCGCGCCAACAGACACGAGCCTCTCGGCCGTGCGCGTACGCGGGTGGCGGGCCGTGGTGAAGGATGTCGGCATTCGGCCGCCCAATGACGGGCAGGCGGCCGCGGATGACGCGCGCCCACAAGATCATTTTGAATAAAGCTCTGACATCTGAAAACGCTACCCCAGCGGCGGTGCACGTCGTGCGTGTAGATCCCCAGCGCCTCGTGCACGCTCCGCACCCCCATCTGCCGCCACTTCGCCGTCGCCGTCGCCTTTGCCGCCTCCCGCGCGAGGCCGTGGGGGCTTAGACGTGGGCACCCCGAATCTCGAAGCGACACCCGGAGTAAAGCGTTTAGTTTATTATCAGCCCCACAACGGGATCGTCGCGCGCAGCGCGCACGCCGAGCCCCGGGGCGTAGACTTCATGTTCGTCTTCCTTGCGCGCTTCAGCCAAGGCTTGCTTGTGCCACTATCAACAAAGTACGCGGACGCTGTGCTGCCAGGCTTGGGACTGCACGAGCGCGTTGCATCCTCGCTTCCCGCACCGTTCAGCAGCAGCTTCCCGTTGAGTCTACTCGCGGATGCAAACACACCTGTCTACGACGCACCCGGGCTCAGCCTCGACGCGCTTATCGCAACGGTGGCGCCACTCGCCCTTTTGGTTGCTCTCGTGCTTGGTGCCAAAGGTGCTTGGGGCATCTTCTCGAAGCAATTTTGATGCGCTGCTCGGCGCCGGCCCAGAGATCGCAGCAGCAACTACAGCATGCTCAGATCGGGCAACCTCCCGGCGTGCTGCTTGTGTGTCCCGTCGCAGACGCTGCAGAGGTGTCGCAGCAAGTGGAGTGGCCAGTGTAAAGCCGGGTAACTCTCCGGAGAACTCGTGCGCTCGTGGCCGTTGGCCTGCGTCCTGCGATCCATGTGGTTAGATCGTTCCACAGATTAAGTATATGTGATCATCCTGCCGCTGATTATGAGCGCCGCACCTCCGCGCGCGCCCCCCGACCGCCGCGGCACGGCGGCCCGGCCCGTGCGGGCGCGGCGGGCGCTGCGCGCGCGCGCCGCCGCCGGCGCGCCGGCGTGCCTTCACGCACAACCCACATGCCACTGACACCGCAGTACGCTTTATATTCGTGTATATAGTACGCGTAAAAAACAAGGCCCGATTGACCGGCCAGATCGGACAGACTGCCCCCGGGCGGCGATTTTCCAGCCGCTGGCCGACCCCCCTCGGCGGTTGGCGCGGAAGCGCTGTCCACATGGCCGTGGCCGAAGCGGACGTCTCCGCGGCGGAGGCGAGCGAATATTTTTGTATATAATAACCCTTTCAAAAAAAAAGCGATCGGCCTTTTTTGCAAATAAAGCCGTAAATGACCCTTCCGCCTTCGCCTTGCGGACCACCTCACGTCGCGGCCACACAACGCGAAGATGGCCGCACCCATCGCTTCTTTTTTTGTTTGTTGCGATTGTAGTTTCTTTTGAAAACCAGCGGCGCCTGAGCGAATCAGGCACACACCACTAGTAGCAGCGAAATACAACCGGCAGAACAGAACAGAGAACCCACTCGAGGTGGGGGGATTATATTTAGCATGTCGCGGCTTCGCGGTCGGCCGGCTCTCTCACTCAGGTCTCAGCCTCGATCGCAGCCGCGGCCGTCGCGCAGTCGGATCTATCTGCAGTGAGTTCAAAATGGAACGAAGATACGGTGGACCAGTGTGGGAATGTTAAAAACACACGGAATGACCGGGGCCACAGCCAGCTGGCCGAGAACCTTGGCGCCTCACCTTCAAACCGCCTCAGGCCCGTGGCCGACCCATTGACCGACCCGGACCCCTGTGCCTTGACCGCTGACGGATGCACGGTCTTTTTTACCCGTAGCTCGTACGGTAGGCGCCGGCGCGCGGGGCGGGCCACCGCGCGGGCCGGCGCGCGGGGCCCGGGCCGCCGCGGGCCGGCGCGCGCGGGGCCGCAGTGCGCAGAGACCAGACAAGTGACACCAGACAGCTGTCAGGGTATCTCGCTACGGCAAAGTGGGCGAAACGAAATAAATAGACCAGGACCA
>Ga0209302_10001251_pt1 | contig 14760 bp, 5 predicted proteins | sample ArcOceMetagenome_2_FD_187445 | JGI IMG/M metagenome (GOLD analysis project Ga0209302, IMG submission 187445) | Marine eukaryotic phytoplankton communities from Arctic Ocean - Arctic Ocean ARC135M Metagenome (SPAdes) (version 2) | ecosystem: Environmental > Aquatic > Marine > Oceanic | place... | reverse complement strand
TATTCAATCTAAATTTAACGAGTAAAATATATTCACTTCATTCAATACAATTCAAATAAACAATAAAAAATTTATATTTTTTATTGTTTTCCTATTTTTGTTTCATCTATTTTTGTTTCATCTATTTTTGTTTCATCTATTTTTGTTTCATCTATTTTTGTTTCATCTTATATTGTTATTATTATTATGCTATACTATTCTCAGTATTAGTTACGTTATTCTCATTAACAATTACATCATCAACTGTCTTTTTACTATCCATATGATTCTTTCTCGCATCATAATTCAATGCAAACATTTGCTTGGATGGATGTAGTCCATTGAAATAACGAATCACTACATCCTTATTGACATACTCATTATTAGGCATAAGAGTCTTCAAGTAAAGTTCATGATGAATTGCGAACATGTGTATTTTAAACTTTTCTGGAAATTCCTTCAACTCCTTCTCCTTCTTGATATAGCAACGAATATAGTTGGTAAATAACTCGTTCGTATAGGCATGAATCATGTTTCTAAACTCATTAAACGGACTTTTATGCTCATTATAATATTGCAAATACTCCGTCATCTTTCCAGACTGTCTCAAAGTCAAATATTGATATTGGAGTTTAGGTTGATTTCCTCTTAATTGACGTACGTGTTCGTATGTAGGATTTCTGAACTTGTAACGTTCTCCCAAGTTATTTTTAATCATAACACCTACATTATCATAAGGTGTATTCATAGAAGCCATTGATTCTCTACAATTAATCAAATCATCATTTGACTTTAAAGGAACATGTTTTACAGTAGTAACTGTATTTGGTTTTAGACCAAACTGCTCAATATCATTGTTGATTGGAACAATATGAATAGTCATGTTATTCTCAATATGATATACATTCACCAGATATAGAGCCATGTTTTTGATAATTTTCACGATTCTATTTCTAGGATGTTGCATCACAAAACTATACATGTACTTCTTATTTAAATCCTTTAAATCCATACCGACAGATGCGCATACTTCATTAAACATGTATCTAAATGTATTTTCTTCCTTGAAACCACCCTCCATAAAGAAGCAATTTCTTCCACCTACGCTACTACGTGTAGCAATTTCCCAACTATCTGTTTCTGTTTCATAAAATACATTCATCATGGTGCCTTCTACAAATGTCTCTGCCACATAATCCAATTCATTTCCATTATTTGATTCAATAGTCAAACCATCTACAGGTAAAGACTTGGGAGGCGCAAAACTGACAACTGTTCCATCATCCTTGAAAATAACCGAACGCAACATACCTATAGAAGAAACCAATTCGTTACTTAGCCATTCTTTGTCATACTTTAGAATATGATAATTTACACCATTTTTTTGTTTCCAAACATTGTACTTTAAATTTAGTGAATTCGCAATGTCCTTTCTATCCTCATCGCCACCACAAAACAAACCACCAATCTTGGGAATATTATTTAATAAATACGTCATCTTACTTGTTATATAGTATTTCCTTTAATAGATTTTTTAAATCAATTTTTTTCGTTATTCATAATAATTTCTACTATAAATATAAAGTAATGACAACACAATCTACTAATATTTATTTACAATTAGGAGATATTATTCAAATCTATGCTCCATCTAATTCAGAATTAAATCAACATACATTTATCATTGAATATATTGACAATAAAAAAATAAAGATTACTAGTGAAGATGATGCGAAATATGTATTAAATATAGATGCTGGTGGTGAATTAAGTGACGAAAGCATTCAATCTATTTCTATAATAAGTCGTCCTGAATCGAATGGTTATGCTAAGCAAAATAGTTTAATACCTGATACGTGGGTAGATATTTATTTCGGTGGGCAAGTACCGACTACCATTACCGGCAAAATTACTAATTTAGAAGAAGATATGATTGAAATCGAATTAGTAAATGACTCTACAGACAGAGACGATGACGCGGTTAATGAAAAAGAGACTATTTACATTGATTTTAGTTATAAGGGTATTCCTGAAGATATACCCATTGACAAAATTGTTATTCGAAATGCCCCTGAAATTGAGAAAAATGTCACCATGGACAATGTGGTAGCACTTGAAGCAGGTATTGAGGAGAGCAAAGGTGACGATGAAAATGATTGGCTAGAGAAAGAAGATGGTGAAATATATGAATCATCTAAAGGAGATGTAGTAGAAACGACTATTCATGTTCCAGTCGAGAAAGTAAAGACGCAAATAAAGGATATTCTTTTAGATGCAGATCAAATCGATTTTGGTCCTCAATTAGAATCTATCGTCCAAATGGTCGAAGTTCCTGAAGAGCAAAAGAGATATGGTATCGAGACACAGACGAATGAATTGTTAGATGACTTGCTTGCATCTGTTCCAAATATTCAACGCACACGCAGCGTATTGAACAATATACATATCATGATTGAACGATTCAAACAACTAAGAAGCAAATTTTCCAGCTTTGACCAAAATGGTAATGCAAATATGCCTCTGTTTAAAGGTTCCGATTATAAACCACTTGTAGATAAAGTAACCAATTTGAATTATAAATTGGCATGGATCTTACCAGTGGCGCAAAACATGAAAAAACTGTATGATTTAGATAATGGTGAAGACATTGAGTCTTCTGATGTAATACCAATGACTCTTGCTCAGAGCAGAATAAGTGAATTTGATATTCGCGAAATGTACAAGACGAATTCCGATAAATATTCCACATACATGAATAAATTAAACCCTTATTTAACCCCATTTGAAACAGTCGATAATACGAATGCTCTGACGGTTACAAATGTCTTGGATAATTTCGACACAGTTATTGATAATTTGGACAAGTTTTATTCATCTATTGCTAAAAATGATAAAATTAGACGAAAACGGTTTTTAATTACTCGCTACAATCTTGGACTTTCAAAATTACAGACAACTGAATTAACTTCCATACAGATGAAAACGAAAACAGTACCCATGACAAATAATGATTTGATGTCTGTTAAATCAATACTCACTTTGCAAGAACCAGTTGTTCGCTTTTCAAATATTACATTACCATCAACCAATATATACGACAAGTCAAATTTGAATCTACATTTTTTGAATTATTGGCAATTGTTCAGAGAAAAAACTTCGATTACCACCAAATTCGTAGATAATTTGAATTCATCGGTCCAGTTTGAGGACGATGAAAACCATTATTTAAAAAGGAAAACCGAATATTTATTGAGTGAAGACAATAACGACCCCAATAAATTCGAGAAATTCCTTAAAATAATTATTCCCAAAACACGTACATTGTTTAATCTAGTTAAAAAACACATCCATGGTAAGTTGTCACTCGTATCTGTTGTAAATTATTTACAACCTTTTTTAATTTATTTAGATGATATTTCATTCAAACAATATGAAGAAATTACTGAATTTATTGAATTGAAAATACTGGATTACAAAAAACAATATGCTGAGAATAAAGAAGCTTTCTCCAAATTGTCTAGTGTAAAAGATTCCTTTGTTCATGAAACCATTTTGTACAAATTGTTGAGAGGAAGAAAAGACATTGGTGATGTAATTATGAGCGAATATGGACTAGGTGGTCCAGGAAAATTATACAAAGGAACTGTTCCAAAAGAATCCGTATTGTCGTCTTCTGAAATGATAAAATTTATGAATAATGTTGATTACACTAAACTATTCAATACTTCCATGACTATTTTAAACATTGATTTATTTACTCCTTTCAATTTCGATGATTTATTGGAAGAGAAAAAGGAGGAGTTTCAAACCGAACTGAGTAAAAAGGAAAAAGAGAACCAGTGTGCTCAATACGTTCTGACAAAACGATACATTTCAATCGAAGACTCGAACGCGGATAATGATATACCTATTTATTTTGACAAGAAATACGATCCTACAATGTATGATATTATAAGCGAGTACAAGGCTGAGCAAAGCGAAATGGATGACAGTGCCTTTAAAACATTTTTAATTGACCAACTAATAAAAAATATTGGATTAAAGCGCCCTGAGGCCAAGTATGAAGCTACTTCTATGATACAAAAAAAGAGAGAAGTTCAAGATGGACATTACGCGGTCTTGGAAATAGACAATATCGATAATGTGAAGTATTATTACTACAAACGCGAAAATAATAGCTGGGTCCGTGATGAAAAAATACCAGAAAATTCATTCTTTGGTTCCAATGACCTCTTTTGTAATATTCAAAATAAATGTATTCAAATAGACAAAAAGTGCGCCGACTCTGTGGTTGGTACAGAGCTTGTAAAGAAGGATTTAATTCGTGAAATGTATGATGAGTTCGATTCTAATTACATTGAAGGCGTAGATAAGTACAAAAACAAAATGAATGCCTTGTTTACATTCGAAAGAGAGAGAATCACGAAACTGAAAACAATCAATCATTTTTTGCTATATAAATATGAAAATGCGACTATTAAAATAGGAATCGGCGTGGAAGAAACGGATATTATTATTTCTCCTCATGTGAAATTATTAGACGTTATTCTAGGACAAGGTGATTTTGTTAAAAAGCAAAACGATATTGTGCGATTTGTCACTAAATATACACGTTCTGCTCTAACGATTAACGACGAAAATGAATATTGGTTATATTGTATTGATACTAGTACGAAATTATTGCCTACGTTTGTATCCAAATTAGCAAGTGTATTTGTTGAGAATGGTGATTATTATGAAGCTATGACAGTTATTAAAAATGACCAAGGTGTTGATATCGACGACCGAACAGTCGATAAACACAGTGGTTGGGAAATTGAACGAATCATGATGAGCAGCGAAGAAGGGTATGGTTCTACAGGGTTTAAATTACAAACGAGAGAAATTATTGAAAAGGATGCTGGAGCCGCCATTTTTCAATCTCCTTCTGAACAGAAACAACTCAAGAGTGAATTATTGGCTAATCCAAAAGGGAAAATTATCAACAATGTCATTACTTCTGTATCCAATTATATGGGAGTTGTTCTAGAAACACAACGCGAAGAAATTATAAAACATACATTATTGGCGTTGGAAGCTACGGTTGATAGTCAAGATGAATATGAGGCCAAAATAAAGAGTGCTACTAAGAAAATGCCAAGTTACAATGATGTTTTTAATAAATCTTTGCTAACATTTACGCTTTCTTATATGTCTCTTTATATTGCGGTTTCTATCCCATCTGTTACTTCCAAAAAAACGTTTCCTGGTTGCAAACGGTCATTAACTGGTTATCCAATTACAGGAGACGAAGATTTGACAAATATTCAATATATTGCTTGTGTGGCTGCCGGTATTAAAACGAGTATTTATCCTTGGAAAGCATTACCAAAATCATCTGATAAAATCGCTACTGCTATGAAAAATACACTTGACTTTTATATTCTTAAACAAGGCGAGATTAAAATGCTTGTTGATGAAAAACGCAGCTATTTATTAGAGAACCAAGATGATTTAATTCCTATTGACCTCGATATTAAGAATTGGATTAATTTTTTACCACCTTTACAAGAAATTACCAATAAAACGCCTTCTAATTTGGATACCGCATTTCGCAATTCAATATTAGAGAATTTAAAAGTTGGTTCAAAAGACCAATTTGAACAAATTAGAATAGTGAATTCAAAGATGATTTCTTTTTCCATGGCTATTATTCAATCTATTCAAAAAGTGGTTCATAAAGAGAAGCTATTACTTACAAATGCCAATAAAGTTCCTTTTTTACAAAACGCGTGTTGTAATACAGGCGAATACAAAACCCTCGATTATTTTGCTAAACGCGAGTCTTCTATTACGAATAACAATGATATCGTGTCTTATTTGTATAATATTGCCTTTGATATGGTGAATATGGCGCAACCCACATTGCTTGTAGATCCAAAAGACACGAAGCTTAAGTTTCCACCAGTCAGTAATGAATTTTCGGAAGACACAATATACAGGGGTTTTATTGAATATTGTAATTTTAACAGTGATATTCCGATTAATAGTAAATTAATGTCGGTTTGTCTCTCGAAACCGGATGATTATGACAAAAATGAATCCTTGAAAGAGAATATTCAAAGATTGAAAAAAGAGGGTAAGACGTATTCGCTACAATCTTTCAATGAATTATTGGATTCAGTTAATAAAATGAATATAGTGCCAATCGATTTAGTTCAAACCTATCCATCTAGCGTTTCCCATATTAGAGATTTGATTACGCATATGATTGACACTAATAATGACCTAGGTGAAGATTTCTTGACGCAATTCGGAAATGTATTAGATTCTTATGGTATGGAAAACCAAACCGGAAATACCCATACAAGAGAATTGAGAAACTTGTTAGGAGAGAAAATACAATCTTATGAAACCGATATTATTGAGTATTTAGATTCATTTGCTAATTTAACTCGCACTGAAAAGACAAATATGACTGATTTTATCAAGACAATCATGGATTTTCACCCCAATGGTAATAATTATTTCACGAATACCGAAGATGAAACATTATATCGGTCTATTCAATTTGTAAAAACGTCTATTTTTGATTTTATCAATGTATTTCCGAATATCGTGTCAAATCATGTTAATTATAACGAAATAAAAATTCCTACTCATTGGAAATTATCTGACGAACATAAACTGGATATTAAAACTATAATTACTGGATTTTATGCCCCTTTGCGCAAGTTTTACGAAGACACTATGATTCGTCCTTATTTACAAAAAAATGAATCCGAACTACAAGACTTCTTTCAATTGGTTAATTATACCAATTTGTATGCGAATATGATTACATTGGGTGGAGATGAAATAAGCTCTATATTAGATAATAAAACAACCTATCAATTGTTCCAGTTTTACTTTTTATATATGATTAAGCATCTTATTCAACTTACTGATGACCGCGACTTACTACGTGGTGAAGTGATGCCTTCCAAGGAAGAGAATATCATTACAACCACTGTAGAAATCGAAGAAGATGCTATGGCAGAAATTACAGAGATTGATATTGTGAGAGGTGAGCAAAGAACCGTTAGAGAGAAAATAGCGGATGTTACTGTTACTATGTTAAATATCATTAAACGAGAGAAAGGTATTATTAATTTGAATGCTAAAATGGTGAAAGAAAAGGTGAATCGTTCCAAGGACAATGAAAGACATAAAATAACCTCTACTTTGCGTGATTTGTCAAAAGAGGAAAGAGCTATTGAAAATCTGTTTAAAAATCATCGCCTAGAACGATGGAACAAGGGATTACAAAAAGGTTTAACTCAGTATGTAGCCAAAACATATGATGAAGAGCGTGCTGATAGAGAAAAGGAACAAATTATGGAGCAACAATTGGCAAATCGTGATATGATGGGTCAGGCTCTCACTGCAGACCATGAAATAGCAATGGTAGAACAAGAAGAGGGGCAAATAGTTGCAGACAGAATAGATGAAGATGTCTATAACATGAATGATATTCCGGATGATGATGATATGGGCGAAGTAGATGATGATTATCGCTTACAATTTGATGACAACGAAGATTAATCTTAATAATCATGTTCAAAATAAAATAAAATAAAATAAAATAAAATAAAATAAAATAAAATAAAATAATGGTTATTTATTTTATTTTATATATAATTTGTCGTAATCTCTCTGTGAATAATATTCCATATTCATTTGTAATAGAATAAATAATATATACTAATAAACTTTCATAAAATCATACTATGGAATATAAAAGACCTTATTAGAGAGAATTTCAATAAACAACAGGATTATTTAATTTTTAATTTTTAAAGCGAATGATATATTTTCTTGTAGCCTTCTAAATCTTGTTTTTTCATTATTTTTGATAGTTCTGTGTATATTCTATGTTTTTTAGAACCACTCAATTTACTATTGGCAATTTTTGCTACAATATGCTCTGGGTGTAAGGTTTCGCATATCAAATTATTAATCATCATTTTATCGTATTTTTCTAAAAGCACATTATAAAGTACTTCCTCATTAGAAGGTACAAGTGATACTTTATCACATAACTCCACCAAATCTTTTGCTTTTCTCATACGTTTCTTATAAAAAATCTGATGCTCACCACTTATATAGGTCATCAATGAAGGAACATTATGTCCCAATGCATGTTTTTCAATACAAACAAGGTGCTCTTGTATTTGAAGTGTTTGAGTAATAGCTACAATTTTCTTACCACGGATAGTATGATTGTCTGTATCAATCTTTTCAATAGCAACATTGCCTTGGTCCGTGGTGACAGGAGTACCAGCAGGGAAACAAATCAAAGCAAGTGGTTTGTTAAAGAAAGTGTAAAGGGGAGTTGGGTTTATACCATTAAATCGATGCGTCATAGCAAACGCATACTTAAACATATTTGTCAAAGTTGTTGTTTCTGAAACATTCCAAGCACGTATATCTTGATTAAAAGCATAACACCTTTCAAACATACTTGCCATATTGGTTACATTACCTGTATCCCATAGTGATAGATCTTCGTTGAATGTATTCTTATCCTTGAACAAATTACTCATATCTGTTACTTGACTAGTATTCCAATCAGCTATAGGACCATAATAAGGCAAAGCAAGACTGTTATTATTTATCCATTCATTTACAGCTGTTCTTAATGTTTCATTGTTAAAAAACGGTTCTCTCAATACTACGTATGCATTCGAAGTAAGACCATTATTTGTAGCTTGAATATTAAATAATCTCGGAGCAAGATCTGTATTAATTGTTAATATGGAACCGACAATTGATATTCCAGATACTTCCGCTTGGGGAGTTGTAAAGGATTGGGTAATTATTCCAGTAGTGTTATTTATACTATAAAAAATTTGTATTCCATCAACTGCAGGTGGAGAAAGACTATTATTTCCAATATAACCATTATCATATTCACTAGTTGATATAAATAATTGAACTTCTTCGGGGTAGGACACAGTAGTCCATTCTATAGTATAATCTCCTACTAGAGCAATTTCTTCAAAAGTCCAATATTTATTTACATTGCTGTAATTACCACTAAATGGTGGTCCGGTAAAAGTACCTAATGTTTGTCCAGAGGCATTTTTAATTTGTGCACTATTCCCCTGCCACGCATCGCCATAAGAATCCCTCATCCAAACCTTATACTGTCTCATAAGAGAAAATTGTACATTATTCAAGTCACTATCTATATCGGTGGTATAGTCTTTTAGATCAACAGTGTAATTAATTTGTCCTGGATTTTTTACAATAATAATATCAGTCATGGACGGTGGATCATCTACATTTGTAATACTAAGTGTAATATTTCTACTAGTTGTTTCCTCACCATTTGAATTAGTTCCTTTATAGCTTAAAGTATCGTCTTGTCCATGAGCATTTGCATTAGGTGTATATCTTAATGTAACACCATTTACTGATACAATAGATAGAGTTGCTTTTGATGTTGCGTATATTGTGCCTAGATTTTCAGAAGATAATACAGTATTCCCAACAGAATCTAATATGTGAATATTCTCATAATTTGTGTAATCTATGAATAATACATCTTTAATTGTATCTTCATTTGTTACAATATTAATATCGTTGATATAAGTATTTGCTGGAGAAAGACTAATATAGTCAATTGCTATATCTGATTGCCAGTTTCCACCAGTGGTTCCACTAAATTTAATAAAAACAGTTTGTCCTGAGTTTATATTTAATGAAACATTATTCCATTGATTTCCTTGATTGCCAGTTCTGCTGAATATTTCAGTATATGATGCTGTTTCCGAGTATTTTACAAATACTTTAAATGTTTGATAATTAAAACTATCACTATACATATGATATGCGAATTGTAGGGTATAGTCGGTAGCTAAATTAAACTGACCTACTAAATTAGCGGTTTTACTTGGACTTCCTGTTCCAGACGCTTCAATATACGCGTAATAGTTATTTCCAGATGGATAATCGCCACTAGGCCCTGTTCCAGTAGAACCGGTCGCTCCTTTATTAAGTGTCCAATTTAAATCATCATCAGACGTATGGGTAAAATCACCAAATGTTTCATCATCAAAATTTGTAATGTAAATAGGTTGGACAATAAAAAACTCATACGTGGGTGTATAATTATTACCTACGTTACCAAATCCAGATACTCCACTATATGTACTAATCATAGCTGTTGCTCCAGAAAACATATCAGTTAAGGTTGTATTGCTTGATACATTCCATGTACGTATGGTTTGATCAAATACGGAACAATTATAAAACATACTATTCATTTCTGTTACTGAACTGGTATCAAAATCTAGAGGTTGATTGAAAATGGAACAATCCCTAAACATGAAACCCATATTGGTTACTGAACTGGTATCGTTAAAACTTACATCACTATTGAAGGCACGACAATATCCGAACATAGAATACATATTTTCTACTGAACTGGTATCAAAATTTACAATTTGATCAAATACGGTACAATTATAAAACATATAATTCATTTCTGTTACTGAACTGGTATCAAAATTTACTGATTGATTGAAATCGGAACAACCTTGAAACATAGAATACATATTTGTTACTGAACTGGTATTAAAATTTACTGATTGATTGAAACTGTAACAATTTTGAAACATACTATTCATAGTTGTTACTGAACTGGTATCAAAATCTAGAGGTTTATTGAAACTGGAGCAATATCCAAACATGAGAATCATGTTTTTTACTGAACTGGTATCTGTAAAAGTTATAGAACTATTGAAGGTGCTACAAGATCCGAACATATAATACATACTTATTACTGAACTGGTATCAAAATTTACTGATTGATTGAAATCGGAACAACCTTGAAACATCCTATACATATTTGTTACTGAACTGGTATCCCAATTTGTAAGAGCATCATTGAAGGTAGTTTTATTTTTAAACAACTCACTCATATCGGTTACTTGACTTGTATCCCAATTAGCAATGGGACCATATGTAGTTAAAGCAGTATTATATGTACTAGCATTAGTCCATTCATTTACAGCTGTTCTTAATGTTTCATTAGTAAACTGTTCTGGTTCTGGTTCTGGTTCTGGTTCTGGTTCTGGTTCTGGTTCTGGTTCTGGCTCTGGCTCTGGTTCTGGCTCTGGTTCTGGCTCTGGTTCTGGCTCTGGTTCTGGTTCAGGGTCTCTAAATTCAAACATGTAATTGTATGTAAAAGGGTTATCGTTCGCAACAGAAAATGAAGAAGTAGATTTTAAGCGAACATTTATATAATTAACTCCATTATATGGTGAAGTTTTATTAACGCTAATATTGTTGTTAAAGGGTGTTAGATATGGTTCATTTTTAAGATCTATTGTCATTGGAGAGCCAGTTACATTGACAGTTTGAAAATCAGCATTATTAAATCCTATTTCTAAGTCTTTACCAATTAACCCAGTCGTTGTAATTGTTAAAAGTTTCTCGTATTTATTCAAACTAACGGTATCAATTTTATTATTAGGTTCAGTTATATATTCAACATCAAATAACATATTATCACCACTTTGTCTAATATTATAAACTTTAATACCAGTAGGAGTTCCATTCGCACTTACTGTACTAGGAGTACTATATGGAGTAAATGCATAGCCAGGTGGCCATAGTCTGCCTCCATCATTTCCATTAGAATTTTTTTTTTCTAATTTAAATACTCCATCGGAAGCTTCTAATGCCATTCTATAACCAGATTCACCTCGTAAATTACTTGGATATTCACTATTATTATTACTAGCATTTTCATTTATATGCCATATAGCTAAACCGTCTTCAGATAATAATCTATCAAAACCAATTCTTGTTTTAAATTCTATTAACCAATATTCATTAGTAATACCAGGTATAGTTAATTTATATGATTTATCAGTTGTACCAATTGGAGGCAATGATAAATTGGTGTCTGATTCACTTATTGTAACGATATTTGTAGTAAAAAAAGCATCAAATTGGCTTCTTGTATACGGCGATGCAAGTGGTGGCAACCAAGCAGATTGTGTATTAACCCCCCAAGAACCACTAGCCATTACTGATAAATAACCAGCACCTTTACTTGAGTAATCGGTGTCATAATAATCTGATATTCCAAATATATGTATAGTTTCGTGAACTATAACACCAATAGATATTATATTAGGTGTGCCACCAGTTTCTTGTTTATACGGACAAATAAAATAGCTAATTGTAACACCACTAGATGAAAAGTTCCATTTATGACTCCAAATATAATTTAATCTATCATCAACATGACTTTCTGCTCCATAACCTGCATGAATAAAACAAACTTCCGCACCAAATCCATAGAAATTATCCCAATTGGTGCTTCCATAATTACTTACTGCTTGGTTATATGCCGCCAATAATTGTGGTTTTAAGGCCCCACCAGCAGAATCATTTGTTTCTCCATAATTTTCATAATCTCCATCTATATTATAGGCATACTGATTTAAAGTTGTTGGTGAGACGTTTGTGGTGGCATTTACAATTACATAATTTGGTTCCAGTCTATCATGTGATATTGCTTTGAAATATTCTTTTACCGATCCTGTCGGGTCGCTTTCAGCATTATGTTTTGGATGGTTATAATTGATTCCATTCAATAAATTATCTATATCAGATTTAACTGCATTTCTAGGAGTAGTGTCGTTCTGACCAAAGACTAACGGGTGTGTTTCAAAATCTAGATTATTCCATCTAATGAGAATAACCGGTATAGTTGGTGTTGAAACAACCATTATATAATTATGTATTATTATTATTATTATTATTATTATTATTATTATTAGTATGTATTATGTATTATTATGTATTATGTATTATGTATTATGTATTATGTATTATGTATTATGTATTATGTATTATGTATTATGTATTATGTATTATGTATTATGTATTATGTATTATGTATTATGATTTTTTCTATTATTTTTTCTATTATTTTTTCTATTGCTAAAATAAAATCTCCAACAATAAAAATAATAGTAATACTTAATTATCCATATATTTCTAGAAATTCATATATAAAAAACGGATTCCCAAATATAGGAGGATAAATAAAACGTCCAAAAATAGCATGTTTTTATCATCGATATCCGACGGATCGACAAGTGACTTTTTGGATTTCAGTTTTAAGGGACATGCTTTTCATGTAGGTAAATTGCGCTTGATGATTTCCATTTCTCAAAAAACCGAAAAATTCATGTAGGGCATGTAGGTAGCCCCCTACATGTGAAGGAGGTGTTTTTGACCCTAAAAAGCTTGGATGTCTTTGATAATAGTAGGTATTTCACTTTTACAACTTTTTTCAATTCTATTTTCAGATTTTTAAAATTCAACATGCTTTTTATGTGTAGTTTTTGATTTATTGAGATTACAAATGAAAAAAACGTGAAAAAGTGATTTAGAGCATAATGCTCTCATTTCCAAAATAAACTGTTTTCATTTGTTACTGTAATTTTTTAAGTATTTATGGAAAGGATTTAGGGGATTTTTTCTACTATCATATAAATGGTAGTAAATGGTAGTAATTTGTCCCAAAAAATCCCCAATATATTTTTCTGTAATTTCTGTAACTATAAATGTAGTAACAAAAAAGACTATAATAAACACTTGACCACTAGAAAGCATCAAAATGGTAGTAAAATGGTAGTAAAAATCCCCAAAAATCCCCAAAAATCCCCAAACATATCCAAAGATATTACAATGAATAAATATGTATGCGAGTGTGGGAAGACATACAAATGGGAAAGTGGATTATATAGGCATAAAAAGGTATGCTCATCGAGTTGTGAGACAATACAAGTAATCGATAAGACTGATATGACGCAAAAACTAGTCGAACTAATAACATCAAAGAACCAAGATTTTATGAATGAACTCGTCTCAAATATAACTAGTACAAACAAGGATGTCATGGAGAAGATGTTGGAAATAATGCCAAATTTAGGTAATAATTCACATAACATTACAAATAGTCATAATACTCAAAATTTCAATATTCATATGTTTTTGAATGAACATTGTAAAAATGCAATGAATCTAACAGATTTCATAGATACATTACCTATAACAGCAGAAACATATGATCATACCATAGAAAATGGACTTACAAAAACAATAACCAATATGATAACGAATGGACTTAGTCAATTAGACATACTAGAGAGACCTATACATTGTACAGATGCGTCTAGAAAAACTATTTACGTCAAGGAAGAAGATATTTGGGAGAAAGATACTGAATTGGTGAAAGTTTTACTAGGTATAACAAAATTAGCACGAAAACAAAGAACCATGATAAACAAGTGGAAAGATGTAAATGAAGGTTGGGAAAAAGATGACAGCATACAAACAAAACTAACCCATTTAATATGTCATTCAATGACTGATATAGAGCACGATGATAAGGAAATTGGAAAGATTGTACGAACGATTAGCAAGAAAGTATATTTGGATAATGAATCAAAACAACAATATATCCATTGATAATAATTATATTTACATAAATCAAAATATAATTATGAATAAGATTTCCCTTGTTAATGGTGTGTAAATCGTTTTTGAATATACAACGTAATATTTATATTATTTCAGTATTTTGATTACATTTTCTGAGTAGAACCTACACACATGGAGTATAATAGACGATTCGTAAAATAACTCACGAAGATAGGTAAAAATGATAAAATAACATGGAATAAACTATCTCTCTTTTTCTCAAAGATGAAAATATACAACGCAACGAGGATG
>Ga0209302_10001250_pt1 | contig 14764 bp, 12 predicted proteins | sample ArcOceMetagenome_2_FD_187445 | JGI IMG/M metagenome (GOLD analysis project Ga0209302, IMG submission 187445) | Marine eukaryotic phytoplankton communities from Arctic Ocean - Arctic Ocean ARC135M Metagenome (SPAdes) (version 2) | ecosystem: Environmental > Aquatic > Marine > Oceanic | place... | reverse complement strand
GAACTGCTCGTCGTCCTGGTTCGGGTTCGGGTTCGGGTTCGTTCGGGTGCGGGTTCGGGTTCGTTCGGGTTCGGGTTCGGGTTCGGGTTCGGGTTCGGGTTCGGGCTCGGGCTCGGGCTCGGGTTCGGGCTCGGGTCAGGATTAGGGAGCCTAACCTCGCACGACACGTCGAGCGTCTCCCGCTCGCTCTGCGCGCCGCCGCCCTCGGCGTCGGCGTCGGCCGACGTGGCGGGCGGAGGCGGCAGCGTCGACTTTAGCAGCAGTGAGAACGAGAGGTGCGGCCCCGCGGCCACCGGCTTGCCGCTCGACATAGCCTGGTCAGGGCTCGGTTTCCGGTTTGGGTTCGAGCTCAGGCTAGGGTTAGGGTTAGGGTTAGAAGTAGAGTAGGGCTCGGGTTAGGGGTAGGCTTGCCGCTTGCCTGCCGCACGTGCCGCTTGAAGATGTGCGTCTCGTGCCCCACCCAGAGCTCGACAATGTCGTCCAGCGGCACGGTCCGCGCCGACGATACCAAAGCCTTCGGGCCCAGGAGCTTGGAGCTGCTCATGAGCTTGGAGGCGACGTGCCCTGCCCAACCGAGCGAGCGCTCGTCGGCGGAGAGCAGGAGCTTCTCCTTGTGCGGCTGACCGTTGCGCCCATACTTGGTGACGGCGACGCCCTGCTTGAGCAGGCGGACGCCCTCGTCGGCGGTGGCGGAGCGCACGGAATTCGTCGGCTGCACCACAATTCCCGTGCCTCGGGCCCGCACACGAGGCTGCTGCGCTGTGCCGCCCATGGGCAAGGACCAGTCGACGTCGTCGTCCGCGGGCTGCTGGTCCGATGACCGTCGCCGGGACACGAGGTTAGCGAGGTGACGGCTCATGTTTGTGCGGCGACGGCGGTGCAGGCAGGCGACGACGGCTGCTGCAGGCTCGGCGCCGGTGAGCCACTGAACTTACACTACCTCTTTATTGACGGTGAAAACGCTACGGGATAGATAGATAGATAGATAGATAGATAGATAGATAGATAGATAGATGGTATGACAAGGGATGTAAGATACGAGAGTCGTGTAGCGTCGTGCATCCCAACAATCTTATCTTATCTTACAAAGCGGATGTCTACCCCCGGGAGAACTGCATAGCCCCGGCCATTGTACTCATAGTATGGACCACGAACACAAAGAATAGATAGATGCGCGCGCGAGGGCTGAGGCGTCGCCATGGGCAGGGACGGTCGTTATGACCGATCTGCGTTTGTGCCCACGGGCCCCCCCACCACCTCTTTGGTGAAATTAGCCCTTTATTGACGGTGAAAACAGAAAGTAGATTGATTTCAACGCTGCTGGCGGCCTAAGTCTCTAAAAATCCTGCCGCCAAGCGTAGTTTCCGCCTCCTCCGCCTACCGACCGTCTGCCGTGCTTTCCATCTTAAGAATGGCCTTGGTCCGCCGTCACTAACTAGCATACGCCCCTTGCGCTCTTCTAGGGTGGGTTGGTTGGGGGCTTGGTTGGGTCGTGGATGCGGTGTACTTCAGCGCCGAGAAGACGCCTGTGGTTAGGGTTAGGCTTGGGGTTGGGGCTGGGGTCAAGGTCAGGGTGAGGCTCAGGGTCAGGCTCAGGCTCAGGCTCAGGCTCAGGCTCAGGCTCAGGCTCAGGCTCAGCATACAAAACAGGTAAGAGCACAAGCGGGGCCGCAGCTTTCTTAGGGAAATGTTGAGCTATGAGGCTCTCAGGGGGCTGCATAGGCCACACACCGTTTACGCGCCGCGCCGCGCCGCCGCCAACGGGCCACGGGGCCACGCGCCGCGCCGTGCCGCGGCTCCCCGCGGGTTTCACCTCGCCCCAATAAGATTGCCTCCCTGTGTGAGGCCGATTGGCCATTGTAACCTGTCTGTCTGTCTGTCTGCCGTAACCGCGTGGTTACGCGTTTTCACCCCAGAATCAGTGAAAACGGCTTTTTCTAGGCAACAGAATCAGTCTTTTCTTGGCAACAGACATGCAGGGTTCCTGTCTGTTAGGCAACAGACAAGTGATCGGTGTTGCGCAACAGATGTTGCGCAACAGACTTTTCCATCCCAGCGACAGACTGTGGGATTTTTGATGCGGCTTGTGTGTTGCGGCAGGTCTGTGCTTGTCTGTTCTGCTTTGAAAAAGCGGCAAGCAAGCCGGGTTGCCAAGGCGGCCATGCTCCAGAGCCCTGGGCTGGCCACTTTCCAGATCTGTGAAGACTCGTCGTCCTCGCCTAGCATGCCTCGTGGAGAAGCGTGGCAGCCGCTAGGTGCCATGGCTACACGCGTCCTGCAAACAGGTCAAGGGTGGGACTCCTCCTCGGCCTGCAGGCCCCGGCTTGCAGCTGACCACAGCGGGGAGGAGAACGCCCTGGACGCCCTGGATGTCGACCAGAGTGGCTCGATGGCGTTACTGCGAGCCCCCCGGGCTCGCCCCCCCACTACGGAACAGGCGCCCCCCCCCTGTTCCGCCGCTCAACAGAAAGAGCTGGGGGCAACCGCACAGGCTCAACTGAAGTGGCTTGCTGAGAATACAGATGTTCTGCCGCGGGAAACGGCAGAGGCACTCCCGGGAGTAGGTGCACCCTGCAGTGTGCACAACAGTGAGAAGGAGAGCGGCGTCACAGCTAACCACCGCTTGGCACTGAAAGAAAGAGGAGGCAACGTGCGCGGAAGCGACAGAAAGATTACTATCAAGGCGATTTCATCGAACACACCAAACGCCACAGCGGCCTCACCCGGTGCCGAGCGAAATTGTGATGGGTCTGCTCCATCTCGACAGCTCATGTGGGACCCGGCGTGGGCAAAAGAATCCCCGGAGCCGGTGCGGGAGGGCAGGGTCAAGTCGCGCACGCCAGTCGACCTTGGGATCGAAGTGGTGCACCAGCGCCTGGAGGCGGCAACAAGTGCGCAGTAGCAGTGTGGCAGCACACCCCGTACTCCCCCACAAAATCCTTGCACCATCGGCCCCTGCACCGGCCACGCTCCGCCAGAATCTGCACACACTGTGAGCCCCTCGCGGCAGGCAAGTTGCGGCCATACGCGACGCAGCTGCTCACGCACGCCAGAGCATGGTCATAGTGCCCCCCCCCTTGGCAGAGGGCCTGTCTGACGGCTCTAGGCTCCCCATTGACCCCAGCTACTGCCTCGGGTGCTCGAGTTATCCACCTGCAAAAGTTGCTGACTCTACCGCCCCCGCCTCAACCCTCCAGGTATGATAACCTGCCGCGGAAGCGCGCCAAGTTCATCAACTTCGCCAAGAGCGCGCTTGATATTGAAGCCGAGATCGCCGAGAGCCTCTGGTCACTCATCGAGGCGCCCGCCACCGACATGCCAATACCTGCCGTCACCGAGGAGCCTGTCGCCGTCACCGAGGAACCCGAGCTTGTCGCCCACCAAGCGCCGCCCACTTCCTGTGGCTTGGTTAGGTTTCTGAAGAGACGCATAGGGTTCAGGGGCGTCGGGCGGACTAGATTCGTGCAGACCCCCCCAGGCCTCAAAGAGCCTATGGGTGGCGGTCTGGACGGCTGGCTTGCTGGCTTGGATGCCGAGGACCCGGCCAAGCAAGCACTGCGCTTCCCCGTCAATCTCCCCCTCCCCGCCAACCTGTCCCCGCCCCGCCGATCGTCGCCCAGTCGCTTGCCCTTAAAGGGAGCACAGCCGGCCAAGCAATCGACGAAATCCTCGCAAGTGACGAGCCCCCCCGCCCCCCTTATGAGGCGGCCGTCCACTGACGCGAACGCCGCGCTGCGCGCCGCCCCGCCCACATCGGGCCCGAATCTCGCCCACCTGGAGATTACGCTATTCAAGCCCGCACACTTTCGTCAAGAGACGCCTTGGCAGTGCCCGGCCTCGGCTTGTGTGCCTCCGTGCGTGTGTCACGCTTGGCGGCTATGGGTGGCACGCCCTGAAAGAGACGCTAAGCACTGGAGGCCCACTATATGCTAAGTAGATTCCCCTTTGGGTGCTCGAGCCAGCCGCCGCCAGAGCCGCTGATTCCGCTGCCTTTTTCTTTCCCTTAGGCCCAGCGCATCATGGGTCATCGGTATCGAGTGCGGCTCCAGCGCGGAGGGGGAAGGCGTGTTCGTCATCACCATTGACCATCAGGTACACATGCATGCATGTGCATTGGAAAACATGCATGCATGCTGCATGTGCATGTGCATGTTGCCATGCAGATGTTTCCGTCAAATGAACGCCCTATTAATGCAGATGCACATGAACATGACATGCACATGCACATGCAACATGTGCATGCACATGCACATGCACATGTGCATGTGCATGTATACGGACTGATGCGTGCGGACTGTACGTGCACTGCATGTACACGCGCTCGGCTACCAGGCGGGGCAGTACACCGCGTGTGCACCGCATGTACAGGCGCTCGGCTACAGGGGTGGTCTGCGTGTGGGCGACCGGCTGCTCTCGGTGAATGGTGCGCATTGCACTGACCCCACGCTGGCAGCGTCGATGATCAAGGCAACCGTGGGCAAGGTGTCGCTCCAGATCATGCCTGACCTCAACGGGAGGTCGTCGAGATTGTCTGAGATCTCGCCAGCTTCGGCGGCCTCGCCTGGCTTTGGCGCTGCGTCGCAAATTGACAATGCCACGGTGAGATCGCAGAGTCGGGCGGCCAAGATTAAGGCCCGATCGGAGCAGGTGAAGGTGGAGGAGAAGGCGGCAAGAGAAAGGCGGATCGCCGCTGCCATGGCGCCCAAGGAGCTCTCCGACTCGTTCAGGGCTGGCAAGCCGAGGAGGGGGACGCCGACGTCAGCGCAGAGCGAGATCAAATTGGCCCTCACGGTGTTCAAGTCTTTCCTGCAGCGACTGAAGCGATGGAGCCCGTCCTTCGTCCAGCAGAGCTCGTTGCGGAGTCCAGGGGAGAGCTCACACGAGAGCCCCAAGCAGAGCCCGGCGTCGTCGAGGGACAGGAGCCCGCCGGCCGGAAGGGCCTCCGTGCATGGGCTCAAGGAGGAGAGCCTCCATGAGAGCAGCGAGTTCAGGCCGATGCCGTTCACAAACACCGTCGACACTCCTCTTGAGGCCAACGGCACCGGTGGACGCTGCCAGTCGTTTGGTATGACGGTGAGCTCGGAACGCCCCAACCCTAACCCCACACCCACGGCTCCAACCCCAACTCTAACCCTCACCCCAACCACGACCACACGACCACAATCAAAAGCCCAACCTCCAACCCCAACCAGGTGAGCCCGGAAAACAAGCCAAAGAGCCACAGCAAGCAGATCTCGCACCCCAGCCTCGGCTTTCGCCTCGTGTGGAACGACGCGCCTAAGGCGCCGGGAGGCGACGCCAAGGTGCGTTGCGTAGGTTGCACACCGCACAGCACAGCACAGCACACTCTATGCTTCTCACACAGCATGGTGTCGTGAACGGCATGGTGCGTTGCATGGTGCATCGCACTACAGCGCACCACACCGTGCTCCTCTAGACCACACGTCTCCCCGAGGCACCGCTCCTGGCGCGGCGCAGTCTCTCTTCGCCAAGTATGAGAAGGTCAAGAACATCGGAAAGGGCTCCTTCGGCACGGCGGTGCTCCTCCGCCACCGCCGCACCGGTCACATGGTAGTGAGCAAGCAGGTGATGGTGCAGGAGATGACGCGCGACGACCTCTCGAAGGTGCGCAAGCCTAGTGCCTGAGCCGAAGCCGATGCCGATGCCGATGCCGCGATACCGGGGGGTAAAGCCAAAGCCGCCGCGTGCCGGTGCCCAGGTGGAGAACGAAGTGCGCATTCTCTCGTCCTTCTCGCACGAGCACATCATTATGTACCACTGCTCCTTCCAGGCGAGATTGTAGCGTTATCATATAGCGAGATAGCGGGCGGAGGGGGTGGGAGGGCGGAGGGGGTGGGAGGGCGGAGGGGGTTGGAGGGCGGCGGGCTGGCACTTCATATCCGCACCTCTGCTCGCAGTCCGAGGGCAAGCTCAACATCGTGATGGAGTTCGCCTCGCGCGGCAGCGTTGAGGGCGCGATCCAAGAGCGGCAGAAGGCCGAAAACCGCGCGCCCTTTGCCGAGCTCACCGTGACCAGCTGGCTCCGGCAGCTGAGTGGCGCGCTGCAGCACATGCACTCAAAGCAGATCCTGCACCGCGACCTCAAGGTGCACAACCAAGAGGCTGCAGCCCTTGTGTTGGAGCGTGCAGCTCCGTGCGCTAGAGGCTGCAGCTCCGTGTGTTAGAGGCTGCAGCTCCGTGCGTTAGAGGCTGCAGCCCTGTGCCTTACCCTGCACACCGCTACCTCAAGGCGGCCAACGTTTTCCTCACTGACGACGGCTCTGCCGATGGGTCAGTCAAGCTGGGCGACTTTGGCATCTCGAAGGCGAGCTCGACGCAGACTACATCTCCTTATACATCTCCATACACCCCCTTGCTCTCCCCACACGCGCCCTTATACACCCCCTTACACCCCGTTCCTCTCCTCGCAGGCGCTCTCGACGCAGACCAATCTCGCAGTGACTGTCTGCGGCACACCCTTCTACTTCTCGCCCGAGCTAATCCAGTCCGAGCCGTACCGCGAGCCCTCCGACGTGTGGGCGCTGGGCGTGCTGCTCTTCGAACTGCTCACGCTGACGCGCCCCTTCAACGGCAACAACATTGCCGTCCTCGCGCTCAACATCACCAAGGGCGCGTACGCCGGCATGGCTAGAGTTGCCCTAGGCTCACTCGCAGAAACCCATGCGGCCACCGCCCTCCGCTGTAATATAGAAGCCCGCCTGCGTTTGCTCAGGGCTGCTCTCTACAATTAAGGTTCTAGAGAGGAAAACCTTTCGCTGCATCGACTTCGGGCTGGGGCTGCGGCGGTGGCGCTATATGCTGCCTGCCCAAAGCTGTCGATTCCATCGCGTATTGCGTACGCCCTTCCAGGTACAGCGAGACGGCGCTCGAGGCCTCGCCCTACCCCGAGTGGGTGCGCAACCTCGCGAGCAAGGAGAAGCTGCTCCACCCCAACCCTCGCATGCGGCTCCGGCTGCCCGACCTGCTCGCCGCCATCACCGGGCCGTCTTTGGACCGCTTCAGCGGGACCACCCCGCTCGGCTGCGCAGGGGCAGCTGCAGCAGTTTCGGTTTGTGAAAAGGACTAGCTCAAGGAGAGGCTCTGGCGCGTGAACCTCGAGCCCCGACGCCTCCTACATCATCGGCATCGCTTGCTCCTTCCTGTCCGGCACCCTCGTCAACCGTCTTCATCGCCTCCGCGGACTATCGACACGCGCAAGAGTGCATCAGCGCGCAGTTGGTATATAATTCTTATCATGTGGGCGCAACTTTCCGGCTATGCAGTTCTCCCGGGGGCAGACATCCGTGTCATGCCTGTAGCGTCTTGCAGATCCCACTAGAAGCTCGAGTGTAGGCTCAACCACATGAGAAAAGCTTGGAATACCTGGGACATTCACCAAACAATAAAATGAGGGTACCGGGTTACGCGGTTTTACCCGGTTTGACCTTGGTTAGCCTCAGTTAACCTTTTGCCAAACCATACCCGGTTTAACTTGGCTCCCACTAAACCGGGGTTAAACTACTACAAGGCCTTTCTCAGCCGGCAATTTATTGCATGGTTTAACCCGCGTAAACCTTACCCCCGTTTTACCCCGGTTTACTGTATTTACCCTGGTTTACCGTCCGCCGTTTGAGATGGGATTCGAACTGAGGACCTTCTGATTGCAGTGCGCTATTTCTGCCAACTGATCTTGAGCAAAGCCGTGCCGGGCGATAGCCGACAGGATTTCCGTATTAGGAGTTAGACGACACTAAGGCTATAACGTACGTACAACGGAGCACAGAATGTTCTCAACACCCCCCCGTCCACCGAACAGACCGTTAAGGCTGTGAAGGAGGAGAAGAAGAAGACGAACTCTGGGGTACGTTCATTACGCGGTCGCGCATGCGGAAGAAGTCCTTGCCCATCAGCGGCTTGGTGAAGAAGTCAGCGACATTTTCGGCCGTAGGCACGAAAGGCACACGCAGTCGGCCTTGCTCCACGCACTCGCGAATGAAGTAGTGGCGGCGGTCGATGTGTTTAGTCCGAGCGTGATGTTCCGGGTTGTAGGCTAGGTCGATCGCCGACTTGTTGTCCATTCTGAGCGGAGGCGGTTCGGACATGTCGAAGCCGAGCTCGCGCAAGAACGCCGATAGGTAGATAGCCTCCTTGGCGGCCTCTGAGCCGGCCATGATTTCAGCCTCACAAGACGACAGCGCCACGGAAGGCTGTTTCTTGGAAGCCCAGCTGATGGTTGCCGAGCCCAAGTGGAAGGTGTGACCCGAGGTCGAGTGCTTGACGCCCCAATCGGAGTCGCTGAAGCCTTCGAGCTGCGCGGGAGACGCCTCGTAGCGGAGACCGATGTGCCGCGTGCGGTAGAGATAACCGAGGACACGTTTGGCTGACTCGAGGAGCTCCGGGTTGGGCCGACCCATCGCTCGGCAAAGCATGCCCGTGGCAAAAGCGATGTCGGGTCGAGTATTGGTCGAAGCGTACAGCAGCGCGCCGCAGATGCTTTGGTAGCTGCGTAGAAGCTCGGAGTCAGGAGCCACGTCGGCGAGGAGCGCGAGGTTTACGAGAGCAGGTAGATCGCGGTCGCACGGGACTTTGTTCTGCTGGGCGGTAGGCGGCACACCGTCGGGAAAGTGCTCGGTGGCAAGTTTCTCGATGTACTTGGTCTGCTTGAGCTCGATGAACTTGTCGCCCCGTGTGAACTCGATACCGAGTAGGTCGGTAAGCTCCCCCTCTCGTCCTCCACGTTCCATCTCTTCTCGAGCGCCGAGATGAAGGAACGGTAAAGCGAGTGCTTGTCGTCGTGGGAGTAGACCACGGCAAGATCGTCGACGTAGACGCCAACGTGGATCCTCTCGCGTCGCTCGCCGCTTGGCGTCTGCATGGTACGTTCGAGGGTGAAGACGCTCTGATCAGAGTGTGTTTGCACGAACCCGAACTCGAGTAGCCAAGGGAAGAGAGTGCGTTGCCAACGACGGCCGGCTTGAGCCATGCCATATACTGGCTTGAGTACGCGGCATATCTGGCTGCGTCCGTCCTTGCCCTTGTGCTCGTAGCCCGGTGGCGGGTAGCAGTAGACCGTCTCGCCCTCGAGTAACTCGCCCTGGAGGTAGGCGGCCACGAAGTCATAGCGACGCATCTTCATGCCTGAGTTTGCGGCGAGGTTAGACAGCACACGCAGCGAGGTTCCTCGCATGGCTCCACACCAAGTTTGGTCGTAATCGACACCGGGTACTTGTCGGCATCCTTGTACGCATAGGCGCGACTTGAGTGATCCATCGCGTTTGACCTTGTAGACCCATACCAGCTTGACCAATCGCCGACCGCGGGGAAGCTCGCACGCGTCGATGTACTCCCAGCTGCCATTGGCGTCGTGGTTCTTGAGTTCCTTGGCTTCCACCCGGGCTTGTCCATGTTATAGGCCTCCGACTGTGACTTAGGATCGACCGTGCTTGGCTTGGCGAGCGCCGCGGAGAGTGTATTGGAGAGCGAGCCTGCCGGCTTGGAGAGCTCGTCGAGTAAGTCGACCGTGCCCATGGCGAAGACGGCGGCCGACAGGGACATGCCGATGCTCAGCATGGCAAAGCCCGTGCTGGTGCCAAGCCCGCGGATCACCGTGGGGTTGTTGCTGCGCGTGCTACGCGCGCCCGCGGTCTTCTCGAAGGTCACCTTGGGCTTTGGCTGTTTCTTAGCCGGGGCAACGACGTCGGCCGGTTGATCGAGCGCGTCGGGGAGCTCCTCGATGTCTGGCTCCTCGTGAATATCTCCGAGCGAGTGGTCGCTGAAGTCTAGCTTGCGCGTGGACGTGGCGTCCGTCGCCGCGGCCGAGGAAGAGTCGACCGTGATTTCTCCGATGGGTATCGCTGTTGATGTAGGTTCCGCCGTGTCAGAAGACTCGGGAGAAGCACTTGGACGAGGTTTGATGGTCTTGCGTGCGTTGGGATCGACGGCGTCGAGCACGCTCGACTGGCGCTGACGGATGAAGCTAGCGAAGGCTTGCGCGACAAAGTTGTTGAAGTCGGACGGATAGGCTGCAGTCGCGCTGGAGTTCCATCCATCTCCCGTCTTGTCGCCGCCGGCGACCTTGGCGTGTTTCCCGTGCGTGCAGATCTGTTCGTCGAGCGAGTCGAACCATGCGTCGAGGCCCGCCGTGTACATCAGGGTGGTCTCCTTCTGCCATTCAGCCCCGAAGGCACACATGGCGAAGGTGACGAGCTTGGTCGAAGTCTGACTGCCGAGAGCCAGGATGGCGGGCATGAGCCAGAGTGGCCCGTGCTCAGCGTGGAGGAAAGACTTGGGCTTGGTCAAATCACCGCGGTCCGATGGATTCTCGATGACGAACTGAGTGCCGGCGCGGTGTGCGAGGAGAAGTAGGGCTGCCATGCGCGCGACTATGTCGTTGGCGCGATCGAGTTCCGCGCGGTGCTTGGTCGGCACGAAGCGCGAGCCCTCGATGTGCGCGCGCGTGCGTACGACGGGAGGTCCGCCGTCGGAGGAAGACAAGGATTCGAAGAAGCGCGAGATCGAGAAGGTACTGCAGGGCGGCGCCGCGAGAATGACTGCGAACTCTCCACGCATGATGCGCTCACGCAGCGCGTCGTAGACGTCGTCGTTGGTGAGGTCGGCGTCGGCGCCCCCACCGCTCTTGGCGTCGTTGTCGTACATCTCGACCTCGAGGCCGAGCTTCCGGGCGAACTGAGCAATCCCATCTGGGCGACGATACGCGCCCGAGAAGAGGAGGAGAATCGTGATGGAGGTGTTGGCTCGACTCTGCGCCGCGCGCGTGGCCGAGGCGAATGATTCCGGCAGCGACGACGCCGTGTCGACCTTCGGCGCGGGGTTCTCTGAGATGGTCGAGGTTCCGCCCGCGGTGATGTCGTGTTCCTCGGTGGGTGGAGCCGCAGACGGAGTGGGCGAGCCGACGCGTTGATCGCCGGCTGGCCTCCATGGGTAGAGGCTTTCGTCGAAGTATACCTCGGAGGTCTGTACCAGCTTCTGTTGCGTTGGTAGCCATATGTTGTACGCGCTCGGGATGGTGGACGAGCGGCCGAGACAAATGCCAGCCCAAGCGCGAGCCTCAAAGCCCGACTTGGTGTACGCGTTTGGAGGTTTTACGGCGTAGGCTCGGCACCCGATCGGCATGATGTTGAGGATCTTGGGTTTGTGTCCTGTGACCGCCTCGTACGCACTCATCTCATGGCCCGATTCACACGGTGGGCCAGTGACGCGGTTGAGCACGTCGACGGCATGCTCGACTAGGTGCGGCCAGAAGCCGACTGGGCATGCACTGGCTTCGCGCGTAGCTCGAACGATCTCCATGACTGAGCGAATGGCGCGCTCGGCGACACCGTTGAGTTGGTGAACGTGAGGTGGGCACGTAGTGCGGGCGATGGACTCGCTCTCGAGGTATTCGGTGAACTCGCGGGAGAGGAACTCGCCGGCGTTGTCCAAATGCAGCTGTCCCACGATGCGCACTCTCTCCGCCTCGGGCTTGCCGACGTTGCAGATCGAGTTGAGCTTGGAGACGAACGTCTTTATGCGCGCAAGTGCCTCGCTCTTCTTCTTGAGGAAGTACACCTGCTTGAAGCGTGAGTGATCATCCACGAGGACCAAGAAGTAGAGAAAGCCGTGTTGCGAACGCTTGAATGGTCCCGCGATGTCTCCGTGGATCAGTCGTCCCACGTGCGAGGGCTTGTAGGCTTTGCCGGGGTGAGGTACCCGAGTGGCGTTGGCAGTCTTGTAGTGCTCGCAGTCGGGGGCTTGTCCCTTTGAGATGTTCGGGGGGACGTCCTGGGAGAGGGTGCCCAGTTTCTTGATGGATCCATGCCCGACGTGTAGACGACGGCTCAGCAGCTCGAGTGCCTCGTTGGGTGGTAGCGCGTTGAAGAAGCTCGTGGAGTTCGGGCGGTGTATGGTTGCCTTGAGTGCGCGCGAGTTCTCGTGCGTGCTGTTCTGCCGGCTGGTTGGGATGAAGGCCCACTTGTACAGGTTCTCCCTTCGCTCGAAAGGTATGTCGAGAGGAGGTTCTTCGCCTTTGCCTGGCACCGCGAGGCATCGGGTGCTGTTGAAGATGGTGTCGACTTGTGAGTCTTGCCAGAATTGATCCACCGAGATGAGCGTGTCGCTGAATGTAGGTACGCAGCGGACGTTCCGAATGACGATGCGTCGCCACACGCCAAGGTGGTCTCGAGTGAGGGCTGGTAGATCGCCGATGCAGGTGACCTTCTGTGGTTTGCCATCGATCCCGGTCATGGTGTCGTTGCATCGCCGGGTGTTGATGAGATCTTTGGCGTAGGGGTGACAATGCCATGAGCATCCGCTGTCAATCACCGACCAGCAGATCTGAGTGGATGGGCTGACTTTGGGTGCTGGCTTCTGACTGAGTAGAGCGCGCCCCTGATTGTTTTTCAGGCTTGGAAGAGTGCGCTTTCCGCTGCTCAATTGCTTGGCGCGTCTGCCCGCTATCCGCATCGGGTTGATTGCGTGGAGTGCCCTGGGTGACGAAATCGAAGTGGTGTAGTCCGGGTTCTGTGGATCTGTTTCCGTTGGAGTCTTCGAGGACAGTTTGTCCGATGCTGCCCCCCCCCAGCGGAAGAGATCCATGCCCGACGTGCGCACGAGCGAGCGCGCCGCGAGGTACACTATCGTCGCCGCCGCCCCGAGGTACGAGGAGCGAGGCTTCGAGTGCGCGCCATGTGCGTACGGGGAGCGCCAGAGGTCGCCCGCCGAGATGAAAGGGCGCTCCGAGGTGAAGGTGCCGACGATCATGGTGACGGCAAGGTAGATGATCGCGGTGGCGACGTTGACACAGAAGCGCGAGAGCACTCGCACCGGCGTCATCTCGTAACTGCCGCACACGTTGCACAGCACCGTGAGAGAGCCGCGCGCCGTGTTGATCATAACGGTCTGGATGGACAGTGCGGCGAGGCCGGGCACCACGCAGGTGCCGACCTCGAACGCGAGGATGCATATGCTCAGCCACAGGGGTGCCTCACCGAGTGTGGAGAGGAAGCGCGACGACGATGTCCATGCCGAGCCGCCGCCGTAGCGAGGCGGGCGCCGACGAGTCTCCCGTGGAGACGTGGATGATGTAGCCCGTAGGGGGTCTTTACGGGCGACCCATGCCCGAGCGGCGCGCGCTAACCTGGGTTTCGCAAAGACCACCGTGGTGTAGGCCGAGTGTAGCGCGAGTATGGCGCAGATCAGCATGGGCATGATCAAGGCGAAGCCTACCCCCCCGTGGCGGAGACCGTGTGGCACTTGTGACATGCCGGGCGCGCCTGGCTCCACCGCGAACGCATCGAAGGCGGGGAGCTCGCGCGGCGGAGTCAGCTCGAGGGCCGAGTAGCCGAGCGTGTTGCACGTCCACTCGGGTGCGAAGTTGCGGCAAGTGATCAAGCCCGAGACGTTGGGGTGTTGCACGAAAGCGCCTGCAAGCACTTGCATCAGGATCAAGAGCGGCATGATCATGCAGAATCGCCGGAGCAACGACGGGCGCGCCTCGGTGAAGTCCAGCTCGCGTTCCGTGGCATCGCCGCGCTGCGCCGCTGCAGGTGGCGGAGCGCGCGTCTCGTACCTCTCGGACTCGCCCACGCGGATGCCCATCGGCGCGGGTGGTATGGGAGTGACCCTGCTGCGGCGCCGCAGCAGTGCCTCGAGGGGCAAAGGAGAAGACCCGATGAGATCCCGCATCTCGTTGATCATCTCGAACTTGGTGCGTGCCTCGCTACCGCCCGTGGCTGGTGACACCGGTAGAGCGTTGTCTCGAATGATGCCCCTGATCACCTCGATGTGCGTGTTGATGTCTACGGACTCGATGGACTGCGTGAGCACGGAGAGCGGCGTCGAGGGCGGCGACAGTGTCACGGGGGGTTGCCTCTGGGACGCCCAGCTGGCGGCGGCGGCTGCGGCGGCACCGGCGACGTTGCCTAGGTCTTGGTCGAACTTGGCAGCGCGTGCCGGTGGTTGCGTCGGTGGTTGGCTGTCGAAGAGCGCGGCGGCGTCGGCAGCGGCGTTGCGCTGCCGCGTGGTCGTGTCCGTGACCTCCGCTGCGGGCTCGTCCTCGCCGTCGGACTCGTCGCTGGACGTGCACGCAGCCGGCTCCGACTCGCTCTCGCTCTCGTGCGCGTCGTCACCCTTGCGCAGGAACGCCTCGACGTTGTCGCCGATGGTGAGCCCCTCGAGTTCTGCCGGTCCCATGTATGTCGGGATGATACCGAGACGGCCGCAGCGCGCCACGGCTGACTCGAGGCCGTTGGCGACCTTCGTGCGCAGCTTGAGCGCCTTTTGGTGTCGAGCAGCATCTGGTTCTCGAGATAGGACTTGTTGATGAAGGGAACGATCGCGTTGCTCGAGGTCAGGTTGCTCCATGTCCCGACGAAGATGCCCGCGGAGATGGAGTCCTCCGTGTCGTCGCCCGTGTTGCCTACCACGTAGATGTTCGCCTCGTTGCCCGCGGTTGAGCCGCCTGCGGTCGAGTCGCCAGCGTTCGAGGGAGTCGCCACGGAAGATGCATTCGTCGTTGTGGCGGTCGACACCGAGTTCGCGCGTGCCATGAGCGAGCGTGCGTTCGTGCCGTCGCCGATGAGCGCGGCGAGGTCGACCTCGACCGGCGCGTCGCCCTCGAACAGCCTGTTCATCATGGCTTCGTCTGCGTCGTCGGCCGCGCCTGTGGCGCCTGCGAGTTTGGCGGCGCCGCCTGTGCCCTTGACCTTGTCCCACTCGGCCTTGCGTGCGGCGCGCTTGCTGGCGAGCAATGCGGCGCGCTCGGCGA
>Ga0209302_10001247_pt1 | contig 14784 bp, 10 predicted proteins | sample ArcOceMetagenome_2_FD_187445 | JGI IMG/M metagenome (GOLD analysis project Ga0209302, IMG submission 187445) | Marine eukaryotic phytoplankton communities from Arctic Ocean - Arctic Ocean ARC135M Metagenome (SPAdes) (version 2) | ecosystem: Environmental > Aquatic > Marine > Oceanic | place... | reverse complement strand
ATATTTTAAAAGAAACAGATAGAGATCCTAACAATGCAGAGAATATAATTCTTCTGTATTCAGGCATTTCGGTAAATGCTGCACAAGAATACAACAGCGCTAAAGGTTGGACAAGAGAACATGTCTGGGCGAAATCACGTGGGGATTTTGGTACTGCTATTGGCGCAGGAACCGATGTGCACGCGCTAAGACCTTTAGACAATACAACGAATAGCATTCGAAGCAACCGTGGATTTAATAATTGCACTACTTGTGAGGATGTTATCGACAAATGGGACAATATAACGGGTTCTAAAAAAGACGCAAACGATTGGTCTTTTGAGCCACGAGACGCAGTAAAAGGAGACGTCGCAAGAATGTTGTTTTATATGGCAGTGCGGTACGAGGGTTTCGCAGGAGAGCCTGACTTAGAGCTGTCGGAAAATATCTTTTCAAATACAGACAAAACACCAGTGCACGGCGTTATGTCTACTTTACTGGAATGGCACCGAACGGATCCTGTAGATGCCTGGGAAGAAAACAGAAATGACATTATTTACAATTCATTTCAAAGGAATAGAAATCCATTTATAGATTTTCCTGAATTGGCAGAACATCTTTGGGGAACAGCAGTGGGCGTTAATTGGACAGATCAGTCCTTGGGTGCTAAGAAGTACAACGCCGTCTCGGTGCGCATGTATCCAAACCCCGCCAATGAAATAATTTATATCAAAGGTCTTGTATCTCCAGCTTCAAAAGTTAAAATTTACACGATGCGTGGAAGACTCGTATCGACAGTTAATTCAAGCGAGTTTGAAGAAGGACAGCAGGTGGATGTTTCCAAATTAGCTGCAGGTGTTTATTTTATTAAAATTGACAGTGTGACGGCAAAGCTTATTAAAAAATAAATTTCTTAGCCGAGCCATCCTTCTCTGTCTAGACTGCGGTATTGTATGGCTTCTGCAATGTGGTCTGAAGAAATATCGGCTATAGTTGCTAAATCCGCAATGGTTCTAGAGACTTTTAAAATTCGATCATAGGCTCTTGCAGAAAGATTCAGTTTTTCCATAGCCGTTTTTAAGAGCATTTTACTTTCGTTAGAGAGTTTGCAGAATTCTCGAAGTTGTTTTACATTCATTTGTGCATTGTAATGCACGTTTTCAAAATTTTTAAAACGAGCGGATTGTAGCGCTCTTGCCGCCGTTACCCTGCTGCGGATGGTTGCACTAGACGCTCCTTTTTTTTCTTCAGATAATTTCTCAAAAGGAACAGGGGTCACTTCAATATGCAGGTCTATGCGGTCTAATAAGGGGCCAGAGATCTTACTCAAATACCGTTGCATTTCCTGAGGAGAGGAGGTTCTTGGAGAATTTGGATCGTTAAAAAAGCCACTAGGACTTGGGTTCATGCTTGCCACCAACATAAAGCTGCAGGGATAGCGGACTGTAAATTTTGCACGAGAGATGGTAATTTCTCGGTCTTCCAAGGGTTGGCGGAGCACTTCTAAAACATCCCTTTTAAATTCTGGAAGCTCGTCTAAAAATAAAACGCCGTTGTGTGATAGTGAAATTTCTCCAGGACGCGGATACTGTCCTCCACCAACAAGGGCAACATTTGATATGGTGTGGTGGGGACTTCTAAACGGACGTTGGTATCGCAGTCCCTCATTTTTAGTGTTTCCTACCACGGAATGGATTTTTGTAGTTTCCAAAGCCTCTTCTAGGGTCATTGGAGGTAAAATAGAGGGCAGTCTTTTTGCCAACATGGTTTTTCCAGATCCTGGAGGACCAATAAGAATGATGTTGTGGCCGCCAGCCGCCGCAATTTCCATGCAGCGCTTGATAGACTCTTGACCTTTGACATCTGAAAAGTCAAACTCAGGGAAATCGATGTTTTTGTAAAATTCAGCAGTGGTGTCTACTAAAGTGGGCGCTATTTTATGTTGCCCGTTAAAATGCTGTATTACCTCCAAGATATTGCGCGCTCCTAAAATTTCTAAATCGGATACAATAGCAGCTTCTTTGGCATTTTCTTTAGGAAGTATTAAATATTGAAACCCATCTTCTTTTGCTTTTAAAGCAATGGGCAAAGCCCCGCGTATTGGTTGTAAGCTGCCATCTAAAGACAGCTCTCCCATCATCATATAGGAAGAGATGGTTTCTGATTTTATTTGATTGGAGGCCGCGAGAATGCCAACTGCTAGCGTCAAATCGTAGGCGGCACCTTCTTTCCGAATGTCTGCAGGTGCCATGTTTATAATTATTTTTTTCCCAGGTAGTTTGTATCCATTGTTTTTGAGGGCTGCAGAAATCCGATAGGAACTCTCCCGCACTGCGTTGTCTGGCAAGCCCACCAGATGATACCCAATTCCAGTATCAATATTTACTTCTACCGCAATGGTAGTGGCTTCGATGCCGAAAACGGCAGCGCCATAAACTTTTACGAGCATATTTTTTATTGAAAGATAAAGAAAAGAAGTATGCGAATCCTTTTTTAGAGGGAGAGAGTTGTTCTTTTTATTTTGGTCCCGCTGCGAAAAAGAAAGCACTGCTCTCTTTAAATTTTAGTAACAACAAAAATTCATGTAGCTCTACTCACTGAAGTATTTTATCTGTTAAAAAAGCAATGGCGTGCTTTTATGTATTATATTTAGCCCAAGATAAGCCCGTAAAATAGTTTATGACCAAGGAGCACGCACAATTGTTATTAGACGTTCAAAAGAAATCTAATAACGTCATCACGCATGTTAGAGATGTTAAATATTTAAAAGAAGAAATTGAGTCTTACAGAGATCTAAAAATAGGGTTCAATACACTGCGTCGCTTGTTTGGTTTTTTGGAAAAAACAAAACCTACACTAGCGACATTAAATACCCTTGCACGCTATTTAGAATATAGGTCTTACGCGAGTTATTTGAGGAATAAATCAAATTTTGATGCCTGGTATTTTCAGCAAAAATTACTATTAGTCCAGCAGAAAAATAACTTAAATACAACTGATTTTAGTCTTATAAATGAAGGCATTCAGTATGCTAAAAACATTGTGTATGTGGCGTATTTTATATCCAATTTAATTCATAAAAATAATTTGAGCACATTGCACGATTTTTTTAAAAAAATAAATTTAAAAAATCTACGAGACAGTGATTTGTTACAATTTGCCACTATTATTACGCACAGTTTTTATAGTTTAGCACCCGCAAGGTCTCTTGCCCTGTATAAAGACTTAATGCAGTATGAAAGTTTTAGAAATTCGATACCGTTATTATATGTTGACTATTCTCATTTGAATGGGGTATACTTCGATGTTTTGGGGCTTATAGAAAAAAATTCACAGCAAAATTCCGACTTATTATTTGTGGCATTAATGCGCTTTTATAAGCAGTTTTATACTGCAGCGCTTCCTGAAAGTGAGCCTCTAGAATTTCCTGAAAATTTTAATAAATTACATCCAGTGTTACAAGGTCGGTATTTTGGATATAAAATCATGGTTTCAAATTATGTAGAGCGTCCCTTAAAAGAATTATTATTCGATACTTGTAAGAAAGTGAAAATATATCTTTTTGTTGAAGAGGTTTTACCCGCCCTGATTATTAAGGAAGAATATCAGATACTTTCAGCCCTGTCCGAAAAATATTATGAAGAGATTTTTGAATCCGTTCATTGGTCCTCTAAAACTATAAATACGATATATCTAATTGTATTGGCAACTATCAGTTGGGAGAAAGGGGCATTGCAGAATGCGAAAAAAAATTTAGAATTGGTAAATTTAAAGGAAGTTGAGTTGAGCTATTATGAGTACCTGTCGCTCTTTTATTATCTTACTAAATTGAAAGTAAGTCACGCAGAGAATGCTAGAAAAATAAATGCAGCGGCCCATATTAATTTGAAGCAGTTGGTTTTGAAAACTGGATTTGTAAGGTTTTTAGGAGCTTCAGAAAAATATATTTTAAACTAAATTTAGCAGTATGGTTTTTATTCTGTTGTCAGTTTTACTCTTCTCCTATAACAACGTTTTGTGGAAAAAAAATTTAAAATTTATTTCCATTCCTTTTTTAGTTTCCTACCGTGCTTTTTTTACAAGCAGCATCTCGTTGGCCATTCTATTTGGTTTTTTTACATTTGAAGGTCTTTCAATGATAGCTTTTACGAAAATTACCATAGGATCTTTTTTTGGAGTACTCGGATTGTTTAGTATGGTAGCGGTCATCAAAAAAGTATCGTTGCAGTGGTTGGGAATTTATAATTTGTTAGGAGTGGTTTTTACCATCCTGTATTTATGGTTATTTGATGCCATGGTAATCAAAGAATTGCGTTTCGGTCTTTTCGTAATTGTTTTAGGGTTTTGTTGTTTTCTTTATGTGAATAAAGAAACCCAGTTAAAGATCTCCTTTAAACAACATTTGCTACTTGTTTTAATGACGTTTAGCTATAGCTGTTCAGCAATATTGCATTGGAAAAACTTGCGCTTAAATTTTTCACCTTTATACATTATTGCAAATCAAGAAGCACTTGTTTTTTTAGTAGGTTTGGTATTTACTTTTCAAAAAAGAAGCGGTATTTTATTTAAAACGGATTTAAAAAAATACTTCAAACAGGTCTTTTTTATGAGTGTGGTGGTATTTTTGGCAATTCTCTGCAGCTTTTTGGGGATAAAAGAAACCAATCCCATTATTTCAAGTCTCTTGTTTTTAGCCGCTCCAGTAACAACCATTTTGTTTAGTGCTTTTTTCTTTAAAGAAAAACTTTCTTTTTTAAATATTGTTTTTATAATGGTCATACTATCCGGTGCTTTTATGCTCCAATATCAGACCTTTTAAAGGTACTATAAATAAAAAAATGCCATCCCAATAGGAGTGCATTTTTTTAAATAGACGGTATTATAATTTATTTTTTAAGCTGAATTTCTACTCGCATTAATGTTCCCAAATAAAGAACGCATGACCATTTTTTCATAGACTTCAATTGCCGAAGTATTCCCTTCAGTAACTTGTAGTTCTTGAATTTGTTTCAACGCAAATTGCTGAATGGTTAAAAGGGGCAATACAATCTGTTCTCTGATTTCAATAGAAGCTTTTCCTACCGGGAAATTTTCCATTAATTCTTTATGTCCCGTAAGTTTTAGCAGCAATCTTTTGGTGGTTTTATATTCTTCATGAATTAACTTCCAAAATGCACCAAACTCAGCATCGTCTGCCATGTATGCTGTTAATTCAAAGAACGATTTTGTCAAACTCATCATGCTGTTTTCTAAGAGTGTCTTAAAGAAGTCAGAAGTGTTGTAAAATGCGATAACTTCCTCGAATCTTCCTGCATCTTCATATTTCTTGAGCGCAGTACCCACTCCAAAAAAGCCAGGAACATTTTGTTTTAGCTGGCTCCAACTGCCTACAAAAGGAATGGCTCTTAAAGCAGAAAAATCTAAGGTTGCAGAATTTGAGCGTTTACTAGGTCTGCTCCCAATATTTGTTTTTGCATAGTACTTTAGCGTACTCATTTTCTCTAAGTATGGCAAGAACTGCGGATGATTTTTAAAATCTACATAGGTTTTATAACTCGTTGCCGCCATGTCCTCAATGAGTTTTCTATTTTCATCATTTAATTGATCTTTGGTGAAAATATCATTTTTAATTCCAGAGCTTAACAACTGTTCTAAATTGTATTGTGCAGAATTTTTTGTACCAAAATTAGAACTAATGGTTTGTCCTTGCACTGTTAGCTGAATCTCTTTGTCCTCTATTGTTGGACCTAAGGAAGCATAAAATTGGTGTGTCTTTCCACCACCACGAGCCGGCGGACCACCACGGCCATCAAAGAATATAACTTCAATATCAAAATCCCTAGAAATTTTAGTTAGGGCCTCTTTTGCCTTGAAAATCCCCCAGTTTGCCATGAGGTAACCACCATCTTTTGTGCCGTCAGAGAATCCGAGCATAATGGTTTGCTTATTCTTTCTTTTTTCTAGATGATAGCGATAGGTTCTATTGGTGTATAACGTGCGCATTACTGCTTCCGCATTTTGTAAATCTTCTACAGTTTCAAAAAGTGGAATTACATCAACAGGCAATTCATTTTCAAATCCACAAAGATTTAACATTGCAAAAGTTTCCATGACATTTAGAGCCGTTTGGTTATTGCTAATGATATAACGGTTTGCACCACGTTCTCCGTTTCTTAACTGAATTTCTTTTAAAGCATATATAGATTCTATCGTACTAATAGAGGTTTTATCTGTTAAGATCTTAGGATCGATACTTCCTTTTACAACTGCTAAAATTTCAATTTGCTCTTTTTCTGATAAATGAGCATAGTTTTCAGGAAAGGTAGTATCTCCAATATTTTGTAAATCTTTTACAATTTGCGTAAAGGCTTGGTGGTGCACTCTGCTATCTTGTCTAATATCTAAAGTGGCAAAATGAAAACCAAAAATTCTTACTTTATTTATAAAATCATCCAATTCTTCTATAAATAAAGATTGGTGCTTGTCAGCAATAATTTCTCTTGCTTTTCCAAGTTCCGCTAACAGTATGTTTTGAGAGAAATTTAGTTTACCATAACTTCTAACAACATGTTTATATAATCTTTTCTCAATGGTTGCTAAAATCTCCTGAACCCCATCAAAGGTAAAACGCCTTTTAAGTCTTCGAATGTCTCTGTAGTAACTTCTTAAAATTGATTGTCGCAGTCTTTCCGCAACATTTAGGGTGATTTCTGTGGTTACAAAAGGGTTTCCATCTCGATCTCCACCAGGCCAAAAACCAAGGTCGATAATTTCATTGTCCATCGGATTTCCGTCGTAAATATTATTTTGGATGTAGTTGTATATTTTACTAATGGAGTCATAAAATACATTTTCTAAATACCAAATTAAACTGACTGCTTCGTCAAAAGGAGAGGGTTTTGATTTTTTATAAAATGGCGTTTTCCCAAGTTGTGCTAATAATTTTTTTATAAGCAGCAAATCGTCTTTCTGGATGGCTTTGTCCAAGTCTGTAATAATTCCTAAAACAGTTCCTGGATAAAACTGTGTTGGATGTGCCGTTAACACCACGCGAACTTTAAAATCTTCTAAATGTGCCTTTAGTGCTTCTTTTTTATTCCCTAAAATTGCAATTTCTTTCGAGTTTCTTAGGGTACCAATGCCATCCATGTTGTTGACAACAGGAAAAGCAGCATCTTCAATGGCATCAAATAAAACAACTTGTCGCTCTATATACTGAATAAATTGAAATAATAAATCTATTTTCTCTTTTTCCGTAGGGTTGTCTTGATATTTGTCAAAAAAAGTGCCGATGATTTCTGTAGGGTTTTTCCCTTCTTGAAATCCTTTTTTACACAATTCATGAAATAGAGGTAATAACACACCGGTATTGCTGATGGTGTCAAAAGGAAGGGTCATAAAAACACTGTTGTAAATTTGATATTTAGACAACACATTTTCATTAAAACGAGCAAGTTTAGGTAATACCGACATAGTTGTGATAGTTTTATGGAGTAAAACTACAAAAAAGGGAGGGTACAGAACTTAGGTTTTTGCTAATAATCGCTAAATTATCTACGAAAACGATAGAAATTTGAAGGTATTTTGATAAAAATTTAATTATTAACTTTTATTGGTTCAAGAAATAGGGTTGCATCCTATTTCTTTTGCAGGATAAATTCCATCGTGTAGGATCATCTTTGAATGAAAACCCTTCTAGTAAATTCGAGTTTTCATACTTTTCGTAAGGATCATAAACGTATTCTGGTATGTTTTTACCAATTTGCTTAAAATTTAAAGGGGGTATTTGCTCTTCAATAGCATGGGCGTTTACAAGTTTAAATTTAAAATTATCTACCTGTAGCCTCGCTTTTAAGGAAGCAATAGTGTGCTTATCCTTCTTTAAGCTATTGAATGTGTAAATACTTGTTGGTGCTTTTTTTTGCCCAAACAGAGAAATGGATACCCAAAGGAGAGGAATCAAAAATAAAAACACTTTTTTCATTTACATAATTATTATTGGGCCAATATACAAATAATTAATTATCTGCTTTTAAAGTTTACAATCCCTTTTTTTAACCAATTTTTATAGGTTATTATGTCCGTGTATTGTTGGGGTGAATTTAAAATTTCTAGATCTGCGGTCATCAAGATATAATAAGGTTGCGAAGCATTTCTAAAATTGATTACTTGAAATGTAGACCATTTATCTCCATAAGTTCTAATTTTTTTAATTTGACCATTTGCTTTTTTAAAGTCAAACTGTGCTGTTTTTGGAAGTTCCTTTTCATTATCATCTACATATAAAGAAATTAGAATGTATTCCTCTTTTAGAAGTGTATAAACTTCTGAATCACTCCAAACATTTTCTTCCATTTTACGACAATTCACACAAGCCCAGCCTGTAAAATCTAATAAAATAGGTTTGTTTGTTTCTTTGGCTACTTGCAAGCCTTCATTAAAATCTTTGTAACAGTTTAAACCCAGTGGACAATCAGACACTTGTTCATAAACACTGTAGAATTGTGGTGGTGGAAAACCGGACAATGCACTTAAATTCCAAGTCGGATTCTTAAAGGTTCCGGGAATTAAATAGATCACAAAGGCAAAAACAAGCACACCAAAAGAGACTCTGAAAAATGATAGTTTTTTGATAGGAGAATCATGTGGGAATTTTATTTTTCCAAAAAGATACAAAGCCAATCCAGAGAAAATAACAATCCAAAGACCGATAAAAACTTCACGTTTTAAAAGATCCCAATGTCCAACCAAATCTGAATTTGATAAAAATTTAAAAGCAAATGCCAATTCTAAAAAGCCTAAAATAACTTTAGTGGTATTTAACCAACCACCAGATTTAGGCAAAGCATTTAATAAATTAGGAAACAAAGCAAATAGACCAAACGGTAAAGCTAAGGCAAGACCAAAACCCGTCATGCCAGCTGAAAGCTGAAAAGCAGGATCACCAACAGTGCCTAAAGAGCCTGCTAATAAAGAGCCTAAAATAGGTCCTGTGCAAGAAAAAGAAACAATAGCGAGCGTTAATGCCATAAAGAAAATGCCAACAAACCCTCCAACATCAGAGGCGGCGTCCATCTTAGTTCCCCAAGAACTTGGTAGCGTTATTTCGTAAAAGCCAAAAAAGGACAAGGAGAAAAACACTAAAATGACAAAAAAGAAAATATTTAACCAAATATTAGTAGAAATAGTATTCAAAATACTTGGGTCTAAACCGTCGATTAAATGAAAAGGAATGCTCAATAGCATGTAAATTATCACAATAAAAACACCATATAAAATGGCATTAAATATTCCTTTACTTTTACTTTGAGATTGTTTTGTAAAAAATGAAACTGTCAAAGGAATCATTGGAAAAACGCAGGGAGTTAACAAGGCAAACAAACCACCCACAAAGCCTAATAGAAAAATATTAAACAGCGAACTACCAGATTCAGCTGCTGTTTTATTTCCCGTATCTAATATGGCTGTATTTTTTAAATCTAATTTTAGTTTTTTAGTTAAGCTTTTACTCTTGTCACTTAAAAGAATAAGTTCCTTATTCAATTTTTTTCCATCTAAAGAAAAAGCAAAAGACTCTTCTATTTGTATGCATGCTTGTTTGCAAACTTGCCCATAAACTTCTAAAGTAATCGAAGGAATCGTGGGGTCTACTATTTTTATCCGCTGGGTAAGGATTCCCGATTCTGCAAAGAAAATCTCTTCCTTTTCCCAGATTTCCGAGTATTCTTTTTGAGTCTCACTTTCTTTGGCTTTTCCTACCAACTCATAACCTGTTTTTCCTTCGGGAATTATAATTTCCAGGGCTTGAGATGCATCTTCCGGATTGTATTGGGAGTATAAATGCCACGCTTTAAAAAGACTTGCTGTAAAAATAACGTCGTATTCCGTTTCTGAAACTTTATGCAGGGAAGACTCCCAAGAAATGGGGGAATCTGCGGTTTGTGCCTCCGTGAATACTGAAAAGAATAGCAGTAGGGAAAGAAAAAATTTCTTCATTATTGAATTGTTATTTTTAATTGTTTTGATGCAGGAGCAATTGAGATATATCTCGCGTCTTTTCGCAGACCAAGAACCCAAATAATAGTGTTGTTAGCGTCACAGAGCAACCATTGATCTTGCTTTTCTAAAAGTGATAATTTCTCATCTTTAAAATACTTGCTTAGTTTCTTTTTTCCTTGCATTCCCGCAGGACAAAAATAGTCGCCATTTTCCCATTTCCTTACAATTAAAGGAAAGGTTAAACTTTCTTTAGAGACGTACATACTCTTTTTATTTGGAATGGATTGCTCTGTAACTTCTTCTAATGTTAAGTGAATGGGATTTTTAATCTCATGCGTGTTTGCCAAGATTTGAAACTTGACATCGGTTGCAGATGAAAAATCTCTTTCAGAAAGGATTAAGAAATTTCGATCCTTTAAAAGTACATGCGTATGAGAAAGCACGTGCTTTCCTGATTGGGCATGCAGTAAATTATAAACATCTTTAAATTCGGTGAAATTATATGCTTTTAAAAGCTGAAATAAGTAGGCTTTTGGGTTTGATAACTCGAGTATTTTGGCAACTTTAAATTTAGAAACTCCGTTTTCCTTAAGCACAACATGTTGAGACGTTTCCTCGATGCGATCGGTAATGATTTGAGCGCTTTCTTGAAGATTTTCCAATGTCTTAGAAAACGTTGTTAACATACTCGGATTTATTTCCTTTAAAACGGGTAGTATTTTGTGTCGAATTTTGTTACGCAAGTATTGGGTAGCTGCATTACTTTGGTCCTCTCGCCATAAAATTTTATTTTCTTTTGCAAAAAAGAGAATCTCTTCGCGTGAAAATTTCAAAAGCGGACGCACTATATTATCGTTAATCTCTGGAATTCCCGTAAAACCATCCAAACCACTTCCTCTAGTTAAATTGATTAAAAAAGTTTCTAAATTATCATCTGCATGGTGCGCGGTTAAAACATAATCAAAATGATGTGCTTTGCTAATTTCTTGAAACCAATGGTAGCGCAAATCCCGAGCTGCAACTTGTGTAGATTGTTTTTTTTCTTGTGCTATTTTTTTAGTTTCAAAAGAAGTGCTAAAACAAATAATGTCGAGTTTTTTTGCAAGTTTTTTTACAAATTCCTCATCTAAATCACTTTCGGTTTCCCTTAAATTAAAGTTACAATGTGCTAAAGAAATATCAAATTTTAAGGTGGCAAAGAGTTGTGTTAAAACCACAGAATCAATACCTCCAGAAATGGCAATTAATAGTTTTTTTCCCCTTAGAAAGGGAAAATTAGTAACAATTATATGTGATAATTTTTCAAGCATATTGGACTCAAAAGTACATAAATTAATGGCGTTATTTTAGACTTGCTTCTTCAGCCAAGCACGGATGTCTTTTCTGATGGAAACCTCCGGTTTTGGTAGTGGAATTGTTTTGCCAAACTGCTTACTTCTATTAAACTTAGAAAAGGTAACTTTAAGTTGCTTCCACTCTGCGGGGTACAAAGTTAAAAAGGTATTAAACATGTTCTGTTCTGTTGGCTTCTCTTTTAAAGTTTCGAACGTTTTTCGAAAAAGGGCTTCTTGGTTTGGAATCATGTTGCAAAAGTATTTAATATTTTTTTAAAACTGTATTTTTGAGTGCAGGATGTGCTCACAAATGTGCCCGTCTTTTGGCAATTTTTTCCTAAAAAAAAGAAGAACCTTTACTTCGCATTGGTTAAAACATATTTCATTGCTTTTGCCTTGAGGAGACATTCTTCATATTCCTTTGCAGCGTCAGATTTAATGGTAATGGCACTACCAACAGAATAGGAAATGTATTTTTTTTCTTCATTGTAGAGAATACTTCGAATGACTACATTAAAATCGAAATCATTTTCAGGTGTAAAATACCCAATGGCTCCAGAGTATAAACCACGTTTTGAAGCTTCTAAGTTTTCAATAATCTTCATAGCAGATACCTTTGGTGCGCCGGTCATACTGCCCATCGGAAAAGTGCTTCGCAAGGTTTCTATAGGATGTAATTGCGGATCAATTTCAGAAATTACAGTGGAAATCATTTGATGCACTTGTTTAAAAGAATAGACCTTACACAATTCCTCTACCATCACAGTTCCTTTTTTTGCAGTTTTAGACAAATCATTTCGAACCAAATCTACAATCATCACATTTTCTGCGCGTTCTTTTTCATCTCGCATTAAATCGGAAGCAATTTTGGCATCGTCAATAGGACTGATTAATCTTTTAGCGGTTCCTTTGATGGGTTGAGAAATAATTTTAGAACCTTCTTTTTTGAGATATCTTTCTGGGGAGGCACACAAGGCATATTGCTGCTCCATTTTTAAAAAGGAAGCAAATGGAGGTTCAGAAATATCGTTTAAGTGCTGATATACAGCCGCGGGATTTATGGTCGAATTCTCGGCATAAAATTCCTGACAAAAATTTACTTCGTAGAGATCTCCCCTTTTAATATGTTCTAAAATAGCATGCACTTTCGCATAATATTCCGCTTTGTGAATTCGAAGTTTTATTTTGATGTTTTCATCAGTATCTGCAATGATACCTTTCTGTTTAGCATTCGTTTGAATGTCCTGAAAATCTGTTTCAATTGCATCAGCAACCATGTTTAAATAATGAAACTCTATATTTTCACCCTTGATAAAAATTAATTTTTGAGGTTGAAAGAAATACAAGTCAGGAAAATCTAAGCCATCAAAATTTTTAGAAGAAAGGCGTTCTGTGTCATTTTTAACATCATAAGAGATATATCCAAAAATATAATCTTTTGTAGAACTCTGGTATTCTTTTAGTTTGTCAAAAGCGTTTGTATAATCTGTTTTGATCGCTGTAAATTCCTCTATGGCCAACGCACTGTCAAAACTAGTATATTGCTGCTGGTGCTTATTGGAGTCTAACCAAAGTGCAGTTTCAAATTGCTGAGACCAAGAGAGTAAAAGTGGTTTGAAGGCTTTTATATTTTCAATAGAAAAAGTACGAACAGTTCTTAGTTTCATTAGTAAAGAATTTTAAGCGACTCTGTGCGTATTGATAACGCAAACTATTTTCTAAAGTATCAATTGAAAATAGAAAGCAACCGAGGTAGGTCGCTCTCTATGCTTGTTTTTAATTTTCTTAACGTTCTGATAAGTACAGATCGAAAAGAGTGTTAGGCATTCAGGGGCTTTCCGTCCCAGGCAGCTTTTGCTGCCTCTTTTACTGCTTCAGAATACGTTGGATGACCATGGCATATTCTTGCCAAATCCTCTGCAGATGCTCTAAACTCCATCGCTACCGCAGCTTCCATGATTAAATCTGCAACACGTGCACCCACCATATGAACTCCTAAAATTTCATCGGTATTTTTATCTGCTAATACTTTTACAAAACCGTCAATATCTCCACTTGCACGAGATCTACCCAAAGCCCTCATTTGGAATTTACCGGCTTTATACTCAATTTTAGCTTCCTTTAATTCGGCTTCAGTTTTACCAACTGCAGCAGCTTCAGGCCATGTATACACAATACCAGGAATTAAATTATAATTAATATGGGGCTTTTCACCTGCTAAATACTCCGCTACAACAACACCTTCTTCTTCAGCCTTGTGTGCCAACATTGCACCTTTAACTACATCACCAATTGCATAGACAGTATCTATGTTTGTTTGTAAATGATCATTTACAGCAACTTGGCCGCGTTCATTTACTTCAATACCTATTTTTTCTAAACCTAAACCTTCTGTATAGGCTTTTCTTCCCACAGAAACCAAACAATAATCTCCAGAAAATTCAATTTCTCTGTCTTTTTTATCCGTAGCTTTTACAACCACCGTATCCCCGTTTCTTTCTACTGAAGTTACTTTATGGCTTGTTGCGAATTTTATTCCTTGTTTTTTGAATACTTTTTGTAATTCTTTAGAAACATCGGCATCCATTCCTGGAACAATTTTATCCATATATTCTACCACGGTAACATCTGCACCTAAACGGCTATAAACAGAGCCTAGTTCTAAGCCAATAGCACCACCACCAATTACAATTAAATGTTTCGGTATCTCAGGAAGTTTTAGAGCTTCCGTAGAAGTCATGATACGCTCTTTGTCCATTTTTATAAAAGGTAAAGCAGACGGCTTTGAACCTGTAGCGATAATGATGTTTGTTCCTTCAATAATTTCTGAGGAACCATCATTTTTTGAAATTTTTACATGTGTTTTGTCCTCAAAAGAACCCAATCCTTCAAAGACATCAATGTTATTTTTGTCCATCAAGTATTTGATTCCACCAGTAGTTGTCTCTACTACTTTGGCTTTTCTGTCTAACATTTTCCCAAAGTCAATTGTTGGTTTTTCAATCGAAATACCGTGCTCTTCGAAATGATGCACTGCATCGTAATAATGATGCGAAGAATCTAATAATGCTTTAGAAGGAATACAACCAACATTTAAACAAGTACCGCCTAAAGTTGCATATTTTTCTATAATTGCTACTTTTTTGCCTAATTGAGAAGCTCTAACTGCTGCTATATATCCTCCAGGACCAGAACCAATTACAATAATATCGTATTTCATAAGTAAGTTTATTTTGCGTTTTTTGTAACCTTCAATTTTATTTTCACTAATAATTCACAAAAATACGGATATTTTCATAAAATAAAGTAAGAATTTAGTAGTTTTACCGTACAAAATATTCATAAAAAACAAAGATGAAAATTCTAAAAAATATCGGACTTTCTTTATTAATAGTTCTCGTTATCGCTCAATTTTTTGGACCAGAAAAGAATGACGGAGACATGGCAACAGTGGCTGCTTTTATAACAGAAA
>Ga0209302_10001245_pt1 | contig 14816 bp, 19 predicted proteins | sample ArcOceMetagenome_2_FD_187445 | JGI IMG/M metagenome (GOLD analysis project Ga0209302, IMG submission 187445) | Marine eukaryotic phytoplankton communities from Arctic Ocean - Arctic Ocean ARC135M Metagenome (SPAdes) (version 2) | ecosystem: Environmental > Aquatic > Marine > Oceanic | place... | reverse complement strand
AAATAATTTATACTACACCTGAATTTATAACACCTCGAATTATAGCATTTGCAAGATTAAAAGAACATATTGGTTTATTCGCAATCGATGAAGCACACTGTGTATCCCAATGGAGTCACGATTTTCGAGAAAGCTATCAAAAGTTAAAAATAATTAAAGAAAAACTACCCGGAATACCGTTGTTGGCGGTCACGGCTACAGCTACACCTCGCGTTATTAAAGAAATGTATGAATTTCTTGGTTTGAAAGATGCATGTGAATATTTTCTTGGTACTAGAAGAACAAATTTATCAATAAAAATTTTACCGAAACGTCTTTTTAAAGATTGTGAATTTAATGAACCGACCATTGTTTATGTACAAACTAGGAAATTGTGCGAAAAACTGCATAACAACTTTATTAAAAAAAATATAACTTCAGCTTGTTATCATGGTGGAATGCGAAAACAAGATAAAATTAGGAGTCATGAAAAATTCATTAATGGGGAAGTTATTGTAATTGTGGCTACCATTTCTTTTGGAATGGGTATTGATAAATCAGACATTAGACATGTAGTTAATTATGGTGTTCCTAGTGATTTAGAAAGTTATTATCAAGAAATTGGTAGAGCGGGTAGAGATGGTATAGATAGTAAAGCAACCCTTTATTACGATGAGGGGGATTTTAGAACAACAGAATTTCTTATATCTAAATCGACAAATCCAGCACAAATTAAAATAAAAAACAAAATGATGAATATTTTTAGAAGATTTTTGAGAGAAAAACATATGTGTAGACAGAGTATTATTGATTTTTATTTTGAAAAAGGTCATTTCCCTACAGAAAAAGAAATTGAAAATCCTTGTAATATGTGCGATAATTGTAAAAATACACATAAAACACAAATGAAAGATATTACAAAAGAAGCAACACAAATAATTAATGTAATTAAAAGTCATCATCGCGATAAGGGTTATAACATTGGAATGGGTAAAATTGTGAAATTACTTCAAAGGAAAACAACATATTCAAAACAAAGAATAAATGATATCATCAATGTTTTAATTTCAAAAGAATTTCTTATTCGAATTAAAGCTGGTTATGGGTTCGCTATCGGTTTAGGTAAAATAGCCATTATTGGTCCAATAATGGCTAGGATAGAGGAAGATTATGCCCCAAACAGATTTATTTCAACTAGACCTAATAAAATTGTAAAGTTAAAAAAAATTAGAAATAAAATTGCGGAAAAACATACTATATTGCCCGCGGTATTTATGAATGATAAAGTTGTTTCGAATATTAATGATACATCCCCCAAAAATATGAAAGATTTATTAAATGTTGATGGAATTTCAGAAGATTTTGTTACGAATTATGGTTTAGAATTTATGACAGAAGTATTAAAAAAGAAAAAACATAATAAAAATCCAAAAAAAACGGTATTTAAATTGTATAAAACAGGTAAAACGATGAGTGAAATAGCTGAAATTATGGAAATAAAAATGACAACGGTTGAGCAATATATCCTTGATATATTTGAAAATAACGAAGATGCCGACATCGATTGTGATTATTTTGATTTAACGGAAGAAATTGAAGAAGAAATAAAAAATGCTATTGAAACTACTGGAATTGATAAACTTCGACCCATAAAAGATAAAGTGAATGAAAAAATTACATATGGTCAAATAAAACTATGTATCTTGATTATAAAAATTGAATCCACTTAATTCAAAATTATTCAAAATTATTCAAAATTATTCAAAATTATTCAAAAATAATAAAATTTCTTTAATTTTTTTCTCATCTATTTTATTTCCTCTACATAAATGTCCCTTTAATTTATCACCGCATATTTTACATCTTTTTTTTTCGGTTTTTTTGTGTTTTCTTTTCACTCGTTTTTCATTTGGACAAGAACGTCGATTATGTCCTATTTCGCCGCATTTCCCACATTGCGTTTGCTTTCTTTCGCGTTCTCTATATTTGCATGCTAATCTATTATGTGGTATTTTTATTACACCAGCCCCCCTTTTGAAATGCCGTGAACCCTTAAACAAAATTCTCTCCAAATATTCAATCATATCCTTATTTCTAATTAATAATTCTTCGCGAGAAATTCTTTTTTTTCCTTTATAGACAATTCTATTATAGTTTTCATTTCTATAAATTCTACTTCTATTCTCTTCCTTTAAAATATTATGAATTTGTCCAATTCCTGTTATTTCATCAGTTTCGTTATTCATTTCTATAATAATAATACTTTCTTCATATGGAATATTTTCTATTCTTTTGTCGAGACCATAAACACATCCTTTATAATTGTGTGCTTCCCTCCAAGATTCATTCTCTTGGAATGTTTCATTATTAAAATGAACTACACCAATGAATGGTTTTTCCATTTTTTTTAATAATTCTCTCCATATGGAGAGAATTATTAAATTCAATTTAATTGGGCGTTTAGTGCTGTTTTTTTAGTGCGTTTTTTTCAGTTACATTTTTGTTAATAAATCGTATAAAGAAAGAATGGAATAACCCGTGGCACCAGTTTGTTTATTATATGAAACACCTGCTATATCGACATGCATCCAATCTGTTTTTGGAGGTACAAATTCTTGTAAGAACATGGCGGCATTTATAGTACCAGAAGAACTTTTCGAAGAATTTTGTATATCTGCAATATTTGAATCTAAATTTTTTCGAAATTCACTCCATAAAGGCAATTCCCATACTTTCTCGTTCATTTCTTCTCCACAATTTTGATATTTTTTTATTAAAGATTTATTATTTCCAAGAACAACGATAGACAATTTATCAAATATTGAACCGGCTTGACCAGTTAACGTGGCAATGTCGATTAAACAACATGGGTTTAATTTCTTTGAATAAGATAAAGCATCTGCTAATATTAGCCGACCTTCTGCGTCAGTATTAGTAATTTCAACATTTTTACCACTATGACTTTTTATAACATCGCCTGGTCTATGTGCATTTTCATTTATCATATTTTCTACTAGTGGCATGACGGCAATTACATTTTTTTTTATTTTATTTAAAGCACAGAAACGAAGTAAAGCAAATGCTGCGGCGGCGCCGGTCATATCTGTTTTCATATTTCCAAAATCTCCATATTTTATATTCATACCTCCAGAATCGAAGGTCACTCCTTTTCCAAGTAAGACAATAGGTTTTTTATTTTTTAGAGGCATCCATTTTAACGTGAGTAGATAAGGTTCGTTTTTACTACCACTATTAACAGCCAATATAAGATTCATTTTTTCTTTTTTTAATTTAGATTTTTTCATAATTTCAAGTTTTAGTCCAGTTTCTTTAAATGTTTTAACATATTCCAAAAAATATTCTGAATTCATTATATTGCCGGGTTCATTAACCATATCACGCATATCATTTATAATTTCTCCTTCTTTTATGCTATTTAAAACCGTTTTTTTTAATTTGTTTACAACACAAAAAGTGATTTTTTTTGTAGTAGTCTTTGAATCCTTATACTTTATAAAAAAATAGTTATGATGAATAACTTTTAAAATTTGATATCTTATAAAATCTTTGATGGGTGCGAGTATGAAGTTAACATTAACAATTTTTTTCTCGGTTTTAATGATATGGCAAGCCTTTTTTAAAATATTATCTAAATCTTTCTTGGAGCATTTTTTTTCATTAACTTTCGCTATTATGAATGTTTTTTTATTAATAAGGAAAGAAGATATCTTATTTTTCTCTCCAGAAAAATGTTCTACGAGTCCTTTTGGAAACTTAAAAGAAAAACGTTTTTCTAATAATTTTATGTTTTTCTTAAAATTAGAACAGGATAAATAAACATACGTATCAGTTTGTTTATTTATATCACAAGAATAATTATAATTCATATAAATATTATCTATATTTTATTTAAATATAGATAATATTTATATGAATAATTGGTATAAAAAATTAAATAAATCGAGTGTAGCGCCTCCTAGTTGGGTTTTTGGTGTGGTTTGGCCTATTTTATATTTTTTAATGTTTATTTCATTGTCATTGGTATGGAATAATAAAAAATGCTTTCCTTATTGTAACAGTTTAACATATTTTTTTATTCAATTATTCTTTAATTTGATATGGACAAGTTTATTTTTTTATTATAAAAAACCATTATATGCTTTAATTGATATAATTTTAGTAATCATATTTACAGCAATAACATATAAAAAATTTTTAAAATATAATAAATTGGCTGCTTATTTATTAATACCGTATTTATTATGGTTATCTTTTGCTTCGTATTTGAATTTATTTATTGTTTTAAATAATTAATTTTTTGATACATTTTCTTAACTATTTTTTTATACCACGGTAAAAAAAAATGGTTGGGTAATTTATCTAACCGAACCCATTTTAACATATCTTTTTCATAAAATCCATTTTTACATATTTTAGATTTATCTTTTTTATACATTTTTTTGAAATGTTTTCTAAATTTTATCGGTAAATCTTTATCGTACTTTATTCTAACAACATAAATTGTATAAGTTTTTGTTACAACTTTTTCAACTAGCTTATTTTTTATTAGATTTTTTATTTTATTTTTTGAACCTAAAAATCCGGCAGATTCTTCCCACCCTTCGCGAATAGCTGTTTCTTCCACTGTTTCATTGTTTTCGGGTGTTCCACCAAAATCTCTCCAGTCTACTTTACCTTTCCTTTTTTCATATTCTCTTGAAAATAATAAATATTCATGTCCATTATGTTCTGCAATTGGTAATATACCTGCACCCATTATATTTCAATAATATTATAATTTTATAAAATTATTGTCGAATATATTGAAATTTCAAAGCATTTGTATGAAAAACGTTTAAAATAGTATCAGGATTTATGTGAGTTTCTATAGGTTTTTTCCAATAAACAAAAATAGGGGCTATCGGTCTTGTTATTGTAAAAACCATTCTAAATAAATATCTTAATAAAGAATTTTCATTGATAATTAAAAAACTTCTTTCTAATAATTGCGGTTTCTCCATTTTAACCTTTTTTATAAATTTTGCCAATTTAATAGCACTTTTTATAGTAGGCGAATGGGTTTTCGTCATATCGAAAATTAAGGTATGTTTAGTATCTAAATCGTATATCTCTAACCATTTATTTAAAAACCCATCAACTTTTTCCAAAGTTACCCGTCCTTCCAATTTTATTTTTATAATCGGTAATGAAGAAAAGTCAAATGTATAAAAACTCATTATATATTTATAATAAATTTTTTTCTCAACTTTTCTTTATTTTTTTCTCAACTTTTTCATAATTTATTTCATTTTTACATTTTTTAATATTTTTTTCTCCATTTTTTTCTCCATTTTTTTCTTCAAATTTATTTTTTAATATTTTTATTTTATTATTCAATTCATTTTGAACCCTTTTTATTTCAATTTTCTCTAAATCTTTTAATAATCGCAATTCCATTTTATTAAAAAATATTTCAAACTCATTTTTTTCTCTTTTACTTAAATGTAAGGAAAAAATATTTTTTTTTAATATATTTATCTTCTTTTTTAAAATATCAGCAGTATAACTATTTTCAATAAATAAGAATTTTTTAAGTTCGTCATTGGTATAATTATAAATATTTAAATCAAAATTTAAGTCAGTCATAATATATATCAATAAAATTAAAAATCAATAAAATTTTATTATTTAATATATTCTTGTATTGTATCATATGTCCAAAACTGAATTGCTAACGTTGGAAAACATTTAATATAACTGATATGCAAACCACGATACAACCCAATAACGCCTTCTTTCTTTACTATTTTATTTATACAATCCAAAATACCAGTATATCTCGGAACTTCTGGGGAAAAACTTTGCATCTGCAACCTTTTTCTTATTAAATCTGTTGGATATGTTACCGAAATAGCAGTGGAACCAGCAAACCCACCACACAACAGTTTATATATGTGTGGATTTTCTTCATATTCTTTGAATATTTCTTTGTATTTATAATAACTCATGAAATTTATGGCATTCCAGGGGCCAAAACCAAACATACTCATTCTCAATCCAGCATATAATTCATGCGATTTTAATTTCATTAATACATCATATAATCCAGAATACTTTGCTTTATTTGTTTGGAGAGATAAATGCGTTCTGGCGGTTTCCAACGGATATATGGTGCACATGGAAATAACGCCGCTCAAGGCACCTGAAGTGAAATTTAATAAATCTTTATCTGGTATGTGATTATTTAAAATAACTTTATTTTGTTCAAATAATGCAAAATTGATGGAATATTGCGGAAAAACTCTAATACAGTTTGTGAAATTTCCTTTCCATAAATAGCGAAATCCTTCATTTCTTATAACATGCTTGATAGAATTATTTTTTAGGTAATTGTTTTGTTTTTGCAATTTTAATAATTCCAGAGGAGAGGTTAGTGTTCTGGCTGTTATCCCAGCCATTCCACCAATTAATAAATTTTCCATTTAAATATAATAATAATTCATGTTTATTATTATTTTTTATAACATTTTTTATAACATTTTTAATAATATTATAAAATCATCAGGTGGAAAAAACGTTTCATTATTATTATATTTAAATTGAATATTAGTGTAATAAATATAAAAATAATCATATATTTATTATTATTATGCATTCAATGTATTTCGATGGAGCAAGTAGGGGAAACCCCGGACAAGCATCTTTTGGTGGTGTTATTTATGATGAAGATAAACATGAAATGATAAACTATAAAAAGAAAATTGGCATTGAAACCAATAACTTTGCTGAATATAGTGGTTTATTAGCTGGGTTAAAAGTATGTATTCAACATAATGTTAGAAAAGTGAATGTATTTGGGGATTCAAAATTGGCTGTTGAACAAGTTAATGGCAATTGGAAAGTAAAAAGCGCAAATATCAAACCTTTATATGAGGAAATCATTTCTTTAGTTACGCGAGAAAATTTTGATAAAATTACATTTCAACATGTTAAAAGGAAACTTAATAAAAGAGCAGATGAATTGGCAAATCTCGCATTGGACGAGTAATAAATATAACAACAATCATTTAAAAATATTTTTTTAATAATATTATTAACATGAATAGTATTATCAAACAAGATTATCATAGCGAAAAAGAAGAAATATCAAAAGATAGAAGAGATTTTATTATTAATAAAAATCAACAAAATATAATGCAATTCATTCAAGAAAATAATTATTTACTTATTAATGGAAAAAACGAAATCAAAATATACAATTCTTTGAGAAAATTAGCACAAGATATTAATGTACATCCATCTGGTATATCTAAAAAATTAAAAATTTCTAATTATTGTATCTGCAACCCCAAAAAATCAACAGAAGTATTTTATATTCATAATCTCAAAGAATAATTATACTTTTGAAAAAGTATAGCAAAACAATACTTTTGAAACGTTAGTTATTAAATTGAATATTATATAATACTTATTAATACTTATTAATACTTATTAATACTTATTATGATTTGCACATCTATTAATGTAGCATTATGTATTTCATTATCATTTTTATTAAGCTCTGTTATTTTGGGGATTTTGTATTTAGTTTATATGGATAACAAAGTTGGAGAAATATCTTTGTATTTATTTGCCATTTCATTTTTGATTTGTTTAATTCGAACCAGTATTAAAGAGGAAGAAAAAAATACAACAAAGGTAACCCCAATATAAAGATTTTTGTCAAACTTTTTTAAAGTTTATCCATCAACATTACCGCCATCGCCGAATAATTATGCAAATCTATCAATGTGTCCCTAATCGATTCGTCGTTAACTAAATTAACACCATTATTTGAAACACTCGTGAGGCGACTAATTTTGTCTCCCATTCTTACAATAACGCCGACTGGACCATATGTGGCAAAAGAGTCACCATAGTCGGCGTTTTTTTTGCGAAATAATTCAAGGGCTTCTTTTTGGACTGTTGATAATTGTTCTACTCTATCCATTATACTTTTGTAAAAGTATAGCAAAACATTTATATACTTTTGAAAAGTTTATCTATCTATAGCAGAATAATTGCTTTGTGATGGAAATTTTTTTTCAAATTCTTTAATATTTTCCAACCATTCAGTAACAGGATTGGCCGCCGATACGATTGTTTTTTGTAATTCTCCATTTATATAAATTCCACCCGTTGCTTGAGCCGTTTTTAAACACCATTCTGTAATTATAGGCAATTTAGTAAGCCGACCGAATTTAGAACATGTCAGCATAGTAGGACGAAGAGCTTCCCAATGTCCAATTCCAATACAATTATTTGACGAACGATGTTGCTTTAAAAATCTTTGTAACCACCTTTCCCTTGCACGAGACAGCTTTGGTATACATATAGCAATGTTTCGCATGAATAAACCCTTTAAGAATTGGTCATTAACACGCCCCCAATTGTCTCGTTTATCTATACAAAATTCTAAAATCGTACGTATTAATTCTTCGGGTAAATTAAACATTGGTTCTGGAATTTTTTCCATTATTTTTTATAATTTATAATTTATAAATTACAAAAAAAATCAATTTATATTTTTTTGCTATACTTTTTTGAAAAAAGTATAAGTATATGTATATGAGTATTTCTTTAACCAAACATCCTAATAAAAATGGAATGGGTTACTTCCAACATCTGTTTTTTTCATTAAAATTCTTTGCCTATCTATTTATTGCAGCAATAAAAGCATTAATACATGCTTTTCTTCCATTTTTATTTGACACTTCCACCACAGATGCGATTAAACAAATAAATAAATGCATGAAAGACCAACACTCAAAAAATAATCAACAAAATAATCAACAAAATAATCAACAATCTACTTACAATTTTGCTGGATAATGTTTAATCCCTTTTTTCTTGCCAAATATCTATCATAACTTGCATGTTTTTTATCAACACCGGTGCCTCTTCCCTGTATGCGCCCCATAAAACCTGATTTATAACAACATTTTGTAACCGATGGTGTTATATCTCCTACTAAACCCACGTCACTCCTACATGGACCATTCAATGAGATATATTCACCTGACGCACCGAGAACAGATAAAGCTTTCTTTTCATCAATGTGTGAAGATGAAGACATTTTTAACTTTCTGGTATTTAAACGTAAATCGTGTGGTTTGATAGATTGACCGTTGCAGCTTGTAATTGGATTAGAATCATTACAAATAGACATATATATATACTTTTGAAAAAAGTATAGCAAAAATTTTTTTTTGTAATACTTTTTCAAAAAGTATTAAATTGATTATAATTACAAATATGATGTTAAATATTATAGTAAAATGGCAAAAAAAATAGTTAAATGGGAACATCTTATTGAAGATTTAAAAAATATTCGAAAGTTTCCTCTCGAAATTTGGATATATATTCTAGATATCTCTAATATTCATTATATGCCGTGGAAATATAAAATAATGAATAGTCAAGAAATTATAAAAAAAAATTTGCCAAATTATCTATGGGGAAATGTATATAACCGTATTACTAAATTATATTCTGTAAATGTTTTTACTCGTTATGATGAACAATATTTAACTTTTAAACAAATTTCAATAAAAAAAATGGATAAAATAGTATCAAATGAAAATATGCCAGAATATATAATGACAAATGTTGAAAATGATAGAATTATTTTTGAATAAAAATTGATAATTTTTTTTTTAATAATTTAATATTATCACAATGGACCTAAAAATTTGCAAGTATTGCAAAAAATCTTATATAAATAAAAAATCATATAACAAACATGTATTAATGTGTATGGAAGTAGACAATGCTAAAAACAATGAATTTGACATTGTGCCAAGTCAAAATAAAATTTACAAAATGGTTAAACAGTTAATTTATGAAAATGAAGAATTAAAAAAAAAGGTAAAAAGATTGGAAAATAAAGTGTTTCAAAAAAAGAAAAAAATAAATATTATTGAATGGTTAAATAAGCAAGGCAATGCAATAAACAATAATATCTATAAGAATTATGAATTATTCTTTAAAAATATTAAATTAGTTGATAGTTTGCAACATATGTTTCACAATTCTTATATTAATGGTTATTTTACCATAATAAAAAATTTATTAAAAGAAAACATTCTTATAGCCTGGAAACAAAAGAAACAAATATATTATTATAATGAATCATGGAAACTTTTTAAATTAGACGATTTGGCTAATTTAACAAGTAAAATTCAAAGAAATTTAATATGTGAATTATTTGAAAAAAGAGAGGATATTTCAAATGACAGGTTTATAGACGTGAATAGTAATATTTTAGGAGGTGGTGGTAAAGAAAGAGAATTTAAAAATGTTAAATTATATAAAAAAATATGGGAACATTTATATGAAGATATCGAAACACAATTAGAACATAAAATCGTCTTTTAAAAAATCAAAAAATCAAAAAATCAATTATATAAAAAAAATAATAAACAATCTTTATTATTTTTTTTATATGGAAAAACAACAAATTTGGTGTATTCGTCATGGGACCGCATTGCATAATGTTTTATACGATAAAATAGGCGTACAAGCATACAAATCACCGAAATATACTGATACACATTTAGTAGATAAAGGACATGTTGAAGCTATACAACTTGGCAATACATGGAAAGAAAAATATAAAATAGATATTGTTTTTGTATCGCCATTAACAAGAACAATACAAACAGCAAAAAATATTTTCCAAGGTAAAAATGTAAAAATGATTGCAATTGATGAAATTTTAGAATATCCGCAGGGTGTAGAACATTGCAATAAAAGAAAAAATAAAAATGAATTACAAAAACTTTATCCAAATATTGATTTTTCTTTAATACCTGAAAAATCAAGCTATTGGAAAGACAATGAAAATCTTTATGAACTAAAAAATAGGTCCAAAAAATTTAAAGATTTTTTGAAAACTCGACAAGAAAAAAAAATTTGTATTGTATCGCATAGTACATTTTTAAAAGAATTTTTATTTAATGATGTTGGAAATATAGAAGAAGAATTAAAACATTGTTATCCTTATAATTTATAAATATTTCTTTAAAAATTCATCTCTTGTCATTATTTCAATTGTACCAATTTTTACCGCTTTATCTTTTTTACTTCCAGATGTATTTTTATCTTTAACAATCAAAATATCCAGATATGAACTTACGCTACTCGCAACTTGTACTCCAAATTTTCTTATTTTTTCCTTTAAATCTTCATCTCTAAACCCACTCATCAAAATCTTCTTTTCATATAATGGATGAGACTTATCGAATGTTTTTTTACTTGGAACATATTCCATATTTAATTGATTTTCTTCCATAAATTTTTTAAATTTACTAATATTTTTAACAAATTTCATTGCTGTTTTTTCCGCAAATCCATCAACGTCCATTACAATCTCACGTTTTTCTTCGCTTGATAATTTACTAGTTAATATATCAGGTTGAGCTTCCATGATTAATTTCATTCTGTTTTCACCCAAACCATGTCCAAACATATTTGATGCATCCATAAGCAAAGGCAAACTCGCTTCTTTAATTTTCAATCGAATACTTTCGTAAATCTTTTTTGCCATTTTATCCTTAAATCCCGGAATTTCCAAAAAATCTTCAACTTTCATTTTCAAAATTTTACCAATTGTATCATAACCACCCGCCACAATCTTTTTCACATTTCCTTCTTTCATGCCATCCACATTAATTGTTTTGAAAAAGGCCAATGTTGTTTTATCTCTCACTGTTTCATCATTTTCGGCATCCACCAAAATCAAATCAACCTTTGTTTTATTCCATTTTACCGCGAAATCTGGCATTTTCGGCGATTTCGACGGTTTCACCACTTTCAACACTTTTGGAATAACATCGCCACTCCTTACTACTTGAATAACACTCCCAATGCCAATTTTATTATCCACAATAAACTTGGCATTATGCGCTGTAGCATATGTAATTTTTACTCCACCTATTTTTACTGGCTGCATTTTAATTTTCGGTTTTACATAACCATACTTTGTTTTTGACCATATAACATCAATTACTTTTGATTCTACAACTTGGTCATTCATAACCTTTTTAAATGCAAAAGCATGGTCTGGGTTCCCTTTACTTTTTCTTTCATAAATATTATTGTCAATGCAAATAACCCCATCAATGATATAATCATATGATTCTCGCCATTTAACAAGATATCCTGAAAGAACATTTTGGTCAATACTTTCCAATGATTTATTAATTACTGTTATAAATTTTTTCTTCTTCAATAATCTATATTGCATACTTGGTTTTAATTCCGGTTTAATAACTTCATAAGCTACAAAATCCAAATCTCTTAATTTTGATTTTTCCAAGTTTTTACCGTTTACCATTCCTGCCGCAAAGCTTCTTTCATTAGAATATTCTTTACTATATTTTTTAAAATTACTCTTATTTATAATTAATTCACCGCGAACAGCGGTATTTGTAATTTTCGGTAACTTCACAAAAGGAATAAGATGCGAAATATCAAACCCCTCGTTTCCTTTCCCTCTAGTATATAATTTTGATTCCCCATTTTCATTGCAATATAATGCACTCATACCATCTAATTTTGCAGAAATAACATATGGTCCTTTAAATTTATTAATCCAATTCATTAACACTTTCGTATCTGGTTTAATTTTATCCATTGAACCCAAGAAATAAGGCAACTTTACTTTCTTTTTATCAACCACAATACCCGTATGTCCTTCCTTTATTGCTTCATTGTTCGGAAACGTTTCTTCAGCCCATTCTCGCAGAACATCGTATTCCTCATCACTTACCAATGGTTTATTTTTTCCATAATAATAATCATCCAACAACTTAATCATTTCTTCAACATCTTTTTCTACTAATGTTTTCAAAAAAGTTTCTCCTTTATTTTTAAACTCTTCAATGTTATTTTTTGTACTAGATTGGTGCTTTTTTTTTAGTGCTGTTTTTTTAGCTGTTTTTTTAGTTGTTTTTTTAGTTGTTTTTGTTTTTTTAGGTGTTTTTGTGATTGTATTGCCACCAGACGATACCAACTTAAATGAGTTCCCATCGATTCTTTCCGTAGGTCCGCGCCATTCAATTCCAAGAAATTCAAATATTGATTCTTCCGTTGGAAACTCTTCATCTAATTTTTTTCCTTTTTTCTTATTTTTGAAATCGTAAATACCATGCTCATTCATGGTATATCCTAATTCAACTGCTCTTGCTCTCATAAGAGTATTGAAAATTTTGCTTCCTGTGAAATATAAAATGGCAAATGAGAATTCAGTTTTTGGTGTAAACATGAAGTCAATCCTACGTGAAAGACTTTTACTTGTAATTTTTGAAATACCTAAAGTTTTAACATTACCACGCGATAACACTTCAATCATTATTTTTTTTTCAATTAACTTGTCAATATAATTTTTGAAAATTTCATTGTCGTTAGATGGATTGCAAATAATAATATCGATATCACCAGAATTTTTGGCACCGCGACGCCAACTACCCACTATTTGCAATACAGCTTCTTCATTTTTCATCTCTTTTTTAACATCTTTAAAATATTTCTGAAGAACCTTTTCATAATTATTAATTTCCTTTCTTGGAATTCTTTTCAAAATATCTTCATAATATTTCAATCCCTTCTTTTGAACATCATTTAACAACTCATCTTGTTTCTCCCGAAGCTGTTTAATTGTGGTAATTTTATGTTCTTTAACTAATTTTACAGCCATCTTTGGTCCAACGCCGTAAATATTCATAAATATTTGTTTCGGGTCATTCTTTGCTTTTTCAAGCAATTCTACTTTACCCGTTTTTAAAAATTCTGCAATAGTTTTTGTAATACTACTACTTTTTGAAATCCCGGGTTTCCCAATGATACTTTTCAAATCATCCACATTCTTTATTGTTTTCCCATGCATCATTACAGATTCTTTAGCTTTTGAATAAACTCTTGCTCTTGGATTTTTTTCACTGCTCATAAGTTTCTGCATTGATTCAAGCATGTCGATAATTTTTGCATTTGTCATTTTTTTATTATTTGTTATTTTTATGTTTAAATCATATTTTGACAAATAATAATCAATTTTATTTTTTAATGTTTTTCTACGTTTTCTATGTTTTCTTTTATGTTTTAAAGTCATTATATTACATCTTTAAAATTTTTTCTAAATTAACTTTTTTTTTAGTTAATTTAATATCTATTTTTTTTGTGTTTTTTATAACTATCTTTGGTAATTTTTGTATTGGAATATACTTTGGTTTCATTTTATATAATATTTTAATATAAATTTATATAAAAAATTTATATTAAAAAATACATTTATATAAAAAATACATTTTTTTTATATAAATTTATATTAGACGATGCAAGGATTTTCAAGTTACCAAGAAAAAAGAACAAATATTACAAATATTAATGGAAAAGAAGATATAAAGCAGTTAGCGATGGATTATTACAAAGAAGATAATCATAGTGAGGGCGAAATAAGATTAAGAGACAATAATATTGAAGAAAAAATATCATTTGATGATAAAAATATGAATAGTGTTGTAAATTATTTAAAAAACAGAAAAAAAAACACGTCTTCTATTGAAAATAGATTAAATTTATTTTTAACCAGAAAAAAAGCTAGAAAAAATGTAAACAATAGAAAAGTAAACACTAGAAAAGTAGCTAGAAAGGCTAGAGAAGATACTAGAAAGGCTAGAAAAGTAGCTAGAAAAGTAGCTAGAAAAGTAGCTAGAAAAGTGAATACTAGAAAGGCTAGGAAAGTAATTAGAAAAGTAAATACTAGAAAGGCTAGAAAAGTAGCTAGAAAGGTAAAAAAG
>Ga0209302_10001244_pt1 | contig 14817 bp, 10 predicted proteins | sample ArcOceMetagenome_2_FD_187445 | JGI IMG/M metagenome (GOLD analysis project Ga0209302, IMG submission 187445) | Marine eukaryotic phytoplankton communities from Arctic Ocean - Arctic Ocean ARC135M Metagenome (SPAdes) (version 2) | ecosystem: Environmental > Aquatic > Marine > Oceanic | place... | reverse complement strand
CGTCTACCAATTACGCCACATCCGCTTCTCTTTATACTCTTTAAAGGCTCAAACATAATATAGTAAATATAGACTATTTATGCAAACGCCATTCTAATAAAAAAAATTATGTTATAATAAGGTGCAATAAAACAAACAAAGTTTAACTTATTTATTATGAGATTAATCTTCACATTCGCTCCAGTTATAATCGCTGCTTCTTGGGCAATTTACAATATTTTCTTTTTAATTAAGAAAAGCATTCCTTCAACATAATTTAATTAATAACTAACTTTATAGTTATTAATTATAATGATACTAACTCTTATCATAGTTCGATCTGTAACGTAACATTACACAGAAATTGCCAACCAAGACCTACAGCTTTTCTGAGGGTTTTACTATTATAAACGCTAAGAGCTGCTGGGTAAACAACTGGATAGAGAACACTATTATAAACGCGACGAACTGTTGGATAAAGAACTGGATAAAGAACCTCATATGTAAGCATACATCGCACAGGAGCGCTTGCAACGTAAGATAGGACAATTTTAAAATAACTAAACATTTTTCTTCCCTCAATTAAGTAATAATTCTTGTTTCCTTACGCTAAGAATAGGATGAATAAAGTTTTTATTTCCCTCTAGCGGCGAAATCTCTTTTATATCGTTCTGAACAAACGACCCAAATATACCATCGGAAATATAATTTGAATTTATACTTTCGATTTCGTTATTTTTCACTGCCTCAAAATATCCCAACCTTAATTGAATCCAATTTATGAAATTCTTATCTAAAGATATTAGAGCGCAATAAAAATTTTGATCTGAACTGTTATTGTAACAAATCAATCCCTTTTTTTGCATATAGAAATTGCTTTTCTTGATTTTTTCCTCTAATTTTAATTCGTAAATAAAACTAGGTGCAATATTAATCCAAAAATCTAAAATTTTATTTTTGGATAAGTAATAGTTCGTTCGTTCCCTTAGCAATTCTTCAAGTACTTGGTCTTGAATCATATCCTGTTGAGACATCAATAGATAATAATACTTCATACTCACGTTTTCAAAAATATCCTACACCTTATTATAACATAATTTTTTTTATTAGAATGGCGTTTGCATAAATAGTCTATATTTACTATATTATGTTTGAGCCTTTAAAGAGTATAAAGAGAAGCGGATGTGGCGTAATTGGTAGACGCGCTAGACTTAGAATCTAGTGAATATGTTCGTGAGAGTTCAAGTCTCTCCATCCGCATATACAAACTTCTTGAGTTTATTAAGAAAAATAGTTGGCAACTAGTCGAGAATTGATTATAATTGGAGAAGGGAACCTTCCATCAAAAACTATAAAGGAGAAAGAAAAAAGAAGCTATGAAATATGCAATTGCTCAGACTTCCGGGAAACAACTTTTAATAAAACCGGGTCAATGGTACGATGTTGATTTTATTCAAAAAGGTCAAGTAGGAGATTTCATTTATTTAAATAAAATTCTATTATTTCGTAATGAAAATAAAATTCAATTAGGAAAACCATTTTTATTAAATAGTAAAATACCTGCAAAAATTATTCAACAAATTAAAGGAAAAAAAATGACGGTTTTAAAAACGAAGCCGAAAAAACACTATACACGTACAAGAGGACATCGACAGCTCTATACACGTGTTCAAATCGATAGTTAAAATTAACAGAATCAGCTAAAAATATGGCACATAAAATGGGTGCGGGGAGCACAAAAAACACTCGCGATTCACAATCTAAACGTCTAGGTGTAAAATGCTTTGGCAAACAAAAGGTTAAAAGTGGTTTTATTATTGTTAGACAACGAGGAACAAAATTTAAACCAGGTACTCAAGTGGGATGTGGACGTGATCATACACTATACGCTTTAACAAATGGGGTAGTTGAATTTACAAAATCTGGATTTGTAAATGTTATTGAAGAAATAGAATAAACGGTCTAAAAGACCGTTTATTTTTTTCTTTTTTTCGAAATTTTAATTTGCAACCAAAACGCAACGGAATCCGTCATAAAACTGGCGCTTCCAGGAAACGAGGGAAAACGACCATTCATCGATTTTATATAAGAAAATAAATATATAAGAAGAACAAAGAAATATAAAACCATAAAGAAAAAAATGGCTAGCTCTTGATCAAAAATAGCTTCCCCTCCAATGTAATTATATTCAATCTCACGATTAAAAAATAAATCCCAATAACTTATTAGTAAATTTTGAAACATTTCCAAAATAAAAATTAAAAGAATGTTAAATTTAACCAGGAGAGAAAAACTAAAACGCGAGCGACTCATCAATAATTCCAGAATAACTAGATAAATAACAAACGTTTTCTCAGGAGTAGCAAGAAGCTTTAAAAACCTGTTATTCAAAAGAGTTTCAAAAGATGGAAAAGCATAAAATACAAATTCGGGAAATCCATTTAAAGGACCTTGAATTGAATACGATAAGACAATTGTTGCAAAAAAATAAATAAACGTCAATTGAATTCGTTCAATAATGAATTGATTCTTACGGGTACTTTTTAAGAAAAGTTTTAGAAATTTTTTCATTTTCCTAGCAAAATTTGACCATAAAGATCTATTGGTAAAATTATTCATAACGTTGAAAAAAGTATTTTAATTAATTTATCAAAAAGAAGACTATTCTATACTATTAGTAGATAGTATATAATAAATTATAGATAGAAAAATGATTAAAACAATATTCTATAGCCTTTTTAATTTTTTTCTAATCAGGGAAGTATAAAAGCTCGATAACCGACAGAAGAAAAAAGGTATCCTTAGCTGATATATCAAAAAACGTTACAAAAACATAAAAAAATGAAAAAACTCATTTATGATATCAAATTAGAAGCTAATCAATTAAGTCAGAAAAGCGACGAAGAATTGGATCTAAGTATTCAAGCAATAAAACAACGTGCTAAAAACGAACCAGTTGAACATGTGATAACGAAATGGTTTGCTTTAACCCAAGAAGTTTCATATAGAAGAATTGGGTTAAAGCACTTTGATACACAATTACTAGCTGGTTTATTGCTACATCAAGGTAAAATCGTTGAAATGAAAACAGGAGAAGGGAAGACTCTTGTGTCCACTCTTCCTGTTGCCTTAAATGCACTCACAGGAAAAGGTGTTCATGTTGTAACGGTAAATGACTATTTGGCAGAAAGAGACAAAAAATGGATGGGTAAAGTCTATAATGGACTTGGTCTAAGTGTTGGACTCGTTAAAAGTAACAGTCAAACACTCGACAAACAAAAAAGCTATCAAGCTGATATTACGTACGTCACAAATTCGGAAGTTGTTTTTGACTATTTAAGAGATAGCTCGGCATACAATTTGAATGAAATTGTTCAAAGACCGTTTCACTATTGTTTAATTGATGAAATTGATTCTGTTTTAATTGATGAATCACGTACCCCTTTAATTTTATCTGCTTTTAAAGATACCGATAATTTAAATAAACTCTATTTAGCAAAGGCAATCGCAAATATTTTAGAAGAAGATCTACATTTTCAACTAGATGAAAAACGCAAAGATATTAACTTAACTGAAGAAGGTTACCAAGAGACAAAACGTCGCTTAGGAAAAAAGACTCTTTATGATCCAAATGACCCATGGATTTTAGAAATTTTAAACGCTCTTAAAGCAAAATATTTCTTTAAATTAAACAAAGATTACATCGTTCTTAATAATAAAATCGTAATCGTTGATGAATTTACCGGGCGAATTATGGAAGATCGACGTTGGAGTATGGGTTTACATGAAGCAGTGGAGATTAAAGAAGGCGTTGACATTGGTGGAGGAACAAAAACAAAAAGTGCTATTACATATCAAAATTTCTTTACACTTTATCCAACCCTAGCAGGAATGACAGGGACAGCAAAGACAACAGAAAAAGAGTTTAAAGATATTTATAATTTAGATGTTGTTGTCTTACCAACGGTTAAACCCTTAATTCGTCAAGATTTACCTGATTACGTTTATCAAACCGAGTTGGCAAAATGGAAAGCCGTCTTAAATCAATCAAAAGAATGTTACCAAAAAGGCCAACCAATTTTAATTGGGACAGCAAGTATTGAAAAATCAGAATTCTTAGCCGATTTATTTAAAATTTCTAAAATTCCACACCAAATTTTAAATGCAAAGCCAGAAAACGTAACAAGAGAAAGTGAAATTGTTGCACAAGCAGGGCAACGTTATGCCGTTACCATAGCAACAAATATGGCTGGGCGCGGAACAGATATTATCTTAGGAGGAAATCCGGCTTATGAGACTAAGCAAATTCTATGGGAAACAGTCATTGAAGAAAAAAAAGTCGATGGATTTTCTTATACGGAGCAAATTAAAGAGATTCGTGAAAAATATATACAAGAAAGGAACTTAAAACAATTGGAAGAAGAAATCCAAACAATTCCGGGAAGTCTAGAAGAATGCTCAAAAGAATTGAATTGGCTTTATAATTCGGTTTATCAAACGATTTCTGCAAAATGCAAAGATGAAAATCTAAAAGTAAAAGAAATAGGAGGCTTGTACGTTTTAGGAACCGAACGTCATGAGACAAGACGAATTGATAATCAATTACGTGGACGCGCTGGTAGACAAGGAGATCCTGGAGCCTCACAATTTTTTGTTTCATTAGAAGATGAATTAATTAAAATTTTTGGCGGAGATAGCATTAAAAAATGGGTAAGTTATTTAATTCAGGACGATGAAACTCCCCTAGAATCAGATTTATTAACAAAAAGCTTAGAAAACGCACAAAAAAAAGTCGAACTGTATAATTATGAATTGAGAAAAAATGTTTTTCAATATGATGACATCTTAAATTCACAACGAAAACAACTCTTTCAAGGTAGAGCAGAATTAATTTTTCAAAATAGATATGAAGAACTATTTTTACGCTATACGGAAACGTTTTTTGATGAAGAACTTCAAATCAATGCAATTTCATCTCAAGAAAATTTTGAAAAAGCCTTTGATTCGTACTCAAAATATGAAAAGGGAATTTTGAATAAACCAACTCAGGAAGTTTATCAAGAAATTTGGATTAGTCAAGATTTAAGATTTGCACATTCTAATTTTTATCAATTAGGCTTGTTAAAAAATACAAGATCGACCACACTATTATCAATTATCGATTTTTATTGGACGGAACATCTTGATCGAATGAATTATATTAGAGAAACGATTAATTGGAGGTCTTATGGACAACAAAATCCGCTGATCGAATATAATATTGAGGCATTTCAATCATTTAAATTAATGTTCGAACAAATACGCTCCGCTATGATATACTATTTTTTAAATAATCCAATAAGTTATTAATTTTTATTTTATTAAGAGATGTCAAAACACACATTAAATGGACGCCGAAGAAAAGTAATCAATGTTTCAGGTTTTCGTGCACGTACAGCAACGAAAAGTGGGAGAACAATTTTAAAAAATAGAAGACGCAAAGGGCGTTGGAAATTAACTATCTAATTTAGAAAAAAAGAATTAATACATTTATTGAAATCAGTAAAATGAAATTATTAAAAATTCCAAAATTACTAAAAATTTTTACAGACTTAAAATTTGCAATATCTATATTAATTCTAATTGCGCTTGGGAGTTCCTTAGGGTCAATAATTGAACAAGATGAACCACTTTTCTTTTATCAAAATAGTTACCCTCTGGACAAACCAATCTATGGATTTATTAATTGGAAATTAATTACGGTATTCGAAATTGATCATATTTACCGTGCTTGGTGGTTCTTATCACTTTTAATTATTTTAGGCATTTGTTTAGTCAGTTGCACAATAACTAGACAATTCCCTTTGTTTATCAACTCCAAAGAGTATTTGTTTAAAAAAGAAAAAAAGTCTTTTCAAAATTTACCTTTTTTTGTAAGGATTCAAAGTCTTTTTTATTTAAAAGAAACAATTATATTAAAGCTACAAAGCCTCAATTTTCATCTTTATCAAAACAAAAACTTAGTTTATGGGTATAGAGGACTAATTGGAAGAATTAGCCCTATTTTGGTCCATTTTAGCTTAATAATTATTTTAGGAGGAGCATCAATCGGGGCTTTTCTAAATTTTAAAGCTCAAGAAGTTTTACCAAAAGGGGAATTATTCCATATCCAAAATCCAATTAAAGTAGGATGGTTAACAAATCTTCCAAATTTAAATATTCGTGTAAACGATTTTTGGGTAGAATATGAAAAGAATAAAATTCATCAATTTTATTCCAATTTATCAATTTTAGATAATTACGGATCCGAAATTAAAGAACAAACTATCTCTGTAAATAATCCTTTACGTTATAGGAGTATAGATATTTATCAAAGTGATTGGAATTTATTGGGTATTCGTGTAAAAAAAATAAATGAAAATAAAATATACGAGTTTCCTCTCTTTTCGCTCAAAAAAGATACCAAAGCATGGATTACGTGGGTAGAAACGAGCAAACAAAATTACACACTTATCTTTGATCAATTACAAAATGTTTTCCTCGTTTATGATGAAAATGGTTCGTTCTTATTCCTTAAAAATATTGGAGATTTTATTGATTCCGATTCTATTGTGTTAGATATTTTACCTTCAACTGGACTCTTAATTAAATATGATCCAAGTATTATTGTTATTTATGTAGGTTTCGGGTTACTAATGTTAACAACTTCTTTAAGTTATTTACCTTACACCCAAATTTGGGTTTTTAATCAAACCAAAAACTCATGGATTGGTGGAATGACAAATCGAGGAAAAATTCAATTAGAAATCGAATTTGAAAACTTAATTAGATATATTGAAAAAGCGAATATCAAAAAATTAAATAAATTAGATTAATATCATAATAAAAAGTAATTAGAATTGATGGAAGAAAAACTAATTAAAAAAGAAATATCTAAAAGAAATTAATTTCTTTTAGATATTTTTCTGACTCTTATCCAACGATTACTGGAGCAGTAACAGCTAAATCAAGAGGGAAGTTGTGAGCGTTACGCTCATGCATTACTTCCATACCTAAGTTAGCACGGTTAACGATATCAGCCCAAGTGTTAATAACACGACCTTGGCTGTCAACGATTGATTGATTGAAGTTAAATCCGTTTAAGTTAAATGCCATTGTACTAATTCCTAAAGATGTTAACCAGATACCTACAACTGGCCATGCTGCTAAGAAGAAGTGTAATGAACGAGAGTTGTTGAAACTTGCGTATTGGAAGATTAAACGACCAAAGTAACCATGAGCAGCTACGATGTTGTACGTTTCTTCTTCTTGTCCAAATTTGTAACCGTAGTTAGCAGACTCAGTTTCTGAAGTTTCACGAATTAAAGATGAAGTTACTAAAGATCCGTGCATTGCAGAGAATAAAGATCCACCAAATACACCAGCTACACCAGCCATATGGAATGGGTGCATTAAGATGTTGTGCTCAGCTTGGAATACTAACATGAAGTTAAATGTTCCAGAAATACCTAAAGGCATACCATCAGAGAAGCTTCCTTGACCGATTGGGTAAATTAAGAATACTGCAGTTGCAGCTGCTACAGGAGCAGAGAATGCAACAAAAATCCAAGGACGCATACCAAGACGGAAACTTAATTCCCACTCACGACCTAAGTAGCAAGCTACACCAGTTAAGAAGTGTAATACAACTAATTGGTAAGGACCACCGTTGTATAACCACTCATCTACAGATGCTGCTTCCCAGATTGGGTAGAAGTGAACACCAATTGCGTTTGAGCTTGGAATAACAGCACCAGTAATGATGTTGTTTCCATACATTAAAGAACCAGCTACTGGCTCACGGATACCATCAATATCTACAGGCGGTGCTGCGATAAATGCGATGATAAAGCAAGTTGTAGCAGTTAAAAGTGTAGGAATCATTACAACACCGAACCATCCGATGTATAAACGATTATCTAAACTAGTAATCCAAGAACAAAAACGTTCCCAGATGTTTTGGCTTTCATATCTTTCTAAAGTTGCTGTCATATTTCGTCCCCTCTTCCAAACAAAGTAACTACTAATGATTTTTTTGGAGTAAAATCCCAACTTTAAAAATTTCTTTTTGTAATAAAAATTGATTTTTAGTCTACAATAAACAGTTACGAAAGTTGCGAAAAGCTACATTATCTCATCTGCAGCGTAAAAATTACCTAGTTGTGTAGATTAATTTCTTGAAACCACGACACTTTTTCTACAAATACATACGCATTTAGGATAAAAGAAACACTAAAAAGAGGAAATAAGAAAGGCGCTCTAATTTAAAACCCACCCATAGCTATGTAATCCTTTCCCTAAAAAGTTAACTCCTAAGTAACAAATCCAAATGACAAAAAAACCACCAGAACCGACGAGTGCTGCTTTTTCTCCTTGCCATCCTTTTAATAGCCTAGAATGTAAATAAATTGCAAAGACTAACCACGTAATTAAAGCCCAAGTTTCTTTCGGATCCCAACTCCAATAAGATCCCCAAGCTTCATTAGCCCAAACAGCACCAGAAATAATTCCAATGGTTAAAAATGGAAAACCAAGCCCAATAATTCGATAACTCCAGGTGTCAACCGTTTGTAGTAACGAAATTTTAGAATAATCAAGAGTTGATTGAATTGCAGGATTAGAATCACCTGACGAAATAAGAGTAGTCTTTTTCTTTGAAATAAAAAAGTTAAAAGCTAAATATAAGATCGAAAGTAAGGAACCAACAATTAATGTGGCATAACTAACCATCATCATACTAACATGCATCATTAACCAATTTGACTGTAAAGAAGGTACTAAAGGAAGCGCTTTCTGCATATCAGTGGGTAATGTTAAACTTGCAAAACCAGAAATAAAAAAAAGAATTGGGGCAGAAAGAGAACCAATTAAACGACTTTTTGTTTTATATTCAATGAACAAATGCATTGACGAAATCCCCCAGCTAAGGAAAATCAAAGATTCATAAAGGTTACTTAAAGGAAAATAACCCTCGCCAACCCATCGGGCAAATAATGTAAGAAAAAAGAGACCATTACTTATAACAACTAGTACTTTACTGAATGTAAATACGAAGTTATTTTTGGGAATTGCCAAACTAATCCAATAACCTATCATCGCAAAAAAAAGAGCAAAACAGGCAACAATTGGTAGTTGATAATCATTAAAAAGAAGGATTTTCATGATCTTAAAATTAAACATTTATCTGTTATATGTACATATAGTATAGTCTAATAATGTTATGTCGACCAATTTAAACTCTTTTAAAAAGGACGAAAATTCAAAGGTTTACCTGGCTTAAATAATTAAAAAATGGAATGTATTTTAATGTTATAAATCCTGTAAGTAACATTAAAACACTCGATAAAGTTTTAATATGCTAATCCCATACTACGAGTAGTTTCACCACCTAAATAAACGCGAACGCTTAAAAAGTCAGTTGGACATGCTGATTCACATCTCTTACACCCAACACAGTCCTCTGTACGTGGAGCGGAAGCAATTTGTCCTGCACGGCAGTCTTCCCAGATTACCATTTCTAAAACATCTGTGGGACACGCACGAACACATTGTGTACAACCGATACATGTGTCGTAAATCTTTACTGTATGACTCATAGTTTTATCTCCTAAATTGATAAGTATTTAGCCATTATTATAGGAGAAATTTATGAAAAGTGCTAGTTAGTAGTTATAAAAAAAGCGAATAGAATTCTAATATTCGTTATGCCGAATTGTGGGACTCCTCAGGTAGGATTTGAACCTACGACCAATCGGTTAACAGCCGATTGCTCTACCACTGAGCTACTAAGGAATATATCTACAAGTATCATTATAGTACATAGGTTGAATTATTAAAAATATTTTAGAATTAGCAACGAAAAGAAGCTAACATTCAAAAATAATGTAATCAACTAAATGTCACAAAATATAAATTTCGGCACTGTGCTATCTTCCCAAAGGGCAACCCCTTAAGTATTGTCGCCGCAACAACGTTTCACAACCATGTTCGGGATGGAATGGAGTGGTGCCATTGTGCTATAAGTACCGAAATTAAAAGTTTTAAACTAAAGAATGCTTAAAAATATGGTTATTAGTAGATCTAGGCTGAATACATTACTGCACTTACACCGGATCCCTATCAAACGGCTAGTCTTGCCGCAACCTAAGAGTACTCATCTTGAGGACGGCTTCCCACTTAGATGCTTTCAGCGGTTATCCTAACTATGCATAGCTACCCAGCGTCTACCGATGGCACGATAACTGGTACACTAGAGGCATATCCTTCTCGGTCCTCTCGTACTAGAGAAAGGTCACTCTCAATACTCTAACGCCCACGCCGGATATGGACCGAACTGTCTCGCGACGTTCTGAACCCAGCTCACGTACCGCTTTAATGGGCGAACAGCCCAACCCTTGGGACGTACTACCGCCCCAGGATGCGATGAACCGACATCGAGGTGCCAAACCTCCCCGTCGATAGGAACTCTTGGGGGAGATCAGCCTGTTATCCCTAGAGTAACTTTTATCCGTTGAGTGACGCCCTTTCCACACAGCAGCGTCAGATCACTAAGACCGACTTTCGTCTCTGCTCGACTTGTAGGTCTCACAGTTAAGCTTCCTTTTGCCTTTGCACTCGAAGATCGATTTCTGAACGATCTGAGGAAACCTTTGTACGCCTCCGTTACCTTTTAGGAGGCGACCGCCCCAGTCAAACTGCCCACCTGAAACTGTCTTTCAACCGGCTAACGGTATGAAGTTAGAATATCAATGATATAAGAGTGGTATCTCACTAATGACTCATCTATCCCCGCAAGGATAAAATCAAAGTCTCCCACCTATGCTGCGCATATAGAATCGAGATTCAATTTCAAGATGCAGTAAAGCTTCATAGGGTCTTACTGTCCGGGCGCAGGTAGTCCGCATCTTCACAGACAGTTCTATTTCGCCGAGTCCCCCCTTGAGACAGCTTCCAAATCATTACGCCATTCGTGCGGGTCGGAACTTACCCGACAAGGAATTTCGCTACCTTAGGACCGTTATAGTTACGGCCGCCGTTCACCGGGGCTTCAGTTATCAGCTTCGCCCAAGAGCTAACCAACTTCTTTAACCTTCCGGCACTGGGCAGGCGTCAGCCCCCATACGTCGTTTTACAACTTAGCGGAGACCTGTGTTTTTGCTAAACAGTTGCTTGGAACTTGATATTGCAGCCCATAGGGCACTCTTTCTTCCGAAGTTACAGAGCTATTTTGCCGAGTTCCTTAAGGGGAGTTCTCCCGCGCTCCTTGGTATTCTCTACCTCCCTACCTGTGTCGGTTTCGGGTACAGGTGATTCTTGCTTATGGCATTGCGAGCTTTTCTTGGAAGTATGACATCAATTACTTTGATTTTAAAAATCTTGTATTCATCGCTCAGCTCAAAATATTTTCTCTATTTCTCAACACCTTGTCGATTTAAACCGGTAACCAATATCCGGCTAACCTAGCCTTCTTCGTCCCTCGATACCAGCAAGAATCAGTACAGGAATATTGACCTGTTGTCCATCGATTACGCTTTTCAGCCTCACCTTAGGACCTGACTAACCCTCCGTGGACGAACCTTGCGGAGGAAACCTTAGGGTTTCGGAGCATTGGATTCTCACCAATGTTTTCGCTACTCAATCCGACATTCTCACTTCCATTTCGTCCATACCCGCTTTCGCTAGCACTTCATCCTACAATGGAACGCTCCCCTACCGATATATAAATATATCTCACAGCTTCGGCAGATTACTTAGTCCCGTAAATTTTCGGCGCAGAATTGCTCGACCAGTAAGCTATTACGCACTTTTTAAAGGATTGCTGCTTCTAAGCAAACCTCCTGGTTGTTTCAGCCTTTCCACTACCTTTATCACTTAGCAATCATTTAGGGGCCTTAGCTGGTGATCTGGGCTGTTTCCCTCTTGACAACGAAGCTTATCCCTCGTAGTCTTACTGGTTGACTGTACACGTAGTATTCAGAGTTTGCCTCGATTTGGTACCGAATTACCAGCCCGCACCGAAACAGTGCTTTACCCCTACGTTTAAACATCAACCGCTGCACCTAAATACATTTCGGGGAGAACCAGCTAGCTCCGCTTTCGATTGGCATTTCACCCCTAACCACAACTCATCCGCTAATTTTTCAACATTAGTCGGTTCGGACCTCCAATTAGTATTACCTAAGTTTCATCCTGGCCATGGTTAGATCAAGCGGGTTCGGGTCTATAACTAGTGACTAACGCTCTATTCAAGCTCGCTTTCACTGTGGCTCCGATATCTCTATCTTAACCTGCCACTAACTATAAGTCGCCGGAACATTCTTCAACAGGTACGAAGTGAGACGCTAAGTCGTCCTCCTTCTGTTTGTAAGCTTGCAATTTCACGTTCTATTTCACTCCCCTCCCGGGGTTCTTTTCACCTTTCCCTCGCGGTACTATTTCACTATCGGACATCCAGGAATATTTAGCCTTACGAGGTGGTCCTCGCAGATTCACACGGGATTCCACGTGCCCCATGCTACTTGGGAATAGATAAATTTGAAGAAATTTTCGGTTACAAGACTATCACTTTCTACGGTTTAGCTTTCCAACTAATTCACCTAATTTCAAATCTTATCTTCCAAAGAAGATAATTACGAGTTAACTTTTCTCTACCCCACAACCCTCTCCAAAAAAATTTGAAAAGTTTAGGCTGTTCCCGTTTCGTTCGCCACTACTAAGGGAATCGTTTTTACTTTCTTTTCCTCTAGGTACTAAGATGTTTCAGTTCCCTAGGTTCGCTCTTTGTGACCTATAAATTCAGTCATAAGATGTAGAGTTTCCTCATTCGGAGACCTCCGGATCAAAGCTTACTTCCAACTCCCCGAAGCGTTTCGCCGGTAGCCGCGTCCTTCATCGCTTCTGGATACCAAGGGATCCCTCACAAGCCATTAATTTCTTAAGCATTTGAAAACTTTGTGGAGGTAAGCGGACTCGAACCGCTGACATCTGCCTTGCAAAGGCAGCGCTCTACCAACTGAGCTATACCCCCATCGAACTCTTAGATTCTATATCTAGGAGCATGGGCCATCCTAGATTTGAACCAGGGACCTCACCCTTATCAGGGGTGCACTCTAACCAACTGAGCTAATAGCCCTTTTTTACTACTTTTTTTATTTTTAGGAGGTAATCCAGCCCCACCTTCCAGTAGGGCTACCTTGTTACGACTTCACCCCAGTCACCAATTCTACCTTAGATGCTTCCCTCCCTTACGGGTTAGGATAACAGCTTCGGGTATAACCAGCTCCCATGGTGTGACGGGCGGTGTGTACAAGGCCCGGGAACGGATTCACCGCAGTATAGCTGACCTGCGATTACTAGCGATTCCACCTTCATGTAGGCGAGTTGCAGCCTACAATCTGAACTAAGGGTATGTTTAGAGATTAGCTCGTTTTCGCAAACTGGCAACTTTTTGTCATATCCATTGTAGCACGTGTGTAGCCCAGGACGTAAGGGGCATGATGACTTGACGTCATCCTCACCTTCCTCCGATTTATAATCGGCAGTCTTTTTAGAATATTAACTAAAAACAAGGGTTGCGCTCGTTGCGGGACTTAACCCAACATCTCACGACACGAGCTGACGACAGCCATGCACCACCTGTGTAAGAGGCCGTAGCACATTTTCGTTTCTGAAAACTTCTCTTCATGTCAAGTCCTGGTAAGGTTCTTCGCGTTGCATCGAATTAAACCACATGCTCCACCGCTTGTGCGGGCCCCCGTCAATTCCTTTGAGTTTCACCCTTGCGAGCATACTTCCCAGGCGGGATACTTAACGCGTTAGCTACGACACTGTCTATTGAAACAATACACAATATCTAGTATCCATCGTTTACGGCTAGGACTACCGGGGTATCTAATCCCGTTTGCTCCCCTAGCTTTCGTCTCTCAGTGTCAGTCATGGCCCAGTAAAGTGCCTTCGCTGTTGGTGTTCTTTCCAATCTCTACGCATTTCACCGCTCCACTGGAAATTCCCTTTACCTCTACCAGACTCAAGATCAATAGTTTCTTTTGCAGATTCCGGGTTGAGCCCGAAGATTTAACAAAAGACTTAAAGATCAACCTACAGACGCTTTACGCCCAATGATTCCGGATAACACTTGCATCCCCTGTATTACCGCGGCTGCTGGCACAGGGTTAGCCGATGCTTATTCCTCAAGTAACGTCAGATCTTCCTCCTTGAGAAAAGAGGTTTACAACCCGTAGGCCGTCATCCCTCACGCGGTATTGCTCTGTCAGGCTTTCGCCCATTGCAGAAAATTCCTCACTGCTGCCTCCCGTAGGAGTCTGGACCGTGTCTCAGTTCCAGTGTGGCTGGTCGTCCTCTCAGACCAGCTACTGATCGTCGCCTTGGTAAGCCATTACCTTACCAACTAGCTAATCAGGCGCGAGCTCCTCTTTAGGCAAATTACTTTGTTTCACCAGTTTGGCATATAGAGTTTTAGCAGATATTTCTATCTGTTATCCTCTTCCTAAAGGCAGATTCTCACGTATTACTCACCCGTTCGCCACTAAGGATTACTCCTCCGTACGACTTGCATGTGTTAAGCATACCGCTAGCGTTCATCCTGAGCTAGGATCAAACTCTTAAGTTAAATTGAATTAAATTTCAATTTATAAATTATCCAATATTTACTGTTTTCTGAAAAAATCAATCTAAAGTCGATTGAAATTACTTTTTTAAAAAGTAGAATCATTTACAAACATTGCCTATTATAGTCATAAAGAAAATATTCTGTCAAGAGACAAAAAAGAAAAACGAAAGTTGAAGAAAAAAAAAAGAGAA
>Ga0209302_10001243_pt1 | contig 14824 bp, 10 predicted proteins | sample ArcOceMetagenome_2_FD_187445 | JGI IMG/M metagenome (GOLD analysis project Ga0209302, IMG submission 187445) | Marine eukaryotic phytoplankton communities from Arctic Ocean - Arctic Ocean ARC135M Metagenome (SPAdes) (version 2) | ecosystem: Environmental > Aquatic > Marine > Oceanic | place... | reverse complement strand
AGCTTTATAAAGATGCTTTTAGTGACTTTTCTGTCAGCGCTCCTGAGAGTGTTTATAAGAAAGTTCAGCTTGACATAGGGAGGATGAGTTTACTAACTTTAGACCCTACACGACTTAATGTGTTCTATTTGGCTCTCATGTCAGGTTTGGTAGCCTTGGCTATCTTGGGAAGCTACCCCAGTGAAACGGCAGAAGTAAACGTTACACCAGATATTACTCCCAATACGGTGTCTGTTTTACCACATGATCCGATTCAAAAAAATGAACTTAACTCAACAATTCAACCTCTTGAAGAATTAGAAAAAGCAGAGGTTTTTCAGCCTGTTGTCGCGGAGAAAGAAGTGAATAGAACCTCACTTACTAGAACGACCTCCGAAATAATTCCCCCTAATGAGCTAGTGGTTGAAGTCGAGAAGTTAGAGGGAATTATCTTTGCTGAAGAAACTGAATTCGCTGAAGAATTAGAAATTAGTTCAGAAACTAGTGGGGATAACTCCATAGCCGAGGAAGCAGAAGTAGATGTTAGAGAAAAAATTTCACTGAGTAATTCTAGAGTTGAACCAGCACATGAGTTTATGAGGCTTTTATCCCTAGATAGTGATAAGAAAGGAGCTCTTACTATAAGTACTAAGAAAAAACAATAGATATTTATCAGAATTTTAAACATTTGAGTATTTGGTGAAGCTGCACATTGAAAATATAATCGCTCTAATAGAGCGTATGAAGAAAACTATCCTAGTGATGGTTTTTTTTAGTTTATCCAACTTTTTATTTGCAGGAGTAGAACTTGAGAACGATACTATAATTATAGACGGAATAACTATAGAGATTCAGGTAGTAGAAGAGGAGTTAGAAGATTCCCAATCGTTCGAGTTAGAGGAGGATACCATGCCCAAAGAGAAAACACCTCTTTATTTAACTGTTTCCTTTAACCAAGGGATTAGTTTTAACTCTATTGAAGCATCTGACACATATACTTCCTTAGACGAATTTATAGATAGTAATCCTGCGTCAGGGAATTACTCATCTGTTTCTTTAAGCGCCATAGTTTTAGATAAAGATAGATTTTCAATAAGCGCTGGATTGAATTATACTTCTTGGAGTCAAGATTATTTTAGACTGAATGACCAATTAGATGATAGTCTAAATGATTTTTATTCTCCTTTTAAAGGAGAGTTTTGTCAGGTAACTCTTATAAGAACAGAATTTGGTGAGGAGCGGGATACCTTGGCCTTAAATATAATTTCAGAGGAATACCGGCAGTCTTATTTGGAGTTATCTTTAGGTTTCAATTATAATTTACTAAATCCCAAAAAGAAATCGTCACTGAGGCTAGGCGCTTTCGTTATTCCTGGGGTATTAATAAGTTCTAATAATTCAACGATTTCTGCATTAAAGGGAAAAGATTTAATAGAGTACAGTGCCAATAATTTAAATGCTGTAAATATTTCTGTTCAAGGAACTCTAAGCTATGAGATTCCGTTAAGTTCTAATTTAGATTTTTTCGTTCAGTCAGGTTACCGCAAAAATTTATCGAATATCTTCAAAAAAGATAATCCTTTGACAGTCAGTAGAAATTCTGTCTTTTTAGGCTTAGGGGCTAAATTTATTTTTTAAGTCTTACAATAAGCTTTAAATAATCCCGTCTTATAAACAGAGATTCATTCTCGCTTTCTAAAAACTCGTAAACCTGCAAAGTTTCACAGAGCTTAGAAAATCATAATTAGTTGTTTTGGTTAAGGTAGTTAAGCTCTCAAGCGTGAGGGCTTAACTTATTCCCATGTTTTCACGGATTTTTTTGAAAAAGAGATGTTTAAATTTTGCCTGGACCAAGTTAATCCTCTATTTTTACGTGTTACAGGATGGAAAAAACACTTCTCATATTAGTAGCGACATTATCTACACTGATTGGATTTAGTCAAAACTTGATACCAAACCCTAGTTTTGAATTATACAGCTCTCTTCCTAACGATTTAGGCCAGTTTGCTTTATGTGACCAATGGACTAATTGTTCAAGCTCAGACTCAGACCCAGACTTTTATCATACAAACGCCTCCTTGTTGAGCGATTTGCCTGTAACAAGTGTCGCTGAAGTTTTTCCGCATTCAGGAAATGCACTAATGGGATTTGTAGCTGCTGGAAAAAGCGGATCTAATTATAGAGAGTATTTATCCGTGAAGCTTTCAAGTCCAACAATTCCAGGAAGAAAGTATAACGTATCATTTAACATTACCAATGGAGAGGTTTATAATTATTCCCTTTCAGGATTGGGAGTTTCTCAGTTAGGAGTCTGTCTGAGTAATACCCAGCTTATACAAATAAGTAATGAACCTATAAATGCCACTCCATACTTTGAATCCTTTGAGGTGATGTACGACAGAGGCTGGGAAAAAGTATCGTTTAGTTTTATAGCCAACTCCTCTTTAGAGTGGTTAACTCTGGGGGTCTTCAATGATGACTCTGATTTGGATATACAGTTTATGGATGGAAACTCTAGCTTAGCTGATTATGCGTATTATTTCGTAGATAATTTCTCTATGGAAAACATTCCGTTAGAGCTTTTACAAGCCGAAGATGATAGAGATATCGCTAGTGATATAGAACCAGAAGCGGACAGTGAGTTTCCTTTCTTTGTTCCAAATGCATTTACACCTGATGGAAATGGAAATAATGATACATTTTCAATAATAGTAGGACAGAAAAACATTGATTTTACTATCTCTGTCTTTGATAGATGGGGGAAACAGATTTACTATGCTGAAAATGGAAATCCAGAATGGGATGGTAAATGCAGCGGAAAATCTTGTCCGAACGGCATATATGTTTGGCGTGTTAAGTACTCTCAAAAAGACAAGGAAGGGAATGATGTTTTCGCTGAAGAAACAGGCACCATTCATTTGATAAGATAGTTTTATACTTTTCACTAATCATTCGATTATTTTTGTTGGATGAATTATTCAGTAAACCTCAAAGATTTACCGATTTTTAAAAAAATCATTGTTGACTATCTTCTTAAAGATAAGAGAATAGAAGGTTTTTCAGAAGGGCTTCCATCTAAAGAAAAGATAGAGTCCATGATGGAAATGAAGTTTCGGTCGGCTGAAATTAGAAAGAGTTTATCCTCATCTATTCTTTCCGACTATTCCGAAAGAGAAGTCTCCCAGCCAGTTATAGATAACATTAATCTCTTAAGCGACTCTCGAACGTTTACAGTAACTACAGGGCATCAATTAAACTTATTTACGGGTCCGCTATATTTTATTCTTAAGATCGCTCAAACGATAAAACTGTCATCTCAGCTTAAACAACTATTCCCTGGCTATAGCTTTGTTCCTGTCTACTGGATGGCTACCGAAGACCATGACTTAGAGGAGATTAATCATATTCATCTTTTTAACCAAAAGAGAGAATGGCAGACTTCTCAAAAAGGAGCTACTGGAAGAATGAATACTCAAGGTATTGATGCTTTAGGTGATAATTTAAAAGGTCTTTTCGAGAATAGCCCAGCTACTAAGAGCTTAGTAGGGCAGATTGCTGAAATCTATAACACCTCACAGACCTTAGCAGAGGCCACTAGGGGAATGGTTCATTTACTCTTTCCTAAGGAAGGAATAGTGGTTATGGACGCTGATAAATCAGAGTTGAAAAAACACTTCATTCCATTACTTCTAAAGGAGCTTAAGGAGAGTGCAGTGTTTGAGAAGATGAACCGCACTAATGAAGAGCTTAAAGGATTAGGATATCACGCGCAAGTTAACCCTCGAGAGATTAATTTGTTTTACCTTAAAGAATCTTCAAGAAATCGAATAGTTAGAGAGAAAGATAAATGGAGTGAACTAAATGGAGAGCAGACCTGGAATTGGGAAGAGTTGGAGTTGGAAGTAAATGATTTTCCCGAAAGGTTTAGTCCTAATGCGGCATTTAGGCCTTTGTATCAGGAGTTTATTCTTCCTAATTTAATGACTGTTGGTGGTCCTGGAGAAATAGCATATTGGTTGCAGTTAAAATCTGTATTTAAGGAGTTTAAAGTAGATTTTCCTTTTCTTCAATTAAGAAATAGCCATCTGTTTTTGTCCAAAAAACAAACAGACTTATTAGATGAATTCTCTCTTAAAACGAATGATTTACTCACTAGAAAAGAAGAACTACTAAAATCGGTGGCTGGTGAATTGGTAAAGGTTGACCTGAAGGATGATTCAAAATATATAATAAGAAAGCTAGAAGATTTAACCCGTAAAGTGATTAATGAAGACTCTACACTAGAGGGGAAAATGCTAGGCGTTAAGAAGGTTTTAGAAAATTCATTGGACCAAATCCAGAGCAAATTAGAAAAGTCTGTAAAATCTAAAAACTCAAATAAGTTTAGTCAATTAGAAAAGCTCCATGATTCAGTCACTCCAGGAGGAAAACTAAACGAGAGAACAATCAATTTTTTCAACCTCCTAAACCATATTAATTTAGAAGATTTTATAGAAGAAATTTCTATTTTAGAAGACGATTTTACTCCTAAGCTATATGTTCATAGTTATTGATAATTAAGATAAGTGTACAATCTACACATACTATTTTTTAGTAATTTTAAACTGCCATGGAAGAAATAAATTTACAAGCTGCTTTCGATGAGAATGGGGAGACGATAAGCCCTCAATTATCTATAGAAATAAAGAATTATCTGATCGATATTGACGGAACGGTTACAGAGGATGTTCCCAATGAAGAGCCAGAAAGAATGGTGACTTGTGAGCCTTTTCCAGATGCTTTAGGAATACTAAATAAATGGTATGATGAAGGGCATATAATTACTTTTTTCACTTCAAGAACTGAAGAAAATCGTGATGTAACAGAATCATGGCTGGAGAAACATGGGTTTAAATATCATGGGTTGCTTATGAACAAGCCAAGAGGAGGGAATTACCACTGGATAGATAATCATATAGTAAGAGCTACTCGATTTCAAGGGAAGTTCACTGATTTGATTAAAAAAGAGAAAACTATAGAGGTATTTAAAAGGTAGTTAAATACCCATTCGTTCCATATAGCGCTGAAGAATTATAGTAGCGGATATTTTATCGACTAATTTTTTATCCCTTCTTTTCATTTTAGGCACACCGGCTTGAATCATAGCTTGCATAGACTCTCTAGAGGTGAAAGATTCATCCTCTCTCTCGATTCTAATTTCAGGATACTTTTTCTCTAAGGATCGAGCAAACTCATTGCTCGGTTTAGTATTATGAGTTTCAGACCCATCGAAGTTGGTCATTTGTCCAACTATAATGGCTTCTACCTTATTTTTAGTTACATATTCTTTTATGAAATCATATAGCTCTTTAGTATCTACAGCGGTAAGTCCGCTAGCTATTATTTGTAACTCATCTGTCACAGCTATTCCTGTTCTTTTACTTCCGTAGTCTATGGCTAATAATTTTGGCATGTTATTCTTATTGGAAAAGTATATTTGTGGGTTGCAACGCAAATTAAACCATAATCGTAATGGACAGCAGAAAAGAAATTATAAATAAGGCTTGGAAGAATAGAGAGCTTATTAAAAATGAAGAAGTAAAGGGGACTATACTAGAGGTCATAAACGACTTAGATCTAGGGAAGATAAGAGTAGCAGAGCCAGATGGAGATGATTGGAAAGTGAACGAATGGGTGAAGAAAGCTGTAGTTCTTTACTTTCCAATAGCCGAAATGAAAACGATAGAAGTAGGACCTTTTGAGTTTCATGATAAAATTCCACTGAAGAAAAATTATGCTGAGTTAGGCGTAAGGGTAGTTCCACATGCTATAGCTAGATACGGATCTTTTTTAGAAGCCGGAGTAATAATGATGCCTAGTTATGTCAATATAGGTGCTTATGTAGAGTCGGGAACGATGGTGGACACATGGGCTACTGTAGGTTCATGTGCGCAAATAGGAAAGAATGTACACCTTAGTGGTGGAGTAGGAATAGGAGGAGTGTTAGAGCCTCTACAAGCTGCACCAGTAATCATAGAAGATGGGGCGTTTATAGGGAGCAGAAGTATAGTTGTAGAAGGTGTAAGAATAAGAAAAGGGGCTGTATTAGGTGCTAATGTGGTATTAACCAAGAGCACTCGGATTATAGATGTAACTGGTGAAAAACCGGTTATTTATAGAGGGGAAGTTCCTGAGCGTTCGGTCGTGATTCCGGGTAGTTATGCCAAAGAATTTCCTTCAGGCACTTACAATGTTCCTGCAGCGCTTATCATAGGACAGAGAAAAGAGAGTACAGATTTGAAAACCTCTTTAAATGATGCGTTGAGAGAATTTAATGTAGCTGTGTAAGGATGTAAATTTATTCGATTAGTCAGCGTCTTTTTAAAAGAAATAAAAAAGTCCAGTGAAGCTAGTTTCACTGGACTTTTTGTTACGTGTAATGTTATAAAAGAGAAGTCTTCTTAAGCGAGAAGTGCATTTGTTTTCTTAACACCTTCAGCAGATTCTAAAAGATGTGCTTTTTCAGCATCAGAAAGTTTAATCTCTACAATCTTCTCAATACCATTAGCTCCTAAAATCACAGGAACTCCGATGCATAATCCAGAAAGACCATATTCACCTTCCAATAAAACTGAACAAGGGAACATTTTCTTCTGATCACAAGCGATAGCCTGAACCAATCCAGAAACAGCTGCTCCTGGAGCATACCATGCAGAAGTTCCCAATAACTTGGTTAAGGTAGCACCACCTACTTTAGTGTCTTCTTTTACTTGACTAAGTCTCTCGTCTGAAATAAACTCAGAAACCTTAATACTATTTCTAGTAGCATGAGCTGTCAATGGAACCATTCCTTTATCAGAATGGCCACCTATAACCATACCGTCTATATCTGAAATAGGACATTCCAATGCCTCAGCTAAACGATACTTGAATCGAGCAGAATCTAAAGCTCCACCCATACCTATAATTCTATTTTTAGGTAAACCTGTTACTTGATGAGCTAAGTAAGTCATCGTATCCATAGGGTTTGAAACCACTATGATTATCGTGTTTGGTGAATGCTTAATTAAGCTTTCACAAACAGATTTTACTATTCCAGCATTAATTCCTATAAGCTCCTCTCTAGTCATACCGGGTTTTCTAGGGATTCCAGAAGTAATAACACAAATGTCAGAGTCTGCTGTTTTTGTGTAATCATTAGTAGAACCTATTATTCTAGTATCAAAACTGTTTAATGAAGCCGTTTGCATAAGGTCCATAGCTTTTCCTTCTGCGAAGCCTTCTTTGATATCAAGAAGAACCACTTCTGAGGCGAAATTTTTGATAGCAATATATTCAGCGCAACTAGCACCTACTGCTCCAGCACCTACTACTGTTACTTTTGTTTTATTGGATGACATGTGTGTAATCTGTTTTATTTTCTTTAATTATCTGCAAATTTACGCTTTGCAATGCATATTACATAACCCAAAAAAGGTTCTTAATTCAAGAGAAATTAACAATCCCTGAGCGTTTATTTTTTTTACCTTACACTATTAGCGGCACTATAATTGTTTTAGCTTTGACTCTTTAGAATTTTACAATGAAATATACCACATTATTACTCCTGTTTCTGTCACTCACAGTTAGCTCGGTTAACGGACAGTCCGATTCCATACCTTCAGGTATTTATGGAACAGACTATAATGTCACAGATAATGCCGGAAAGAAACAGGGCAGGTGGATGAGGGTCTATGAAGAAGGACAGGTCTACTATATCGGTCAGTTTAAAAATGGTACTCCAGTAGGTGAATTCGTTTATTATTATCAAGGTGGGGAGGTAATGACTATTGCTACGCATATAGACAACTTTACTTCTGACGCCATCTCATATAGAAAAAATGGTTCTGTAGTTTCAGTAGGCTCATATACAAGTCAGAAAAAATCAGGCTTATGGATGATGTATGATGAAAATGGAGTTTTAGCTGCTGAAGAAAATTATACCGATGACGTTTTGGATGGACAAAGTAAAATCTACTATAAGAATGGTCAGCTAGCGAAGAATATGGCATATACCAAAGCTGAATTAAACGGACCATGGAAGGAGTTTTTTGAGAATGGTTCTCTAAAAGGTGAAGGAACTTATGTGTACGGAAAACAACATGGCCAAATAGTAGCTTACCAAGCGCCTAAGATTAAAATTTATGAAGGCGAGCTGAAAAATGATTTAGCTGTCGGAGAATGGAGGTATTATTTAGATGATGGGAGATTAAAACTAAAGGTACTTTATGATGATTTAGGAGTAGAGGTTAGAAGAAAGTTTGAAAACGGAGAAATAGAAGAATTTTATGAGTCAGGTATTCCTAAGTCGTACTATGAATATAAACATGGGAAAATTAATGGTCCTTTTGAGGAATTCTATAACCGAGGTGATTTTGTAAGGAGAGAAATTATTCCTACTGAATCAGGTCAAGCGATAGAGTTCAAAGAGTCTTTAGAAAACACCCAGTTAAAAAAGGAAGGAGAGTATAGAATGGGAAGGCTAGAGGGAGAGATTATCTATTATAATGAAGACGGAACCATTCTTAAGAAAGAGTTCTATGAAGATGGTGTTATCTCAGAACGATAGTAATTTCACACTATAGGGTTTGGTCTATTAGGGCTGTATTAGTGATGTAATACCATTACTTTTGATTCTATGCGAATTCTTGTTTTTATTGGTTTTGTTTTTGTCTCGTTTTGCTCTTTTTCACAGGTAGCGCCACTTAAATATTGGGTGCAGTTTACAGATAAGGAAAACTCGCCATATACTACTTCTAATCCTTCGGAGTATCTTTCTGAGTCAGCCATTTCGTTAAGAATGAAAAATGGAATAGCTATAGATCAAACAGATTTACCGGTAAACCCATTTTATATTGAGCCTCTTAGCTCTCTGGAAGGTGTGCTTATAAAACACAGCTCTAAGTGGTTTAATGCTGTTACCATTCAGATAGAGGACTCATCTTATTTAGAGACGGTGTTACCATTGATTTCCGCACTTGATAATGTTTGGCAAGTGAAATCAGTACAAACAGTAATAGACGAGAAATTAGTCATTAAGCAGACGGTTACTGAGAAGAGTTTATCAGAAAGTATTTCCACTATTTACGGGCCGTCCTACGCACAGATAGCTATTCATAACGGACACCTTTTGCACGAAATAGGACTGAGAGGAAATGGAATTAAAGTTGGAGTATTTGATTCTGGTTTCTCAGGAGTTAATTATTTAGGAGCCTTTTCTAAATTAAGAGATGAAGAGCGACTTAAGTTTCAGTATGATATAGTAGATGATGATAACAGTGTGCTAAATGGAGGGAACCACGGAAAATCAGTTTTAAGTATAATGACAGCTTTCATGCCTGATTCCATTATAGGTTCTGCTCCAGAGGCAGACTATTATTTATTTAGAACAGAAGATGGATCTAGTGAGCATGTTACAGAAGAAGATAACTGGGTTAGAGCTGCAGAAATGGCTGATTCTATAGGGATTCAAGTGGTTAACTCTTCTCTGGGCTACACTACATTTGAGCTAGAAGAGAATAATCATTCTTATGAAGATATGGATGGAAACACGACTAGAATTTCTCAAGCGGCAGATATAGCAGCTTCCAAAGGAATGCTCATTGTGAATAGTGCAGGAAATAGCGGAGATGACTCATGGTATTATATAGGAGCTCCAGCTGATGCTGATAGTATTTTAGCAGTAGGAGCAGTTACGGATAAGGGAGAGTATGCGTGGTTTAGCAGCAGAGGGCCAAGTTTTGATGGAGATGTAAAGCCCAATGTATGTGGGGTAGGTTACCAAACCGTTTATGCAGATTTAACTGAAGGTATAAAAAGAGGAAATGGAACTAGCTTTAGTTCTCCTATTATCGCTGGTTTAGCGGCATGTTTATGGCAGGCTTTTCCTGATAAATCTAATATGGAAATAATAAGAGCCATAGAGTCTAGTTCTCATTTAATAAATGCCCCTAATGATTCTTTAGGATATGGAATCCCCGACTTTTTTAGAGCTTACGAGAGCCTGTCGGCTAATAAAACCTTTTCTAATTCTGGTATTTTGATTTATCCTAATCCATTCTACGAGTGTCTAAATATTCTAGTTGGAAATTCTGAAGTAAATGGATTGAAGCTATATGATACTAGTGCTAAATTAGTTTATGTAACTAGTTGGTTAGTAATGGGAGATAATGCCGCAGCTTTAGCGCTTTCTGATGAGCTATCTCATCTGTCTCCAGGGACATATTACCTAAATTTATTAAATGATTCTAGAGTTCTTAAATCTGAGAAAATTATCAAACTGCCCAATTAATTTTTAATTATCTTTTTAGTAAAGATCTCCTGATTCTTTTTAATTTGAACAAAGTAGATTCCAGAACTCAATTCAGTTAAGTCTAGAGAATTTGTGCTCGTTGGGAACTCATTTTCACTTATTAGCTCTTCTCCCTGCGCTGAGTAAATACTGATAGAGAGGTTGGAGTGTCTACTTTTTATGTGTAATGCTGTTGTGCATGGATTAGGATAGAGCTCTATAGATTCCTCAATAAGTGACTCACCAATAGAATTTATAGCTGCGATAAAGAACACTTCTGAGTATTCACATCCATTTTCATCAGAGTAAGTGATTGCATAGCTACCTGCACTTAAACTGTCAGGCTGCTGTGAGATGTTTTGTTCATTCAAAATATCTATGAGAGTGACTTCAGAATTATTGAGAATTTCTACACTGCCCATATCAGCTAATATTTGATCAGTAATCTCTAATTCTATATTTATGGTTGGAGCTAAATCTAGATAGAAGTCAAAAGGGTAAATACATCCATTGCTATCAACAGTGGTTAGTGTGTTTGTGCCAAACGGGATAGCACTCAAGTCCTCTATGTAATATACATAAGGTGCTGTTCCTCCCAAAGAATTTACCTGTATAGAACCAACGTCTAAACTATCGCAGGGTTCTGACAATACATCTATTTCGGTAAATAAAGGGGCAGGTGAAAACAGTTCAACTGGAACAAGTATAGAACAGAGGTAATTATCAGTCAAAGAAAGAGTTGAGATTCCATCTGTTAAATCATTATGTGTCGAAACTATTGGGAATCCCAAGGAGTCATAATGTGTAATTACTGCGGAGCCATCTTCAGAACCAAAACACGAGGGGTCTTGGGTTACTATAGAATTCAATGTAATTTCAGGTTTGAGTAATACTAATATGGTGTCAGAACAGATGTTTATACCGGGTTCTACTTCTAAATAGGCATAATACTCACCAGGAGTATCAATAGTAATTGAGGATGTATTTTCTTCATTATTCCATACGGTATTTAGAAACTGAGTGGTGCTTTCTATTTCAATTTCTTCATCTGCACAGATGTAAAGAGAATCAACTTGATTCAGGCTAGTATCAAACGTTTGTCCCTCTTTAAAATTATAGGTTTGAAAGGGGCTAAGGTTGTAATGATTTTCAGTTAAACCAGAAGTCCAATGAATAGAAATGCTGTCTATAGAGGTGTCATTACGCATTCCTAAAATATGAGTGTAACTATCTTGGGATAGGAAATTGGAACCGGCAAAAACGGTATTTACAGTGGTTACTCCATTAATGAAATATTCATATTGGACTCCTACTCCAAAAAAATTGGTGCATGATCCAGAAAAATTAACTTTCAGCCAATTTTTGTTGTTTGCATCATTGATATATACTTCTGTATTGTAAGGGGCCTCATTTAAGAATGTAAGATCATAAAATCCATCTGAGTTAAAATCACCTTTGGCCACACCATAAGATACAGCTGTTTCCTGATTAAAATCATCGGGAGTCTGTGTAAATAATTCCCCATTATTTTTGAATAACATATTATTACATCCTGTCCCACAGCCAGCTCCTCCAGAAACTGCTAAATCGATGTTTTTGTCATTATCATAGTCGATAGGTATAGCTCCCCAATTAAATAAATAACTCTCAGCTCCAGAATTAGGGAAGTGGTCTTCATATATTTGGTCTTCTGGATTGTACACTAATAAATGATTTCCACTAGGGAAAGTGTTGGTAAAATAGATGTCATGATAACCGTCTAAGTTGAAATCAAATATAGTATTGGTCATAGCATCCTGTACCAAATTTACCCCTGCAGATTCCGAAACATCTTCAAAATATCCTAACCCAGTATTCCTATAAAGAGAGTTTTCATAGATTCTATCATTTATAATGTGTAAGTCTAATAGTCCGTCTTTATCATAATCATAGAACGATGATTGAAAACTCATTTTATCTCCATCATTAATGCCGTATTCAATTGCTCTTTCAGTAAAAGTGTTATCTCCATTATTTACAAAAAGTAAATTTTCACTACCATAACCAAGGCAATCTTGTCCAAAAAAGTAACGATTCAGATAAATATCTAGGAGTCCATCATTATTAATGTCTACCCAACTGTGACCGAAGTTATGACAAGATTCATTTGTAAGAAGCGCACTATCTGTGACGTCTATAAACTCTAAATCTCCAATATTCTCGAATAAGAAGAAACTACCATAATACTCAGTTAATGATAAATCTAAGTCAGAGTCATTGTCAAAATCTACCCAACAAACAGACTTGACCTCACCAAAAATATTATCTATTAGTTCTAGTTTAATAAAAGAATCGCCAGTATTTTGAAAAAAGAATATCGTAGAGTCTACAGATGGAAGAGTTATATCATCTAGTCCATCTAAATTAAAATCCACACAACTTACGCCTGCACCATATTCGCTGTCAGATGAAAATGAATGAATAACACCTAGCTCCGTAGCTAGGTTTTCGAAATTCTGACAAGTTGTTTTTAGGCTAAAAAACTCCAGAATTATACATAAAACAAAAAGAGTCTTTAATGTTTGGTGGTAAATATGTTTCAAATTTTTAGGTGTGTTATTTTGGTGGCTGATCTAAATTTTAATAATTTTTCTTGTCAAGGTCTCTTGGTTTCTATTGAATTTAATGATGAAAATGCCGGGCTTAAAGTTTGTGAAGTCAATTCGGTTGTCTGGGGTTTGGGGTTGAGGTATTGATTTTATTTCTTTCCCTTGGACATTGCATATACTTATGCTCCAGGAGGATTCAAAATAATTCAAATATAGCGCTTCATAGCATGGATTAGGATATAGTAGAAGAGGTTTATTCTGCTTGTAATTATCGATATCATTCAATAGGTCTATAGTGAATTCTTCATTATAACTGCAGCCGAAAGAGTCTAGATAAATTAAATTATAAGTTCCTGCCTCTAATTCATTAGCATTATATATAATTGAATCTATACCAATTACTTCTACCAGAACTATTTCTGAATTTGTAGATGTAACACTGCCAAATTCTGCGTCAATTTGGTGAGTTATTTCAAGTTCTAAATCTGTTTCAGGAGCTACATCTAAATAGAAATCAAAGGAATAATTACATCCATTAGCATCAGTGGTGCTAATTACATTTGGGCCAATGGTGAGAGAATCTAATTGTCCATACACATAGGGCAGTACTCCACCGAAAGAGGTCGCTATTACAGAGCCGAGATCACCCTCTGCACATGGGTAATCTATGGAAGTAATCTCGGTGAAAATTTGAGGAGGCTGATTTATGGTGTATTCTACCTGAGCATTGCAAAGCCCCTCTAGCTCTATGATATGATTATAGTATCCAGAGTAGAGTTCTGGTATAGTGTAGTCAAAAATAGAATCTCCTTCGGTTGAAGTAAACTGGAATGTAGCTTGTCCATTGTTTACCCCAAAACAATCAACATCTATAGTTTCGATCTCTTCTAGTATGGGACTATTGTGTTCGTAGATTATCAATGTATCTGAGTGAACAGGAATACCATTGGCTACAAAACAAGTGGCCCAGTATTCTCCTGGTTCTGTAATCTCTAAATTCCAGGTTGATTGGCCATTATTCCAAATGATGCTCGAACCTTCGAGATTAAGAGAAGCGCTTAAGATTTCTCCTGGACAAATGGAATAGGAGCTGGGTGGTATTATGTTAGCCGCCAATGTTTCGCCTTCTAAAAAGGTTGATGAAGAGTTTTCGGGCAGGTTATAATATTTCTCCAAAAGCCCAGAAGGCCAGGTGATTAAGAGAGAATCTACATAATTATAGCTGCCTGTTCCTATTATCGTATGTTGAGAATCTTGACTTATATAATTACTTCCGCAAGTGGTAAAATAAGTTTGTACTGCCCCGTTAATAAAAGCATAAATTTTGCTCCCTACTGCATTCCTATTGGAGTATACACCTTCTAGTGTTACTTTGATATGGTTATTGGTGGTTCCAGAATTGTTCAGGAGGACTCTAGAGAAATCTGGAGCTTCATTGCTTATAACTAAATCATACAGTCCATCATTGTTGAAATCACCCTTGGCACATCCATGTGAATCTCTGGACTCCGAATCTAAAAGCATCAAGGAGATGTCGTTAAAACCTCCTGTTTGGTTATTGGAGAAAAAAGCATTGGAGTTATCGGTATTAAACTCTCCTACAGATACAAATAAATCTTTCCATCCATCGTTTTGATAGTCTATCCAATTAGCACCCCATGAGAAGCGAAACAGTTCTAGCCCACTATTTCCGAATAGGTTTGTAAATATTCCTGAGCCATCATTTTGTAACAAATGATTCCCAGTAAAAGTGTTAGTACAGTATATGTCAAAGTCGGCATCATTGTCATAATCGTCTATGGTAGAGGTCATGGCTAGAATGGCCAAATCTGCTCCATTTGTATCTGTTACTTCTGTAAATGTGCCATCAGCATTGTTAAGAAAAGTAGCATTGGGAAATTCGAATCGGTCGTTGACGACATAAAGATCTAGGTCATTATCATTATCT
>Ga0209302_10001242_pt1 | contig 14824 bp, 13 predicted proteins | sample ArcOceMetagenome_2_FD_187445 | JGI IMG/M metagenome (GOLD analysis project Ga0209302, IMG submission 187445) | Marine eukaryotic phytoplankton communities from Arctic Ocean - Arctic Ocean ARC135M Metagenome (SPAdes) (version 2) | ecosystem: Environmental > Aquatic > Marine > Oceanic | place... | reverse complement strand
AGCCCTAGCCCTAGCCCTAGCCCTAGCCCTAGCCCTAGCCCTAATCCTAGCCCTAGCCCTAGCCCGAACTCTAGCGCCCTAACCTCAACCCTAACCCTAACCCTAACTCTAACCAGGCACCGCCTGCTGCGGGCATACGGCCACACCTTCGTCGCCCTTCCTTTTTGGGAGTGGAAATTCCACGAGACGCTCATGCCAAGCGACGAGAAGGCGCACGCGGCCGGCGCCATCCAGCAGCAGCTTTCAAACCTCGTCAGTCGGTGCCGGCGGGAGATCGAGATCTCGCGGGAGCCCGCTGAGATCGAGATCTCGCTGGAGCCCGCTGAGGAAGACAGGGCACTCGCTAAGCCCTCGGCGAGAAGGAGAAGTAGTAGTAGTAGTAGTCTACCACTCGCCAAGGAGGCGCCCCGCATAGCGGAGGCCGCGCCTGCGCCTGCTCCGGGGGCGGCGGCGCGTGCGGCGCAGGAGCGCGCGCCGGCAGAGGCGTGGAGCGAGGAGCAGCTCTCGGCCATGAAGGTGGCGGGGCTCAAGGGGCTCTGCCAGGAGCGCAGGCTGTCGGGCAAGGGCAAGAAGGCGGAGCTCATCGCCCGGCTGCTTCGGTGATCGTACCAAGAGATGACAGAGATGATCTCATCAGATTACACAATTCTCTCCCTGACATGTTGTGCATGCACATCCACATGCACATGTGACATGTGCATGTTCATGTGCATGTATCTAGCGAGACGATCTACGCCCTTGGTTTTACTTGGTCATCACCCTCCCTCAGCCCACACCCTCCCTCAGCCCCTCTGCCCCTGCGCCCCCTGGCTTTAGAGTTTAGTGAAGCCAAGAAATGAAGGGAGGTCTGAAGCCTCCACGAGATGAGGACGGGGTGCTAACGTAATATCTAATAAAATGGTCAAGCGGGGAAGTACTAGTAGAGACGATCCTCCATGGTCGTCCCGGTCCGCGCTAAGGGGTAGTGGAGTGATAACTGATATCCGCCGGCGCGGATTCACGCGCGGATTGCGATTGGGAACAAAATACGCATGTGATTCTTAACATAGGGTTGCAGAGGTTTTGATTTCGTGTCGCAAGCTATCCCGGGAAATTGGAACCACTGGCCAGGCACACGGTAGACGGTTCCACCACGGGTTCACACAAATCCACAGCCCTGCTTCCTGCTCCGGTTGTCTTCGGTGTTGGATTCTCTTCATTCAGGCCTCAGCCCGGCTGTGACTTTGCATCTAAACTATACGGCGTTTGGAAAATAGCGGCGTTGGCCGTTGCTCGCTAGAGCCTAGACACGGCGCTAAAGGGCCAGTTTAGTCGGTTTGCTGTTTTTAGGCTCGAATAAGCTCTGAAGCCCATGCAGGCGCGGCTCGCAAGTAATCTATCGCGCCCCGCACAGACCACGTATATACCATAGTCTGCGTACCACATGCACACCGCGCCTAGGCGTGGCTACGCTCGCACATCATCTCGTTCACCTTCCTCGAGGACGAGCTTCTGCCCAACCCGGACTTCGGCTTCCCTGCTCACTGACCAGAAACCAGTGACCTGCTCAGCTCTGCCGCAGTGTCCAGTGAAGGTGTTGCGTGGCGGTCTATATTAATGTTTATGTAAAATTTGGCGTTTGGGCTTTGGCGTGTGATGTGTGATGAATCAGCCTTGCGGCCCTTCTGTTAGTATAGTTTTAGAGCGCGCACATATGCCTGAGGAAACCTCCCTGAATTGATGCGCCATTGCCCCACTGCCACTCAGTTCCTACCAGGACTGACGAGTGAGGAGAAATTCAATTCACCTCTCTCCACACGGTCGCGTGCCAGTGCGTGAGGTGTGCCCCTCCCCGTCGCGCGCGTTGCAGTCCGGCGTGTGCAGGCTCCCCGCACAGTCCGTACCGCCGCGCCCGCGGCCCGCGGCCCCGCCAACCCCCCTTCTTTGGTTCTTACTAAGGGGTAGTAGAGTTCTAACACTGACACTGCTTCACTGTGCTCTGTGTGCGAGTGGAAACTGCCTAAACATGTGTCAAGCTGACTGGGCGGTGCAGGTGCGCGGGGGCGAGTCACGGGTGGAATTGGGTGCGGGTATGCGCCTCGGCTGAGTGCTAGAACGCGATGCTGAAGCCGCTGCCCTCGGCGTCTTTGACGATCTGTTTGGCCTTGTCGTCGAGTTTGTTGAACCGCACGCTGCGACGGGGGAGGTCGCAAGGCGGTGAGGTGGGTGTACGGGAGCATGCGTGTGGATCCACCCGTCCGACAGGAGGACGTGGCCGCGGTCCACGCGGCGCACGATCGAGGGCAGTAACTATATCGCGCGGATGAGAATGTGGAAGGGGTGCAGGAAGCAGGGAGGAAGACTCGGAAAGGGACCAAGGAAGGACATGCACATGCACATGCACATGCACATGTACATGTAAACATGTAACATGCACATGCACATGTGCATGCGCATGCACATGTGCATGTGCATGCATATGTCATGTGCATGTGCATGTGCATGTGCATGCATATGTCATGTGCATGTGCATGTGCATGTGCATGCAAATGCGCATGTGCATGCACATGCACATGCACAGAGTGTGACATGTGCATGTGCTCGCTCTATTTACGCTCGCTTATTGACGCGAGTAGGAACGTGCAAGGAAGGGTGGAAGTGTTCGCAAATGTGTCAGTGGGCGCTGACAAGAAAGCGAACACTCTGGGGCGGCGGCGCACTTGAGCGAGGTTATGGCGCTTCCCTTAAGCGCCTCGCACAGCTTGGTGATGCCCTCGGAGGTGTAGGTGCCATTGCCCCAGCGGTCGAGGCCGCAGAGCTCGTTGAGGCACAAGCTGCAAAGGTGGGGAGTGGCAGTGTCAATGGGCATTGACACAAAAGCAAACACTCGGGCGGCGGCGCACCCCAGGCTGGTGATCTGCGTCTCCTTGAGGATGGCGGCGAGCGCAGTGGCGCCCTCAGCTCCGATTATGTTGCCTCCGAGACTGTGAGCGAGGGGCAGGTTGGGAAACGGTGAGAGAGTAGGCGTGTCAATGGGCGCTGACACAAGAGCAAACACTGCCTCGGGCGGCGGCGCACCTCAGGTTGGTGATCTGCGTCTCCTTGAGGATGGCGGCGAGCGCGGAGGCGCCCTCGTCTCCGATCCGGTTGTCCCCCAGACTGTGAGTGAGGAGCAGAGCGGATAAGGTGAGAAAGCAGGCGCATCAATGGGCGCTGACAGTGCACAAAAGCGAACACTATGGGGCAGCAGCGCGCTCGAGATGGGTGATCATCGTCTCCTTGAGGACGGCAGCGAGCGCGGAGGTGCCCTGGTCTCCGATCGTGTTGTCTTGGAGACTGCACAGCGAGGGGTGGGGGTAGTAAGAGAGTAGGCGTGTCAATGGGCAGTGACAGAAAGGCGAAAGCTCGGCCCAAGGCGCACCTCAGCGAGGTCACGGAGCTCCCCTTGAGCCCCTCGCACAGCTTGGTGATGCCCTCAGTGGTGTACTCGCCGTTATCATCTTCGTCGAGGCCACAGAGCTGGTTGTATCCCAAGCTGTGAAGGTGGGGGTGGGGTAGAGAGCTAGCAGGCGTGTGTCAAGGGGCGTTGACAGATAGGCAAACACTCGGGGGCGGCGGCGCACTCAAGCGTGGTCACAGCGCTCCCCTTGAGCCCATCGCACATCTTAGTGATACCCTCCGTGGTGTAGGTGCCGCGCGCATAGTAGTCGAGGCCGCAGAGCTGGTTGTTGCCCAAGCTGCAAAGGTGGGGAGTGGCACAGTGTCAGCGGCCCCCTGACACCGCATCTCCCGTGCTGGCAGTCTTGCTGAGAATGAACTTGGCCCCAAAGGAGGAACCGCTCTCGCTGACGGGCTAAAGGGCAACTCGACGCTGCGAGTGCTCAAGTAGGCTGCTGGGGCTCGAACCAGTCCTAAGTGTTCGCCTTTCTGTCAACGGGCATTGACAGGGAAAGGCAAGCACCCGGGCCAATGGCGCACCCTAGCGAGGTCACGGAGCTTCCCTTAAGCCCCTCACACAGCTTGGTGATGCCCTCGGAGGTGTAGATGATATCGCCGACTGAACCGACACCACAGAGCTGGTTGGAGCATAAGCTGTGAAGGTGGGGGTGGGGCAGGCGTGTGTCAAGGGGCATTGACAGGAAAGCAAACACTTTTGGCAGGCGCACTTGAGCAACGTGAGCCCCACCGCAGAGGGCAGCAGCTTGCTCAGCACAATTGCCCCAGGCACGCCGACGCCCTTCCCGCGCAGGTAGAGCTCCGTGATGCTGTTCTCGCGCAAGAAGACGAGCGGGATCCCGCAGAAGTCGGTCATAATGGCGTGCTCGAGCACCGCCGTGGCCAGATGGCCCGCGGCATCGCCCGTGATTTCATTGAAGCGAACGCTGTGTGTCACAGGGGAGGAGATGTAAGAGAGGTGCATGATGGGTACGCACAGAGCGTTTGCTTTCCTGTCAGGGCATTGACACAAAAGCAACCACTCTGGGGCGGCGGCGCACCTCAGGTTGGTGATCTGCGTCTCCTTGAGGATGGCGGCGAGCGCGGAGGTGCCTTGGTCTCCGATCTTGTTATCTACGAGACTGCAAGCAAGGGGTGGGATGGGGATGGTGGGAGAGAGGAGGCGTTCCAATTGGCGCTGACAAGGAAACGGGCGCTGCATGCAGTGTGCGCGGATACAAAGATGCAGATTGAGCCTTCTGGCGAAGGGCGTTGTCTCAGGGACACACACACCTGAGATTGCGCACAGACGTCGCGGCTGGCAGCATGAGGCCGAGCAGCCCTGCTGCAATGCTGCCGATGCCGGAATGGTCGAGGTCCAAGCTCTCGGAATCGTCCTCCCGCAGCCGCTGCACAGGAATCCTGCGCACCTTCCCAGACGCCGCGCAGGCCACAGCGGCGAGCAGCAGCTCGTGTGGCGGCTCCCCCTCGCCCTGGATGCAGCTGCGCAGGGTCGCACCGCCAAGGGGGTCGTAAAGCGGGTCGTCGAAATCGTCATCGTCGTCGCCATCGTAATAATTATAATCGTCCTCCTCCGCATCCCAACCTCCCTGCTGCACCTGCCGCACCGCCTGCACATCTACCGTGAAGCCGAAGCCGTGCAGCCGTGCCAGCTGCGGCAGCTGGCGACCTGCGATCACCACCTCCCACGGCCGTCCAGCGTCCTTCAGGCGCTCCACGTCCAGGTCGGTGATGCTGGCAGAGCCTGCGGGCTCAGGCTGCCCCTCGCGGCGGCACAGCCGGTTGCACAGCGCGCGGCGCGCGCGGGTGCGCCACGCCACGCTCACCGCCTTGAGCTGGCGCAGAGCCGCAGCGTCCGCCTCCTCGAGCGCGGCCTCGAGCACATCTGAGCCCGCCAGCAAGAACATACCGCGCGGCGGGCCCGCGGTCGACTGCTCCGCCGGCTCCTGTGGCGGTGGCGTGAAGGCTGGCTCGGCGAGAGCTGCCGCTTGCTCCGCCTCGCTCATATCGCGGTCCTTCGCACCAAGATTCGTGCCCAGCTCCTCGACGCTCTTGCCAGCGAGGAAGCGAATGCTGAACTGACGGGCTGCAGCACTGAAGGCGCCGGGCGCGTCGAGATAGTTGGCGCCTACCATCACAGCGACGAGCTCCTCGGACGAGTGCGATGCCATACGCGAGAAGCCGCCATCGGCATGTTTGCACGCATCCAGAATCACGCGGAGGTCCACTGCAGGAACGTCCACCGGGCAGATGCCGTCCGCACTGTCATCTATCATGTCGCGCAGCGTGCCCGCGCTCCGTGCGGCTTCCCGCGAGCAGGTCACTTCCTCGCCTTCGCGGCTGCGCACCCGAACGGGCGGCTTAACCGACATCGTGTGACGCGTGTAAGGTGCTCTGAGTGGCAGGCGGGCTGTTGCAGGCCTTTGTTTGGCTGGGGGTAAATATATGTAGAGGCAGCTGACGTTCGGCCCGTCGTCATGACGTTGAACGAGACTTTTGGTTGTAATTAGCTCTTTATTGACGGTGAAAACGCTAACAGGCACAACAGATTCTACCCCCGGGAGAACTGCATAGCCCCGGCCATTTTGCGCTCATCTCATCTGATCTTACAGTATCTCAGCTTCAAAGCTGAACACGAGCACGCACTCACGCACGCAAGCGTCAGTCTCGTTTTGGTTAAACACCTCGCGGTGACAGTGTGTCACGACCCTGTAGCAGCCACTATCTGAAAACTCTGAACTCTGCCATCGTCTCAGCAATAGGGTGCTTTGTTGGATGTTGCTTGTCCTCTAGTCGTCGGGAGCCACGGCGCACGCAGTGCAGTTACACGACACTCGACACCCGCCGTGTTGGCCAAACTCTGTGTGCGGAGAACTACTGACGGCAGCTGTGTAAAAAAAGAGGGCTGAACCCGCACCGGGGGCTTTACTCTCCCGGACGGTCTGGGCCGCGTGTGGCCGCCTGCATCGCTCAGGCGTGCTTGCTCGCTAGAGGGGTGAGTAGTTTCCGTTTAGCGGGTTGTGGATTCTTTCCGTTTAGCGGTAGCGGATTCGGCCTGCAGAGGCGGCGCACGAACTCATTGAGCACAACACGCAGGCGCCTGTCTTAGGTGAGGGCTAGGGCTAGGTTAGGGTTAGGGCTAGGGCTAGGGCTAGGATTAGCGGTTATGGTTCAGGTTGGGGTTAGGGTGCACAGCACAGGCGCCTGTCTCCGCGCATGTATGCTTCGTAGCTCGGGGCCTGTTCGGGGTAGGGGTAGGGTTAGGGCTAGGGCTAGGGCTAGGGGTTAGGGGTAGGTGCAGGGATAGGGGTAGGGGTTGAGGGTAGCAGTAGGGGTAGGGGTAGGCTCAGTGGTAAGGCTAGTGGAGGGCGTGTCGGGGGTAGGGGTACGGTTGTTAGGGCGAGGGTTAGGGTTAGAATTAGGGGTCCGTACCTTGGCCCACCCCACGTCAGCTCTGTTGACGAAGGGGTAGCGTGAGCCCCAGTAGGTGCCGTGCTTCTGAGAGATGACGCGGCGCACCTGGTTGGGGTTAGGGGTGGAGGGTTAGAGGTGGGGGGTTAGGGATAGGAGTAGGGCTGGAGTAGGGGGGGTAGGGTGTCATCGCATGTTTCCTATCGGGTACTATTGTGTCAGTGCGGCTCACTGGTTCCGAGCGTAGTAAAGCTGAGCGGCACCTGGCTAGGGACGGAGTGGGGGTAGAAGTCAAGGCTAGGGGTAGGGCTCTCGGGCTGAGGCTAAGGGTATAGGGGTCGGGGTCGGGGTCGGGGTCGGGGTCGGGGTCGGGGTCGGGGTCGGGGCGAGTACCCGGGCGGCACGCGCACGAGGTTGTCTGCACGGGGCTCGAGGAAAGTCTTCAGCATGTCATCGGTCATGTCTTGGACCTCGTTCACGTACCAACGACCTGGTTTGGGTGAGGGCTAGGGTGGGGGCTAGGGTGAGGGTTAGGGTGAGGGTTGGGTGAGGGCTAGGGTGAGAGGGCTACCGCTAGGCTTAGTATAGGATTAGGTTCAAAGGTGGGTCCAGGTTCGCGTCAGGGCTAGGCGGCGACCATACCTATCTAACACCCATCACCGCGTTGGTCAATAGGTCGACACGCCCCCTAACCTAACCCCAACCCCAACCCCAACCCCAACCCCAACCCCAAGCCTAACCCTAAACCCTAACCCTAACCAGGCAGCGACCATACCCGTCGTCGAGTCAATGAGCAGGTCGACGCGCCCCCAGTGGAAGCCAAAGTGCCGGCTGATGGCGTGGGCAGTCACGCTCATCTTGGCGAACTCGTTGGCCGACACGTTGAACATCGGGTGGTAGGTGTGGCTGGTAGGAGGAGGGTAGAGCGGTAAGGGGTAGGGTCGACAGTTAGGGTTAGGGGTTAGCGGTACGCGAGATATGGGCGCGTCTGAACCCTACCCCTACCCCTACCCCTAACCCTTAACCCTAGCCCTAAACCTACGTGTGGGCGTTGTAGACGAGGTGGATGCGACTTTGGTCAGCGTAAAAGCACGCGTGCACCTAGTAGGGGCCAGGGTTACGGGGTCAGCCGTGGAGGAAAGGTTAGAATTAGGGGGTTAGGGTCAAGGCTAGGGCTAGGGTCAGGGCTAGGGCTAGGGTCAGGGTCAGGGTCAGGGTACCAGCTGGCCGTAGAAGAAAGAGCTAGGGCTAGAGTCAGGGTTAGGGTCAGGGTGAGGGTTTTGGGTTAGGGTCAGGGCTAGGGTTACGATTAAAGCTATAGGGGTACCAGCTGGCCGTAGAGGAAGGCGAAGCGGAACTCCGGTACCGCGGCCATCGCCGTGTCCACTGGAATGTACTGTTGGGTGGGATAGGGTGGGAGATAGGGTGGGGATGGGGGTGAGGGTGAGGGTGAGCGTGGGGGTGGGGGGTGAGGGCGAGGATTAGAGGGTGTGTGAGGGTGTGAGAGGGTGAGGGATAATTTGGGTCTGGGCTAGGGTTCACCTCCTCGATAACAGAGACATGCCCCTGGCAACCCCAGGAGGTAGCCCTGACCTAAACCTTAACCCTGACCTAAACCTTAACCGTAGCCCTAACCTCCTCGATGACGAAGCCGTGCCCCTGGTAGCCCCACGAGGTGCCCTCCCACACAAAATGCCACGCCGTGCCTGGTCAGGGTCAGGGGGTTGAGGGCTAGGGCTTGGGCTAGGGGTCAGGGCTAGGTTTAGGGTAGGCTTAGGGTAGGGTTGGGGTTGAGACCACGGTTAGAGTTAGCCTTGGGTTGAAAGCCAGGCCAGGGTTGGGGCTAGGAGTGCCAGTGCGTTCCGTTATTGTGGAAGGCGAGCTTGGCGTGCTCGACGTCGACGAGGAAACCGGATAGCAGGTCCTCGCCTGGTTAGAATTTTGGAGGGTTAGGGCTAGGGGTATACGGGTAGGGGTAGGGGTAGGGTTAGGGCTGGGGCTAGGGCTAGGGTAAGGGGGTGCCCACCGACCCCGAAGTTCTTTACGAAGACCTCGGTGTCCTGCCAGATGCGATAGGGTTAGGGAGAGGCCCCGCAGGGTTAGGGTCAGGATTAGGACTGGGGTTAGGGTTGGGGATAGGGTTAGGGTTAGGGTTAGTTAGGTTAGGGTTAGGGTTAGGCTTGGGCTTAGGTGTCCTGCCAGATGCGATAGTAGGCGTAGCCACCGGTGTAGTCGCCAACCTGGCGAGGTCTAGGGGGTAGGTCAGGCTAGGGTTCAGGTTAGGGGTAGGGGTGGGGGTGGGGAAGGGCTACGGGTAAGGGTAGGGTTGGGGTAGGGGTAGGGTGCGCCCGCCCACCGTGGATCCTCCTCCCGCCTCCGCTAAGTGCTTGAACACACGCACTCCATGCGATCGGAAGCCACGCGCCTGGGGATTAGGTTGGGGTTGGGGTAAGAGTTAGGGTGGTGGACACGTGCACTCCGTGCGATCGGAAGCCGCGCACCGGCTTGATCACGAACGAGCGCTGCTCCTGGTTAGGGTTAGGGTTAGGGTTAGGGTAACGGTAACGGTAACGGTAAGGGCTAAATTCAGGGTTAGGGTTAAATCCGGCACCGCTCCCGCGTGAAGATGCCGACTGCGGTGCGTAGCCGCTGGAGGGCCGCGCTACACCTGGTTGGGGTTAGGGGTAGGGGTAGGGCTGGGGCTAGGGATAGGGCTATGGGATTGGGTTAGGGTGGGGCTAGGGCGGGGGCTGGGGTTAGGGTGGTAAGGCCTAGGGTTAGGGCGGGGGGCGCTGGGTTATGGATGGCTGCGTTGCACCCGTCGCTTATGACTCTGATGCAGCCGGCGTCACCGTGGCCATGCAGTGACACCACCTCGGAGTGCACCTGGTTAGGGGTAGGGGTAGGGGTGTAGGGGTGTGGGGTGTGGGGCTAGCGCGCCCTATGTCTCACGAGCTCGGAGCGCACTTGCGGCAGGTCGGGGAAGATGCGGCGTAGGTAGGCCTGGTTAGGGGTAGGGGTAGGGCTGTAGGGGTGGTTGGCCTCGTTAGGGTTAGGGTTGTGCGCGTGTTACGCATGTGTGTGTGTGTGTTATGTGAGCCTGGGTCAGGGTCAGGGCCAGGATTAGGATCAGGGTTATGAGGAACACAGGCTAGGGTTAAAGTCGGGGTTGCGTGGGGTCATCTCACCTTGAGCGCAGGCTTATCGTGCATCTCCACGGGCCTCTTCTGCTGGCCCCTATCCAAGGAGAGGGATGGGGTTAGGGTTAGGGTTAGGGTTAGGGTTAGGGCTAGGGTTAAGATTAGGGTTAGGGTTAGGGCTAGGGCTAGGGTTAGGGTTAGGGTTAGGGCTAGGGCTAGGGTTAGGGGGTTTGAGCCCTGTGACGTGTACTGTTAGGGAGGTCTGCTAGCGAGGGTTCGAGGCCTGTGAAGCGTACGGCGGGAAGCGACGCGCTTGGCTTTCGAGGCGAGACCAGTAGGCAAAAGGGTAGAAGACCTCTTCGTCACCTGGCAGGGCTAGGGGTTAGGGGTAGGGTGAGGGCGAGGGCGAGGGCGAGGGCGAGGGAAAGGCCGAGGCTGAGACTGAGACTGAGACTGAGGGCTAGGGCTGGGCTGTGGCTACGGTGAGGGGCTAGGGCTAGGCTGTGGGTGTGGGGCTAGGGTGAGGGCTAGGGTCGGGCGGCCTGGTTACCGGTGGCCTGTCGGCCATCGATGAATCCTCGCGTCTCTATCCGCACGGGAGGTGCCCCGACAGAGAACGTGAGGCGCGGTGCGGCGCCTGCAGGGCCCAGCTCCGCTTGCATCAGACCTGCTTGCAAGAGCCAGAACGATGCAAGCAGCATCAGACAGAGGCGCCTTAGCTTACTGAGGCGACAGCACTGTCTCATCTCTCTCAGCTCGAACTGAGAGAGATGAGACGAGCTGAGATCTCGTGGTGAGCTTACAGTCACACTGAGATCTGAGAACAATGAGTAACAATGAGTATTCCTAACAATGAGTAACAATGAGTGACACCTCCGTGCTGCAGGGTATCATAAATCTCTAGTGGCCTTCGCACTGAGTCGCGTATTTCGCCCTCGCACCGATTCCACCGGTACGACTACCGTCCAAGGTTGAGCCCACACTCGAGCTCTCTAGTGAGGCCACTAGAGATTTATCCTGCAGCACGGAGGTGTTCGTTTCGATTGAACCTTCAGTGTTACTTATTCATTTACTAATACATGAATTGCAGCTTCGTTGGCACCCGCGTGTTTTTCGATGGGAATTTATTTTCGTTAGACATTACGTGCGAATGTAGTTCACTAGTAGTACGATTTTTCTTTCTTTCTTTCTTTTCTTTCGAGGTAAGGTAAGGTAAGGTAAGATGGAAGCCTTCCGTCGAACTTTGCGTCGGGAGCGCCGGCCTTGCTCTGCTGCTCTGCTGGCTGCCAGCAGCTCTGCTGCGCTGACGTCGCTCGCAGAGAGTTCTGGCCTCGTTATTGTCGTCGGGGATGCCCGGTGACCCCACCTGCACAGTACTCGTGTGCAGCCTGTGAGAGGGATAAACCTGGCATGCGCCGGGGAATACGGGTCCAGACGCCGAGCCCGCCGGTGTATTTTCACTGGTTTTTTTTAAAGATTTAACGCTGGTGCTCGTAACTAGTTTAAGATTTAACTGGTGCTCGTAAACCGGTAATTTGGGCCTGCAGGGGGGGGGGCGTCACGTTGTGCTGCTCGACCTCAACGTACCACACACGGGCGCGCGCACCGCGCGGCGCATGGGCCATGGCGGGGGGGCCGCGGGCGCGTGAAGCTCACACGGTGACACACGCGTCTTCGGCAGGGCACACACATGGGGATGGGCACACACAACACAGCACACAATAACGCAATAAAAAATCCATGGCAAAATTATGAGAGGTAGGGCAAACCGTACCTCACGCGCAACACAGGACGGCGGGTATCTGCCCCCGTGTCCTACAGCGCACGGGGCACACGCCGGCAAACTAAAGTTTACGACGCCGCACCATACGTCAAAAGTACTGGCGCAGCATCTTCCCCGCGTACCGGGCGATAATCGGCACACGCGTCGCCTCCTCCTCCGCCGTCGCCCCCCCCCCCGGCGGCGCGACCTCCTGCGTGTGCACGCGCAGCCGCGCCTGCTCGTGCTGCAGCTGCGTGCGCAAGACCTCGTCGGTGCTGATGAGGCACGCGCCGAGCTCGAGGTCGAGATGCACCTGGTTAGGGTCGGGGTCGGGGTCAGGGTCAGGGTTAGGGTTAGGGTTAGGGTCAGGGTTAGGGTCAGGGTTAGGGTCAGGGTTAGGGTCAGGGTTAGGGTCAGCCCGCCGAGCTCGAGGTCGAGACGCACCGAGCGGTGCCCAAGGTTGGACGAGCCCAGCAGCGACAGGACCGGCCTCGCCGCGTCGTCGTCGCCGCCGCCCATGGCCGCTGCTGGCGCGTCGGCTGGGTGGCTGGGTGGCGCGGCGCCGGCGGGCGGCGCAGCGTCCGCGGGCAGCGGTGCGGTGGCGGCGACGCTGGCGGGCGGTGCAGCGGTGCCGCCGCCGGCGGGCGGCCACAGCCAGAGGCCCTTGGCGTGGTACGTCCAACCTTCGCGCCGGTAGTGCGCGACGCGCAGCGGCGCTTGGCGCGCGGCGGCGGTCGCCGTGAGCTCGCGCTCGAGCGACGAGTAGACCGCAGGCACGAGGCCCTTGAGGCCACCTGGTCAGGGCTAGGGTTAGGGCTAGGGCTAGGGCTAGGGCTAGGGCTAGGGCTAGGGCTAGGGCTAGGGCTAGGGCTAGGGCTAGGGCTAGGGCTAGGGTTAGGGTTGGGGGTAGGGGTAGGGTTCCAAGCCCTTGAGCTCGCCCGCGCGGTGGAAACTGCTCGCGTACGGCGACGCCGCGACCACCAGCCGCGCGGGGGCGGCCGCCTTCACACACCCCGCCGTTGCCGCATCGGGCGCGGGCGCGGGCGCGGGCGCGGGCGGGAGCAGCGCATCGGCAAACTGCGGAGGCAGGTTGAGGTACGGCGAGCTGAGTAGCAGCGGCAGCGCGCGCGGCGGCGGCGTTGCGGCACGCAGCGCGCCGTGCGGCGTGCCGTGCGGGGCAGCGGCGGCGGCGGCGGCGGGCGCGGCGGCGGCGGCGGCGGCGGGCGCGGCGGCGCTGAGGAGCCAGGTCGTCGACTCGGCCTGGAGCGTGAGGCCCGCCGGCGCGAACTGCACCGAAGGCAGCAGCCAGCAGCCGCCGCGCTGCGCCGCGCCGGCCGGCGGCGGCGGCGACGCCGCCCTGGCACGGACCATCACCGCTTCAACCGCCTCTGCCAGCTCCGCAGCGTCCACCGCGACGGCCGCCGGTGGCAGGTAGCCGCCGCCGCCGCCGCCGCCGGCCGCCGCAGCCGCCGGGCGCGGCTCGAGGCGCGCGCCGCACGCGCCCACCCCGCGTAGCAGGGCGCACACGAAGTCGGCGAGATCTGGCGCGTCGGAGATGAGAAGGGCGCGGTCCTGCCGACTTAGGGTTAGGGTTGGGGTTGGGGTTGGGGTTGGGGTTGGGTTTAGGGTTAAGGTTGGGGTCGGGGTTGGTTGGGATGAGGCCTGCCGGGCCTCAAAGTACTCCGCCGAGAGGTTGGCGCCGGTGAGCAGCACCGCGTCGTCGAAGACCGCCGCCTTCATGTGCTGCACGCCGAGCACCTGGTTGGGGTTAAGGTTAGGGTTAGGCTTGGGGTTAGGGGTAGGGGTATGGGCAGGGCTACGGAGTAGCATGCGCCGCACGCCGAGCACCTCGCGCAGCGCGGCCAGCCGCTGCGGCAGCAGCGGTGCCACGAGCCGCGGCAGCGCGCCGCGCGGCGGCGGCGGCGCGAAGAGCTCGACGGTGGCGCCGGGGCAAGCCGCGAGCGGCGCGAGCGTGGCGAGCGAGTTCCCTCCCGTGACGAGCCGCGTCCCGCGGTGGTAGTCCAACAGCACGTGCACCTGCCGCGCCGCGCCGCCGCCGCCGCCGCCGCCGCCGCCGCCGCTCGACGCGCCTGCCTCCCCGGACGCGAGCGACCCGTGGCTCGCCGCCGCCGCCGGGCCGCCCGTCGCGAGCGCGGCGACCAGCGCGTGCTCGAGCGGTCCGGTGCCCAGGTAGAGGGACGCAAGCGAGACTCGCCGGGTCGCCGCCTGCGCCCCGGCCAGAAGTGCCGCGTAGAGCTCGCCGGGCGTGTGCAGCATGCGCAGGCTGGCGGACTCGAGCTCGAAGCACGGGAGACCGAGCTCGTGCATGCCGCGCAGCAGCGCGCCGGCCGTCTCGTGCGAGCCCGAGCTGCCAGCCCGCGTGCACTGCTGACGAGCCCGCATAGACGCCGCGAGCCGGCAGCAGCGCAGGAGAGCCATCGCGCTAGTCCCACACAAGGTCCTTCTCGACGCCCCCTCTGTTAATGGACTGCTCCACCGGCTTCTTGATCTTGCTGACGGGACCCTGCTGCCCTACCCTCTGCTGCTTCTGCGCGCGCGCGTCTGCTGCCGCGGCCGCCTTTGCACGTTGCTCGTCACGGTTCACCGCCTGCCCACCCTCTCGGCCGACCACCTGTGCACCAGACATGGGTTCGTCCTTCTTACGCTCCGCGGATGTGCAGCAGCCCATCGGTCACGCTCTGACGCTTGGAGCAGCCGCGGAGCCCAAAACAGGTCGCGCAGGGGGACGCCGGCCGGGAGCGACACGGGACAGGAGGTGCATAGATAAGATATGTTATCGCGCCAGTCAGGGGCCGCAGGGCCGTGTAGTACCCTTCGGGGGTGCACGGCAAGGCCCGGATAGTCGGTTACGTAATGGTTAGAAGCTGCGCGGGCTTCCCCAGTTAACTCGTTCTCCGGAGTATTACAATATAAAACAAACGCACACACACACACACACACACACACACACACACGCACACGGCCCGGGCACCGGCGGTGAGGGCGGCACCGGCGGCACCGGCGGCGGCGGCGGCGGCGGCGGCGGCGAGGGCGGCGAGGGCGAGGGCGGCGTCGG
>Ga0209302_10001240_pt1 | contig 14836 bp, 5 predicted proteins | sample ArcOceMetagenome_2_FD_187445 | JGI IMG/M metagenome (GOLD analysis project Ga0209302, IMG submission 187445) | Marine eukaryotic phytoplankton communities from Arctic Ocean - Arctic Ocean ARC135M Metagenome (SPAdes) (version 2) | ecosystem: Environmental > Aquatic > Marine > Oceanic | place... | reverse complement strand
CCCCCACCGCCACCGCCGCCGCCCTCGCCGCCTCCGCCCGCACCGCCATCGCCTTCGCCGCCGCCGCCCTCGCCGCTGCCGCCCTCGCCACCACCTTCACCACCTCCACCCTCTCCACCGCCGCCCTCCCCACCGCCCTCACCACCTCCACCCTCGCCGCCGCCATCGCCGCCACCGCCATCGCCGCCGCCGGCCCCGCCACCACCGTTGTCGCCGCCGTCACCGCCGCCGCCATCGCCGCCGCCGGCGCCTCCGTCGCCACCACCATCGCCGCCACCATCGCCACCCCCACCATCGCCACCCCCACCCTCATCGCCACCCAACCCGCCGATGAGACCCCCGTCACCCCCTTTGCCACCGCCACCGCCGTCGACACCGCCCGGTTCACTGACTCCTACCGTAAGGGCGTGCCTCGCATGCCAGGCCAGCGGCAGGGGCTTCTGTATGGAGACGCAGTCGTGCCACTACATGTCGCTCTCAAACTGCCTTGGGTTTGGTGGCGACGCCACGTACGTAGCTCCTTCGAGTTACATGGCAGGCGTGCTCGAGGAGAACGGCGTCCATGCCTTCGGATCGAACTGCTATGCGAGCATCGCGCCGCGCGCGCCGCCGCCGTCGCCACCGTCTCCGTCTCTGCCGCCGTCGCCGCCGAACAACCCGCCGCCGCCGCCGCCGCCATCACATCCTCCACCATCGCCGCCGCCGCCGCCGCTCATCTGCAACAACGAGTGCCTCGAGCAAGGGTGGACCAACGACGGGGTGTGCGATGACGGTGGACCGGGAAGCGAGTACGCGGGTTGCGCTCTCGGTCATGACTGCGACGACTGCTCGGTTCGACTCGCCCCCTCTCCCCCGCCCCTCGAGCCGCCCGCGTCGCCGCCGTCGCCGCCGCCGCCGTCGCCACCGCCGTCGCCGCCGCCGCCGTCGCCGCCGCCGGTGCCGCCCTCTCCTCCGCCGCCGGGGCCGATCGAGACGCGACAAGAGACCGTTAGCATCGGCGGCACCCCGTTCGCCTGCCTGGTGGCGGGTGGTTGCAGCTTCCATCACAAACTCTTCATGACTCCCGTGCTCACGACCATCTCGACCACCTCCGCCAACCCGGGAGACACTCTCACGCTACACGGCCACGGCTTCTCCACCACCGCGGCCGAAAACACGGTGACCGTGGGCGGCGAGCCGTGCGCGGTGACCGCCGCCGCACAAGATGCCTCGTACTCGGCGCCAGCGTGCCCCGTCGGCGCGTGCTCGGCGGCGCGCGACCTTGTCCAGCTCAGCTGCACACTGCCGCCGCATGACGCCTTTGCACCGCATGCTGTCAGCGTGACCGTCGCTGGCTACGGAGCCGCGCCCGCACTCGCCGCCGCCACGGTGAGCTACACAGTGACCTTGGCCTCGGTCTCACCCTTGATCGGCTCGCTCGGTGGCGGTACGACCCTAACGCTGACGGGCGACGGGCTGAGTCAGCTGTCGAGCGACGTTGCCGTCGTCGTGGGTGGCGTCGGCTGCCGCGTCGTCACCGCAACGTACAACCAGGTGACGTGCGTTACAGGCACACACATGATCGCGGCAATGCACGACGTCTCACTGAGCGTGCGTGGCGTCGGCGCGGTGTGCACAAACGCGGCGTGCGCCTTCGAGTACAGCACGGCGGCCACGCCGACGCTCACTTCGTCCTCGTGGGCTGCTAATACTGCGGAAAGCGACAGCTGGACGCTATCCTTGGGCGGCAGTGGCTTCGGCGCGGCCCCCCTTGTCACTGTCGGATCGACGGCCTGCAACGCCAGTGCTGGTGTGACCGACACCGCCTTGCAGTGCTCCCTCACGCCTCCGATGGGCGGCTTGCAGACGATCCAGCTCTGGCGTGCCGACTGGGGCTGGGCCACTGGCACGCAGCAGGTGACGGGAGCGTCCCTGTTAGTGAGCGGCCTCTCCCCGACGAGCGTGGGCGTGGCGGGCGGCTCGGACGTGGTCATCAGCGGCCAGGGCTTTGCCGACGCGAGCTCGAGCCGCGTCACCGTGTGCGGCGAGGCATGTGCAGTCACGGCGGCGTCCGCCACTTCGCTCACTTGCACCGCGCCGTCGCGCCTCGTGCATGCGACGGGCCTCAAGACACTCAAGCTGCGCGCCACCGCTGAGGCCACACTCGATGCGGCCAGCGGGTACGCACCGCCCGGCAGCAATGCTCCTAACGCCACTCTCGTGCTGCGCACGGCTGCGGTCGTCGGGTTGCAGTTTGGAGGGCTCACCAGCACCAACCTGCCTCGCGGTGCGCGCGTGCGCAAGGCCAACCTGCGCGTGGTGCCGCACGCCGCCTCACGTCAGGGCTCGGTGGCGGTCGACGTGCGCGTGTCGATCGCGTGCCCTGCCGACACTGGCGCCCCGCTCTCGTCCGCTGCGCTGGCCGCCGCCAACAGCACAGCCGACGCCAAGATGGCTTGGGACGTGAGGCCTTGGACGCTGGGCTTCCCCACAGACGAGAGCCCTGACCTCTCCTCGCTCATCTCGCCGCTCGTCGCCGCGGACGTGAGCAACTGCTCGCTTGTACTCACCCTCGAGGTCACCGAAGCCACCGGCACGCTCGGGCGGTTTTGAACCCCGACCCTATCCCTAGCCCTAGCCCGAACCCTAGCCCTGTTGTAGCTCTTGCCCGCCCTAATTCCACGCCTCACCCTGATCAGGCACGCTCGGGCAGAACGGTGCGCGCGCCTTCAACTCCCTCGGAGGCATCACCGGTGTGGCGGAGCTGCACATCGACTACGAGCCACCCACCACGCACGAGCAACTAGAGTGGTCAGCCGACACTAGCTGTGAGGTCGCCGTGTCGGTTCCGATCGCATTTGAGGCTGAGGACGGCGGCGCTTGCGCGCGCTTCGACGTCGCCGCCACCATAGCAGTATCTGACCGCAACGCGTGCCCGCATGTGCGGCTAGAAGCGGTGGCCTACACGCACGGCGGCGCGTGCAAGCTCTACGCCAACGGCATTGACCTGCTCGGCACGTGCGGCGCTGATAGGAGTGCCGCGTACCTAGCGGGCGGAGTGTGCGTTGCCTCGCTCGACACCACCGGCATCGCCGAACCGCGCACCGCGTGCTTCGACACCAAGGTCGCGGGCCAAGGAACCGACCAGCTGGCGGCGTGGGTCGAGGCTCTGCCCGTGGGGACCCCTATGATGCTTGCCACCTGCGGCCGTCTCGCGTGGGCTCACAACCGCGCCAACATATCGTCTGCGCTCGCGGCGGCACTCGGCGCTGACAGCCCAATCTCGGATATCTCCGACGCCTACGCACTCGTCGGCGTGCGCGGCGCGACCGCCGCGCTCGCAGAGCGCAGGTTGCCGTGTTGCGTGCTCTCGCCAGGAGAGATCGCGTGTGCGACGTGCGCCCAGAACCGCACGAGCGCTGTGGGTGACCTGGCGTGCGGCGCAGCGGCGATGAGCCTCGAAGATACGCTGACGGTATCGTTCAAGCGAGCCGAGAGGGCGGCCGAGAGGGCGGCTCTGATGGCCAAGTCGCTGACCGAATCGGACTCGTCCGATTACGATTACGAGTCGTACGACTACTACTCATACAACGGTGGACAGCTGGAGGCATCACCACCACCTCCGCCTCGTCTCACGGCACCAGCACCAAAGCGGTACGTGGGAACTTTTGGCTCTCCCTCTCACGTGGCGGCACTCGCATCGCTGCCGCAGAGCGCGTACGCCGCTAAGATAATCCCCTCGCCTGTCGTTGACGCGACCACGGCGCTTGACGCCATGCAGCGGGCCGACAACGACCCGCTCGACGCGGCATGCGAGGCTAGTGGACTGGTGAGCGGCAAACTAAGCCACAGATGCGTACCTGCGTCACACATGGTTCCAACCTGCATCACTCACGCTTGCAGGTGGGCGGCGGGCGTTTTGGCTCGCGCCTCGCGACCGACGGAGCCAGTGCCAGCTACTGGCTATCTGTCGGGCGCACCGACGCGTTGCTAGACGTAACGCTCTCCAGTACGACACTCGTGCACAAGCTGCTGCTGACCTGGGAGTACCCGGCGCGTGACGTCCTCGTGCTTTACTCGTCCGACGACGCGGGAGATGCGAACTGGGAGCTTGGCGGCGCTAGCAATACCATGGCCGACAACAACGCGCCGCCGACGGAGGTGGACCTCGCCGACACGCGCGGCTCGAGTGGAGTAGTCGCACAAAGGCTGCGTATCTTCGTGGCCAACGCAACGACGTCTTCCGCCGCGGGCCTACCACTCCTAGGCATCCGGTCGCTGCGCTTCGAGGCGTGCGACTACCCGCGCGCCACTGCGCAAGTGAGCGGTGGCCTGAGCTACGCCGTCGCCGCCACGCCTCTTGTCACGTTGGTTAGCCCGCGGCGAGGCTCGACCGCAGGCGGCACAGCGTTGACGCTCTCCGTGACCAACCTGCCCGCTGGCTTGCTGCCCACCGACCTGCGCGCCAGCGTCGCTGGCATTGCCGCCGCCGTTGACTCGGTCGTGTATAGCGGCAGCGTGGCTACGGTCGGTGTCACCACGGGTGCGCACGGGCGCACGACTGCGGCGCGCCCCGGCGTGGGGGGGCTCGAGCTCACGGCGTTCGCGACGGTGCGCGCCTCCACCGCGGTTACCCCTAACCCAAGCCCGAACCCTAAACCTGACCCCAACGCTAACCCTAACCCAAATCAGGTGGGAACATCCGCCGCGACCGCCAACGCCAACTACGAATACATCGATCTGTGGTCGCGCAGCACGACCTGGGGCGGCGGTCCCCCGCCCGTAGAGGGCGACTCGGTCTGGATCCAGCCGGGGCAGAAGATCCTGTACGATGTCTCGTCACCGCGGCTGTACATGCTCATCATTCAGGGCGAGTTCATCTTCGACCGTGCTGACCTCATGCTTGACGCCAACTACGTCTTCGTCATGGGTAAGGGCAGCGCCTTGGTGGTCGGTACCGAGGACGAGCCATTCTTGCAGCAGGCCACGATCACGCTGCACGGCTCGCCCGTGTCCAAGGAGTTACCGCTCTACGGTGCCAAGGTGCTCGCCTGCCGCGAGTGCACGCTCGACCTGCACGGCCGGCCCAACCTCGACGATCGCGTGCACACCAAGCTGGCATTCACTGCGGAGGCGGGAGACGCCACGCTCGTGCTAATCGAGCCGGTGGACTGGCCGCCAAACTCGATGGCCTTCGTCTCGTCGACTGCCGCCAACGGCACGATGGAGGAGGCGGAGACTGTCGTCATCGTCGGCGTCGAGGGTGGAGGTACTGTGCTGCGCCTCGCGGGGCCTCTGCTCTACCGCCACCTCGGCGAGACCTACACCGTCGCCGGGCCGCATGCGCTTGAGTTCCGTGCCAACGTGGGCCTGCTCTCGCGCAACGTCGTCGTGCAGGGTACCTCCCCCTTTTCGCAGCTCGACAAGTACGGCGCGCACATCAAGATGCACTCGCGCGGCGACGAGAGCCTCACAGCGCGCATCGAAAACGTCGAGGTGCGCTACGCGGGGCAAGGCTTCCGGCTGGGGCGGTACCCGATCCACTTTCACATGATCGGCACCGTGCGCAACTCGTACGTGAGGCAGAACTCCATCCACCACACGTACAACCGCGCGGTGGTTATCCACGGTGTGCACTACCTGCGTGTGATCAACAATGTCAACTTCGAGACCATGGGAAACGCATACTTTGTCGAGGATGGTATCGAGACCAAGAACGTGATCACGCACAACCTAGGCGCCAACACTCGACAGTCGTTTGCCGGACTCACCGTCGACCAGACGCCTGCCACCTACTGGCTGGTTAACCCAGACAATTACGTGGCGTCGAACATTGCAGCTGGCTCGACGCACTACGGCTTCTGGTTCTTCCCCGAGCCAAAGGTGCGCGGCGCCTCGGAGTTCGAGCCAGGCTCCGACCAGGTCTGCCCGCAAGGCACGCCGCTGTTGTGGTTTGCAGACAACGAGGCGCACCACTGCGGCAGCTACGGGCTGCGTATCTTCACCAACGACCCGGCGGGCGAGCACCGAGGCCCCTCGGGCAGTGGTTACTACCCTGTGGCGACTGACCCCTGCGCTGCGGCCTCGGCGACTAACCCGTACCTGCCGGCGCAGTTCCGGCGGCAGTACAGCTGGCGCAACGGCAAAAACGGCGTGACGGTGGGCAGCGTCGCGGCCATTCACCTGATCGACATGGTCGTAGCCGACAACAACAAAGTGGGCTTCGAGTTTGTGGGCGCCGACGGCATTCAGCCTAAGTCGATGACGTCAGAGACCAAGCTGCGCGGCAAGTGGGGGGACAACCTCTTGGTCCGGCCGCTGATCGTCGGGCACATGCTCTCGTGCCCGAACTGCGACCCGTCGATCTCGCTAGGCATCACGCATGTGAGCATGGGCAGCTTTGTCGTGCCCGACAACGGCAAGGACTGCCTCAACGGCTGCCAGACCTTCGACCTCGGCTACGAACAGCGGAGCGACGACTACCTCTTTGGCGGCCACCTCATCAACGCACCGCGCAACGACGGCAACCAGAACGGCAAGCGGCTCGGCCTCGAGACGCCCGCCTGGTACGGCCTCACCGTACAGAACGCCAGCTTCGTCAACTTTGACCGCGAGGGCATGGTCGCGGTGGGCGGCTTCGCCAAGGCACTGCCCGCTATCCCGTTGTACAGCTTCGAGAACTGCGGCGGCATGGAGACTCGCTTCAGTGGCACCAAGTGGCTCCAGTCCGATAAGCGCGTGCACTGGCGGTGGGTGGACGAGGCCATCCTCACGGATCTCGACGGTACCTTCACCGACAACGCGCCCGGCTGCACCGTCGTGCACAACAACCTCGTCGCCGACCCGCGCGCCTTCCCTGAGTGCTACCAGGACCCGCGGTACAGCGGCACGGTCTGCTGCGGCCTCAAGTTCGTCACGGTGGGCATGAGCCCGAGCGATGCCATGCTCGTGCTCGGCCCTGATAAGCACTCGGGCAAGGTCTCGTACCGGCCGGGGCCCTCCGGTATTTACGTGGAGCCTACCGACGCTGCTTACCTGCGCAACAAGTGGCGACCGGTCGGTGCACAGTTCCTGGTCGACTTCGACGCGTCCCAGGCCTCGGGCCAGGCGGCGCCGCGGCTCATCGGAGAGGCTACGCTGCTCAACCAGGGCGAGACTAACATGGGCTGGCGCAGTGCAACGACAACGTGGACGGGAACGCACGCGCTCAACATGACCTTCACTTACGAGGACGAGTTCACTCTCGAAGAGTACACCGTTATGGCCTCCGCTATAGTGTCCACGGCTGGTGACGAGCTCTGGTGGCAGGTGCCAGCCGCGGCGCGCCAGCTGCGCACCAACGTCAAGTGGCTCAACTGCGAGCGGCGCGCGACCGAGTGCGCGGCGGGGATGCGGTACGACGACGTGCCCGCAGCCTTCGGTCTCTCGAAGAACACCGCGCAGACGCCGCACTTCTACGGCGCGGCCTCGCAGTTCGTACTGCCACTCAACCGGCACTACCAGTACGAGGTTTCGGAGAGCAAAGACCTGATCCACCACATCGAAGCTATGGGGTTGTGGTTGGGGCCCGGAATGGCCGACGACGACTGGATTGAGTTTGAGGTCAACCCTTTTGGCGCGTATCAGGAGTATGACGCCGGGATGCGGCCCGAGGGCGCAGTGCCGATGATCTTCAGTCTGGAAGGGGGGGGTGAGCCCAACGTCATGGACTTCACCGCCGTCGACTACACGCGCTTCAACGCCTCGTGGAAGGCACTCTCCAATTTCAGCCACCTCCACCCTCGCTCGTCTATGTCATGGAACGGCGCGCGCAAGACAGTGACGCTACGCGTGCAGGGCCGGTCTCAATGTGAGCAGGATCAGCCATGGGGTGCGCCGTCACCCCACCCCACCGGGCGCGCACTGGTTCCACCACCCCACACCCCCAGTCCGCCCTCGCATCTCGCCCCATATCTCACATTGCGCCATCCTTGACAGATAACTGCTGGGGACAGACAGGCAATTTCAAAGTGGATTACGCATCGCCGCCCGCGCCACCACCACCGTCGCCACCGCGGCCACCGCCGTCACCGCCACTAAACCCGCCGTCGCCACCGCCGCCGCACGCGCCGCGCGCTTTCGCGGTGACAGTTGGCGTGAGCGTCGCCGCGACGGATCTCGGCACGCAGACGATCGCGCAGCTGAGCGACGCAGTGGGAGATGCTGCCAAGAGCGCGCTGAGTGATGCCGAGCGTGCCGACGCGGTGGTCGTACAGAGCGGTGTCGTTGCGCGTGGCGACCTGGTGATAACGCTGCGCCACGACGCCTCGACCGCAGAGCAGGAGGCGGCGCGCGCGGCTGCTGCGGACGCGGCATGCGGCGCCAACGCCACCAGAGGCGTTATAAGCCTGCTTCAGGGCGGCGTGTGTACCGTCACCATCCAGGGCGCGGCCCGTCGGCAGCTCGGTGGGGCGACCGAGACGCCAAGCGACCCGCTAAGGGCGCACGGCGACACGCGGCGCCAGCTGAGCACGATGCCACTGAGGCTGATTGTAACTCTGACACTCGACCTCGATCGTGTTGACGGCGGCAAGCGCGCGGCGAGCGCGGCAGCCGACGTGCTGACGAGCGTCGGCGCGGCGGCGGCGGCGGCGGCCCAACAAGGCGGCTTGGACGCGGAGGTCGCCTCAGTTAGCGTGACTCAGCTCGACGTGAGCACCAACGTCGCCGCAGTTGGCACCGACAGCAACGATGCCGCCGCGCGCTCCGCCGCAATCAAGTCGGAGGTGGCCAGTGCAACTTCCCTCGCCTCGGCTTCCCTGACCGTCTCGGCGCTCAGCGTCGCGCACCCGCCCTCGCCGCCACCCAACCCGCCGCCCGCGCCCGCCGACCCGCCCGCGCCCCCCAGCCCACCTCCGGCGCCGCCCGTCTTGCCGCCGCTGCCCTTTGACAGCCACCCTGTGTCCAACGCTGGCGAGTGCGACCCGCTCACGTGCCCCAACGGCTGTCGAAGTTTCTTATGGTCCAGCCCTCTGGCCTGGTACGGGCAGAATGAGCAGATTGGCGGCGTTTGGCCCACGTTCCGCGGCAACGTTACCATCAAGCCGTGCACCACCGTCGTGCTTGACCTCGACCTCAACGTGCAGCTCTTCAGCCTCGTCATTATGCAGCAGGCCACGCTCGTCGTACAGAACCGAAAGGCGGCTGACGTCAAGCTTCGCGCGACGTGTATCTGGGTCATGTCTGGCGGGCGCCTCCTCGCGGGCAGGCCCGCGGTACCGACGAGCTTCACCCCGGAGCAGCCCGCTGGTTCGTCGAGCACTCGGACAGCTGCTCACTCGGAACTCTCTGAGACCTCTGAGCTCGACGAATATCTCGGCGCTGGACCATTCGAGGGGTCGCTCGAGGTGCTACTCAGCGGCGACGACGTGACTACCGGCCACTGTGGGCAAGGAGGGCGTATCTTGCGGGTGGACGGCGAGCTCTCGCTGCATGGCAGCCGGCCGACCAACACGTGGAGCTGGCTTCGCACCACGGTGGACGTGGGCGCCAGCAGGTTGGTTGTGCAGGGCAAGCAGGACTGGGGGGAGGGTGACGAGGTGCTCGTCGCCACCACATCGGACAGCGAGGCGCAGACCGAAGAGCGGACCGTGCAGACGGCCGCGTGGGTTCCTGCGGCGGGCGGTGGTCTCGACACGATGCTCACTCTCATCACGCCACTCGCGCACACGCACCTCGCCGTGACCGAGGCGCACAACGGCCACGCTCTGAGCATGCGAGCGGAGGTCGCAGTGCTCAGCAGGCCTACCATTGTCATCAGGGGGGTGGACGCCTTGTACGATGGCTTCATGTTCAAGACAATGGAGGCGCAGAACCAAGGCATGTTCGTCAAGGTAGGCGACGAGGCTATCGTCGACTTGTCGGGTGTCAAGCTGCGCGACGGCGGCTGCTACCCACCCTCGACGATATGCGCCACGTGGGCGCCAAAGAAAGCCTACCCCATGTTCATCTCAGGCGGTAAGGACGCGCTCGTCTCGATGCAAGGTTGCGTGCTCCAGCCCAACTTCGGGCACGGCGTGCAGGCGGCCAGCGGCCACTTCTATGACAACGTCGTCTACAAGCCAGCCACAGGCTTTAGGCTGATGGCCGAGCAGGGCGGCGCGCCGCTGGTGGCCCGGTACAACGCGGTCTTCTCCGTGCGCGAAAGGCCCACCCTCGGCTACGACGAGTTCGACAGCTTCTTCCTGTTGCGAGGCACGCCGACGGTGGAGGGCAACGCCGGCGCCGGCTCGGAGAACATGGGCTTTAACATGGCCCAATGGGATAACGAAAAGTTCACCAACAACAGCGCTCACGCCGTGCAGGGCGTGGGGATCGGCTGGGTTGGCGGGCCAGTGCAGCCACTTCAGGACCTCACTCTGTGGAAAGTAAACATCGCGATCTGGGGCTACGTCAAGGTCAGCACACCCACCATCCGCAACGTGAGGCTGGCCGACTTCACCAAGGGCGTCGTCTGGGGCTTTGTTGGCGCCGATTCGGAGAAGCATGAGGTTCGCTTGCAGACACTCACCATTGCCGACTCGCTCTTCGTCGGACGTGCCGCCAGCCAGAACCACTGCACCTTGGGCACGCAAGTGGGCATCATGCTGGCAATCGCTGGCACGCAAGGCTTTTCGATATCTCCGGAGACCTGCGGCCCGCTGGGCGGCCACTGGACGCGTGGTATCTACGGGCCTGAGTCGCCAACCGGCTCGGCTCCGGCCATCGCCGCAGAGACGCGTGTAACCGGTGTGACGTTCCACAACTTTGACGCGGATTCGGGCTGCGGCAAGTCGCGTGTGATGCAGCCGCTCATGAAAGGCGATGGTGTCAACGACCCGGCAGGGCAGGAGTCGTCCGACGACGTACCACCCATCTTCTTCTCGGATATTTCCATCGATGACGCCTCGCGCACCAATCTCGCGTACTTGCCGCCGCCTCATCGCTCGTGGATCGTCCCCACCCGCTGCGTCGCAATGGACTGCGACGGCCCCAAGCACGCGCTCATCCACGACCTCGACGGCACGCTCACCGGCCTCGGGGCCGACGCGAGCATCCTCGCGCGTGCTGAGTTCATGCATCAAACGCGCGCTGATTCGAGCGAATTCACATGGTACAACATTCCAACGAAGATGCTGTACGACCCCGCTCCTCTCAACGACCCGGGCGATGCAGGCTGGGACATGTCGCCCTACCTGAATTACTCGGGTGGCGCCCAGAGCTACACCTACCGCCGCCGACGCGCGCTGGGCGTCGGCGACGACGCCGGCGAGGGGCGAGCCGGCAAAGGGCAGGGCGGCGGGCGGGGCAGCAGGCGGGCTCAGTCGCTCGCGAGCGGCATGCCCGTTCCAAACCTGAATGGGGAGCCCCCACGCTTCTCAGTCGAGCAGGTGCTGGACCACCGGCGGCGCGCGAGCCTTCAATCGTCGGCGACCGCGCGCGACTGGCGGCAGCGCATGGTCTTCTACACGGGCGACGAGCGCAACTTTTACCAGGGGCTCGACGGCACCACCTGCTCTCCGGACGAGGCCGCCTTTGACCCATCGTGCCGCACGCCGCGCAAGACGCACAAGGAGGTTGCCTACGCGGGCACGGGAGGCTACCCAGACGGCTACGGCACCTACCGGGAGGGCTGTACCTTCGTCGCTGCTTGGAACGCTTGGTCGTGCAGCAAGGCTTCGCTCACGCCGGCGCGGCTGGTCATCGAAAGCATGGACGCCGACCACAAGTCGCGCTCGCTTGTGCCGGTGGCTCTCGCGACGGGCGGCTACGTGGACCTGATGAATGCTGGGTGGGACCACCAGCGTGCGCTCGATTGTGGCGGATACAACTGCTTGCAGCGCCTCATGACCTTCCACACCACCGTCGCGCTGCGCCGCGGATACGACCTGGCCTTCACGAGCACCAACCCACAGCACCTGCGGCTGATGATGCCCAGCGGCGACGGCCGGCCCGCGCACGACACCAACCTGACCAAGATACTGATTGCGTGCTTCTACTCGAACCCTCAGATGTTGGAGGTGCACTATCGCGGCGCGAAGGTGGCGCCGCTGCCCGACAATTCGTACAACTTCACCGCGGTCAAGCCCACCGTGGACGACCCTTGCGGCACCAACTTCTTTGCGGCGTGGGAGAGCAAGCTCTACGTGGTGGTGTGCGGTGGCGTCGCCCATGCGGTGACCGTCAAGACGATCGATGCCATCAAGCTCTCCTTCGGCCTCGAGGTCAGCGTCGATGTTAGGGGTAGGGTTAGATTGCAACAATGCCTACCGTGACACTTACGGTTAGATTGTAACCATTCTTACTGTGACACTAAGCCTCCGCCTAAGCCTTAGCCCAACCTTAACTACGGTAGGTGAGTGTCGACGACTTCTTTGACGCGCAATACCTGGTGCGCAACCTCGCCTCGCTCTTCGGCATTCCCGCGCACCGGATGAAGGTGCCCAAGATCGTCGCTGGTTCGGTGCAGGCAGACGTCGAGATCATTGCAGAGCAGCCTTGTGACGGCCTCGTGTGTGGCACCCATGGTGCATGCCAGGACGACACCGGCGCCGCCGTGTGCATGTGCGACGCAGGCTATGAAACGCCCTTGGACTGCGAGGCCGGTGACTGCGTCTGCAGCAGGCAGAGCTGCGCTGCCAAGTGCGCATCGTGCTCGGCCGCAGCCACGGCGATCTGTACCTCGTGCGCCGGGCCACTGCCGCTGCTGCACGGCGGTGACTGTCTCGATGCCTGCCCGTCGGGTTTGTTCGAGGACAAGTCAGGGGCGTGTCAGCTGTGCGATACCACCTGCACGGCGTGCAATGGGCCCAACGCCACAGACTGTACTGCGTGCGACCCGATCGGTACGACGGCCTACCTGCACGGGAGGAACCCGCTGACCTTCCTCAAGGGCGGTGCGTGCACGGTCGGCTGCGGGGTTGGCTTCTACGCCGACGAAACGCGCGAGTGCCAGCAGTGCCACGCAGACTGCAAGACGTGCACTGGGCCGCGTGCGAGTGAGTGCACGAGCTGCGTCGCGCACAGTTGCGTCTCATCAATCTGCCCACCCCAGATCAAGCCCCTTCTCGACCACTCCACGTGCGTTGCCGCGTGCCCACACGGCACGTACGCCAACGCCGGCGGCGTGTGCACGGGCTGCCATGCCGGCTGCCAACGGTGCAATGGCGCGGGTGACCAGAGATGTGTCGACCTCAAGGGCGTATCGAGCGCCTCGACGACGTTCAATGCCCTCGACTGCACGCCGGGTGCGGTGTTTGCGGGCGGTGCGTGCGTGATGCCATGCGGGGACAACGGCACCTGGCCGCAGGGGCTACACGGCCAGTGCTGGCCGTGCCTCAACTTCGATTGCGACGCGTGCAGCCCAGCCGACGGCACCAGCTGCCTGCGCTGCCGCCAGTCGTGGAATGCCGGCCCAATGGGGGGCGTGCCGCCAATCTCGCAGGAGAACAAGTCGCGCTACTGGGATCCTCAGCCATGGCTCCGGACGAACTTGCTCGGTGGTGCGTGCGTGACCGCTTGCCCCGCCGGAAAGTACCGCAATGGCGGCGGCGTTTGCACTGGCTGCCACGCTAGCTGCGCAACGTGTGATGGCGCAGGCGCGGACACCTGCATAACGTGCACTAACGCAACCCACACCCTAAAGGGTGGTAGGTGCTCCGTGGTGTGCCCACCGGGCTTGGCGCCAAATGGCACGAACTTTTGCCTGCCATGCCATGAAACGTGTGCAACGTGCTTCGCGCCGTCCACCGTCGTCGGAGACGCCAACGCGAGCAGCTGCACATCATGTGTGGCGACGGCAAACAAGCCCTACCTCTCTGGCGACACGTGCACCGCCTTTTGTCCAAATAACACCTGGGCCAGCGCCGCGACGGGGGCGTGCGAGGCGTGCCCCGCCGCATGCAAGACGTGCGCCGCTCCGGCGAACTACCTCTTCGCCTTGTGCACCTCCTGCCCGCCGGGCGACCAGCTGGTCCTCGGCGCCTGCTCGCCGCGTGCCAGCCACACTACGACCAGCGGCACAGCGCGCGTCGCGCTGCTCTCGATTGCAGATGGTGTGCGCTCCAAGTCTCAAACGGGCACGTTCGACATGGGCTACGGGGTTGCGAGCCTCGGCATGTCAATGAACGAGGCGATCGCCGCCAACAACAACAGCAACAGCAACAGCAACGCGCAGCTGTACGAGGTGCAGATGGTGCGTTTGAGTGGCACCGACGCCACGGCGGGCACCTTCACCCTTGGCTTTAATGGTGAGGTCACTGCCAGCTTCGACATAGCAGAGACGCTACGGACTGCGCGCGGTGAGGTGGTCGGCCTGAACGAGGCCACCGTCGCCGTCCGTGTCGAGGCGGCACTCAACAGCCTGGCCTCCGTTGGTAGCGTCGGCGTGAGTGCGCGCCTCGGGCTCGACAAGTTCGTCCCTTCCGCCCCTCCCGGCACGCCGCCGCCTCCATCCAGCCCGCCGTCACCCATGCCGTCGCCGCCGCCTCAGAACCCACCAGCGTTGCCGCCCATGCGACCGCCGCCGCCCTATCCTCCCCCACCCTCGCCGCCAAAGCCGCCGCCGCCGCCCGAGCCGCCAGCCCCGCCGTCGTTGCCACCTGGCTTGCCGTTTCCGAGGCCATCAATGCCTCCTTCTCCGCCCCTGGCGTTATTTCCGCCGGCTGGACCACCCTACATGCCTTCGCCACCGTCGCCGCCGCCGTTGTCACCAACCCCGTTACCGCCACCGCCCTTGCCGCCGCCGCCGTCACCATCACCTGTGCTGCCACCAAGGTCTCCGCCCTCGCCCCCGCCGCCCTCGCCGCCGCCCACGCCGCCGCCCTCGCTGCCGCCAGCC
>Ga0209302_10001239_pt1 | contig 14839 bp, 11 predicted proteins | sample ArcOceMetagenome_2_FD_187445 | JGI IMG/M metagenome (GOLD analysis project Ga0209302, IMG submission 187445) | Marine eukaryotic phytoplankton communities from Arctic Ocean - Arctic Ocean ARC135M Metagenome (SPAdes) (version 2) | ecosystem: Environmental > Aquatic > Marine > Oceanic | place... | reverse complement strand
GGTACTACATCATTATGTCTTATTGCAGGATATACACTATCTGCAATAAAAGTAGTAAAGTCTTCGTCAACTGCTGAAAATTTCTCGTCATAGTGCTCTACTGCGCTAACAGCGAATTCATTTTTAGAGTTTTGAGAAATAGCAAGTACTCTGTATTCTTTTGCAGAGCCTAAAACGTCAACACCTCCTGTTTTTTCTGTAAGTACCCATATACTTTCTGCGGCAGGAATGGCAGAAAAAGCAGTAGACACTGTTAGTGTATCAACAGCTCCCGCACTAGTTGATACGGGCTGAGTCTCTACTCGAGTAGTATCTGTCCAGTTAAGAATTAACGCGTCAGTACCGGCTGCAGTTGCTTTAGCATTTATAGCATCTACTTCACTATCAATATTTTGAAGAGTATAAGTGCCATTATTATTAGAATCAATAAATGCCTGTTTTATTAAGTCTCCTTTCTTGTAAACAACATTATCAATAGTTACAACTTCAGTTGCAAAAGCGCCGGGTTCTACAAAAACAACTGACAATGTATATGTGTTGCCTGAAATTAAAGTAGTAGTACTATCTAACGGTATAGATGTAGTACTACGATCAGTGCCTGAGTTTGATATACGGCCTCCCATACGAACCGCATATCTGGCTGAATCCTGTATGTTGATAACATCACCAGGCATAAGAAAGGTAGCATTTAAAGCAGTAGAAAAACTAACAACTTCTCGTTGGTTTGCCGCAGTCCATAGTTTCCATCGACCGTACCGCAAAGCTTGTCCTTCGCTAGTAGCACCCATTGCTACTGCTTTTTGAGATATTAGTTTACCGGTTTCGGCGATATTGAGTCTATCTTCTACAATTAGAGGAGAGGCTTTGTAGTTAGCGTCAGGATCAATCCATGTAACAATACATTGATTAATGCGTGTTTTACTTCCAGTGCCTTCATATGAAAACTTGCCCTCGATTATGTTAGCTTGAGAAAAGTTATATACAGGACCACTAGGAGCATCCATAACCGGAACGACTTGCCCGTCAATATAATACAACATACTACGAAATACCGTCGCTATGTCTTTAAGTACTTTGTATGCGTCCGCTGCTTTAGTAAAGTATAGATTAGCAACAAATCTCGGCTCAAGTCCTCCTTTTCCGTCATCTACAAGACCGTCACAGTATCTTGATATTCTATACAACGCATACTTATCAATATCGGTGGACTGTAGGAAATCTCCGAGCCCGTAGCGATTATTTGTAAGTATATCATAAAATACCCAAGCAGGATTATTTGTATAAGCTTTATCAGTTGCAAAAGCACCATCCCAATCTTGGTAGGTACTATCTACAAGTCCGCTAGTAGTATTGCGCATGTAATTAGCTACGCCATCACTGGACTGCTCTCTTGTTACGTAGTTAGAGGGCACGCTTACTTTTAAACCTCTAGCATGATATGATCTGGTAGGAATGCTCTGAAACGTTTTTGTATCAAAAGTTGTTTTAGCAAGAGATGTAAAAGGATGAGTTAGTATATCTTTAATAACACAAGTTGTATTAGATATAGTAGAAGCCGCAGACATTTGCCAATCATGGTATGTTTCAGTAAGTGTTTTATATGCAGGGCCGTCATGATTACTAATTCTTGATACTCTTACTTTAAAATCTGCAAAAGGGCGGAACTTTGTTAGGTCTATTGTCTCGACAAAAGTGACAGAGTTTTTATACATTCCTGAATGTACTGCAGGATGCTTCAGCACTTGATAGGCTTCAAAACTACTTCCACCGGTTTTTTTAATAGCTATTTCTGTTTTATACCGAGTAAAAGTATTCATATCATTACCTTTACCACTGACAGCATAATGTCCTCCGCCGTAGGCAAAAGTAATTCGAGCTTCGTCTACTTCTTGTACTTGACTCGCGGTTAAATTGAAACCAGAGGCTGAAGTTCCTATTAGCTCTTTAGGAGCCTGACTGCCTCCATAGTTACTGGATTGTTCCATAGCACCACCTGCACTAGGTGTGTTGCTAATAGAAGTGGACCCGTCCCCTCCCTTACCTGAAAAGGGAGTTTGCGCTAAGGTACCTACCCTAAACTGAGTAGTTACCCCTTGGTAATTGCTTGTCTTTGTCTGGGTTATAACATCATTATTCGTAACTACCGCGCCTGTTACATCAAACTTATATCCCCCTGTAGTACCCGGCCATACGGCTGCTAACGTAACAGTAACTCCTGACACGCTTGCAATTTTAACTATTCGATCCATCTCTAAGCTGTAAGACCCATCAGGAATCCATATCCCTGCTGCTCCACCGGTGCCTGGAACATACTCCGCAACAGAATTGCTAGTTCTTTTAGTTATAAAACCTTCGCCATACATTCCATCTCCAACACCTCCACCAGTAATAATACCCAATCTTGCAGGAACATGCGTATCTATATCAACGGGAGTTGATACCATAGCAGAGGTAAAAAAGCTTGCATTATCAACAACTGTCAAAGTGGCTGTAATATTATAGTCATCAGTACCTGCAGATCCATTAGATGCAGTTACATAGGCTTGTCCTAAGCCTTTTCTTACAATTAAATATTTATCGCCGTTTTCAGACTCTATAATCGGTGCAGTACCGCCTGCTGAAATTGTAGCAGTAGCAGAGTTATTAACCAAAGCTATAGAGACCGCGCTTTGGCTGTAGAAATTTCCGGACTCAGATAAAGGTACCGCTCTATCATCGTTTAAATATACAGAAGAAGATCCGTCTACAAGACCGTAGATAGGACCTTCTGATATAATATCTACTACCGATATAGTCTGTCTATCTTTTAGCTTTGACTGTGCGCTGCCCTGAGCTGCATATATTTCGTCCCAATGTCTAGGCATTTCTATTTCTCCTGTGTCTGTGTCTGTGCTATATTAACATTATTAGCTGAGTCTGTAACTGTATTGTTTATTATATCTTGTATCGAACTTCCAATTCCCGAACCGTTTCCGCCTTGTATTATATCTATAGAAATAGGTCGTCCAGCAACTCTTAGCTCTCCGTATAGTATAGGGATAGGGTCTCCTTCAATAGAGTTTGAAGCCCCTCCGCTAAAAAGATAATTAGTAGGACTATCTTGGTCAACGGCAGGATCAGGGGCCATCATCTGTTGCATCCCCGATAATGCTAGATTTATTGCAAGCAAGGCTACCATTTTTCCTCCTATTGTTCCTAAAGCTGCGGCCATTGTAAGACCAAAAGCCGATGTAGCCCCAGACGCCGTAGCCAGAGCACCAACCTGTGCCATTGTCATTGATCCTATTGCCATTGTTCCTATAAGCGGTAGTACAAAAAATACAAGTACAACCGCTGCAATAATTTTTCCAATACCAGACTTAGAGCCTGCAGGTGCAATAGCAACGGTTATGTCTCCCGCTTCTAAAGGCAAAAGTAAGTCTTCTTGGTCTATTTGTTCTCCTGCCCTGTCAATAATAAAACCTACGTCTTCTTCATGACACTTTCTGAGATAAGGTAAAAAATCGGGGCGATTTGCACTAATGCATTTAAAAATATCTGCATAATTATCCGTACTTACGATAAACTTATTACCGAATCTTTCGCCAAGTTCTCCTTGTAGGTAAACACTATGTTGCATATCGATAAACTCCAGTTATATACTTTTTCCAAAAAGGGTATAAATTTTCTCGGCATGATAGCCTGTTTTCTGCGTGATGGTAGAATATATCATCACCTAAATAAACTCCACAATGATTACCTACTTGTGCTGTTATTGTAAAAATAAGTAGATCACCTTTTTGCATATTTCCTTCAACTTTCTTAAAACTCCAAGTACTAATATACTCATCAGTAAAATAGTCTAAATCCTTCTTCCACCAATCGTCTTCAAAAAGAGGGCGGGAAGGTATATCTAAGCCTTTATTAATATAATAGTCTCTAGCCGCTTCGAAACAATCATTTGTACCAAAGTCGTACTCTCTACCATAAAGAGCCTTATTTTCTCGCACTGGTTCTAGTATGTTCATATCCATACCAGGATAGCTAAATATATAATAAGGCAGCTGTGTAGCATTACAATATTTAATATCAGTTTCTGAAGGTTCATTACTTGCATCTGGATGACTATGTACTATTGCAGTTATATCTCCTCTATGGGATATATCTATATATTGCTTGGATGAGATTATAAAATCATCTTCATCTGTAGCTACATTATCACAAGGAAACCACTTTAAGTCCCCCTTTATTACTGCAAGCACACCACACCCTTCACGAGGGTACCACTTGTCAAAATGCTCTTGCATTTCATCTAAAAATTGTATCATAGTTAAAACTTCTGTGTTCCGGGGAATGATCCAAACGGTAAACGAGCTGCTGCATTCGTTGATCCATCAGGCTTTTGATTAGCACTTGTTAATACCGAAGGTTTAAAGCCGTATCGAGCTTTACAAGATTGCAGGGTTTTACCACATACTTCTTCTCTAACCCAGTAAGCACTGCGATGTGCAGGTAATTTTGAAGTAGAGGATGTATGAGTTAGTTTACATTTCCATATTGTTGTAGCATTATAGCGTACTAAAGTACCTGCAGTATAAGAAGTAGCATTTGCATACTCTGCCCATTTGCGTACTTCTTTCCAGTAGGAGGAAGTTATTGAAGGAGTGTTGCCAGTGCCTGCAATTATACAAAGCCAGTATTGAGTAAGTGTAGCATTACCAGTACCTGACCCTGCCCCCGTGGCTTTAAATACTGTACCTACAGTATTATTTGCCGCACCTATTGAGGTAAAGCTTGTATTTCCTGCGGAAGCGATTGTATAATCTAGCCCTGTTACGAAAGCACCCGCGCTCACAGTAGGGGTATTTGTAGTAACATAACTAACAGTAGTATATGCAGTACTTGCGCTATAAGCTGCGAAAGTTTCTGCGGCTACAAGCGGTCTATCATCAAAGTCAAAGTAAGGATTATGAGAGCGAACAGTGCCATCTCCATCAAAGTTTACTGCACCATCTAGATTCCAAGTACACCCGCCTCCTAAACCTGCTTTGTGTCCTTGATATTTCCAGCTGCAGTACTTACCTACCACTACTCGTCTAGGTATCTGTATATTTTCTAGGTCAAAGGGAGTGGCTACTTCGAAGGTAATAGAAAGAGCATCTTCAGCAGCAACTCTATCAATTATATATTGTTGTGTAGGAAACTCAATCGAAGGAGATGCGTCCTCGCTTCCTCCTACTAAATATTTTTGAAGAGTTTGACGACGAATAAGTCTTTCTCCTATTAAATCATCAAACTTATAATCCCCTAATTCTGCTTGTAGTATAGAACCTATATTTGCAATAGTTAGTGCAGGTCTACTAGACGCTCCATCTGCTTGCAAGTCCAAACCATCTAGCATCATAGGCATAGCTGTATAGTCGCGAATAGTATGAGTATTTTGAGTAGCTAATCCTAAGCCCGAACCTACGCCTGTTGCAGTAAATACAGTACCTATGTTATTATTTGCAGCTCCAATTGAGGGATAATAAGTACTACTTCCACTGGGGCCTGTGGTTTTTATAGTATAGCTATAACCAACTATAAAATTACCTGCAAGTACTGGAGCGGTAGGCGTAGTTCTATCTCGGAACTGAACATCTGTTAAATCCGCGTCTAGACCAGGGTGAAAATACATTGTTGTTCCATTGGGCAAAGTTATTTCAAATAACTCGACAAGTCCCGAATCAATTTCTTGCGTTTGTAGATCTGTTGCGATTACGTTGCTCATGCCTCAAAAACTCTCTTTAGTGATACTGAAAGACTATAAAAATTATCATAGTTATAGGTTACGGAATAATTTGTTGTTACTACTTTGACGTCTCTTTCGCCAGTACGTGTAGTATTGTTTGTGTCTGGCAAAGTAAGAGTGAAGTTATTTACACCTTTCTTTCCGTCTAAAAAAGCTACGATATCATCAATATCAGCCTTCAGACGAGTTGCAAAATTTAATGAATAAGTCTCATTTAAAGTATTAATACCATCGGCGATGCGTTGCTCATACCCATCCCCAAAGTTAGCAATAAGTACTCGAGGAGTACTTTGCTTTGCCATTGATTTGTCCGGTGTTGCTAATAGTACGTTACTATCATTCTTTATACCGATTGTCATTATGCTACTCCGTACGGATTAAGTATTCCGCCTGATCGTTTTTGATTCTGTAGCTCAATCTGTACTGCGGTTGCTATTGCTCCGCCTAGCTTATCCATGTCTGGTCCTGAGCTTCCTTCCTTGCTCGATTGTCCATCTGTAGATATATTGACTACAATGTTATTCGTACTTCCGCCATTTCCTGACATTTGTACAGGTATTGATTTACCGTTTGGAAGAGGCACAATTGCTTCGGTTCCGTGCATCATGACAGGATAACCTGAAGTTGATCCTTTTGCTACGCCTCCAGTGGCATATCCTGAAAGTTTTTTACCTTGCTCAAATACTCCTCCGTTTCGTGCTTTTCCTAATCCTAGGAAGTTGCCGAAACCGGAGCCTCCGAACATTTGTAGTATCATTGCTTTTACGATCATTGCCGTTAAGTCTTTAAGTATAGATTTTGCCATGTCTGCAAATGCATCTTTAGCACTCTTAGCACCCGTAACCATGGCTGTAAACGCACTGTTCATATTATCATAAACACTCTGGCCTAGGTCTTTCATCATTACTTGTATGGGTTGTAGCTTGTTTGCTTTATCCACTAAATCATCTATTCCTTGGTTTAGTACACGAACCCTCTCTTCTTCCTCGTCATCTACAAGTTGTATTAAGGCTGCGAAGTTGCCGTCAGGGCCTGCATTTTCTTGGCGTATACTCGTAATGGTTTCTCTTAGCTTTCGTAGGTTTTCAAGTTGAGGGTCGATATCGCTTCCTCCTCTTTTCAAATTTGCATTAGATTTATCTCTTAGGGCTTGAGACTCTGCAGTCTCCTGGAAGACGGAGGAGCCACTTCCACCTACTTTTATCATAGCATCATCGGCCGCTTGTGCTTGTTGGGCCGCTAGAAGTAGAAAATCGTTTTTAATGTTTTGGGCTCGGTATGTCTCCCTCTCTAGTTCGGCATCTAGTAGGTTCCACTTTAATTCAGTAGTTTTATTATCAAGCTCTTGTGTCTTGCGTTTTATTTTGGCCTCGTCTTCTATTATTTTAACTTGGGCCATATGCCATTTACCGCCTCTCTTTTTTTCTTCCGCCTCCGCCTCAGCGGTATAACGGGCTCTATCCTGTAGTATCCCTCCAGGGCCCTCTTGCTCTTTAACAGCATCTTTAACTCTTTGAGCTGCTAAAGCAGTTTCTATTTTTTGTCTCCGTTTAAGAATATCTAGACTTGACTTATCATGATCTAGGAGTTGTTTTGCATACTGTATTAGTTTTTGATCCGATTTAAGGTTATAGATCTGAAGCTCAACTTCAAACAATTGCTCGGAAAGTCTTACCTTTGTTTCAGCAATACTTTCTACTTCTTTTGCTAGTATTAGCTCAACATTAAGATCTAGGAGTTTTCTTTTTTGAGCTATGCTGCCTTCTTTACCCTTTCCGATTACTTCCTTGTTAAGTATATTTATTTCATCTTGTATATTTCTTCTTTTAATCATAGCTACAATTTCTTGAGCAATGGCAACTTCTCTAGCTTTATAGATAGGATGCTCAATTCGTCCGGCTTTTGTTACCTCCAAAGTAGCCATCTTTAATAGCCGAGCACGCTTTGCTGTGGCTTCATTAATTGTGGTTAATCTTTTGATCTCTAGGTTGGCGTCTACTTCGTCAGTACTGATTTTGTCTAGCAGATTACTTGGGCCAAGAAAACCCAGCTTAGCTGCAAAGTTTTCATCTTCACTAGCTTGATAGTTGGCTCTTAGTTCTTGGGCTGCCGCTATTATTTCTTTTTGTTTGAGTATAGCGTTTTCTGCACTGTTAGTGGGAGCAAGAGAGTTATTAAAACTAGCGGAGGCATCTGCGGCTGCTTCTATAGCTTTGGCGTAGCTTCTGTAAGTTGCGGTTATTTTATCAACTGCATCTTTTGCAGCCTGAACTTCATCTATACTGCCTCCCCCTTCTGTTAATAGCTTTCTGAAGTTCTCGAAAGCTTTATTACCCCCAAATTGCCGTACTACTTGATCAATAGCTTCTACTTGAATATCCATGAGCATTTTTGCGTTAATTTCAGCATCTGAAATAGCATCAGGTCCGTCAAGATACTTAGTAAGACTCCTTAACATGCCTCCCTCTCCTACCCTTCCTGAAGCAAGGTTCCATTCTCTTCCTGCTGCTACAGTTCTTGCATCATTCATTCCATGAGTGGCTTTCATGAGCAAAAACAAACTTTTTCGTTCTTCATAATTTGCGGTTTTGTTCTTTTTAGAGAAAGAAGCGTAATCTTCCATTAGCTGCATTGTTGCAGGGGTGTTCAGAGCCCCTAAAAGACCTCCGACTGCTCCTAAGCCTGCGATACCTTGCCCGCCCGTTCCTTCCTTCATCATAATTCGTTGTACTTCAATAAAATGTTTGTATTCTTTTACTAGGTCTTTTATTTTGTCTCTGTGGTCTTCCATTTTTTTCATTAGAAGGGTTTGCTCCTCCCCAGATTTCATTGCTTCTCTAAGTGCTAAGAATAGAGTAATACCTATAGAAATCCACCCAAAAGCTGCTAAAGCTTTGGAGGCAAAAGCCGTTATTCCTGCACCTGCTCTTGCAATTCCTGTAGTAAGGCCTTGCCAAGCTAATTTCATTCTTTGTACATTTGTAACCGTTCCCGCTGCTTTGGCCTTTTCTAACCCGTCAAGACGCGCTACCATTGCCGCATATTCTTTGACAACTCCTACTGTCAATCCTTTAAACATACCTTTTTGAATAACCGTGCTCTCATGTACATCCAAGTTTACAGCACTTAAACCCTTCTTAATACTTGCTCTAGCTTGTGGAGTTATGATTCCTGTTGCAGCTACATTTTTTAATACTTTTGAGTTTCCTGTATACCCTTCAGCTTTAAGAGTGGCTAGTGCTTTTTGTTGTATTGCTGCTTTTTCTAAGTCAATAGCCTTGGTAGTCTGCAGTATATCCAGCTTGCGCTGAGCATAAGCTGCGACTGATGCCTTGGCTGCGGCTTTTTGAGTAATAGCAGAGTCTTTTAAACTAAAGCCCATTGCTTTTAAAGGGCCCGAGGCTAGCATAGCGAAACCTGCTGCTGCAAGAATAGGAGTATCTCCTAAAACTTTAGCTAAAACGTTTGCTACAGGTAGAAGTGCATTTTGTATAGTCATTACTACATCATCCATGCTCTTTCCTAGCTTTGCAAACTGATTGACCGCTCCTCCACCTGTTACGGCAAGAATTGCTGAATATTTTTCCTCTGCCTGACTTAGAACTTCGTTAGCAACTGCTTGGCTTTTTTCAAACTGAGTTAAATCTCCAGCGGCTTTGCCTAAGCTACGTGCATAGTTTTCACTAGCAGTATCTAAACGTAAGATAATACCTAATTCATCAAGTAATTCTGGCTCTGCTTTTGTCACACCTCGTACTAAACGGTTAAAAGCATCTGTAACATCTCTACCAAGAACGGCGGATGCATCTTTAGCCGCAGTACCCAATCGGACTAATTGGTCGGCACTTAGACCTGCGGCGGTTCCTATTGCTGCTGCTTGTGACGCGTCCCTGAAGGTTATCTGAGCACCCGTAGCAGCAGTAATATCATTTGCTAAGGATTTCATAGCTATACCTGTTGCGGAAGCATAGGCTACTTGACCTTGTTGCATAACAGATAAGTCACCTGCTCTTTTGAAGAAACCAAAAGCAGCAGTTAAAGCAAACATTTGAGCGGCAAAAGATGCATAGGCTCCTACAAGTCCGCCCATACCTCTGGACATACCTGCAAAGTTTTTACCTCCAGCAGAAGCAGTCTGTGCTACCCCTTTTATACCTTTTTGAGCATTTCGTGATGACTTATCTACCTTATCGAGGCCTTCGGCCGCTTTTTTAGCGCCAAGTCCTACCTTCTTAGTAGAGCCCTTATCGTCAACAACTACGTCAATTTCAACTTTATTCTTTTTTGCCATTAGCCTTTCACATTATGGGTGAAATTACCTCCACCGCCGGCAGACTTACGTTCGTCTGCTTTTTGTTTTCTCTGTGCTTTCTCAGACCTATACTCGACTACGATGCCTTCTATCATTTTCATAAAGAATATAATAAGTTTTGGCTCTTCTATATCGTATATATTAAACAAAAACTCTAAAGTATTCCAGCTTTTGCCCATGTAGGTACCACTCATTCCTTCGTATCGATCTTCAAGGAATCCGTATAGAAAAAATGCCACTTGAACCTCCGCAGGAAAACCTGAGACTTCAAGTGGCATCTTTTGTGGATCTGGCTCTTCCCCTAATTGCTCACAGATAAGTAAGTACTTATCTACATCAATTTGATCAGATTGTTTTACGTAGCGTTCAAGAAGGGAGCTTATCTCCCCTACTTGTTCCCAGTAAAATTTTCTAGTTCACTCACCGTTTCTGTGACCCAAGTATCGAAGTCACCAGAGTTTCTCATAAGAAGCTCTGCGTTATCTGGAGTAAAGTCAAGTGTATCATTAGGGTCAAAAGCTGCAACATCAACCAAAAGAAGCTCTTCTAAGTATTGATATTTGAAACCTGTCCAATCTTTGATAACAGCTTTACAGTACTCTAATAAAAATCTATCTTCGTCAAGAATTTCTTCAGGCTGACGAGTCTTTTTGCTGAATTTAGTGGTTACGCACTTTTTGCGTAGATTAACTAGCTCTTCTCGGGCTAAATAACAAAGATCTACTGTCATGCCCTTGTAGCCTGGAAAATCTATTGTTACAGTTTTACTAGGAGTCATAAGGCTCGCTAGAGAAATGGGGGTCTTGGGTGCTTCGATCATCAGTTTATCCTTTTTAATTATTTATTGGTGGAAACAAAACAGGGATGAAAATTCATCCCTGCTCTGATTTTCTATTACATAGTATAGTCCAAAAGACCTCCCATGTCAAGAACTTTTTTTACGCTGCTGTTACACCTTTGTAGACTATAGTAGCTTCATCCGCTGCTGCAATACTAGTAGGTAGTGCGTGGAAAGAAGTTTCTAGTGAGATAACATCTTCAATAGAATGCGACGGAATTTCCAAGTGACAAGTAGGTAAAGTTATTTGAAGATGTGGGGCTACTGGCGTTGCAGCCGCTGCTCCACCAATGTCAAACACTAAGTTAAAGTCATTTGTAATTACGCTTGTAGAAGTTGCTAAGTCTTCAAATAGATCCGCACCCGCTGTAGAAGTATTACTCAAATAGCAAGTAAAGCTTCCGCCAATAGTACGATTACCAGTTACATGACCAATAGGTGAGTTTACCGCGCCTAAAGTTTCTGGCGTAAGGAAGGTAATATTATTCTCGAAACTAATAGTACCGCCTGTAAGAGTAAGAGCATAAGCAGTTACAATGTTACCCGCCGCAGTTGCAGTAGCTGTCAAAGTAGTTAGACGATTACGAATAAAGTTATTTGTAGCGAGTACTCCTTCGTTAATAGTTACAGTAGGCTGACTTCCTTCATCTGTAATAGTTGAAGCAAAACCTGACCAGTTAATAGTAGCAATACCATCAATATCAAAGTCAATACTTGCTGAGTTAACTACTGCTTTAGATAGTTTATATACTTGGTGAGTTCCAGCATCATAAGTACCTGATCCCATTATAAAGAAAATATCGAGTTCTTTTAGTGTAGCTGTATTAGAGTCATTGAAATCAATAGTACAAGCGCCAGCACTGTTAGCTATACTTGTAGCCCAAGCACCATTACCTGTGCCTGCTACACCTGGTACATAAGCGGCTTTACTTACTAAAGCGCCCCATAGACACTCTTCTACAGCGTGCATATGAGAAGTAGTACCATCCCAACCACCTGCATTAGGTGCATCAGGGGTGCCGTCTCCATTGATTGTTGATTTAAAAGGTCTTGCATAGGTCGAGAAGGACCATTCCGCAGGGGCTACCGAATCGTTAAACATCTTACGACCTCGACGCGAAACACCTGCAGCTTCCATCTCCTGCAGAGTTACCTCTGAAGAGTTTGTTGCTTGAGAGAAAGAGAACCCATCTAATACTGGAATCTCCCATGCAGTTGTACCATCCGATACAACCACTTTAGTATCTCTACTAAAAAATAAATCATTTGCCATAGTTATTCTCCTATGTTATCCTGAAAAGACATGGACGTGAACTTTTGTTCGTGCCAGTATTTTCTAATATCGAACCTCTATGAGCATTTCTCCCACTCCTAGGGGTTCAAGTACACCTTCATCAGTATCTAAACTAATAACTGTGATTTGTTGTGTATATTGATCAACATTATTGCGATCTTTATACTTAAGTCTTGAATGTTCTTCTATTACAGTTTCTACATCTTCTAATAAAGCATCTAAAGCTGCTACCGAGTCTTCTTCTTTTACATAACAACGAATAGTGATAGATAAAAATCTGTCTTTCATCCCTCCGCCTTGGTACTGCCTTGTCTCAGAGCCTGCATTTAGATGAATTGCAGGAAACTCTTCTACTTCGTCCCAGAACTTAAGACGTGGAGATACGTTCTGGTCTAGGTTTGTTAAATAGTGTCCTGAACCATCAATATCTTTTAAGTATTCGACAAGACTTTCTACTATACCAAGTCTTCGAGTTGTATACTGTCTTTGGTCCATTATGTTCTCCTAGTGTAAAATCTTCCGGTTGCTGTCGTTGCTGCTAATTCTCGGATAGACTTATCAATTAATTTTCTTGGATCTCTATATTCATTAGACCAATTACCTGAGCTACCATCTTCAAACACTTGGTAGGGATCCCTTTGGTAAGTGTAGCCAATACTAGGGAAGCCTTGTGGTGTCATCATTATATCAGTAATTTTTACACTTTGTGCAAATCTTCCAGTTCTATTCTGCAATCTAGGAGACGTCATGTTCTTTCTTACAGTATCTGGCAGTTTCTTATTTAGCATTACTATCATTGCTAAAGGGCTGCTAGAAACTCCTTTGTTAGCTGCTTTTCTTCTGCGAGTAGTCTTGCTTCCTTTACTTCCAAGAGAACTAGAAGTGCTTGCTTTTCCACTCTTTGCATCCTTACTTATTAGTCCCTTATGAGAAGCTATAATGGCAGTATCAAAACCTGTCAGTTTAACACCTTTTTTACCTTTTAAAGTAGCTTCAAACTGCTTTAATATCATTTTTTGTCGCTTGCTTATAGAGGAGTCTGAGCCTGTTACTTCTGCAAATTCTACACCTATGTTTTCTACCATTTTTGTTATGGTTTTATTTAGATGCAATACTTCATTTTTATTCTCTCTGTTAAATTGTTTACTCTCAAATTTAACACGTACTATATCTACCGGAGGTCCATCATCATTTTTTTGTATAGACCATTTTAAAGAGCCCAGAGCCTCTTTTATTGCTTGAGTCAAGGCTGCGTCTGCCTTTTCTCCTGAACCTGTAGTTACTGCAAAACGGTTTATAGTATTTGTTACTGCTGCTAGTCTCTGTGCTGATACAGAAGAGCCCCCTTCATGCCCTATATCTAAAAAAGCTTGCCCTTGCTTAGTAGAAGTAAATTTATCATAGGCACCTGAGTTCTCTAGTTTTAGTCTTGCCTTTAGGTTTTTATTCAGTGTTCCTTGTTGTGCTTGCTTTACTTTTTTAAAGGCATTAAAGATACTTGCACTTTTACCTGGTTTAGGCACCAGAGAAAAACTAAAACTTGTCTGGTTTCCTATAAATTCTGTTACTTGTACCCACTTGCCTCCTTTGGGATCAAAGTTAGAAGTACCACCCTCTTCAGGTGGCGCAATAGCGGTATGCATCTTCTTTGTAAAGTCTAAAGCCTCTTTCTCTATAAAGGCTACTAAAGAAGAATCTAGCTTATCAATATTTAGTAAAGCTCTAAACTCTTTTTGTATCTCTAGGGATATATCTGCATGGTCTACTGTTATTCCATGGATTAATTTGTTGCTCTTAAAGTTTCTATAATCCGTGGAGTTCTTTTCAACACTTTGTATTATCTCAACGAGTAGAGCATCTAAACTCGCCTGAGCCATTAGTAGTTTTTATACATATCCAAAACCCTTTTAATATGGTCTGGAAAGCCTACGTTATCATTTTGACTGGAAGTACTGTTGTTTGCTGTACTTGCTCCTTGCATAGTCTGACGAGCTTTATGCTCATCTTTATGATAATAATTAATTAGATCAATTACAGCAAGTTGTAAGTCTGCAGGGCAGGTCGCGTACCCAGCTTTATAAATAATTCGTACAGAGGCAGGACCTGCAGGCCAGCTCTTAGCTTGGCCAGAGGTAGTAACTCTGTATATACTGTCTGTACCTGCATCTAAATAATACTCTGTGGCAGGTATAGTTGCATAGCTTGCCGAAAAGCTCTCTCGCTCTTCTACAGATACTATAGTATTTACAGGGCTTTCTGTTAGTTGGGCTAAATTTGTTGCCCATGTAATGTTAAAAGTTTCAGTCTTATTAGCTGCATAGTGGTCTACTATAGTATTCCCGCAGTAAGTCTTTACTAAAGCACTTATAGAAGCAATTAAATCATTTAGACGAGCATCATCCTTTGTACTTTCGATTTTCTCGGAAGTTTTGTAGTCATCTAATGTTATTAAGTTTGCCATGTTTTAAGTTCCTTAGTAAAAACTTAGGGGAGGAATCCTCCCCCTCGTTTCTATACTTTTAAGTATTAAGCGATGTAGTCGATTTTCACTACTGGCTCGTGACCAGTTGCGCCTGCTACCAACTCTTCAAATCCAAGAGCTTGACTAGCAACGATTACTCGACG
>Ga0209302_10001237_pt1 | contig 14846 bp, 6 predicted proteins | sample ArcOceMetagenome_2_FD_187445 | JGI IMG/M metagenome (GOLD analysis project Ga0209302, IMG submission 187445) | Marine eukaryotic phytoplankton communities from Arctic Ocean - Arctic Ocean ARC135M Metagenome (SPAdes) (version 2) | ecosystem: Environmental > Aquatic > Marine > Oceanic | place... | reverse complement strand
GGCAGTCCTGGTGGGCCGGTGGCCATTGCGACATTGGTGCTCTTGATGGCGCAGGACATGCAGTTGCGCGGAACTTCGGCTGCCGATGCCGCCCCCGCCGCCGCCCCCGCCGCCGCCGCCGCCGCCGCCCCTCCGCGCCCTGCCGGCCGCGGCCGCAGTATGCTGACTGCTGGTCGCACACCCACCCCTGCCGCGGTTCCCCTCACTGCCACACGCGCCGAGGTCACCCGCCAGCCAACCGCACTTGAGCTCGCCGCCGACCCCGCCGACCTCGCCATTATCCGGGAGCTCTTCGGCTCTCGGGCCGAGACCATCATCAACTCCCTCCTTTCTTTTGACGGCTTCTTCATTTGGTACTTCAACCTGAAAGAGAGTGTGGACCACGACGCTCCGCTGTCCGAGAAGGAAGCGCACGCTCTCAAGAACTGTAGGGCGGCGATCGACATGATGGAGATCTTCGAGCGTTCTTCCATCCGCAAGCACGGCTCCTTCATGCCGCACGGTGCCATCTTCAAGACAACCCGCGATATCATCAAGGTCGGCGACATCTGGCGCTACTGCCTCTCTGCCCTGGAGCTGCAGAACGCTGAGACGAAGCGTGTCGCGAAGTCGGGCGGCTCGTGTCGCCAGAAGATGTCGAGCTCGAGCCAGACGCGCCGTGGCCTCCTAGGGGCCGTCTCTTCAACCGTCGGGTACGCGACGACTCAATGCATCTCCACGCTGCGAAAGCTGTTAGGCGCTGCAACGCTGCGCAGAGGCGACGGCGTCATCAGCCTGCCGGAGAGCCGCCGCAAGGAGCGGCTGCTGGGGGTCGGCCGCACGAAGCTTGCCTCAAAGTGGGTCAAAAGCGAGGTGCTGTCCAGGGACTACAACCCGCGCAAGGACACCTGTATCAAAGCATTTGTGAGGGCCCTAGCAGCCCAGAACATCCCAGAACAGTAGCACACCAGTTTGTGCTGGTTTGAGTTGCGTCTCTGTATGTTTTCAGCTCAAAACCAACTTTTTGTCCATAAATCCCAAATTTTGGATACCCTGATGAATTAAAATCTCTTAGAGACACTCGGCAGTCGCGGAGTCGGCACACGAATCGATGAGCCGCTCCACGAGCACCTTCTTCTTACCGTCCGTCGCAAGCCCGCGCGTGCGGATGACGGCCTGCAAGTGCGTGTTCGGCTGGCGCATCAGGGTTGCTCGGTCCGCGGCTCTCCCCGCCAATAGCACGCGCGCTAGAGGTAGAGCGCGGCTGTCGCCCACCTCGCCGCCCCTCCCTACTCGTCCACCTAGCTCGTCGACTCGAAGTGTGTCGACCAGGTGAGGGTGGGCTCCCGACACGAGCCGCCTGCGCAGCACCTCCATCAAAGTCTCGAAGGCGTCCGACGTGGCATCCTCGCCCAAGTAGCTGCCTGAGAGGCGCGTCCAGAGCAGCTTCCTCCACACGGCCGCCATCGCGAGGCGCATCGCCACCACCTGCACAGGCCCGATGCGGGAGAGAATGCGCGGCAGCTGCGCGATGTCGTCGGGGCCGAGACGCAGCGAGATGTTCCGCCACGGTAGCACCTCGGAGAAGGGCGGCTCCTCGCCCGGGCAGAGGAAGACGGGGATGCAGCCGTAGAGTATCGCGGGCAGGTAGCGGTCGCTGTCGCCCTCGTTCTGGCCCAGAGGAGAGAGGCAGAAGTCGCTAGAGGCCATGCCTCTCGCCATGAAGTCACGACCGCTCAGCTCGAGGCCCGCCATAGCCGCCGCCGCCGCGGTGCCCGCCGTGTAGTTGAAGCGGCCCTCCACAGTGTGCTGCGTGCCGCTGGTGTCGCGCAGCAGGAAGCCGGGCCGACGGGCGAGGCGGCGCATGGCCATGTCCCTGTTGCCGCCGCCACCGCCATCGATCTTACCAGAGAAGAATAGCCGCAGCGGCCGAGGTGCCCGTAGCCTTTCGAGCCGCGCCGCCGCGCCGCGGTCCATATTCCAGGGCGAGAGCTGCCGTAGCACGTGCCGCGCCTCCCGTTGCGGCAGGCTGCGACTGCCGCAGAGCGGGCCGCAGTTGTGCTCCTCCCCCTGCGGCAGCCGGATGTCGAGGCCGTGGATGTGGTGGTTGGTGCCGCCTGGCATACCATTGGTGCCCAGGTAGGCGACCTTGCGCTGCGCCGAGGCCGGGTTGAGCGCCCGCGGTATCTGCGCCTCAGGCGTACTGGGTTGGAAGCCGATGCGCCGGTCGTACATGCAGTCGCCTGGGCCGTGGTCGCATGGCGAGAGCAGGAGGTGCCGCGCCTGGACCTCGTGCAGGGTGCGGTTCCAGAAGGGGTAGCGGCGCGCCAGCTTTGAGAACATCTGGATTACCTTCTCCGTGCTCTTGACGCCGCCAGCCGCCTCTTGGTTGCTCATGAAGAAGTAGTCGGCGCACATGGCGTCGGCCGCCCTCCTCCCGCTCCCGCCCACGTAGTGCTCGCTGCGGCGGAGGGCCTCACGGAGCTTCGGGAAGCGCCAGTCCGCCGCTCGGCTCCACGGCGGGAGCGGGTTGGGGTAGACGTGGATCAGCGGCCGAGTCCGGTCTTTTGGGCAGCTGGGTGAGTTTCCGCTGCTTCCACTGCGAGGCGGCTGTGCTCCAGCTCGAGCATCGTGAGCGGGGCGAAATTCTAGACTCAGGTCCGGCACCGGCTTGGTGGCGACCATCGGAGAGTGAGTGCGTGCGCCCGTCGCTTCGTGGTATATGGGCTCTTCGACGAGCGCCATCGGGATGGCGTGCAGCCAAGGCGCCCACAGAGCTCGGAGCCCGCGGGGTTGGTTCCGCGCCGAGCGGCGCAAGTTCGCATGTTTATGATCTGAACGCTGTGCGTATCTAGTGATAAGATAAGATAAGATAAGGGTGCACGGCAAGGCCCGATCGTCGGTTACGTACTGCAGTCCAGCAGCGCCGACCGGGCCGAGTCCCTAGGTCTATAGGGGCGTATTCATCATCGCCGCACACCGTGCCTTTGTGTCTGGGTGTGAGGGATCCAGGCATCGCGGAATTGCGTAGCGTCGTGAGTCGTGTAACGTCGTGAAACCCAACAATCTTATTTTATCTTATTATCTAGTGGTAAGATGATAAATCCAACAATCTGATCTGATCTGATCTAGTGGTGTATGCCTGGTGCCCAGGCACCGTTGGTTCCTCCTATCAAACACTACTTTCGCAAAGAAATTGAGGCTCGAGAGGTGCGCAGAAAATTGTGTGTGGGTTCTCTCTGCTCGGTGCCGGTCATGGTGCCGGTGTCTCGCCCCTCGGCTGTCCCCTGTGTCCCCCCGCGTGTGTCCCTGTCGGGTCGCGGGGGCGGGGGGCGGGGGGGGGGGGGGGGGGGGGGGGGGGGGGGGGGGGGGGGGGCAAAAAGCGCGGTACGCTTGGATCTAATCACCCTTATTCTCATCGAACGGGGTCGCACTCGCAGTGCCCAGAATTGTGAGTAAAGTCGAGTATGCCTGCGCGCACTGCCACTGGCGCACCGCTTTGTGGTGCGCCTCCACCGGCCACCACTCTTCACCTACCGCTGCCCATGGCTGCTCCAGAGCGCCTCGCGTCCGGGGAGAAGGACGCATGCCTTGTTCGCGGTGGAGGTAAAGGCCGGTCGTCGCTTTGTTGCGACGACGTTACGCCGAGCGGGTCGGGCTCGGCCGGGAACCATCCGAGTCCTGCAGCACAGGGCGAGCCGACGGCCATCATTACCTTCTCGACCCAGTGTAGCGAGTCCCGGTGCGGCGGCGCTCGCTGTGCACCGGCGGCCGCGTCGGCTGGCGCCTCCCCACAGCCGTCACTGCCCTGCGGCCTCCGCCGTCGCGACGCTGCCGGCCCACCTTGGGAGCGCGCTGATCGGTCCGTCTCACTGCTGCTCTCGCAGCCACTCAAGCTGCCGCTCCGATTCATAGGAAAGCTCACGGACCCCCTGCGCAACCGCACGCCACCACGCGCGACGGCGACGTCACCACTTGCGACGCGCGCAGATGCGGGCGAGCCGCCCGAAGCTGCGACCCTCGGCGGCCGGGAGTCAAGCGAGCCGGGAGGGTGGCTCGCGTGGGTGGGACCACCGCACGCCCCGCCGCACGCGACTTTGCTCGCCACCGCAGGCGCGGCACCTGCGCGGGCGGCGGTGCTTGCCTTGCCGACTGCCCTCCGCCGCAACGTGGCCTTCACCCCTGGGAGCAGTCCTCTCTTGCGCTGCCCCGTGCCCCAAAGCTGCGCCTCATGCTGCGCCTCGTCGCGCTCGTCCTGCCGGATCAGGTGCCTGGCTGAATCGCGCGGCCGCAGCTTCACTCGGTTGAGCTCCGCAAACATGCTCCCTCTCTTAGCACGCGCACGCGCGCCCTCGCGCCCCACGACCAGCGAGCCACTATCCGAGTCTGCGCTCCAGGTCTGCTGCTGCCCAGCCGCAGGGTCCCAAGCCGCATGGCCGTCGTGCTTCGGCACCTTGAGCCTGTGCGCCGTCGACCTTGTCTCCTTGACTAACCAGGCGAGGCCCGCCAGCACGAGCGCAGAGATAGAGCCCGCAGCCCAGCTCGTGAACTTCGACCACGTGAGGACGACGACGGCCACGTGGAAGAAGAAGAGGCCGGCGTAGAAGAGCTTCTTCGAGTATGCGTACTCCTCGCGCATGACGTGGATGGCATGCGCCACCGAGCCCTCGGGGCCCCGCAGCGCCAGCCCTGGCCCATGGATGGAGAGCTGCATGGCCTTGACCAGGGCGCCGATCTCTAGCAACATCGCCATGCAGATCGAGAAGAGCCACGTCGCCTGGATGGCGTCGCTCGAATCAGAGTCGATGTCGACCTCGGTCATGGCGCCAAACGCAAAGCCGGCGAGCAGCGCTGCCTGCGTGCCAACTTCGGAGCAGCTCTGTGCATAGAAGTGGAGCTCTTTCTCCTCGATCTGCAGCCGTCGGAGCCTGAGCTGGTTCTTGAGGTCTGCCTTGTCTGCTTGCAGCATTGGGCGGCCGGGATCTCAGGAGTGAATTCAGCCCCTGGCCTCGCTGAAGCGCAAGCGCGCGGCAAGCAAGCATACAACAGTGCTTGATGTATGCTCTCGTGGAAGGATAGATAAGAATCTTATCTTATCTGGAAGGGTGTATGTATGCTCTCGTATGCTCTCGTATGTATGCTCTCGTATGTATGCTCTCCGGTATGTATGCTCTCATACGCGTATGTATGCACCCTTCCACGTAGGTAGGGGTCATAGCGTTGCCACCCAGCGTCGCCCTGCCATTCCCACCTGGCGGCGTCAGCCGATGGGTATTTCCGCCTGCAGATGGCCCGCGTGGTGCCCGAAGTGACACACAAAAGCTTCATCCTCACCTGGTCAACCCGCCACCGCCGCCAATCGCTGCCCTGGAGCTCGCACTCTGTGGTGGCTTGGTCGTCGAACGCTGCCTCCAGCTGCGAGGACTCGTTGCCCGAGAACGGGGCCCAGCTGGACGGATGCTCCTGGTGGTAGGCCCATGCAGCCATGGAGCTTGCAAGAGGGACGGAGGGAGGTATGCCTGCAGCTCAACGAAGATGTGTCTTCACGCGCACGCACACACGCTTTGCGCGTGTAGGTGGTGAAACGAGGGAGGGTGAAAAAAGAAACGCACCCTTCCACCTGCAACCCCCTAAAAAATCGAGTGATTCGGGACCACCAGTCCCCAGGGTTTGGCGGGAGTAGTTGCGTTTCTCCCCCAAAGTTTGCCTGGTCCCCAAAGTGCCGTGCAAGAAAAAAAAGGAAAGAAAAACTCGGTGCCACACTGCTCCTGTCCGCGGCGCCGTTCGAACGTATGTATTCCTGCTTGCGACGAGTGCGCCGCCAACGGCACACTCACTTACTTTACACTAAAAAGTGCTTTGAGGACAGTAGTCATTCGCGGCTGCCGCGCCGCGACTGTAGTACGTACCATGGGGCATGTTTCATGGGCATGCCGTATCCGTCGCGCTGAGGCTAAGCACGAGCGCGGCCTCGCGCTCCTGTGCCACCTCGCGCGCCGCTGCCGCCTCCTGCGGCTCCACATCATGTGGCTCCACCTCCACCGCTGTCGCCCCCGCCGCTGCCTCCTCCTCCACCTCGTCTACCACCACCACCAACGCCTCCTCCTCCTCCTCCTCCTCCTCCTCCACCACCACCAAGGGCTCCTCCACCCCCGCCTCCTCCTCGCGCTCGACCTCCACCCTCTCCTCGCGCTCGGGCTGCGCACTCACTGCCGACACCCCGCCACCCTCTGGCGACATGGATGGCGATTCGACCTGCGGGCCCACGCCCGAGGCGGGCAGCAAGGAAGAGCATGCCTCCTCAGCCATGGCCTCGCCCATCGCACGCGCCGCCGCCTCCGCCGCCTCCGCCTCCTCGCTCTCCGCGGCGCAAGGCATGCAGGAGGCAGCCGAGGTGCGCGGCTCGAGCGCGGCGGCGATGTGCTTCATGGCGTGGAGCAGCATCGTCTTCACCTGCAGCTTGTCCTCGCTCAGGTGGTGACCGCGCGGCAGTTTGGCGAACTGGTTGGTGAGCGTGACGCAGCGGTGGGCGTTCTCGGGTGAGACGAAGTCGAGCGCGACCTTGACGCACGACGAGAGGTTGCGCACCTGCCACGCGAGTGACGAGCCAGCAGGAGTGACGAGCGTGCGTGCCGCTGGCCCTCGAGCGGGAGGGAGGCACCAAGACACGTGGCTGCATGCAGGCGCGCGTGCGTGAGGCTACAGGCTACAGGCCACAGCTACAGGCTACAGGCTACGTGCAGGCGCCTAGCTGTCGCGCACCTGGTGCGGGCAGCCCGCCGGGATGAAGACGGCGTCGCCGTGCCGCTGGATGAAGCGCCAGCCGCGCACGTTGTACTCCTGCCGCAGCCTGCGCCGCAGCGGCGCGTCGAGGTAGAAGAGCTGATCGTGGATCGGGTTGTTGGTGATCTCGACGTCGCGCTCGCGCGCCACGGCGTGGAGCAGCTGCAGGATGGCGTCCGAGTCCTCCCACCGCCAGATGTCCCAGATCGCGCCGTGCTGGCTCGACAGCTCGCCGAGGTCGTCGTCGTGCAGCGACTCCGACTCCAGCGACTCCTCCTCGTCCGAGTCGCCCTCCTCGCCGCGGGCGTGCACGCCCACGTCCACCATCATGTTGACCGCGTCGGCCACGTCGCAGTGCAGGTTGGTGTGCCCGCCCTTTTTCGTGTTGGGGTCCATGCCCTGCCACGCCGCGTGGCGGCCGAAGGCGTTGTACATCTTGGGGCCGAGGTCGGGCGGCACGAACTGGCTGGGGAAGTACTTGGCGAGGTTGAGGATGCCGTCGCGGTGCGTGTACTGCGGGAAGGGCAGCGCCTGCATGAGGTCCTCGAAGTACTCGGGCATCTTGGCGCAGAAGTCCTGGTCGGGCGGCCAGTCCTTGAGCTTGAGCATCATCCGGCGGAAGGTGTCGGGGCAGAGCGCGCGCGTCCATGGGTGCGAGTAGCCGGCGAAGAAGTGCGCGAGCGTGAGCCAGTGCACCGACTTGCCGTCGCGGCAGTCGGTCATCTGCACCTTCTCCGCGCCGAAGCGCTGCAGGAAGCCGTGCGGGCCCCACTTGAGGCGCAGGTGGTCGTTCCGCCGCTCGACCACGACGGGCTCGCCGCGCCGCCACCGCTCGCGGAAGCTCGAGAGCGGCGGCGACCCGGGCGGCTCGCCGCTCGCTGGGGGGGGGCAGCGCAGCCGCAGCCGCTCGCCGTCGAAGAAGCCCTCGGGCAGCTGCGCCTCCTCCTGCGGGGTGACGACCTCCGGCGGGTGCAGCACGAGCAGGTGCTCCACCCTCACGAGCAGCTCGCCGATGAAGCTCGGCGGCATCTTGATGGCCGCCACGTAGGTGTGCTCGTGCAGCGGCGTCTCCTCACCCTCGCCCTCGTCGGCCGTCTGGCCCCGCCAGGTCATGCGCGGCTGCCGCCCACGTTGTTGCTGCTGCGGCTTGGGGGGGCGGCCCCGCGGGGCGGCACCACCCGGCTGCGCGCCGATCGCCTCGAAGGCGGCGCCCTTGCTGCCGAGACGCACGAGGTCCTTGCTGCGGAAGTAGGTCTGGGCCGAGCTGCTGCCCAGCTGCACGATCAGGTAGCCGTTGCGCGCGGCGACCACCTTGCCGTCGCGCCCGTAGTTGGCCCCCTGCCGCCGCACCTTGACCAGGTGGCCGATGCCAAGCTCCGTCGAGTGGCGCTCCTGCTTGCGCGCCGCGGAGCGCGCAGAGGTGGGGAGCTTGGCGCTGGGCCTCTGCGATTCCATCGGCCGCTGCGGAGGCTGCGACTGGCCTTGCGCACGCGGGGCCAACACTTGGCCGCTGGTGCGGCCTCGCGCCAGGTCCTTGCCCCTCACGTTGATGAGCTCGCCTGCCTCCATCTGCACCTGGTAGTAGCCGTTGTGCATGCCGACCACATCTCCCACTGAGCCATGGTACTCGCCCGCCTTGAGCACCTGAACCTGCTCGCCCACGCTGATATTGTACGCTGATACTGACGGCGCGCGGGGTGCCGACGACGCAAGCGGCTCCTCGGGTTCGTCCTCCTCCTCGGCGTAGGGCCCCCCACGGATCTGACGTGTGTGCGCCGTCGAAGACTCCGCCTCGTAGAGCTGTGTCGGCTTGCGCTTGCGCGATCCCTGCTCCCCCTCCCAAGACTGCCACCACCACTTTGGCGCCTCTGGCTCGCCAGTGCGCGTGCTGGGCGCCGCGCACGGCTCGCTGGCGGCGGGGCGGGGCGGCGGGGCGGGAGGCGCGCTGACGGGTGCGACGTTGCCATCCTCGTCCACCAGCAGCAAGTCTCGGCCGCGAAAGTGCGCATGGGTCGGGCCGGGCAGCTGGATTTGGTAGTAGCCGCACTTGGCACTCACCACGCGCCCGCGCTGCCCCAGGTGCTCGCTGTCCGACCGCGCCACCTGCACCGCACCGCCCACCGGAAGGGTGGCGCCGCCGCCACGCCGGCCGAGCAGATGGCTCGGATCCGTGGCGTTGGCCTTGCTGCTCTGCGACGGCCCAACGCTGGCCTCGGCCTCCGCGTCCCCAGCATCTGCGGCAGCCGAGGCCGACGCTGGCTCCTCACCCCCCGCCGGCGCCGCGGCCTCCACGGCCATGCGCCTGCCCGCTCGTTCCTCGCCTTCACACAGGCCGGGGTGCTTGGCGGCCAATGTGCAGCCTGGCGTGCCGCACTTTCGTGTGACCGGCCCGGTCGCCGCTGCTTGCGCTTCCGTTGGCGCCGCTAAAGGTGCGGCAGACGCCTCCTCCTCAGTCGGCTGCTGCGCCTGCGCATCTACGGCTGCCATCACGACACCATCACCATGCGGCAAGTGGGGCGGGGCTTCGCTCTCCGCGGCTGGCGCGCTATCCCCCTCGACGGAAGCAGCAGAGGGAGCAGCCGCGTCGGCGGAGGCCGGAGGTGAGCTGCCTTGGAAGAGGCGGCCTAGCTCGAGTGCGGCCTCCTGTCGCGCGCCCTCCTCCTCGACCGTCGACCCTCCCGAGAGCCGCCTCGTGTCGTCCTCTGCACCCTCGCGTGCGCGCTCCTCCTCCTGCGACCATGTGCACTGCTCCTCGCCGGAATCGCTACGGCGCATCTCCACGTCGGCACGCGCCTCGTCAACGGCGTCCTCGCAGCTCAGCATCGGTCGATCTATGCACGCACTCCCCTGCTCCTCCGCCAGGTGCCCGCTGACCTCGTCCCCCTCTCGACCTCCAAAGTCAGAGTCAAACGAGCCCTCGCCGTCGGACGACACCCCGACGTCACCCAGATCGTCGTCGTCGTCGTCGTCGTCGTTATCGTCGTCGTCCTGGTGCTTCGCAGCCTGCTGCCGCCCGCCAAAGTTGTACGCGTCATCCTCGTCCTCGCTCACATCAGCGGCGTCGGCGTCATAAGGCAGCACAAGCTCGACGGCCTCCTCGCCACCCTCATCGTGCTCATCGTGCTCGTCGAGCTCGTCGTGCTCGTCGCCAACAGGGCTCACCCCTTGCCGCATGTCCTCCTCGTCCAGGGGCACAGCGCAGCCCTCCTCCTCCTCGCCCTCCTCGCCCTCCTCGCCACTGCTCTCCTCGCCGCCCTCCTCGCCCTCCTCGCTCTCCTCGCTCTCCTCGCTTTCCTCCTCGCCCTCTTCGCCCCCGTCGCTCTCCTCGCCCTCTTCGCCCTGGCCCCGCACCAGGTTGCTCGGCTCACCTCCGCCTTCCCCGCTTCCCGCCTCGTCGTCGACCTCGCCTCCAGCCTCCACCGCGGGGCCCTGAGCAGCATCCTCCATCGGATGGTCCAGATGCGAGGCATGGCTCTCGCCAGCCACCGCCTTCCCCGCCGTGCTCGCCGTCTGCGCCACCTCGCTGTCCTGCACGCTTGTGCCTGCCCCGTGCGTCGTGCTGCCCGCGTCGACGTCGACGTCCATCGTCCCGCTGCTGGCCGAGCTCGTCAGTTGATGCAGCGCGTCGTTGCTCTTTGGCGGGGAGGTGGCGGCCGGGCCTTCGAGCGGATGGTCGCTCACGGCCGGCAGCAACGGCGCGGGCTTCGCGGCACAGACGGGGCACGAGTAGGTCTCCACTTCCTCGGCGGTCACCTTGTCGAAGCCGGCGCACTCGCCGTGGCACCAGCGGCTGCAGTCGTCGCACTGGATCCACACGCCCTCGAAGCTGATGTCGTTGGTCAGCAGATGCCGGTCAGTGTCACAAAAGCAGCCCGCCTCCTCCTCCTCCTCCTCCTCCTCCACCACCACCACCCCACCATTGGCCGCTGCCGCCTGCTTCACCTGGTGCGCAGCACCGCTACCGCGTCGAGTGCTGCCACCGGTGCGGCCATGGCTCGGCGATGCGGTGAACGCGTACTCGTCCGCGTCGACCGGCGCGCGCTTCTGCCGCTTGCGCCGCCCCTCGTCCAGGTTTGAGAACTCGTCGCCGCCGGCCTGCATCCAGCTGCCTGCCTCCGCACGTAGCCTGGCCGCGGCGATGTCGGCCTTGCGGATGCGTGACGCCTGGTCCACCACCTTCTTCGGCCGAGGCGTGCCGTCAGACAGGCCGCCGCGCCGTAGCTTCTTCCCGCAGGTGTGCGCGCGGTGCTTGCCCCTGCAAGCGGGGCAGTTGCCAGGCACGCGCTTCCTCCCCTGCGTTTTCCTGACGCGCATTAACTTCTCGCCATTCTCTCGCGGCAGCTTCTTGCGCAGCGGGTCGGCGCCCTCGCCCTCGCTGTCGGACTCGCGCGCACCGTTGGCGCTCGCCTGCTCCGCGAGCAGCTTCTCCTTGTTCTCCACCATCAGCAGCTCCACCTCGGCCGCGGTCGCGGTGCCCTTGGTGAAGAGCGACGAGAAGAGCGCGTAGTTGTTGTCGTGCTGCCGCGAGAAGACGCTGCTCTTGACGCCGGCGCCGCGAGGCCGCGCGTGCGTCGCCAGGTTCTTCTGGTGGAAGACGCGGCCGAACATCGAGCAGCCGACCACGCGGCACGTGCCGCACGGCTGGCCCGCGTACTTGCCCTCCTTGGGCAGCAAGGCCTCGAACTCGCGCCACTCCTCGCCCTCCGCGCTGACGAGCGTGGGGAAGACGGCGTCGATCCGCGACTGCAGGCTGCCCTGGTCGCCGTCGTACGGCTTGGCCACGCGCTGCCTCGAGGTCAACTCCCTCGAGACCGCCTCGCCGCTGGCACTTCCTCCTGGCGCGTGCGCGCCCTCCCTCTCCCTCTCCCTCTCGCGCACGAGCGTCGACGTCACCGTCGAGCGTCCGGCCGGCGCCTGCGCTTGCGCTGCCCTGCCCTCCTCGCGCGCGATGCGCTGGCGGCGCGCTGCTCGCCGCCGCTCGCCCTGCCGGTGGCATGCCATGCACACCTCCCACTCGCAGCCCTCGACGCAGCAGGCCCAGTGGCGGTCGAGGATGGACGTCTCGCACACGTCGCACTTCTGGCGCGTGCCTGCCGCGATCTGTGCCACGGGCGCGCAGATCCACTGCGCCTCGGTCGGCTCGCACTTGACGCCCGTGGCGGGGTCGTCGGCGGGGAGGTGCGGCAGCAGGTAGCTGTTGCGGAGCTCGGCGTCGACCACCTCGAGGAAGAGCGTCGCGAGCCGTCGGAACATGTAGATGAGCTCCTCGCCGTGCTGCTCCTGCCGCACCTCGGCGGCGAGGCGGGTGTTGTGGTCCTCGGCCTCGGCGAGCTTCTGCGTGCCGTACTCCTCCTCCGTGCGCTGCGTGAAGCCCGCCTTCGAACGCATGTGCTTCGCAAAGGTGATGGGCCACGGCCGCGCCGCGTTCTCTCGATCGTACCGCGACGCGGCGCCGGCGCGCAGCTTGGCCACCTCCTCTGCCAGCTCGGCATCGGCCAAGCGGACGGAGACAAAGTCGATGAACTGTTCGGTCTCCGGCCACCAAGGGTGCTGGCGCTCGCCGTCCGCCTTGGCCTCGGCGGGACCGACCACGAAGTACTCCCAGTGCCCCGTCTCGTTGGTCAGGCTCAGCACGCGGCCACGCACCTGCAGGTGATCACTGGCGCGTGTGAGCCGGATATCACAGCAGAGGCGCATGGGAGCCAGGCAAGAGGCGCGGCGCCAGCCGAAGGCCTGCCGGCAGGCACCTCCACCCCTCCAGCAAAAGGCGTGTCTCGGAGCCACCAGCCAGAGGGCAGTACGGCCCAAGGCCACCGGGCCCGGGGTAGTCGCACCAAAGGACGACTGGTTCGACCGCCTGGTGCCGGCACGTCCGCCTCAAAGTCGCCGTCATCGTAGGCCACGGAGACGCTGCCATCCGCACCCGCGCCGTCGGCGCCGATGCTCTCCACCACGCCGGTGAACCAGTCGTGCCCGTCCTGGAAGCGCGCGACGACCGCCTCGCCCGGCTGCAGCGTTGTCTCGCTCACCCATGTGCGCGTGACGAGTAGCAGGGAGCGCTGCGTCTTCTCCTCGGCGGGCGAGATCGAGGTCTGCTGGATCTCGCGCTCGCGCAGCTTGTCGAAGAGGCCGTCGAACTGCAGCGCGTCCAGCCGCCCCGCGCTCATGTGCAGCGGCTGCCGCACCAGCCGCTCGTACGTGCGGTGCAGCGCGATGGGCATGTAGGTCTCCCACTTGTTGATCATCTTCTTCTCCGCCGGCCGGAAGTGGTTGAAGAGGTGCAGGCAGTGGTTCGAGTCGAGCCCGCCCGGCCGCGTGAGGTGCAGCTCGTCGTACTGCCTCGCCAGCACGAGCACGAGCCCCGCCTGCTGCGCGCGCTCCTTGGCGGCGGCCAGCTCACCCTGCCAGTCAGAAGGCGGCCCCTGCAGGTTGCCCAGGAACTTGACGTTACGTGCGGGGTTGGTGCCGAGCCGCTCGCGGCGCACCAAGAGGACCTGCGCGTTGGAGAAGGCGAGCTTCATACCGCGGTAGTTGATGTGCCGCGCGTCGTGCCCGCCGAAGTTGCGGCTCTCGTGGTTCTTGGGCACGGGCGCGGGGCGGCTCTCGCTCTTAGACGGCTTGACCGTGCGCTCGGCCGAGTTGGGCTTGAGCGGCGCGATGCTCGACATGGACGAGTAGGCGTCCGCAGGCGCGGGCTTGGCGCCTGGCTCCCGCTTGACACCGGGCTCCAAGGCGGCTGGGACGTATCCCAGCAGGGCCACGAGCGCCGCGGTGTGAGAGCGGCTGGAGGCGAGCTTCGCTGGCTGGCCGTTGCGCGGCGCTGCATGCGTCATCAGGTTTTTGGTGTGGAAGACCAGGCCGGCCCGATCGCAGCCTGCCGCAGCACCGCACACGCACGCCACGCGTGAGAGTCCAGGGAGGGTCGGCGGCGAGTCACGTATGCGTGCAGGAGGGCATGGTGGCGTGCAGCGCATGGTGGCGTGCGAGGTAGTGGTAGCGAGGTGAGGTGCACCTGGGATCTCGCAGCGAGCGCAAGACTCGCCCGCATAGCGCTCCCCCGCGGCTGGTATGATCGCCTTGAGCTCGTGCCGGAACACGCCGTTGACGTCGGTGAACGGAGGCCACGTCCTGTCGAGCTTCTTCTGCAGCGCCTCGAGCCTGCTCTCTTCTCTACTCTCTCTTCTACCCGCCTCCTCGCCCGGTGGCGTGTCGCTGCCGGAAGCGTCCTCCTCGCGCGACGTCGAGCCGTGCGCAGGACGCGGAGCGCTGAGGCTCGTCACCAGCGCAGCAGCAGAGGCCTCCAGTGCCGCCGTCGTCGACGGCTCCTGCTGGCCCGTCGACGTTGACGACTCCGCATGGCCCGCCGTTCGCGCCGCAGCCGCTGGCCGCACCTCGGCCGAAGCTCGCTCGGTGGCCGCCGCGCATGCAACGCTGGCTGCTGCGGCAGTGGCGGCCCTGCAATGGCTCGCGCCCACTCGACCGGAGGTGCCGGCTGCGGGGGCCTCGCTCGCCGAGGCTCTGGGCTGCTTGGGCTTTCGCTTCGACTCAGCCGCCGGCGCCGCGGCAGCATTCCGTGGCGCTGGCCTCCCGCCCGGCAGCGCGAAGAGCGGCACGGTCTTGTCACGCGTGAACGGGTTGTACTCGTACCTGTAGAAGAAGGTGTTCTCGCCCGCCTCGTTCTGCATGAAAGCCGCCAGGTCGGGCACCTCCGAGGCGCTGAGCACGCGGCACGACTCGAGCACGGTGTCCGCAGCAACCTCGTCGAGCTTGGACGACGACATGTAGACCTCGTGCTCAGTGTCCTCACAGGGTGGAAACTCCGACATCCCGGAGGGCAGGAGGTCGCGCCGTCGGTAGAACCAGCGCACACCCAGCCAAGTCTGCACCTTGTTGCGGTTGTTGATCCGAGCCAAGATCTCCTCGATGCGAGCCACCCAGGGCTCGGCGTTTGGCCACGGCCGCAGCAGCACGCACTCGTAAGCATTATACCGCCGGCCGTCCACCTGAGGAGGGAGTGGCGCGCGTCACGCAAGGATTACTGGCACGAGTGGCGGTGCAGAGAGGTGTGGGGGGGGGGGCTCCCA
>Ga0209302_10001236_pt1 | contig 14852 bp, 14 predicted proteins | sample ArcOceMetagenome_2_FD_187445 | JGI IMG/M metagenome (GOLD analysis project Ga0209302, IMG submission 187445) | Marine eukaryotic phytoplankton communities from Arctic Ocean - Arctic Ocean ARC135M Metagenome (SPAdes) (version 2) | ecosystem: Environmental > Aquatic > Marine > Oceanic | place... | reverse complement strand
GCAGTCTGATGATGCTGGTGATCAGGGTCTCTGTAGTGATATCGCCGATATAATTCGAGAACTGCTACCCACCGGCCAATTCTCGATCGAACAGGTGGCAGATCTCAGGGCAGTGCATCCGCGCACATTGCAGCGCATGCTCAAAAAAGAGGGTAAGTCGTTTTCAATATTACTCGAATCGGTCCGCCGAGAGATTGCCACCGAACGATTACTCCATTCAGATATCTCCATTATTCAACTCTCAGACTACCTAGGCTATGCCGATAACACCGCATTTACCCGAGCTTTTAGGCGCTGGTACGGCTCGGCGCCCATGCAGTGGAGAAAAAGTACAGATACAGACCTATGAGGCGTTCCCATAGGGGATATTGTTCATGTATACTTCCGCCGCTCGGCCAGTACGGAGAGCAATATCAGTATCCAGCCATGGTAGAACCATTAGCTAGTTCTGATTAGCAAAGAAGGTTCAAAGCCCACCTAGTTACATGCCCGGGTGGCGAAATTGGTAGACGCAAGGGACTTAAAATCCCTCGGTGGCAACACCGTGTCGGTTCAAGTCCGACTCCGGGCACCATATCAAAGTCCAGCCTCATCCAAACAAGCAATAAATCACCGGCCTATACTGGCACTTTTGTAGGCCATGAATGAAGGAATAGCCGCAGCAATAACCGTTGAGCCTGCCACCAACAATAAAAATAGAACGTTGTTAAAAGACAAAATATTTAACCCAATATGCATGCCAAAGTCCGCCGACAGCACATCACCGGCAATAAGCAGACTTAAATACAAACCAGTTATACCAACAAGCATGCTCACAAAGCTAACCAATAATGCTTCCAGCTCTACCAAAAAAAACAAAAACCATGGGGGCGCGCCTATCACTCTGAGCAAGTGTATTTCGTACTTGCGCTCTCTGATAGAGGCCAGCATCATCGCGCTCAACCCCAACAGAGCGGCGACCAGTATCAGGCCAGAAATAAGCCGTAGAGTATTTTCCAACAGGCCCATCATCTGCCACAGCTCTGCCAGAGCCACTCCTGGCAATATAGCCGTAAGGGGTTCATTGGAGTAATTGTTAATATCCCGCTGAACCCGAAAGGTATTCATTCGAGAGGTTAAACCCAGCATAAAAGCCGTGATGCTTTTTGGCTCCAGCTCCAGCTCCAGTGCCTGTATTTGCTTCTGGGATACTGCGCCACCGGACATGTTAGCAATCTGTTGCCAGTCGATATGGACCGCTTCGATACCTTGCAAGCTCACATGCACAGTTTGGTCAACCGGCGTTCCCGTAGGGGCCAAAATACCTACAACTTTTAAAGGGCTTTGGTCGTGCATGCTAAAACTGGTTTTGCCGAGGCCGTGGGCCAAAATAATATTCGCACCCAATGTATAGTTTAATTTTTTTGCTACCTGTGCGCCCAACACAACATCGAAGACCTGTTCAAATGGCTTGCCTTTGCTGAAGCTCAGTTGGCGTTTTTTGCCATAGCTAAAATAAGTGAAATAGTCAGTGGTGGTACCCATGACTCGAAAGCCTTTATGAGAATCCCCCAGTGAGATAGGAATTGCCCATGCTACCTTTGGATTGGCGCTAATATTTTGATAGGTCTGCCAGTCGATGTTATTGGTGGGCGACCCCATACGAAACACAGAATAGAGCAACAGGTTCATGCTGCCAGTTCGTGCCCCGACAATCAGATCGGCACCAGAGACTGTGCTGTTAAAGCTTTGTTTGCTTTGGCCGCGGATATGCTCCACACCCAACAGCACAAAAATGCTCACAGCCATCGCCATGATAGTGAGCATGATAGAACCTTTTCGATTCAACAAACTTTTTACTGCCAGCCGGAAAAACATTAGTTGTGCTCTCCTGATGTATTGATCTCAGAGAACGCATCAGCGCGCCCAAAGTAATTGGCTAATGACATGTCGTGGCTAACAAATAGCAAGGTAACGCGGTGTTCCGATACCATAGCCATAAGCTCAGACATAAAATTATCACGGTTGTTGTGGTCAAGGGACGATGTTGGCTCGTCAGCAATCAGCAGCTCTGGTTTATTGATCATTGCCCTGGCGATAGCAATGCGCTGCTGTTGCCCTATGCTGAGTCTGCCCACGGGCTTATGCCACTCAGATTGGGGAATATGAAAGCTTGATAACAGCGATTTGATCTCGTCAGATAGCGACTGTTGATTAGAGAACTGATGAGCCAGTTGAATATTATCAATCGCATCAATATAGGGAACCAGATTAAATTGCTGAAAAATATAGCCAATATGATTGGCTCTAAAATGGTCGCGCTGGCGAGCGCCCATGCTGTCCAGCCTTTGACCCAGCACATTTACCTGCCCAGCGTTCGCATCCAACATGCCACTCAGCAGGTTGAGCAATGTGGACTTTCCACCACCAGAAGGGCCATGGACAAAAACATGCTCCTGATCAGAAACTGACCAGCTTTTGATGTTCAATACACAGTCATTGGGGGCTTCAGGGTAGGCAAAACGAACATCGTTTAATTGAATGGCCATATTCAGTTTCTACTGGAGTATAAATGCATGGAGTGTCAAAAATATATGATACACTGTATCATCTAACCAGGCTATTTTATATTTTACCGGTGAATAAATTGAACCTATCAAACAAGTTAAACCAACCGGTTGTATCAATGTTAATGATGGTGCTATTACTTGTTAGCCAGGCCTTTGCTCAGGCTGTTGGGTTTGTGACAATTGAATGGACTGACCTTATCCCTCAGGACGAATTTGATATCCTTTCCAACCCACCTGCTTATATGGATGATATTGAAGATGGTTCGGCTGAGGATCAAATTGGCAATTTGCTTAAAAACACCCTCGCCAATGCCGAAGAAAGTCGTTACCAACAGGCATTGGTGTCAACCAATATAAAACCTGAAATGGACGGTAGAGCTGTGCGCATACCCGGATTTATTGTCCCCATAGAATTTGACGGCGACCAAATTATCACGGAGTTTTTTCTGGTGCCATATTTTGGCGCTTGCCTACATATGCCACCGCCGGCGCCAAACCAGATTATCCATGTGAAGTATGCAGAAGGATTAAAACTTGAAGCCCTGTACAACCCATTTTGGATCTCAGGTATTCTAAAGGCATCTCTGATATCAAATGATATGGCAACAGCTGCCTACGGAGTTGAAATGCGCAGTTACGAGGCCTATACCCAGTAACAGGCTATTGGCCACCAGCCACTATGCAGGCTAAAAGTTGTTCTTCCCATTGGTCAGAAATTTCGCTGGCAATAATTTCAATGCGGCTTTCCACACAGTCATCCAGCTCTACTTCAGTGAGTGCATCAGAGGTAAGGTTGTAACCAAACACGCCGATTTCAGTAATAAAAACAGCTTTCAATCTTTCCGCAAAGACACCGCTTAAAAATAGAAACAAGGCCTGTCGATCGAATGTTTTGGAAGCGTCAAAGCGCCAACCTATGCTGTCGAAACCTTCACCTTGATTAACCGCCTTGAGATAGCCACTTTCAGGCAAAGGCGCATCAGCCAAACTAACCTGCTCGGCGCTTTTATTGCTGTGATGATGGTGCTGATGTGAGCCTACCTTGGCACCAGTCGACCCCTCTAAGGCGGATATGGGTAATTGGCCATGCTCGGTGAAGATAACATCTACCTCTGACAGGGCTTTTGATTTGGCATAGGTCTCAAGCTGAGCTTTATCCTCTGGTAGATAAAGATCCTGCTTATTGCCGACAACAATATCGGCTATCGCAATTTGTTGATTAAAGGTTGCGTGGTCTGTGTAACGAGTATCAGCCAGATTCCGCGCATCAACCAGAGTGATAATTTTTTGAATTGCCAACACATTAAAATAATATTCAGCGGTTAACACTTCTAGGACCTCAATCGGGTGGCCAAGCCCGGTTGGCTCAATGAGTAAACGATCAGGTTTGGCGAGACTGAGTAATTGATTGAGAGCAATCTGCATGGGTAGCCCCGCTGCACAACACATGCAACCACCCGGTACTTCACGAATAAAAACATTGCCAGCTTCATTGTGCTGGCCTTCAAACAGGCTTCCATCTACACCAATTTCACCAAACTCATTGACCAAAACCGCCCAGCGTTCATTGTCTGGCTTTGATTTCAACAGGTGCAAAATCGCCGATGTTTTGCCGACGCCTAAAAAGCCCGTAATAACATTGGTGGGCACTGCTTCGATTCTTGTATCCGTTGCCGTCATGCTGCTGAACCCATAACCGAAACAGACATATTTTTTCTGTTGACCTTAAAATAAAAACAATGATCGCGGCCTGTGTGACAGGCCATCCCAACTTGATTGACCAAACATAATATGGCATCACCATCACAGTCTAACTGCATAGACTCTAAAGACTGAATGTGGCCGCTGGTTTCGCCTTTTATCCACAGTTTCTCGCGGCTTCTAGACCAGTAGGTCATGCGGCCCGTGGATAATGTTTGGTCTATTGAATCTTTATTCATCCACGCCAACATCAAAACCTGTTTGCTGGTTGCGTCTTGAGTAATCACGGGAATAAGACCTTGGCTATTGAAATTTAATTCATCAATAAGATCTTGCAGCGCAAATGACTTCCCGCTTTCAGAGCCCTCAATAGACTCGAAGTAATTGTTTTTCATCTTAGGGTCAGTTGGTTTATGTGTTGCATTGACAATCAGAGCGGCTGCAAAGTCTTTGGTTTTTCACATGGCCCACTGCAACGACAAGCGCGCCTATTACGGTGGAGATATTTTCACCTGTTTCACCCAGCAGATCATGGCCGAAGAACGCTGTTACAATTAAAATCGCAATTCCAAATAGGCCAATTGACATCACGCTATAATTTTTATGTTTTCTGCACCCCATGGTAAGGGCAAGTAAGCTGGTGGGTATGACAGCAATCAGCATCCACCAGTGAACAGCTTCATCTTGCAAATTGAATACGGTCAGTGCTGGCAACATCACAATGATCAGAGGCATTGCCAGACAGTGCATAGCGCAAAAAAAAGACAGGCTGATAGCGGCTTTGTCAGAAACGACTTGTATATTATTCATAATTTTCTTATTCGTCTAAGGGTCAAGCAGCTTTATTTTTGCAGCTATCGCAGACAGCGTTTATTTCCAACTGCGGACTGGCCAAATGAAAGCCAGCGTCCTCTACGTTGCGCTGCAATCTGTTTATAGTTGACTTGTTAATGGTTATTTCCTTCACAACTTCGCATTGGTTACAAATCAGAAATTGTGAGACGCCATGAGCGTGATCACAGGTTATATGAGCACAGGCAATATATTTGTTAGCCAACTTAAGCTTGTGGACCAAATGCTCATCTTGCAAAAAATCAAGAATACGATAAACCGACATGGGCGGCAGGATCTCACCAAATTCATCCTTGCAGTAGTCAACCAGTTCGTAGGCAGACCTCGCCTTGTTCGATTGTAATAAACCAGATAGAACCTGCTTGCGCTTGTTGGTTAATTTTGCTCCGCGCGCTTTACAACTACTCTCGGCATGGTTAATTGCGGCCTGTACTCTACTCATAAACATTACCTTATTTCGATAAGGTTAAATTCTGGGGTTAACGCTACAGCACCCTGTTTTGTATCGGTCAGCCACATAGCTTTGATTTTTTTTATTCCTGGAAAGAGACTGATTAAATTCACCCTAATGGCCTTGAGTTTTTCCTGTGGCACGCAGGCAAACTGGTAACTGGCGATAACTTCACTGTGGCTCTGCTTGTTCCCCTGATGCTCATGATGGTGCCCATCATTCTGATCATCGGAGATTAAATCCAAAAAATTTGCCCGCACTAGCGTTGGGGAACAGTCACTGCCAGAAAATGTAAAAAGCTCTGCCGGTGACTCGAGAACCTGCTTTGCTAGCGCTATAGTCTGTAACTGTTCACTGGATGTAGGCCTATGCTCAAAGCCAATAATATTAGCCGCTGGTGACTCTATATTAATTTCAAGGTTACCTCCCTCCATGACTGCCGTAAGTTCAACATAACCATGCAGGTGCGCATCTTGCTTCAAAGGCTGATGGTCGTGCTGCTCGGCTGCAGCACTGAGGTTTACCATAAATAACCACAGGATTTTGAAATTGCCACTGTTAAGAGATAAGGTCACCAGCAAACAGCCTAAATAAGGAGGAGAATTTGAACCCGAATGATACACCATATCATTATTTCGGCAACACCTATTATCGGCGCCTAGCTGTGTGGCAGGCCGGGCACCATGATTTTTAGCACTTTTAGCACTTTTAGCACTTTTAGCAGTTATTAAACTTTCTGCATCAAACTTGTGTCCACTTTTGGCCACTACCAATTTGGGTGCCGATTGCAGGATTTTTTTTCAGTAGTGGGATGGTACTTAACGAGCTGATTCAGAGGTTGTTCTAGCTAGCGCCCAATGTGTTTATTTATGCTCCCTTAATCTTTCTCATCTTCATCTTTACTTTTATAAAAGTCTGCATAACTAGCATCCTTGGACTCGATCTTAAGCGTTTCGCCGTCCTCTTCCCAAGGGCAGTTAGCGCTAGGGCAAATTGCTTTACCTTGCACAAAGTACTCTGCTAATGGTGTTAACTCGCCCCAAGTAACCTCTCCAATAGTCATAGAGCTGAGTATATTGGTGTCAAACAGAAAGCTTGTTTCAATGTCTAGGTAGGTATATTTCCTTTTACTAAAGTCTTTGTGAATACTCAGAATATCCTCTTCACCAAGCATCGCTTGCATCGCTTCAACAGAGGTAAAAGGCATATCGATTACGTCGGATTTTAATTTAAAACGATGTACTTTTTTGTCAATATCTAAAATGGCACTGACTTCACCGATCTTGCAAGACACCGCAGAGCAGCTGTCTTTGCCTTTGCGAAAGATAACATCGGACCTACTCATGCCTAAAGGTATGCCGTCAAAGACGGTAGGTGGCTCCCACAGATAATCCGTAATGCTTTTATAGGCCGCTGGTGATGCGACAAAAAGACTGATTGGTATTACTAAGAAGAGGGCTATTTTTAGCGGTGTATTCACTTGGATACCTTATTTGGATTCTGTTGGGCATGCTGATACTAAGAGCATGTGTTATCAACCAGATTATACACAATCGAATATTCTTTTAATGAGAGTTTGCTGAGAGCTTAAAGACCCCTTTGATAAGGGCTTCATAGGCCTTCAGCGACAGCCTAAAGGCAAGTCAAAGGTACGGTGCTAAAAGAATAATAAGCCTCTGAGTTTTCGAGGACTATGCTAGCCTGAAAGGGTAATATAGCCCTGCGGACTACCACATCACTTTATACTCGGGCGTCTTCTACTAGGGCGCTTTCCAAAAGGGGCTCTAGATAAGTGGCTCTAAATAGGGAGCTCTTTGTAATCGGCCTATAACAGCACCCTTGAGCACTTAACCATGCAAAACCACTCACCAAGTATCGTAGTCGGCGCAGGAATTGTCGGCATCTGCACCGCTCTCTATCTTCAAGAGAAGGGGCGTGAGGTCATGCTTATTGATCGGCTGCCACCTGGTGAGGGCACAAGCTTAGGCAACGCCGGGATTATTTCGGTGGGCTCAGTGCACCCCGAGGCCATGCCAGGTATCTGGAAAGACATTCCCGCTATGCTATTGCAGCGGCAGGGGCCTGTTAGCCTAAGGCCCGCTTATTTACCCCAGATGTTGCCTTGGTTTTATAGCTTTCTTGCCAGCAGTTCGGAAGCGCGGGCAGAGAAGTCGTCTATCGCCATTAATGCGCTCAGTAGTCGCGCCCTCGAGTTTTTACAGCCTTTGGTGGCCAAAGCGGGTGCCCAAGCATTGCTGCGTCAAGAGGGCTCTATCTATGTGTACGAAACCCCGGCCCAGTTAGCCAAGGCAAAACTCAAATGCGCCTACTATGACCGGCGCGGTGTGGACCATGAAATCCTTGAAGGAGCCGCTTTAAAGGCTGCCGAGCCTAGTCTACGAGATGGGTTGGCCGGTGGAATATTGGTGCCAGCTGGGGGCAATACGCTATCACCTCTGGCTCTTTCCCGTAGCCTATTCAAACTGTTTCAAAAGCAGGGAGGGCAGTTTATACAGGCCGAGGTCACGGGTTTTACTACTCAGGACAGGCTCGTAACAGCAGTGCATACAGATAAGGCACATGCCTGCCATGACGCCTTTATTACCGCCGGAGCCTATTCAAAAACCTTAGCTAAGCAGCTGGGGAGCTCTGTGCAGTTGGATACCGAGCGGGGCTACCACCTACAGCTGCGCAACCCAGGTATTGAGTTAAACAGACCACTGCTATTTTCAAGTCGGGCTTTTGCGGTCACCAGCATGTTAGACGGTTTGCGTTTGGCGGGCACTGTGGAGTTTGCGGGCCTAAAAGCGCCAGCTAACTATGCCCGTGCCCACATGATGGCAGAGCAGGCAGCTTATCTGTTTCCGCAGCTCAACACCCAGAGCGGAGAGCCTTGGTTGGGTTACAGGCCGAGCATGCCGGATACAGTGCCGGTTATTTCCAGGTCACCCAAGTTTGATAATGTATTTTTTGGTTTTGGTCATGGGCATTTAGGCCTGACCCAAGCAGCGGTCACCGGTGCTATGCTGTCGTCTTTGGCGACTGGTGATGAATTACTTAACTCTATGGTTAGTTCCAGTTCTGTCCAAATGCCAATGCAGCAATTTAAGATCGACCGCAGCTTTTAAGCTGATTAAGTAATGTCAATAAACGGTCTACAAGAAGAGCTATAAGAAGAATTAACAGAAGACCTATAAAGAGAAGAACCATAAAGAGTAAAGCTATAAGAATAAGAACTATAAAGAGTAAAGCTATAAGAATAAGAACTATAAAGAGAAGAATGATAAATGACCCACTATCAATGACTAACAGCTACCCTAATTATCAGCTGACCAATGGTTGGAACGCCCTGTTGCCTGAACGTGAAGTGCAGCCCGCATTGCAGGGAAACCAAATGGCCGACGTAGTGATTGTCGGCGCTGGTTTTACCGGTCTAGCCTGTGCTCGGCGATGGCAGCAGCTATCGCACCAGGCTCGGGTAGTCGTCATTGACGCCAGCGAAATAGGCGAGGGTAATCCCGGGCGCAATTCAGGGTTTCTGTTAGAAGTGGCCTTGGCAGAAGACGCTAACCCTCATAATATGCAACGTATGCTCGAGTGCAATCGACTGACAGAGCAGGCCATGCAATCTATAGTGGCCGATGTAAAAGCCTCTGGGCAGTCGGTTGACCTAGTGCGGGCCGGTACCTATCGCGCTGCTGCTAGCGAGGCTGGCTTAAAGTCACTACAAAACTACAAACAGTTTCTCGAGGGTGCAGGCTTGCCCTACAGGGAATTAGACCAAGCACAGATACAAGCCGAGCTAGGCACTGGTTTTTATCAGTCTGGGCTGTACTCACCCCATTGTTACCTTGCCCAACCAGCCTCAGTGATTCGCGCGATTCACAGTCAGTTGCCAGGCTCTGTCGAAGTTTATGAAAATACTCCCGCCACCAAAATCAGCAAGGCGGGCAGCCGCTGGTTGGTTAATACACCGGAAGGGGAGCTTAGCTGCAGCAAACTAGTGTTAGCCAATAATTCCTATACAAAGGATCTTGGGGTGGCACGTTCGCGGCTCTCTGGGGTGTATACCTATGCGGGCTTAACCCCAAGGTTAGATAGTGCGGTTCTCGACGCGCTGGGTAGCAACCATAACTGGGGGCTATTGCCAGCTCATCGCCTCGGCAGCACTTTAAGGCGCACTGCAGATGGGCGCCTATTAGTCCGGTCTATGCACAGCTACGAAAAAGAAGATTCTCCGCAAAAAATCCGTCAGGGATTACAGGACCGCCTATGGCGACGTTTCCCCGAACTATGCGGTCAAGACTTTGAACATATGTGGGGTGGGTCTGTGGGTATTACTTACAACGGTGCGCCGGTGTGGGGCGAGCAAGACAATGGCTTGTATGTGTCGTCTGGCTGTAATGGCGGCGGCACAGTTAAAGGTACATTGTTGGGCAGTGCCTTGGCAGACCTTGCGCATAATGATGCAACCGAAAAGCAAACGGCTATTCCAGATATTGCCAGTCTATTTGGCACTCCCTCCTGGATGCCACCAGAGCCATTACGCAAAATTGGCTTCCATCTGTCGGCTGCGTTAGAAAGTTGGCAGGGTAGGCAAGAGCGTTAGTTCTGGCTGTAGGTTAAAAGCTATCGATCAAAAGCTATCAATTAAAACCAAAAGCCTCACAAAGCTAGGTCTACTGTTACACTCGAATGACTGCTAAACGGAAATCGATTATGGAAGTGACAGATTACATTGGCCCTTTATCTCTAGTGCCTGCAGCTATCGCAGTAATACTCGCGTTCGCTACCCGCAATACCGTTTTTGCTCTAGCTTCAGCTTGCCTTGTCGGTGTGCTGGTTGCCGGCGAAGGTTTAATGGGGTTTCCAAAGCTCTTAGTGGGAGCCATGGGTAACGAAGGTTTCTCGTGGATTTTATTATTAGAATTCTTTATTGGCATACTGCTCGCATTCTTCCAGCGCACCGGTGCTATTTCTAATTTCTCAAGTTACATCGAACGCAGAAAAATGAACCGCAAACGTGTGCAGCTAATATCTTGGGGCATGGGTTTGTTTGTTTATTTTAGTGATTACTTTAGCCCGCTGTTTGTGGGCTCCACCATGCGTGGTCTGTCTGACCGATACAAAATCTCTCGAGAAAAGCTCGCCTATATCTGTGACTCAACCTCTGCGCCTATTAGCATTCTGGTGCCGTTCACAGGTTGGGCGGTTTTTGTTGCGGGCCTGACCATTGGTATGGGGCCTGTTACAGATGGGGTCGATGCCATGGGCTTTTTTATGGCTGCTATTCCTTTTAATATTTACCCGATCCTTACGGTAATTATGGTGGGCTTAATCGCCTCGGGCACGTTGCCAGATTTTGGCCCAATGAAAACTGCCGAGCGCCGTGCCATGGAAGAGGGTAAGCCGGTGCGCGATGGCGGCGAGCCGCTCATGGCGGAGGAGCTAACGGGCATTGAACCTGCACCGGGTATTCGCACCAGTCTGTTTTGGAATTTTGTATTCCCGGTAGTTCTAGTGATTGGTTTTGCTCTGGGGTCGGTGTTTGTGACCGGCAGTGCTAAGCCTCTTGAAGCCTTTATGTTTGCGGTATTTGTATTGGCTATCATTATGCGTTTTCAGGGTATCTCTCTGAACGAAATTACGTCCACAGCTATGCTGGGTATCAAGGGTATTATGCCTGCGGTTGTGATTCTTGCTTTTGCCTATGCGCTCAATGATTTGTCTGCTGCGCTTAATACTGCGGCTTATATTGTGTCGGTGTCTGAGGGTTGGCTTACGCCGTCGGTGTTGCCTGTACTGGTGTTTGTTATTTCGGGCATTATTGCTTTTTCTACGGGTACGTCTTGGGGTACTTACGCGATTATGATTCCTATTTCTGTGCCTCTGGCGTTTGCATTTTCTGGGGATGAACTGTCGACGTTGGTTTATGCGACCCTTGCGGCGACTGCTGGTGGTGGGGTGTTCGGGGACCATTGTTCGCCGCTGTCAGATACTTCTATTTTGGCGTCTACTGGTGCGGCTTCGGATCATATTGACCATGTTAAAACGCAGATGCCTTATTCTATGGTAGTGGGTGTGATTACGGTTGTTGCTTATTTGTGGTTGGGGATGAGTCTTTAGATAGTTTTGGGATGAGTTTGTAGATAGGTTGGTATTGGCTTTGTGGGTGGCTAAATCTGGGGTTCTTAATTCGGTTTACCTCTGGAGGCTTTTGTTTCCAGACACGCGGTGAACCCATCCATGGGTGCTTCTCGTCGACGTCCTTGTCGACGGGAGTCTGGAAACAAAAGCCTCCAGAGGCAAACCTGGTTTTGAGGGGGGCTGATACTAAATGGCGTGGAAATATCTAACAGCTAAATGCTTTGGTAGCTAAATACTTAGATCCATAAGATTGTAATCTTTTAGGGCTGTCTGGGCGGCTTCGTTCCAAACCGGCTTATCCCCAGATTCTTCGTCGGGTTGATAGACATAGGGGGTTTCGTCTGGAAATCTCTGCTGCCTTGCACTAATAGCTAGGCCTATGGTTTCGGAACGCTTCTTTATAAACGCTGCATCAAAGGTAGCGGCCTCGGCATGTATTCCTGCGCCGCGAACATCCAAAACAGAAGAGCGACGGTGAAAACCAAAGTTAACCGATAGTCTAGGTTCAAAGCCGGTATTGGCAAATGAGCCGTGTAGAATCTGTCGGTTGTTAATGACTACGTCACCGGCGTTACAAATGATGGGTACTGCGTCGGGTAGGCGTTCGCTGCCGGCGTCGGCGACCTTTTTAACGATATCGATACGGCCATTTTTATGGCTGCCTGGTACTACCCAAACGCCATTGACTGCGGTGCTGCCATAGGCTTGACCCATAAAGTTAAAGCCATGTATGTCTTCGTCATGGTCTGGATTGTCCCAATGGGTATCGCCGTCTTGGTGCCAAGACACCGCTGCGCCAAGGCCTGCATCTTTAATAAATAACCCTTCATGAAAGGGTGTGAAATCTTTGCCGTTTATTGCTTCGGCCATCTTTAGTAGATGTGGGTGAGCATAGGTGCGCAGGCAGGCGGGTGAAAACTGTAGGGACCCGGCTAAGTAAAAAGGCGTGGTCTCTGGTGCATCCTGTTTGGCTTCGGGCTCAAATAATTTAACCTGATGTCGACCGTTGGCGATGGCTGTTCCACCCAGTGGGTCCGATAGTGGTTTTGCCCACTGTAACGCCATGGCTTTGTTGTCTGCACCCAGTGCAGGGCGGCCTTGGGCATCTGTTGCTGCACCCATATGAGTAGGGAAGTTATCTCGCAGCTGTTCTAGGTCGGCATGAATGTCTGCCAGCTCTTCTTGGCCCAGCATATTTTCAAAGATGTAAAAACCATATTTAGCGTAGGTAGCAAGGATATCTGCGTGAATGTCGCCGTTCTCATCAAAGCGCATAGGGCCGCGATTGGGTAGGGCAAGGGCGCGTTGTTGTCCCTGGTTTAAATACTCCCGCACGGCATCTGCGTCTTTACCATAGTGGCTTGCGCAGGCTTCGATTGATTTGCTGATATCTTGGGTCATGGGTATGCCTCTTATTTTTTATTCTTATTTTTTTATTTTTATTATCTGTTTCTAAAGGTCAGAGTTCGTCTGGCTTTTTATACGCTTTCTATGCGCCTTCAGTAGGCTTTCTATAAGCCCCAGGCGTTACACCGGTCCATGTTTTAAAGGCACGGTTAAAGGCACTGGGTTCGCTAAAGCCCAGTCGTTGTGCAATCTTGGTTATGGGTAAATTTTGCTGGGCTAAATAATGAATGGCCAGGTCCCTGCGCATTACATCTTTGTGCTTCTGATAGGTAATGCCTTCATTTTTAAGCTTCATACGCAGTGTTTTTGTGGTCATGTTCAGTGTATCGGCCACCCATTCAAAGGACGGGAAGCCGTCTTCTTGAGAGCGGCTCTCGAGTATTAGACGAATTTTGGTGCTAACACTGTCGTCGTGCACTGGGCCCAGTAATAAATTTTGTGGCGTGGTTTTCAGGTACTCATCCATGGTTTCGGTATTTTGCACTATGGGGTAATCGAGAAACTCCGCGCTAAAGGTAAAGCTCAGGCTGGGTTGGTTAAAGGTTCTAGGGGCCGGGAATATATGGCGATACTCAGATTCATGGTCTGGTGCTGGGTAATCGAAGTTAACCTGCTTCAGAGGGATATTCTTGCCGATCAGCCAGCAGGCAATATGGTGCCAGCCGGTCAGCACAAACTCGGCTAACAGATGGTCTGGATCTAGCTGGGGACTGTTGAGCTTGACGTCAAATCGCACCTCATCACCAGATTCGGTAAACGATATCGACCAGCCATTGTTGGTGTAGGCGTAGAGTCGGGCGCCTAACATAAGCGCCTTACCGAGTGTGGGTGCACCCACCATCAGGTGGCCCGCAAAATAAAAAGCCCCTATGGGTAAGCGTGGCTCGCCCAAACCAAAATTCTCATCATCCAGAGCCAACCAAGACGCCTTTACTAAGGCCGTAAAATTGGCGAAGGGCACTCTGCCATTCACATCTCGCACCACCTCAGGGGCAATACCCGCCTGCAACAGTAGGGGCATACTGTCTTGGCCGTTGCGCTCTAGGCTGGCCATAAGTGCACGCACATAATGGCTGAGAATGGTGGCTTTTTTCATGGGATGCTATTTATCGTTTTTATTATTCTGATCAGGTCTAAATTTACCACTAAATCCCGCCGTTCACACCCTGTCATCTAATGACAAGATTTTGGTGTGTTTCTGTCATTGTCTGTCCAGCATCGCTATTCAATACTTAAGCCATATTACACAGACTATAGAGAGTACATCTGATGGCAGATATTCGTTTTGATCAAAAGGTGGCAATTGTCACCGGTGCTGGTGGCGGCCTAGGTAGAGCCTATGCCCTTGAGTTTGCCCGCAGGGGCGCTCGGGTAGTGGTAAATGACCTTGGCGGCAGCGGCAGTGGCGATGGCTCCAGTTCGGCGGCTGCCGATAAAGTTGTGGCAGAGATCGTGGCCGCTGGTGGCGATGCGGTGGCTAATTACGACTCAGTTGAACAGGGCGACAGCATTGTGCAATCGGCCATCGACAACTTTGGTCGCGTTGATATTGTGGTCAATAACGCTGGTATTTTGCGAGACGCCAGCTTCGCCAAAATGACCGACCAAGACTGGGAGCTTATTTATAAGGTCCATGTCGATGGTGCCTACAAAGTCACCAAGGCAGCCTGGCCCCATATGTTGGCTCAGGGCTATGGCCGTATTATTTTCACCACCTCGGCGGCCGGTATCTATGGTAATTTCGG
>Ga0209302_10001235_pt1 | contig 14854 bp, 21 predicted proteins | sample ArcOceMetagenome_2_FD_187445 | JGI IMG/M metagenome (GOLD analysis project Ga0209302, IMG submission 187445) | Marine eukaryotic phytoplankton communities from Arctic Ocean - Arctic Ocean ARC135M Metagenome (SPAdes) (version 2) | ecosystem: Environmental > Aquatic > Marine > Oceanic | place... | reverse complement strand
TATACTGCAAGATGTTGACTAGTTAATGCGTCACCATTTTTGATAGCCTTTACCATAGATTTGAAGAAATGATATGGTACTTCTCCACTATCTACATAGTGTTTCCATTCCGTTGCATTCATGTTTTATCTAGATTCAAGTCCTATATTTTTATTAAATGGCTCATTTGCACCAGTTCCTGCACTAAACTGAAACCTTGCGGCTGCAAAATCTTTAATTTTAAATTGAATGCCTGTTGATTTTACACCTACTAATAAATACAACTGTTGAACTGAACTGACTCTGTTTACCATAGAAGATAAACCGTCAACATATGCTTTATTGCTATTTATAGTTTTTACTAGTTCCTGAGAAATAGGATAAAAAATAACACCAAACCTATATTGGTGAGATTTATCTCTTTTCTTCATTCTTCCAGCATAATATGCCACTGCTGATGTTTTATCTTTACAACCATCAGGCCTGGAACCTGTTTTGCTCCAAAATTCATCCATTATTTTATACCATTCTCCTTGATCTCTATTAAATAGTTCATCTACTTTTTCATGAAGTATGTGCCTAGAAACTTCCATATTGTTTATTCCTAATTTATCTAAAATAGACCTATATCCGGAATTTTTATTGTTATATAAAAGACTATTTGCTAAAATAATATTTGTTAGCCATACATTTGATTGTCTTCCTTGATTAGGCTCTTTAGTATACCCTCCATTTGTTTTAGGATCAGCAATCACTTTGATTATATCATCATATGTTTTTCTTTCAGACTTGTCTAAAACAAAACTCTTTTTAGCGTTCTTATCAGAAACTCTATTATGTATTATTTCACACATAGGGCCAATAGATGGAGTTCCTCCTTTTTTACCAGCTTTTGAAGATATGTCCCATCCATCAAAATGAAAATCTACTAACGCAGCATTTGCTCCTTGTGGAAAACTTAAGCCCGTCCCAGGATCGCTAACTGCACTGAATAAAAATATACCTCCTAATATTTCTCCAAAATCATTTGCTATTTTTGCTAATGAAACCGAGTCTATTCCATATTCTTCTTGTATATTTTTACCAAAATCTAATTCAAAACTTTGACCTGCTTCTTTAAGAAATGTTTTTAAATTACCCTTGGTTTTATATGCAGTTTGATTTCTAGTATACTTTACCAGATCTTTGATATAGTCTATATAGTTTTTAGGAAAGGTTTGACCGTATTTTTCTTCTAGGTTTTTTATAGCTAGATCACATATATTATCTATTGTTCCATAAGTCATTCCTGGCCTATCTAATCCTAGAGCTTTAGGTGTTAATTTACCTCTTCCAACGATTGCTTTTTCACCGGATTTTGTTTTAGCCACATTACTTACAATAAGATATTCTTCACCTTTTAAAAAAGTTTCAGTTCCAGTATTAATATCTTTCAATATCGTAACAATTATGGTTGGAAATGTCCCGGAAAGTGATTTGTCATCTCCAGGATATTGTATTTCAATTTCAAAATAATCTTTAGGTAAACCAGATACTATTAACATTTGAGTTGTATTGTCAGTTGGTTCTACCCCTAAATCTGCTCTTAATTGTTCACCTTTACCAAATTTAGTGATCGCACCTGGATAAGAAGTAGATTTCATCCAATCAGTATATGCTGAGTTAAAAAATTCTCTTTTGTAATTATATTTGATACCCTCGTTTATTTCAGCTTGTTTCCTGTTCATTGCAATCTGAAAGTTATTCCTAATGTCTCCGAATGTATTCATATTATTTTATTGCTTTAATTGTTGAGATAGCTATGCCATCATATTCTTTTTCTAAGGATTTAACCAATCTTAAGTTTGCATCGTCATCATCATAAAATTGTAGATCATTATAACCCATTTCTATTAGTTCTTTAAATGCTTCCTTTTTACGATCAGATATATTGCCTTTATATTTATGTACAGGATCATTAACTGCGAATATTAATTCATAATCAATTCTATATCCTACGTGTTCTCTTAACCATCTATGTATCATCTTACGATCATCTCTGGCAGTTACAATTCCAACTGCAATTTTAGATTTATAAGCCTCTTTAAATATTTTAAGATAATACTCAATAAGTTTACCAGCTTTCATGATCTCTAAAGATTTAAACTCGTCAAAGTTTAATTCTTCATGTTCACCCTTTTCATAAGTGTTAAATTCTTCTGGAGTTAATGAGTAGCACTCACCTGTTTTCTTGTTGCAAACTTTAATCTTTGCAGCAGATATTACTAATGTGTCGTCTAGATCGAAAACAAGTATCTTAGAGCCATGGTAAGGTTTACCGGTTCTAAAGTTTTTAGCTTCAGTTAAATAATCTTTGTAGTTTTTAACATGTTTCATCTTAGCTTATACGAACAACTTTTAAAAAGTTTACTTGTTGTTCTCCTGTTTTATTTTTAAAGCAGTTATTTTTATATCTATTTTAGCTATTTGAGACTGTAAAGATAACTTCATTCCTGCGAGTGCATGTAATTCAGATTTCAATGGATCTTCTTCTTCTCTTTGTTTTTGAGCGGTCTCAGATGCCTTTGATTTAATTTCACTTCTTTTCTTATCTAGATCCCTGAGTTTTGAATTCAAGTCCTGTACCTTTTGTGCATCTTCGAATATTTCTATCGATTTAATGTGTTTCATTATCTTGCGGTATTTCTTTTTCAATTTCTAATCTCCATAACATATTGTTAGGAACTATAAACTTTCTATTATGTCCATAAACATAAAAGGTAGTTTTCCATATATTTTGTCTAACTATTCTTGCCTTCTTAGCACCTTTAATATAAACTATATCATCAATATCGAAATCACTACCAAATAAAAACTGTACACCTATTACAAAATTAGATACAAGATCTTTAAATGTAAATGTAATAATAGCGACTGCTGTTAACCAACCCCATTCTGCTATATATTGTCCAATTAATTCTTTCATATCAATCCTTTATTGGTTAGTGTATGTAATACTTGAATCTGACTTTGCATAGTAACCTTCATTGCCTCATCTCTAGAGAAAAATCTTGCATTACCTATTTCTTCTAATTGTAATTGTCTTTTAGGTACATCTTCTGATTTAAGGCCTATTTGTGACAAACTAGATATCTCTACTATATAATAATATACAACTTTATTGTATTTATATTTTCTGGAGGTAAGTGTGAATGTATATTCTTGTTTGTTTATAAGATTTCTAGGTATTTTAATACCGAACTCTTCTTTGGTTTCCCTAATTGCAGCCTCTAATGTAGCTTCACCTTCTTCGATACCTCCTTTAGATATACCATATCCGGTATTTGGTTTTCTTCCAGAACTCTGTCCTAATAAGATTTTACCATCAAATATAATCACAAGACCAGCTGAGTATCTAGTTTCTAGAAACTTCTCGTTGATAAATTGTTCATATTTGTTTATGTGTTTCACAATATATTATTTTATTCTTTTATTGAAATATCTTCTGCTTTGATATCATCATATGTAAATACTGATTTCATATCAGGTGGCATTAAAGGATCTGGCATCCATGAATATCCCTTACCATTTATCTCTAAGATAACAGGATCATCACCAAAATCAAAATATTGATCTAATTTTCTAGCTGCTCCAATTGAAGTAACTGCAAACGTAGCTCTGTATAATTGTTCAGTTGAATTACTACCAGATAATCCAGCACCAAACGTATCACTGTGTCCATTTGCTTCTCTAGCAGACATACCATTCTTTAAAATAATATCTGCATTTTTACGTGCAGTTTTATGATATGCTTTACTAACTCTTGCAGATCCAGATGCTATCATAACACTAAAGTCATTTCCACTAGTATAACCAACGGCAGTTGCAGTTGTTAATACTCCATCATTAGATTTAGCCCACTTTTTAATTTCTTTTTCTAATTTAACTATTTCAACTGGAGCTTTCATAGTATCGTTAGGTAAAATAGTGCTTATTGAAGAGGAACCGATTCTAGGTTCAGGAAATCCTGCTTTAATAAATAACTTAACTATAGCATCACTCACTTTATCAGATGAATAGGCTTCGTTGATGAATTGTTCAAATAATTTAATATGTTTCATTATGCTGTTGCTTCGTCATCTAATCTATTGATCTCTTCTTGAATTTCAAATAATCTCCATTCAAAGTCAAACAGTTCTTGACGACTTAATTTATTTTGTTTAAAGGATTTTCTAGCTCTGCTGTATTCCTCTGTTAATCTTTTAAGAGCTTTTTTAAGTTCGCTCTTGGTCTGATTAATGTTAAGGCTATTTTGGTTCTTAATAGACTTTTTACTTGGATTATCTGTTTTTTCAACAACGACCATGTCGAAGTCTGAAAATAACATCAAGAATTTTTCTGTATTACCCATGATTGTTTATGTTTTTTAATTAAACACCTATACCTTATATATCAGAACTATATTTTTCTTTGACCCTTCCACTAATAGGTATAGCTTCACCTTGCTCATCTATTCTAACAAATTTAATCTGCGTTGATAATATAATAGCTTGTCTACCATCATACACATTATGAGATCTAGCTTCAACATTTAATGTAACAGAAGAATTGCCAATGTTGTTTACTCCTCCGTATATTTTAAGCAGATGTCCTTCTTTTGCTGGTTTTTCAAATACACACTTCTCTATAAGAACTGTTACCATTCTTGGTGTATCACAAACCTGAGTAGCATATGCCGCCCCAGCTGCGTCGGTCCAACTCAAAAGCTTTCCCCCGAAAAGATTACCATGAAATCCTAAATCCGATTTCTTTACTGGATGTGTACTAATTAGTTCCATATTATTTTCTCTTACATTTTTCTCCATGCCATCTCTTTAAATTTCCTTTATTCATTTTTCTACCACAGTATTCACATTCTACTCTTTCGTGAATTTTATCAGATACTGCCTTCATGCTTTCGCTCATTTTAGCTTTATATTCATCAGATCTAACAATGTTTGCAGCTTGCATAAATTCTGACGTATACTGTCTTCTTGCTATTTTTTCTTCTTCTGTTTCATTTATATGAAAGTCTAATTTAGCCTTCGATAATGCTTTTTTATGCTCTTTTGTTTTTTTAACTCCTTTTAATTTTAAAGAAGTTTTAAAACCTGCTCTCTTTCTACTTTCATCATACAATTTGTTTCCTTCTAACTCCCCATGTTTCTGTATAAAAACATCTCTAACGGATTTACCATACATTGGATTATTTTCACCGGCTGTATCGACATGTGACCATCCGCCGTTTCCACCCTCTTGTATATTATAATACTCATTAGATTCTACTGCATTAAACTTCAAAATCATTTCAATCTCATATAAATATGCTTGTTCTTCAGTTTCAAATTCCTTTAATACTTCTTTAGTAAACGATTCTATCCCATATTTGTTAATAGATCTCTTTAGCCATTTTCCAGAGCCTAGGTATTTAGGGTCATTTTTAGAATCAACTCCTATATATTTTTTATTATTAATTAAATTAGTAGTTAGGTAAACTATTGGCATGGTTAGATATGTTTTATTTTATATATCTAAACTAATTCTAATTAATTCCATTATTTTATTATGTTGTTTGGTTTGTTAACCAAGTTGCAAATTCTGTATTGGTTTTAAAATGATATTCAAATTCATGTGCAATCCAGTGATCATGTCCAATTCCATATGATCCTAAAGATCCTAATCCATCAAGCCATTTGTGACACCATGCTTTTTTCCAAATTACTGAATTGTTTCTGAAGCCCTGTAATGGCATCTTTTTATATATGAGATACCATTTGTTTAATTCAATAAGATCTTCATAGTGTTTTACTTCTTGTTCTGAAAATTCTCTAGTATTCTCTTCAATTGATTTGATATACCAGTGTATTTGTGAGTGCCATGGATTTTTCCTATCACACAACTCTTCTCTTGTATATCCTTGTGGTGATAATTCAAAAACCTTATCTTCTAAGAATTTTATTTCAGTGTCTAGTTCTTCTAATTTAATATAGTAATCCTCCTCTATTCCAATGTGCTTAGAAGCTAAGAATAAAATAAAAACGGTCCAGATAATTGATGTGATGAAAATAGTTGCGAGCATACTTGTTATATTATTTTATAGTTTTTGCGATTAGTGTTTTAAATTTAGTAGTAGACCATCCGTGATCCCTGTTTAGATAATGTATGTCAATCGGCAATTTATCGCCTGTAAATGGTTTATCTTTGTAATCATCTCCTAAGAATCTTACATCAAACTCTCCCATCTTTAATAAATCTAATAGTTGGGCCTCATACGTGTAGATATGTACACCGCATATTGATTTTATTTCGTTTAACATTTCAATTCTTTCGTCTACATTAAGAATTGGCTTGAGTTTATGTGGTCTTTCAATTGAAGGATCCGTGTGTAATAATACTATTAAACAGTCGCACATGTATGCAGCTTCTTTAAACATTTTTATATAACCTGGATGCATTACATCAAAATTACCTGCGATTACTCCTTTTATCATATTAATTGTTTGTAATTATTTTTAAATCTAAAGCTTTCCTACTACATATAATAACCGCTCATAGTCTGCGACCAGTATAAACTTATTAAAGTTATAAAGTAACTTCTCGTCTTTAAAATACTTTATATAAGCACGTAAACCCTTACTTACATATAAACGATCAGCAACTTTTATATCTCCCGGAATAGTATCTGTTTTCGTTTTAGTCATGTGTGCGCCAGTGTGTTCTAAACTAGCCCATAAATCCTCATTAATGACTTCATTAAAAACTACGTTTATTCCTTTATGTCTAAAATTATGAATCACATAAAGTATAAACATGTAATACTTTAAATCTTTTTTATAAATAGTTATACACTCCATAAATCATTTTTTAATAATTTTTCTACTGCTTCTTTATTATCATGGTAGACTTCTAATAAAACCTCTTGTGGTAAATAAGATGAATGCCATTCTGTTCTCAATCGGTCATAGTTCATCAAATGTGCATATTTTTGTTCTCTCCAATGAGTATAACAAGCATTATGAGAGATTAACCAATCAACTTCACTCCACAACTCTCCTTTAACGGTTCCCCACGGGTTTGGATAATTATCATATTTATTAGGTATCATCTCAGTTGGTTTTACTTTTAATTTCGCTAATAAGTACCACAATAAACCCTCCTCTAAAAAAAGATAAACATCTTGCATATTATCTTTATATTGTGATTTTTTAATAGGACTTTTTATATTTTCTACAAATTCAATATTCTTCTTACTATAAGATATGGCTGTGTTGTAGTAAATATTTCTAACTTTAGATTTGGCTGTAAATCCAAAAACACCTGGATTGTGATTTTTTGTAATTTCAGATATATAATCTGGAAATATCCAATCATAATATCTTACCTTATTATGGTAAACCATTTCACAGAAATTACTCTCACAACTCTGAACTAATGTATCTGTAAACTTAGGTATCGACCTGAACAACATAACATCATTGTCAAAATGTACAAAATCATGATCTTTAAATACTTCAATAGAGTATAACTTATATGCGCTCATTTTAATAGGCCTCGGGTATGGGTATTCGTCTAAAACTGTAAGTATTTCATCATATGGAAAATTCTTAGTATACTTTTTACCCAATGTGTCAGTAATGAGATAGAATTTATCACCTTTATTTAATTGTTTTTTTATGCTAACACAGCTCAAGTAATGTAATGATAACATTCTATCTATGTGTTCTTTATTTGATCCATTATTGTTTAATAAATCACTAGCAAAGGTTTGTACAACTACCATGTCTTATTTATAAATATTTTTTAAACTGTGTTTCTTCTTTTTTTGCAAATTTTAAAAGCTGATCTGTGTGATACTCTTTGGCAAACTGTAACATGATTTCACTTAATTTAGTGTAGTGCGAAAATGCATCACTATCTACTGATAAATCTGGCCATTCATTATTAACTAACCATTCTTTTGGATTCAGATTATTCTCCATAATCTCCATCCTTTAATTTAAATGACCAAAATGACTTGCCCTTTGAACTTTTATTTGGAAAGTCAAATGCAATTGATTTACTCTTACCGTTATCTTCAGTCCATGTTAGTGTTTTAATAAAATTTGCAGGTATTCTTGCAGGATCTGAGTTAGTAGTCCACTTATCTGAAAAATAGATCATGATATCTACCTCAACATTATCGTATATTGCCGCTAAATCTCTTTCAAAACCTTCTAGTGCTGCCCATGCACCTCTATTTAAAGTTTGGTGTTGTAATGCACAGTTAGTATAAGAAAATGTAGTTTCTAACCAATCTTCTCTACATGAAAATGTATTTGCTGGCGCCATATGACCTTTATCCCATATATTATCTACATAATCTGAAGAAGAAGATGTTTTTAAACCATCTGGCTTTTTAAAACTTATACCATCTCTTGAATATGAAGGTGCAGTACTATTACAAATTACTTCATATTTAACCATTATCGGTTGTTGATATGTTTGAGAATATGTTATCTCATAGATATCTGTTTTTACTTCTACAATACCTAATTCATCTTGTTGTGCAAATGATAGTGTACTGAATATAACACACAGCGATAATAATATTTTTGTTATGTTTTTCATTTTATTTGTTTTATCCATGAAAGTAGATTTGTTTCTGGTTTCCAATCTAAATTCTCTGTGATCAACTCTATATCAGCACATGATCTATGTGGTTCTTCTCTCTTTTCAATATGGACTATTTCACCACCTAATGCTTCAGCTACTTCTATAACCTGTGTTTCTATTCCACTACCTACATTATAAACTTGCATATTAGATTGATAATCAGATTCGTGACTTTTCATAATAGCATTAACTACATCACCAACATAAATCCAATCTCTAGTTTGAGTTCCATCACCAGTTACAGTAATAGGACTATATGCTTGATATTGTTCTAAGAAAATTGGCACTGCAGATCTATATCCACCAGTAGATCTTTGGCCTTCTCCAAATACATTAAAGAATCTTAACGCATTGCATTTAAACTCAGATCTATTATATGTTCTTAGCATATGTTCCATTTCCAATTTAAAATCGGCATAAGGACTCATTGGATCTAATTGCGCACTCTCTTTTAGTGGTACTGCTTCTGAGTCTCCATAAACTGCAGCAGTAGAAGCAGCAACCATAGAAGTAGCTCCCATTTCATGAGCCCATTCCATAACTCTGCGACTTGCAACACATATACCAGTCCAATATTTCATTGGATCCTCTAAACTTTCAGGTACACTAATTGGAGCAGCTAAATGAAACAGTGCATCAAATTCCATATCAGGTAATTCATCCACTGTAATGTCTATCACTTCTATTCTCATATCAGGACTAGGACGAAGATTATCTGCATCACCAGTACTGAAATCGTCTAAGACAGTTACAAACCATCCATTATCTATTAGATTGTGCACAAGATGACTACCTATAAAACCGGCGCCACCTGTAACTACTGCTCTCTTGTTCATAATTCTTTTTCTTTATTACAATCACCACACTTGTCTAGCCATGGAGCATTTAGGGCTCCACATCCACATGACCATGATTGATCCACTAGACTCGTCTTTGTATTCATTTAATCAATGGGTTTATGTCCACTTATTAATAATTGCCAATAGGCTTTTAAAGCCTTTTTAATTCTTACTGCCATTTCTTCTTAACGTTATATATTTTAATTGTAGATAGAACTTTAAATCATAAAACCATTTAAATTGTTGTCGTCTCTTTGCTTTTCTAAACCAACTTGTGTCTTTAATAGAAATTCTATTTATCCATTCACTTGTTGACTCATCGCTACGTTTATGTCTTCTCATTTGAGTCTCATTCTCCAAATAAATCTTTATTAATAATATCTATAACTCTATCTGAGCCAATTGTTTTAGTACATTCAAACTGTCTTTGAGTTCCTTTCCATGAAGGACACCAATTCCAATCACCTTTATCAAATGTATCCCATCCCCAACAACCATGACATGCTTGATGGTTATTAACATAGGTTGCATCTGCAAACTCTACATAAGGATCTGTAAATCCACTAATAATAGTTACTTTAGCTCCAAGTGCCCAAGCGAACCAAGATAGGCCAGAGGAAATTCCAATAAACATGTCGGCGTTATTGATTGCCAACGCTACTGCTTCTAATGGTTCTGGTAATTGTTCCATGCCAATGAGATGTGTACCCTCTTTACTGGCATGTAAGACTTTGATGTTTTTTTGATTACACCAATCAATAGTCTCTTGCCAGCCAGTTGGATTGTTCCAGTATTTGGCTTGTGCAGTTGATGCTGTGGCTATTACTATAGATGGTGTTGACGACGGGTTTGATTCAACTAAGTATCGCGCGTCTAGTTGTGGTCTCTGTTCAGTGTATGGTACACCAATTCTATCGGCAGCGATTTTCCCCAAGGGTATAGTACGCCAATCGTATTTGTGTTCTGCTCTTTGCCATGGTTCTTCCATGCTATAAAAGACTCCGACTCTTACAAGTGCGCCTCTAGTTGGTTGATCCCAATCCAAGAACTCTACACCCCTTTCGGAGTACCATTGCTCATCAAACAACCAGGGTTTGTGTGTCTTCACGTATAATCGTGTTGGCTTGTGTGTATACATCACTGCATGTAACTGTCCCATAAATGATATGGTGTCTCCGAGTGATGATGACGCCATTTCTACAGTTAGGTCCCTGTCTTCAAGCGTTACAGTCTCTGAGTGAACTAGTCGATCATCATTGTAAAGTTTAACATGCCACTCAGTCCACCAGTGTCTTGCAGGCTGATACCAGTTACCAGTCTTTAAGTCAGTCGGTGCATAGACTAGATCTTCTCCGTCCCAAAACTCTGCGCGCAATGGCTCTGTACCAGCTTGGTCAATAGTCAATCGCGGGCCATCAATATAGTCTAATCTCCACTGAGGCTTTTTGGGTGTCGGTGGCACTCGGGGACCTCTCTTGGTATCTAAACAAGTTTGGTACCATTCGATATGTTGTGCTGTGAAGCGTTCTAGATCATCAGTCGGGATATTTTTTCCTTGATCCTTTGATGATTTGAGTGTTTTGATTAATTGGTCAACATTTTCATGGAGATCATTAGAGAATGGAACAATGTAAGGTGTAAACATGTCCTTGTACTGTGGTAGATCTCTAGAGAATGTGATTAGACCATGACCGATCGCTTCACGCAATGCTAATGGACTACACTCCCATGTTGAGTTAAACATAAAAGAATCACATGCGCTCATAAAGACGTCGACATCCGTTCTCTCACCCCATACAGTTACGTTAGCGGGTAAGTTTTTCATAATTGGCCCCCAATATTGCTCAAAGTTCTCTGCTTGATTACCTACAAAATGGAAATGAAATTCACCTGGACATTGTGCTTCTACTATTCTAGCAATATCAACACCTTCTGCTTGATTTTTACCAGAAGTCCATAAGCCTACATTTAAAATATGTTTTTTGTCTATTGATAATCCTAATTTACCTCGAGCCTTTGCTCTTTCTAATGTTGAAGGTTTTGTGTCTATTATAGGATATTCTATAACGGGTTTTAAACCACCTCTAGAGGCAAACGTTTCTAAGTGATATGGAGTACACATAGCATACATATCTGGATCATTACGTTTATCTATAGGATCAAACCAGATGTTGTGACATGTCTCTACTATCTTCCAGTTCTTATTGTACAACCAATCCATTACGGATTCATCTAATTTATTAAAACCATCAAAGGATTCTGGACACTCATCTATATGTATAATATCTGGATTGATCTCTTCGAGTTTTGTCTTTAGTTTCTGACCTCTTTCTGTAATATCGATTGTGTTCAAATAACCTAATGAATGAAATTTATAATCTAATTTCTCTATAAGTTGATCTCGTTGTACATTATAAACTGTGCTATATTGTGTATATTCTAATAAATGAACATCATATTCATTATTATTTAACATAGCCTCTACTCTCTTTAGTACAAATTGTGGCATACCACCTGTACTTAGATGCGGCGCTAAAAATAATAGCTTCTTTTTTGGTGTCATATCTTTAATAATTTCTGTAGAATCAACTTCAGTTGTTATGTCATCGTATAAATTCATAACTGAATCATATACTTGATCTACTTCAGGATGACATTCAAATGTTGGTTTATTCTCTAAACAATGTATCTGTGGTGGAATTGCTTGTATTGTACCATGTTCTCTGATATTGTATTTCATATTACTAGAACAAAAGATTTCACAACCTCCACCAACGTACTTGTATTTATAATCCTGAGAACCCTTTCTATAAGGTGCTCTTAATTTAGGATCTATAGAACTACCTAATTGTATAATATTTACATCCGTAGTTCCTGCAATGTGTAATAAACCTGAATCCATCGTAACTATAGCAGTTGCTTTGTGATTCATCATCCATCTTAATTCTGCAGGGTCGTTATCTGGGTCGTTTAATAAATTAATACCTAGTTTAATATCTAAATCCATTACTGGTTTATCTACTGAAAAAGTACCTACTTCATGTGAATCTCGACCTACTGCAACAACAGGAATTCCTTGTTTATTTAATCTATTAACCAGATCCTGCCATTTATCTTGATCCCATGTTCTACTTGCCCATGTGTATGTTGGATGAATTATAACATAATCTTCAAAACCTAAATCACGTTCTCTTTCTATATACAGATCCATTTCCATCTCATCTTGAGTTAAACTAAATCCAAGCGAAATAGCATGAAATTGTCTAATGTCTGTGTTAGATGATCTGAATTCTACTTGCTCACCTCTAAGATCATATGTTTTACCCACAATTGGCATAAAAGTTCTATAAACTTTAACATTGGGGTCATATCGTAAAGGATCATCCAATTTAAGTGCCTTAGACACTAGTGGATGACCCTCGAATAAAAATGGTTTGCTAGAAAAAACTATAAGTTGTGATTCATATGCTTTTGACAATTTCCTAAGAGTAGGAATTGCAGCTAAAGTATCACCTAATGCTGGTGTGTCGATGCATATTGCAACTTGTTTTGACATTTATTTATATTCTTCATAGGACTTCTCTTCTACGAATCGAGATCCTGTTAATACATTAATTTTCTTTTTAACATCTGATCTATCATCATTTGTGAAATAAACCGATCTTGCTAATTCAATAAAGTCATCATTGAATACCTCTGTTTTCTCAAATGCTCTAATATAGTCTTCAATATTCCAAAGAGTTTTGTTTACCTTAAGTAGATCATCATGTAAGAATTGTAATTCTTTTGTTATTGCATGGTCATCTTTAAATTCAGCATATATAGTTCCGACTATAGCATTAAGATAATCATATTCTGTTTTTATATTTACTAATTTATCTGCATCTTTAATTTGATCAAGTTTAATCTTTAAAATAGTTAACTTGTCGATAATCTCTCCGTTTGATACTTCTATTTTCATGTTATGATTTTTTAGCGTATGGCTTTGTTAATAATTCTGCTGCAGCTGCAACAAATACTGAATCTCTTACACTTAATACTCCTGCACCTTGTGCTGCATTCGCAGATTGAATTAAAATATTAAGGGCTTGTTGTTCGGTCATAGATTTTACTTCTTCAAATGGTGAAATCTGTGGTGCCTCTTTTGTTGTTTGTTCTGACATTTTTAATTGTTTAATAGTTATACATGTAATATATGATAAGTTTCAATTAGATATTTAATAATAATTGAATAAGATCTGGTTGTGGAGAAGCATCTGTCTTGTTTTGACTAACTTGACCATGTGTCAATATACCTTTAATTTTACCTAGGTTTGCAGATTCATTATAATCAAACACCATTGGACTTCCCATTATTGGATAATATATTGATATTCCAGGTTTGGTTGTGCCCTTTAACATTGTAGATACACCTGACTTTAGATTAATACCATGTTTATCTGATAATAATAATAAAAGTGCTTTAAGCGCATTGAGTTGTTCTTTGGAATATTTATGATAATATCTATGTCCCTTATACTCTGCTTCTAATCTACATACTTGTGATTCGTGAACTTCTGTACCATACCATGTATAAAATTTACCGTCGGTTTCTACTAAGGGTCCAGAATTACATAATTCTATACTGATACTACCTTTGTGCATTTTTGAAGATTTAACTGCGCCTAAATGATATCCCCAATATTCATCTTTAATCGCTTGTAGTATTTTACCATCCCATTTAGATTCGTCATCACTTAAGTCATTTATATCTAAAATAGCTGAGATTCCACCAATTACATAATGTGCTCCAACTCTACCTCTTTGATCTGTGGCCCATTGGTCAATCACATCCTTAGGATTATGCCTACCTTTAGTATCGTGTAAGAAAATCCATTCTTTATTGGTAATTTCTTGAACATATTCGCCTTCTGGTAAAGCATGTTGTTGTATCCATGTTGCACCTGTACTGAGATCTGTATCTGATTCTAATTCTAGTGGATTATAATTTAGTTTTAGCCATGTTAATGGTCCAACTATTCCGTCTGCTTTTAATTTGTTTTGTTTTTGAAATAAAAGAACTGCAGTTCTTGACGGGTTGTCGAATTCTCCACTAGGATTAATATTTAATAACTCTTGAAGGATTCTAACTAAATCTCCAGTTTGTCCTAGTTTTAAAACGTATTTACTTTGCATAATCTTTCGGTTTTGTTATAAAATCTCTCGATTAGTCTATATATTTCATTTTTATTAGTACTCACGTGCTTAAAAGAAAAGACATCTTTCATCGTAGACTTATCAATTATTTTGTATGTTATAGAATACGATGGTCTTCTTTTAAATTTATCTCGCATGCTATTAATAATACTTATTTGTTGTTTAGCTTT
>Ga0209302_10001234_pt1 | contig 14861 bp, 10 predicted proteins | sample ArcOceMetagenome_2_FD_187445 | JGI IMG/M metagenome (GOLD analysis project Ga0209302, IMG submission 187445) | Marine eukaryotic phytoplankton communities from Arctic Ocean - Arctic Ocean ARC135M Metagenome (SPAdes) (version 2) | ecosystem: Environmental > Aquatic > Marine > Oceanic | place... | reverse complement strand
GGCATGATCTAAATCGACTTCGCCTTGCCATGCGGTACCGGGCCACGCCACGATGTCGCGCGTTTGGTGTTCACGCTCGATACGTCCGCCTGCGATAAGGTCTAATTGGTCAGTCAGATTGACCGTCGCTTCGCCAAATACGGCGATCGTTTTGATCTTGTCGGTGCCGTCAAAACCGCCATCGTATATAAGTATATCTTCATCTTTGTTGTAGTAGTAAAGACCGGCTACGCCTGAAATACGACCTTCAGCAGGGTCGTAAGCTAGACGCGTTTCAAAGGTGGTGCTGTTTTCTTCAAGATCCATATAAAACAAACTGGGGTACTGAGTAAATTCCGATTGGTAGCGTTGGCGCCCCAGTAGCAAGTAAGCGGTTAGATCATCGCTAACTTGATATTGGACATCCAAGCTTAGGCTCGTTTCTTCTGAATTTTGTAACCGCGTGTTGTGGTTGTCACCGTCAAAATCATAATCGCTAAAATCAGGGCCGTTGATATAGTTTAGATACTCGCCATCAGCGTTACGTTGCGAGAGTGTTAATTTGGCCGACAGTTCAGGAATTGCCAAGGGCTCCCACAGGAGTTTGGCGCGAATGCTCTGAGAGGACGATTCACTTGGATCTTTCGGCCACGAGCTGTCATCTAGGTGATAGTTAATGAAACTATTACCGGATAAACGCTCAGCCGCAATACGTATGGCTAGTTCGTCTTCAATTAGGGGGCCTGAAACGACGGCTGCTACCTGATATTTTCCATCTTGGTTTTCGTAGCCTGTTCTAACCTTTCCTTCCCATTCGTATGTTGGGTCGTTGGTCGTGACAACAACCGCACCGCCCAGAGTGTTGCGTCCCTGTGTTGTAGATTGAGGGCCTCGTAATACTTCGACCTGTTTGGTATCCCATAAGCCGGTGTTGATATAACGCACCCCCGTCCACGATTCGGATAGGCCATCTACGGATGTGCTCACACGAGGGCGTCCGCCTGAGATAAAACTAAAGACGCCTTGGGCTGCGCCAGCACCATCTACGCCCCGAATGTTAGGGATACCGAAAGGGTGTTTTATAACGTTGGGTACCCGCTCAATAACTTGGTTTACATCGGTGTAATGGCTTTCTTGGAGCTGATCGTCTGTGAGGACAGTAACCGATGATACCGTCTCACTGAGTGAGCGATTAATTTTTTCGCCAGTGACCGTGATATTATCCATTTGCCATGTGCTAGCCGTGGGAGAGGTCAGCGTTTGCTCTTTTATTAGTGAGTAAGTGCCATCTGCGTTTTGTATTGCCGTCAGGCCCGTGCCGACCAGCAGTGCCCGTAGGGCGTCTAATGGCGTGTAATTCCCTTTGATGCTTTTACCTTGCTTGTTGGTCAAGAGCTCCCCGTCAACAGCCAAATAGATATCAGCCTTTGTCGCCACTTGGTTTAACTGCATGGCTAAATTCCCACTCATTATTTCAAAGTACTGTGAGTTAGCAGGAGCCGCATATACACAGGTCGCTAAGGGTAAGCTGGCTGTTGCAGTAGCTATTATTGATAGGCTGGCTGTTAGTACGTGTGCCGAGAGAGTGTTTTTTCGAAAGTGTGGTTTCTTAACTGCAGAAATCATATGCAATAGCGCTCTTATTTTTCAGTTAACGGGTTAAGTTTACTTAACAGCGGCGAGCACAGGGTGTGCGAGGCTTTACAGCTGTGTTACTTATTAAATCGAGCGAGTATTCAAAAGGGGAACATGTTTTTAAAAAGAAATCAGGCAGGTTCTATGAGTGTCCATAACGAAGTGATCTGACGGGTGCGAACGGGTAGTGCGTTTTGTAGCATTGATAATGCCAAGGGGGTGTTGTCGAGGGGGAAGCTGCCCATGACGATCAGTTTTTTAATGGACGGGTGGCAGCTCAGGTAGCTGGAGTGATGTTGGTTGATAATGGACGCCCATTGATCGAGCTGCAGACTAGTGGCTTGTAGCATGTTGTGTGTCCAGGCTAAGTCGGCTTTAGCTGCTGGTAGGACGGGGCCAAACCCAGCCGATGATACGTGCGTTTTTTGTCCCGCGGCTAGTCGTAGAGTCTGGTCGGCGCTTTTCAATACAACCAGGGGGGTTCCTTTGAATACGGCTATGTGTGCGCTCTCACATTCTTTATGTGTTATGCCAAGAGCTAGAGAATCAGAGGCGCCAGTGGTGTTATGGAATGACGATTGGCGGATTACGATATGGGATTGCTGAGCGGTAATAACGGCATCAGGAAGTGAGATCTGAATAGGTTTGCTGCCTGTACTCTGCTGGATGGCGATGTCACCTGCAAGCAATGTTATGTCATTTTTATGCGGTGAGTGTGCTATCGAGATACCGCTTTTGATCGCAAGTGTTATGTACGTACCATCCGAAAGTTGTTTGTTAATTGCGATATGACTTTCATTGCTAAGGTCCGCTCGATATGGCAACGTCCATTCGTTGATTAACCCCGTATCATGGGCTTTCCATAGACAACCTAATATAGGTGCTGCGATTAAGCCTTTAAGTAGTGTGCGTCGGTTTAGTGTCGAGGTAGGATGTAAACGGTTTGCGACCTGATTGGCGTGTATCAATTGATTCGAAATGGCTGAGCCCATCTGCCCGTTATGATGTCGTAACGGTGAAATGCTGCCACTAATGGTTTCTACCTGATGCCAAGCCTCGACGTGACTGGTGTCCTGACTTAGCCACCGTTCCCACTGTTGGTGGTCTTCGGCTGTGGCATCATCAGATTGCAGTACACTAAACCAAATAGCGGCTTGGTTGAGCGTCTCGTAACGTATAGGTTGGTTCATGCACTAATAACTGCATTATTAAGTTGTGCTTTAAATACTAAGCATTTGAGCATCGCTTCAGCCATGTACTTTTTAATCATACGTTCCGAGACATTAAGAACAGAGGCAATTTGCGAATAGGTAAGGCCATCTATTTGTGACAGTAAAAAAGCACTGCGCGCATTGATGGAGAGCTGGCGTAGCATAGCATCCACTTCCACCATTAACTCAAGTAACAAGGTTTGTTGTTCAGGAGAGGGAATAACAGCACTAGGGTGTGCGGCTAAAGTCTCTAGCCAGGTTTGTTTAATCTGCTCATGTCGCCAGAAGTCTATACACATCCCATTCGCCATCTTACTTAAGTAGGCCTTGGTAGCTGCGCTGCTTTCAAAAGTAATCGGCTTCTTAAGTAAACGAATAAAGGCGTCTTGTGCTAAGTCTGCTGCGTCATCATAGTTGCCTAGCTTGTAACGAAATACGTTTAGAAGCCAAGGTTGGTGCTGATGATAAACATCCGCTATGCTCCTTGCGCTTAATATAGACATATGATCGGATTCCGTATGTGCAGTATATGATTGTTGAAATGTAATGCCAATGATAATTATTATCATTAAATATTCAAGGTGCATTCTGTATTAATTCGATAAAGTACTTAATTTTTGAGTTGGATAAAGCAAGTTAAGATTTACGCGTTGAGTGGGGCGCTGTATAACTAGCACTAATAGGGAATAGCATAAAAGGATTTTGGATGGCTCCCATGAGGGATTTACCCGTTAAGCTGCGGCCGTTATTTTTAGTAGCCGCTTTGGTCACTACTCTATTCGTTATTTATGGTAGCTTTGTCCCTTTCGTTTTACGCCCACATTCTTTCGCCGAAGCCGTCGCCCTGTTCTCTGATATTCGTTATTTACAATTAGGCGCTGCTTCGCGTGCCGATTTATTGGCGAATGCCATCATTTATATGCCCGTGAGTCTGTTTTGGATGGCGGTTATTGCACCAGAAGGGCGTTTAAAGCTTAGACGTGCACAAGTCATTATTGCGATAGCTGCCTTGGTGGCACTGAGTGTCTTAGTTGAATTCTTACAAGTGTATGTGGCACCGCGTACGGTATCAAAAAATGACATCATTGCTGAGTCGGTTGGGATTTTGGCCGGGGCTATTATTTGGGGAGGCTGGGGGAGTTGGCTGAGCCAAGGGCTTCAACGGTTATTGCTAAAAGGCCGAATTTCTTGTGATAGCTTATTGTTGCTGCTTAGCGTTGCGGTAGTTGGGTACTCATTACTACCGTTTGATTTCTTTATATCAGTGGGTGAAATACGCCAAGCCATTGAGCAGCGTGGTTTGCCGTTGTTTGGTATGTTGGCTGATAGCGGGACGTTGAGGCTGTCGGCGCGAGTCCTGTTAGTGGGGGCGCTTGAGTTTATCATCGCGTTGGGGCTTGGCTTTATTGCATACCGGACCGATTTGATAAAACGCTTTGTTCGTGGGCAAATAGTCTTGTTAGCTTTTTTGATTTTCACGACTATTGAATTAGCACAGTTTTTTGAGTATTCCGGCAATAGCACCCTGACATCAGCTTTGGTTAAAACTCTCGGTGTGTATGTGGGATTACGATTGGGGGCAGTAATAACCTATGATCGCTTCTTGCATTTAGTCGGCGTATATAAAGCGCGTTTCCTTTTATTTTGGCCGTTGTATGTGAGTTTTGCTTTATTTATCAAGGGGTGGTCATTAATACCGGAGTTTGATGTGTCAGCGATAGCACATATCATGTCCGAAGTCTCCTTTATCCCTTTTTATTATCACTATTTCACAACGGAGATGGCGGCCTTTAAAAGTGCGTTGCTGCAAGTTGCTTTAGTTTCGCCTCTCGTGCTGCATTGGTGGAGTGTCGATAAAATGGCAATCGTTGAGCATTGCTTACTTACTCCTCAGCAGTGGAAACGGTTACCCCGACGTATGTGGATTGGCGCTGCATTGGCTTTGTGTGTTGAGGTAGGTGGTCTACTTTGGTCGAGTTTGCGCCCAGACTTCACTAACATTTTAATAATCGTGTTGAGTATTCCCTTTATATACGGTGTATTCGAACTGTTATATCGCAGTATTTATCGCATTTCTTCCAGAGCTTTCAAGCTCACTGAGCAGGCGAGCGTACAAGCTAAGCCGGCTAGCACGGCTGTTAATTCACGCCACATGAACTATAAGGCTGTGACGGCAGGTTGGAGGGCATACATTCCCCGTGTTCGATGCAGCAATAGCTGTGCAGCGTTTGCGTTTATGGTGTGGGGGGGAGCGGCTTGGTACTGGCTGCAGTATCCGTTGGCGCGTGTGCTTTTGGGTTTCATTGCACTCTGTTATATCGGTGTACTACAGCGTTATCCATTGGCTGCGCTCGTGGTTATCCCTGCTGGTATTCCCTTGCTGGATTTATATCCGCTGTCCGGTCGCTTTTTTATGACTGAGTTGGACTTCATGATTTTACTAACCCTTGGAAGCCAATATTTAGCAGGCCATATTGATATATCAACGATCAGAAGAAATAGACCGCTATGGCTGATGTTAGCCATTACCTCCGTTGTTTATTTAATCAGTATAACTCACGCGCTATGGGGACATATGTGGTGGGATCTGCGTTCAGTTACCTCATTTTACAGCCCAATGAATGTGTTGCGGTTAAGTAAGGCATGGCTGTGGTTCGTACTTCTATTACCTGTACTGTCTTTCTATTTTAAACAGTACCCCCATAGTTTTTTACGGTTTAGCCAGGGGATCTTACTAGGCTTGATGGGGGTTCTTTTCGCTGTAGTGGTTGAGCGATATCTATTTACCGGGTTATTCGATTTTGAATCGGTTATGCATCGAGTACGAGGTAGCTTTGTAACGATGCACACCGGAGGTGGGCATATCGATGCGTTTTTAGTGACCACTATTCCTTTTTTACTGTACCCCTTTATAACTCAGGCTCGTTTGTGGGTTCGATTAGTAGCGTTAATAACGTTGCTTGTTTCTTTGTATGTGGTTTTTGTCACGTACTCACGAGGCCCCTATATTGTGGCTGGCGGTGTTGGACTTGTGATGCTGGCGAGCTTTGTGTTGGCCGTGTATAAGCAGGTTTCGACTAAATGGGTAGCGGGAATATCGTTGTTAGTCTTATCTGTAGCGATCAGTTGGGCGGCTATCCCGTTTGTTTTCAATTCATTTTTGACCCAGCGTTTATCTATAGTCACGCAAGATAAAGAGACGCGGGTTAATCAGTGGGCTAGGGTCGCTAACTATGTGGATGGGTCAGCTATGACCTATTTGTTTGGTCATGGACCCGGTTTATTGCCTCGTTCGATCATGTTGGATCATCTAAATACAGACCAGCCCAGTGCTATGCATGAATTGGTATCGGACGAGGGTAATGTGTTCTTATCATTGAGTGCCGGACGCTCGTTGTACACCAACCAATATGTATCAGTAGAGCAAGATAAACGCTATGAATATTCATTTCGCTATCGAAGCCCTGAATCGATAGCTCGTTTACGTTTTTCATTATGTGAAAAGTGGATAGATGATTCATTTAGGTGCCAAGTCACAGCTTTTGAGTTGGCTGCTTCGGATGATTGGACGACTGTTAATTATCCAATACTAATCGATGCGTTTCCTCCGGTTGCTTTTCGAGATACAGCGACGAGTCATCGACCAATAACGATAGGTATTTCGGTGGTTGGAGCAACAATGATGGCATTAGATAATATTGATCTCTCCAATATGTCTGGCCGCTCATTACTTCGCAATGGGGACTTTTCATCAGGTAAAGATTACTGGTTTGTTACGAGCGATGATCACTTAGACTGGCATGCAAAAAATGTGATTGTGAATATCTATCACGATCAAGGTGTCTTAGGCGTATTGAGTTTTTTAGGCTTGGTGACATTGGCTTTGTCGTGCTTACTTAAACAGCTCGTTAACCATAACCGAAAGGCTGTCATATTGTTGGGAGCATTGACGGGCTATTTGGGCGTTGGCATGGTCGCCAGTGTATTTGAAGTCCCTCAGTTAGCGCTGCTGCTTTACTTCGTTGTCGGTGTTATCTTTCTTTTACCCTCTTCATCGTCTTCTTTTAGCCGGCCCGAGCACCATAAAACTGCGTAAATATATCCTCGATATCAATTAGATACATTGAGAATCTTTATGCTTGCTCTACAATAACCCGTATTAGACTTTATATGGGTAGTGCAATGTCGCTGGTTAATGCTTTCTTACAGCAAAATGCTATGAATCTTATAGCCTTGGTTTGGTTTCTACTGTGTTTTCGCGGCTATATGCATTATGCCCAAAAAGCGAGTTATACAACGCCTTGCTTATCGAGCGTACTACATCTGTACCGACATGAATGGATGGTGAAATTACATGAGCGTGAAAATCGTATTGCTGATACTGCGGCAGTCGCGAACTTAGAACGCAGCGTTTCTTTTTTTGCATCAACAACGATGCTAATTTTAGCGGGTTTAATGACCGTGCTGGGCTCGACAGAAAAAGCGATAGATGTGGTTGCCGATATTCCTTTTGCGGTGCAAGCAACGCGTCAAGAATGGGAAATCAAGATTGTTATGATGATTGTCCTCTTTGTGTATGCGTTTTTTAAGTTTACGTGGAGCTTACGGCAGTACGGTTTTGTTACGGTTATGATTGGCGGCGTTCCCCGTCCTGCGGATGGTGTATCCGAACAAGTTCGTCAAGCGAACTCAGCACGTATTGCAAAAATGACATCGCTGGCGGCAAATAACTTTAACAGCGGTTTACGTACATACTATTTTAGCCAAGCGGTTTTGGGGTGGTTTATTAATCCCATACTTTTCATGGGGCTCTCTGCTTTGATCGTATTTGTTTTGTATCGACGTGAATTCCGCTCTTCAACACTTAAAACCTTGATGATGTCAGTCGAACCTGACACAAAGTAAGTTGTGACGTAAACGTTTACTTGCAGCCATGGTCCTAAACACCATGGCTTTTTTGTGTATTTCTACGTGATAATCCTTCCAACCCCTTGAAGTTTACTCTGCTGACCCCATCTCCCGTGTAAGTCATTAACATTCCGGAAAGAGATAGGGTACGGATATTATGAGCACTGAAACGCAGAAAGAAACACTAGGCTTCCAAACAGAAGTCAAACAACTACTTAATCTTATGATCCACTCTTTATATTCGAATAAAGAGATCTTTTTGCGCGAGTTAATCTCGAACGCATCTGATGCCTCTGAGAAGCTTCGTTACGAAGCGCTCTCTAATGGTGATCTATATGAGAACGATGGTGATCTTAATATTAATGTTAGCTTTGATGAGGCGGCCAAAACGGTCACTATCGAAGATAACGGCATTGGCATGACGCGCGATGATGTCATCGAACATTTAGGTACGATTGCTAAATCAGGTACCGCTAGCTTTTTAAATCAGTTGAGCGGCGATAAAGCGAAAGATAGCCAATTGATAGGCCAGTTTGGTGTTGGTTTTTATTCGGCGTTTATCGTTGCAGAAAAAGTTGATGTGCTCACACGTCGTGCTGGACAGCCCGCTTCTGAAGGTGTTCTTTGGAGTTCAGAAGGGGAAGGCGAGTTCACTATTGAGAACATAGAAAAACCAAGCCGTGGTACAACTATCGTGTTGCACCTGAAAGAAGGCGAAGAAGAGTTCGCTAACGGTGCGCGCTTGCGTAATCTAGTTCGCAAGTATTCAGATCACATTGCGCTGCCTGTTATTATGAAAAAAGAAGCACCATTAGGCGAAGAAGCGGAAGGCGAAGAAGAAAAAGCAGTTGTAGAGCCTGAAGACGAAACGGTTAACAGTGCTACGGCATTGTGGACGCGTAACAAAGGTGATGTTACCGATGAAGAGTATGCGGAGTTCTATAAGCATATTTCTCATGATTACAACACGCCGCTAACATGGGCTCATAACCGTGTTGAAGGTAACCTTGAATACACAAGCCTATTATATGTGCCTGAACACGCTCCCTATGATCTATGGAACCGTGAAGCACCACGAGGCTTGAAGTTATATGTTCAGCGTGTATTTATTATGGATCAAGCTGATCAGTTTTTACCTTTGTATTTACGATTCATCAAAGGTGTTATTGATACGAATACCTTATCTCTGAACGTATCTCGTGAGATTCTTCAGAAAGATCCTAACGTTGATAAGTTGCGTACGGCGCTTGTGAAGCGTGTGTTAGATATGCTCGCTAAAATGGGTAAGAATGAGCCAGAAAAGTATGCTGAGTTCTGGGCACAGTTTGGTGGTGTTCTGAAAGAAGGTCCCGCGGAAGATTACACAAACCGCGAGAAGATTCTTAAGTTGCTGCGTTTCCCATCGACTCAAAGCGAAGGCAAAGAGCCTACAGTATCGCTTGAAGACTACGTGGGACGTATGCAAGAAGGTCAGAAAAAAATCTACTACGTGACTGCTGAAAACTACAACACGGCTAAAAACAGTCCGCACCTCGAAATTTTCCGTAAGAAAGGTATTGAGGTGCTATTGCTGACTGAGCGCATCGACGAGTGGATGATGAGCCATATCTTCGACTTCGACGGAACCTCTTTCCAAGATGTTACCAAAGGTGAGTTGGAGTTGGATGAAGGTGTTACGGAAGACGACAAAAAAGCGCAAGAAGAAGCCGCTAAACAGAGTGAAGGTCTGATTGAGCGTCTTAAAGTCCGTTTGACTGAAAAAGTATCTGATGTTCGTGTGACTACGCGTTTAACAGAGTCGCCAGCGTGTCTAGTACTTAACGCTTACGACATGGGCGCACAGATGCGTCAAATCATGCAGGCGGCAGGTCAGGAGCTTCCTGATACTAAGCCTGTATTTGAAATCAACGTTGAGCATCCTCTGATTCAAAAGTTGGATCAAGAAGTTGATGAAGATCGTTTTGGTGAGTTAGCGCTTGTTATCTTTGATCAAGCAGATTTAGCAGCTGGTGGCCAATTAGATGATCCCGCCTCTTATGTTGCTCGTTTGAATAAACTGTTGCTTGAGCTTAGCCAGTAAGCGTCAATTTGCGCTACAAAATAAGCGGGCCTAGGCCCGCTTTTTTATGACGATTCTTTAAGTTTTTTTAAAGTAATCCGCAATCGAATATAGCATGCTTGATTCAGCTTTCGGTCTAGCAGCTGCCACCTTTGAATATCGGCGGTGGTATGAAATTCAGGCAGCGCCCACGACTCGTAAGCTTCAACCTTCTTTAAAATATAGTTTGGGGACATGCCGCACCTCCTGTGCAAACTTAATCCTAACTACGTTGATCGTAATGAATCGATAATAATATTAGTACACAAATGTCATCGCTGGTTCATAAAAAAAGGTTTTATTCATTTATTATTTAAATGTGTTAATAACTGATTATAAATAGTGACAGTTTTGTTTTGTTTGGCAAAGAAAGGGTATTTAGATGTATCTAAAAAAGTACACTTTACTCATCGCACTCGTTTGTTGAAATGTCGATGAGCAAGTGAATGTTAGACGTTGTCTAGCCTAAGATTTAAGTACTGAACTAATGGCTTTAGCGACATAGTCAATATTATGAGAGCTTAAACCTGCGATACTAATACGGCTGGAGTCAACCATGTAGATTGAATATTCGTCGCGAAGCTGTAGAACTTTCTCGGGTGTCACTCCAAGAAATGAAAACATACCTTTTTGCTGTGGGATGAAACTAAAGTCAGTAGTGCATCCTGTCGCTTTGATTTGCTGGCTGAGTCGTGCTCGCATATCGCCAATACGTAAACAAACTTCACCTAGCTCTTGTTTCCACAGGTGGGTTAAAGCCGCATCATCTAATATTGTTTCTACAATCGCGGCACCATGAGCGGGTGGCATGGAGTAGTTACTACGGATTACATTCATCAGGTTGCTTGCGGTGATTTTAGATATGTCAGCATTAGGTGAAATAATCATAACGACACCCGTACGTTCACGGTATAGACCAAAGTTTTTCGAACATGAAGCGGCGATGATCATTTCAGGCACTTGGCTAGCCAATAAACGCATACCGTACGCGTCTTCTTCTAAACCATCCCCTAAGCCTTGGTACGCTATATCGACAAATGGAATTAGGTTTTTACGAAGTAAAAGCTCGGCTACGGCTTGCCACTGGTGGTGGTTAAGGTCAGCTCCGCACGGGTTATGGCAGCATCCGTGTAGGAGCACGATATCCCCTTCCGCTGCTTGTTCTAGTGTTTCCAGCATACTGTCAAAACGAATAGTTTTTGTTGTGTTATCGTAATAAGGATAAGTAGCTGTTTTTAAACCTGCGGCTTTAAAGGTGGGCACATGGTTGGCCCACGTGGGGTCACTGACCCATAAGGTAGTGGACGGTGAGCTACGATTAATTAATTCAGCGGCAACGCGCAATGCACCGCAGCCGCCTGGTGTTTGGGCAGAGACTAAGCGGCTATCTTTAATAACGGGGTGGTCGTAGCGTAATAAGAGACCAGCGATATGGTGATTAAATAGCTCAGAACCCGCAGGACCTATGTACACTTTGCTTGTTTGGGCTGACAGCATCTTTTGTTCAGCTTCACGTACAGCAGCCATAACAGGTGTGTGGCCATTCTCATCTTTGTAAACGCCGACCCCTAAATCTACTTTAAGGGGGTTTGGATCGCTTTTGCATTGAACCATAAGCTTTAAAATAGGGTCTGCCGGCAGAGCGTGCAAGGCTTCAAACATAGTGGTCTCCTTTAGCTCCCCTAAAAAGGTAATGCGTTGTCATGGGGATTTGATTTTTATAGCCTAATTGATGGCGGGCATTTTCGCTAGACGATGAAGGGATTACAAGGGTAAGTACTCTAATTTATCGCTATATGGTCGATATAATTCGTTATAATAGATTTTCATGTAAATGATTGAATAGATGGGGTCTTCAGATACAGATGAAGAGAGTAGGGTGTGGGTATATTGCTGTCGGGACTAAATCAGTGGTAACTTGTTTGATGGTCAGTGTAATTGCCGCCGTTAGCCTGCTAGCCAATGCCAGTGATATACGTAAAATAGTGCGGGATGATGGTGTGATTGAATACACTAATGTGTCGACTAATCACCGCAAAAACTCTATTAAAACTACTGCTTCTAAAGTTGAGTCCATCTATAAGTATCGTCAAAATAATGGTGTGCTGACCATTACAAATGTAAAGCCATCCAAGGGGACGAAGTTCGAAACTATCCGCTACGAGTGTTATGCCTGTAATCCAACCTCGACTGTCGATTGGTTTAATACACCCATTAATACACGTGCCTATACGCCTTACATTAGTGCAGCGGCTCAGGCTTACGATGTCGATCCCGCGTTGATTCGCGCTATTATTCATGCGGAGTCGTCCTTCAAAGTAAAGGCGAAATCTCATCAAGGAGCGCAAGGGCTGATGCAGTTAATGCCGGCGACTGCTCGGTATTTAGGGGTAGGAAACCCATTTGATGCGTCGCAAAATATTATGGGTGGTGCTAAATATTTGGCTGAGTTACTAGCCTTATATGCAGGTGATATTAAACGTGCAGCTGCCGCTTACAATGCCGGGCCTGGAGCCGTCAAAAAGTATAATGGAGTGCCTCCTTATGCCGAAACAGAGGCTTATGTGAAGCGAGTGGGGATATTGCATAACCGCTACCAGCAAGCGTTACGTTAATATGTTTGATAGAACGGTTAGAAGTTTAACTAGTCGAAACGAAAACCGAGTTGCTCTTCTGAGCTGATTGTTTTTTTATAGCCTTGCGCACGCATCTCTTTGTTGAGGGATAGTACAAGGCTTCGCGCTAATGTGTAGTCGTTCATAATTGTATGCGTACAAGCCTCTTTATGTGTGGATTGCACTGCGCCTCTTGTTTGTGAGACTACCCAGTCACCCACTAAGTCCTGATAAAGGCGAATAACGAGATATTCCTGATTTTTAAGCCAATAAATTAACACAAGGGATTACCGTTCAACGTTGCACCAAGGCACATTATAATGGCGCGCCATTGAGCCTTAAAGCTACGCATTTGTAAAGACTGGAGAGATAGTAATTGAATAGCCGATTAAAAATAGTGGCTGATGAGAACATGCCAGCATTGGACACTATGTTCAGCGGATTTTCTCTAAAGAGAGTCGCTGGCCGCACTCTGTGTGCCCAAGATATTCAAGACGCCGATGTCTTATTGGTCCGTTCAGTTACCGAGGTGAATGAGGCGCTGTTATCATCGGCAAAGCATCTCAAAATGATTGGAACCGCCACCATTGGCATGGATCATTTGGATCAGCGTTATCTTCACGATATAGGCATTCCATTTTTTAATGCACCGGGCTGTAATGCCGAGGCCGTTGTTGATTATGTACTTTCTGTAATCCATAGCCTTTTACCTAAAGCAAGGCCTCTAGAGGGGGTGACGGTCGGGATTATAGGCGCAGGTAATGTCGGTGGTCGTTTGTATCAGCGTTTGCTATCTGCTGATATCAATACGTTGATTTATGATCCGCTAAGGGAGGCGGTTGAGGGGCCGGATGCTTTTGCTGATTTAGATACTGTTTTGTCGAAAAGCGATGTGATCTGTTTGCATACACCCCTAACAACAGCGGGAGATTTTCCTACGTATCATATGATTGGTGAGCCTGAACTGTTGAGGATTAAGTCGGGAGCTTTAGTTATTAATGCGGGCCGAGGTCCAGTCATTGATAATCAGGCGTTATCTGAGGTGCTAGATGTTCGAAAAGATTTAACAGTGGCGTTAGATGTATGGGAGCATGAACCCGTTGTCGATATAGAGTTAGCGGCTAAGGTTGCTTTAGGGTCACCACATATTGCTGGCTATAGTCTAGATGGCAAGCTTCGAGGTACCTACATGCTGCGGGAGCGTTTAACTGAGGTATTAGAAATAGATGCGCCTAAGCCGCTCATCGAATTTTTACCAGCCGCTCCCATTTCGTCTATAACGGTCTCGGATTCTGCTCAATTGTTGGACATTATGGCGGTGGTATATCAAGCTTTTAATGATGATCGACGTTTTCGAGATAGCCTACGACAACCAAATCAAGCGGTCTGCTTTGATCAGTTACGAAAACAGTATCCAATACGTCGCGAGTTTTCAACGCTGACAGTTAATGGAATAGTTGATCCGAAGCTACGCCAACTTGTCTCCGCTTTTGGTTTTAATCTTTCACCTATCATCACGAATGTACAGTAGTTTGTAGATGTCGAGAACGCAATGATACGCCAGTTACCCAGTACCCAAACAGCTTTGTCGCTTGTTGAGCTAGCTCCGAAATCCGGTGAGCGGATGACGTTGAATTTTCAGAACCCACGTAAGCAATACAACGTGTATTTGATGGGTATTAAAGAGGGTGGCAGTGTTGTCTGTACCATGCCCAAAAGTGCTACCGCTCTTATGGAGGGGCAGCGTTTAACGGTAAAAATGATGGCGGGTAACCGCATGTGTGCTTTTAGCAGCCGGCTAATTAAGTCGTACTTGCAGCCCTATCCTCATTGGCATTTAGAATACCCCAGTGTCGTTAACCATCATACGGTTCGTATTCATCCCCGTATTCCTGTGAACATGGCTATCTCAGTTGATCATCAAGATGAACAGCAGGGTATTAACCTCGGTTTGCCCCGTATCGTGCATACAAGAGATATCTCCCTCGAAGGGATGGGATTAGAATCTCCCGTCCCCTTAGGGCAGGTCGGTGACGAGTTATTTGTGACTATGCGGTTCGACTTGAACGGACTGGATCAGGTGCTTTTATTATCAGTTCAGTTACAAAATGTGGAAGAAATAGAGTTGGGTGTATATCTACATGGCGTTAAGTTTGATCACATGGAAGAAGATTCGGCGTTATTAGTTACGGCATTTGTATATCAATCTTATCTATTAGAGTTAGGTTACTTACATGCGTCCCCTTGAGCCAGGTAAATTTACGTTGGGTTTAATTGTTAATCCGGTAGCTGGACTCGGCGGCAGTGTAGCGTTGAAGGGCAGTGACGGAGCGGCTACGTCTAAAATCGCCATGGACTTAGGTGCAGAGCCTAAGGCGCAGCATCGCGCTGAAATTGTTTTGTCTGTATTAAAAA
>Ga0209302_10001233_pt1 | contig 14862 bp, 6 predicted proteins | sample ArcOceMetagenome_2_FD_187445 | JGI IMG/M metagenome (GOLD analysis project Ga0209302, IMG submission 187445) | Marine eukaryotic phytoplankton communities from Arctic Ocean - Arctic Ocean ARC135M Metagenome (SPAdes) (version 2) | ecosystem: Environmental > Aquatic > Marine > Oceanic | place... | reverse complement strand
CAACCCCAACCCCAACCCCAACCCCAACCCCAACCCTGACCCTGTATCCCTTCCCTAACCCTCCACAGCCTCCATGGGCGCGGGCGTGACCGAGGAGCAGCGTCGCGAACATGTCGGCGCTCGTCGAGGGCGACCTGGCTACGACCTGGCCAACGCGGTCGGCTCGGAGAGTACCGCCGCAGCCACTCCATGGGCTTCTTCCTCGTACTACTCGGGCGGCATCTGAGCGGCATCTGAGCGGCATCTGAGCGGCATCTGAGCGGCATCTGAGCGGCATCTGAGCGGCATCTGAGCGCGCATCTGAGCGCGCTAAGCGCGCATCGGTTCGCAATCGGCTGCTGGTTTGTGGTTTGTGGGTAGTTTGTGGGGGCTGGGCGGGGTTGGAGGGCGAGGTGCGTGGGAGCTGATAGGGAGCTGAGGAAAGAGGGGCTGGGATCAAGTGGGCTGCAAATCGAATTCGAACTGACCAAGTTGTTGTTCCGTGTCGCCGCCTGAGAACTCGGTCACAAACTCGCGTGCAGACTGAGCCTCACATATATAGCAAATGATCGGCTGCATCAAGGCCATCAGCCCTTGCGTGAAGAGCGCGTCGGCAGAGCTATTCCCTGACTTGCACACCATGTCGGCGCCGAGTGGCGAGGAGCGCACGTTTTGAATGCAGCCGCACAGGTCGAACGCGCTAGATGGTGCTGCCGCCGCTTTGACAGTGGCACGCACGCGTAGTGTGGCCATGCCACTGTCATGGTCTTGGTCTCATCAGCCTCAGGGCCGCGCGTGAGCGGCGCTGCATTCGCGCTCCGCGGCACTTTGGGCCGCACCCCGTGTACGGTGAAATCACGCCTTTGGATTTTGTTCAGTTTGCGCTTGTAAAGTATGATGTAAAACCGACGACCCAGAACGCAGAACACGGAGGGGGGCGGGGTTTGGGCGGAACACCTTCGTTGGGCCGCCCCCGAGAGCGTCGCCCTCTGTTTGGGGGCGTTTACCGTGCTTGTACCGATCTGGTTGGGTGCGCCGCGTCCGGCCTGGCGGCCTTTTTTAGGCCTCCCATGGAGTGTCTCAGAATTTTTGGGGAGGTACCTAGTCACCGTGACGCCTTTGGATTTTGTTCAGTTTGCGCTTGTAAAGTATGATGTAAAACCGCACGACACGACACACAAGCTCGCTTCTTTATATATACGGATCTCAGTCGAGGATGTGCGAGAACCTGCCCTCCATTCTTCGGAGGCTCCGTTCCATGCTCGCCGTAGTTTCATGCGGACTGTATCTGTCGACCACATCGCGAGCCACCGTCAGCGAGCAAACCTGCACGTCGCCCGCATGGCCACGATGCTCCGGTGCCTCGGACATCTCCAGGGCCCGGGTGCAGTACTCGTGCAGATTCTGGCTCGACTCGCCGCATGGGATACTAGCGCTGGCGAGAACCACGCGGTGCTCCTTGCTGGAGACCGTGGCGCTTCGCAGCATCTCGTCGAGTTCGGTTTCTAGCGATGCCGTCTGCTCCCGCGAGCAGCCTTCCACCAGCTCATGCTCGGCCGAGTGCAGCATGCGCTGCAGGCAGGGATAGGCCCCAAACAACTTGTCGACCTCGGCGAAGTTCACCAGCGTTGAGCTCAGGTCCTCGGGTGAGTGCGACTGCAAAGAGATCTCGCCCGGCAGACCGGCATCCCCAAACCCGGCGGCCGTCAGGAAACGCTTCAGTTCCTCGGCGGGCGCGCGCTGCACCGCCTCGTACTGCATCGTGACGGTGCGGAGGCCCCTGCTCTTCCCAAAGTCTGCCAAGTTCTCCGCGTTGAGCCTGTCGACGACGCGGCCGAGCGCGTACTTGAGCAGCAGCGTCGGCGAAACGTGCAAGAGGGTGAGGTGGTCGTCGCCCAAGTTAAGGCACTCGTGCTTGAGCCCGGCGACTGCGTGCTTGACGGCGTTGCTTCTGACCCAGTTCACCACGGTCACCTGCTGCCCCTTGGCAGCCAGCGTCGAGAGCACGGGTGGCACGGCATCCCAGAGGTCCGGCCACTCGACCTGAGGGAACACCGCCACTGCCCGGCAGGACTCGGGGTGCTTGAGGCCGCAGCGGTCATCACACACCAACTTGGCGCACGTCTCGGGCTCGCCGTTGCACTGGAACGCCCGGTTCCACGCCCCCGTGGCGTCGGAGCGGTCGTAGAGGCAGTTGCAGCCATTGCGCATGAGCGACACCGTCCCGTCGACCGTGGCCCGCTTTGTGTCCGCGGAGCACGAGCCAGCGAAGTCCAAGAAGGTGGTGACGTTGGCGGACGCTACGAGGTGACCGAACACCTCGCTGCCACTGTGCGCAGCGGACGGAAGCACGTATATCGCGGCCGGTATCGGCTCGTTGTCCGCAACATCCGCGTCCCAGGAGAGGCGCTGCGAGCCCGAGAGAGCGGCCTGACGAATGCGATCCTCCTTTGATGCGGGTGGGCCGGCAGGCATGCAGCCCAGCTCCGCTGCAAGCTCCTCCAAGCGGCTGGTCGCGAGGGCCACGAAAGCCGTCTCGCGCGGCTCACGGCTGAGCAGCATCGCCGCCGTCCGGTGGCCCCAACCAGGCACCAGCTCCGACGGCCGCGGGTCCTTGACCTTCTCCTGGATGTCCTGCTCCCAGTCGATTGGCAGGCCCGTGAGCCGTGCAAAAGTGCACATGGTCGCCGGAAGGTTGGACAAGACGCCGATGGCCCCCATGCGGACCCGGCCCTTCGGCTGTGCGTGGGTGGACAATGCCGAGTCGTTGTACATCATGTAGGGAGCGAGCTGCCAGCCGGCAATGCCGCTCGCCAAGTACGAGTCGAGCGCGCGCGAGTCGTGCAAGTCGCGCCACATCGTCGCGACGGGCTGCTCGGCCCACGCGGGGTGCAGCTCGAGCCAAGGCTGGAGCTGCTTGAACCAGTTGAGCGAGGAGTACTCGGCCGACGCGACCCAGCCGCGCATGGTCCCGTGGCTCTGATTGAGAAGAGGCTCGGCGGCGAGCGGCTCGATGCGATGCTGGCGAGACATCTCAAAATAGTGGGACACGCGCTGAAGGAGCATGTCGCGTGCGAGGCCCAGGAAGACCACCGGGCGACGCGTCAGCTTGAGCGGCAACAGCTCCCGCACGAAGTGGAGCAGTCTGCTGCTGCTGAACGCCACGATCGGGTGCTGAATGGCATCCATCCGGTTGGTGCGTGCGCCGCGGTACGTGACGGACTTGCTCAGCTCGGTGAAGTTGAACGGATGCGGGAGGGTCGTTGAGCCGGGCACCACGTACTTAGTGGGCAGGTTGGCAAAGTAGGTGGAGACCGCGGCGCCGCCGCTCTTGACGGTGTGCATGAAGTAGTAGAGCGGCGGCAGCTCGTGCTCGGCGGCGGCGGCCTCGGCCTTGCGCAGCAGCTGCACCGCGGGCGTGGGCGCCGTCGCCAGCACGCCGGGCGGCATGAGGCAGCCGTGCTTGCGGCTGAGTGCCTCGAAGCGGTCGTGAAGCCGAGCCACGGTGTAGACCTCCTGGCTGTTCTTCTCGAGGAGCGCGGCGATCTCTTTGTCCGTCAGATCGAGCAGCACGCCCTCGTTGCCCGGCACGTGCTGCGGCTTTGCCAGGCCAGCTTGCCAAGCCAACGACCCGACGGCGTCGGGCAGGGCGGGCTTGGTCCTGTGGTAGTGCTCCCACGGGATGGGCACCCCGGTCACGTTGGCCAGCAGGCACAGCGAGCTGAGCGGGTTGTATGCAGACAAGACCAGGTCGGACGGGTGCGTCTGGCGCAGCACGCGCTCCCAGGGGATCACCTCCTCCTCCTCCTCCTCCTCCTCCTTGCCGCGGTCGGCCTTATCTCCCGCTCGGAGATTGAACTCAGAGACCGAGCTCCTTGTCTTCGCCTTGTGGGCGCCGTGTAGCTCGTGCTCGCCCACCTGCAGCTGCTTCTCGACCGCCTCAAGGCTCTCCGAGACCGTCCTCGCCTCGCCCGGGTCGACGCCCGACAGTCGCCTCACTTGCATGTCGCGCGAGGTGTCCGACAGCAGCCACTGTCCAGCAGCGCTCACCTCGGCCCCGCCGGCCGCCTTGGCATGGTGGCTCGGGGACAGCGCGGCCAGGGCCGCCTGGTGGCTCGTCCACAGCGCGGCGCGGTGCGCGAGCACGTCGCGCACCACGCCGATGGCGACCGGGTAGCGGCGGGAGAGCTGCCGTTTCTGCACGGCGTGGAAGAACTCGGCGGCGCTCAGCCCCTCCCCAAAGGCGATGACGGCGTGGCCGCGCGCCGCCACCGCCTCGGCAGACTGCGCGAAGGCCTCGAAGTCGAAACCCGCCTTCTCAATGCTCGAGCCGGGAACCACGTACTCCTCGGGCAGCGCGGAGAGGTAGCGCGCTAGCTCTTGCCCGCCGTTAGCCGTGTCCCACGACATGTAGTACAGCGGCTGCTGCGCCAGCTCCTGCAGCGGCGGCTCCAGGCAACCCAGGTCGGCCGCAATGCCCTCGAAGGCCTCGCTCGCCAGCTTGTGCAGCTGGAGCTCGGCCTCGTTCTGCGCGAGGATGCTGCCGGCCGCTTGGTCGTTCATCCGAAGGAAGATCGACGCCTGGTTGTCGCGGCGAGTCTCGTACGCCCCGTCCCCACCATACGTTTGCCATGGGATCGAGAGGTTGGTCATTTTTGCCATCGTGCACAACGTGCCCAGCGGGTTGGACGCCAGCCCCACAAACGCCACGTGCTCATTCATCCCGACCCACGCCTGCTTCACGTCGCCCGAGTAGTGCTGGAGTAGCTCCTGCTGGATGCTCTCGCCCTCGAGCGCCGCCGAGTTGAGCGCGAGGTTCTTCAGCTCGTCCAGCTGCAGCCGCGGCACGCCGCCGCAGCCGCTGAGCCACTCGTGCAGCGGCTGGCCCGTGTGCGCTACGAACTGTTGATGGAAGGCGAGGCGCTGCGTCTGGACGTCGCGTAAGTAGCCGAAGGAGACCACGTGGCGCGACGAGAGCTTCTGCGTCTTGAAGTTCTCGAAGAAGTGCTCGGAGCTCCCGCGGCCGAAAGCGATCACCGCGTGGTCGCGCCACTCGACCTGGTACGAGCTGCGGCTAAAGGCCTCAAAGTCGAACTCGCCCGTCGCGTTGGAGCCGGGCACGATGAACTGCGGCTCCAACTTTGCGAGGTACGCCGCCACCTCTTCGCCGCCAGAGCCCGCGGGCCAGGAGAAGAAGTAGAGCATTTTCGCGCCCGAGTACGCGGAGGCGTAGCCGCGCCGTGCCAGCTCAACAATCACCTTGCGCGAATTGAAGACCTTGTTGAACGGGTCGGTGATGTTCTTGCGCTCGCGAGGCTCCTGTGACAGCAAGCTCACCGCCATATCGTCGAGCTGGTGGGACCTCTGCTTCGAGGAGGCACAGCCAGGGCCGTACGAATTAGGGTGGGCGGTCTGCTGCGACCGCAGCCCAGCGTCGAGGAGGGTCGTCCGCCTGCGGCGGAAGATGCTCTTCTGCAGACCGCTCACCATGACTTGCGCCTCCACGTCAGGCAGCGCCACCACCGCCTTGGGCCGCGTCGGGCAGGTGTTCTCCTGCAGGTACGTCGCCGCACGCTGCGTGTCTGACGTGATGGGGCAGCAGAAGTCTTCCTTGGCTCCTTTGCTGCGCGTCTGGTGCAAGACGGTGGCACGGACAAACGCGTCGACGCCGCCAGAAGCCGGCATCGTGACCCTCTGCGAGACAACTTTCCCCTTCAGGCCAGAGACGTGCTGGACGCGCTTTCGCGTCTCGCTGCTCATCGTGGTCACCAGGCCCAGCTCGGCGAAGAGGCCGGTTGACGAGGGCGGCAACTGGTCGAGCACCTTGAGGTCGAGGTGCGTGTAGCGCACCTGGTCGACCAGGCTCGCAAACTTGCGCGCAGGCCTGGACTGGACCTCAAAGTTGAGCCCGCCCGCCGAGATGTGGAGCCGCTCGCCGTGGCGCTCGTCTCCACGCTGCGCCCTGGGCTGGCTCTTCTTGCGGAGCGCGTGCGAATTCATTCGAACGCTGACGGCGCCGTCCGCGGAGACCACCTCGTCGGCAGCGAGGTTCGAGGCGTGCTTCGCCTCGCCGTCGAGCCGCACGCGCATGGCGGGCGCGTTGGCGAAGGAGCGGCTGAACGAGCCCAGGTTGCGGATGTCCTCACTGACCTCAACCTCGACCTTGATAGTTTCGTTCACATGCATCACAAAGTGGTCGAACCATTGCTGCTCATTCTCCTCGTCCGCCTTCTGCGCGTCCGTGCCACCCAACGTGTGCCCCGGCCCGCTGAAGGTCGCGCCGTGCAGCTCGAGCCGATCTCCGTTCGGGGCCAACCACCGCAATAGCAGGGTGAGATGGGCGGGCGGCAGCTCAAACTTGGTCATGACGCCGTTGTACTTGAAGACCGGGTTGCCCGCCGCGGTGACACTGGCCTCGTTCGTCTCAATCTGGGCGTTCAGCACGTTCACGTACACGACCTGCGATCCCGCCAAAGAGACGATCTGCTCGCCCATGCCCGCTTCGAGCCGCTTCACAAACTCCGCCTTCGTCACCGCGTCATCCACGGCCGCCTCGTGCACGCCGTTCCGCAGGTACGTGCGGATCGTAAAGGCCTGGTCGGCGCCGTGCTGCACGGCGCTCAGCTTGGTGACGACGACGTCGCTCTCGGTGGGGCACGGCGTGATCGTCTCGCACAGGAACGCCACCGTGCCCTGCTTGAGCATGGTGAGCACGCGCTCGTCTTGTGCGGCGTCGAGGCTGGCCGTGGACTTGAGACCAATCTCAGCGTGTACGGCACGCTCTGACGTGTTCGTGGCAACTTCGCAGCCGCAGGACTCCTTGCAGCTTGAGCGCACGGCCAGCATATCTTCGGAAGTGTAGTCTGAGCACCCATTCAGGTCCGAGCAGTCCAGGCCGCTCCACGCCCAGCACGGCCTGTGCTTGGCGTCGCGGAAGTTCGGGTCGTCTGTGCAAGTCGCCGTCTCCATCCCGGCCCACTGCCACAACTTGGTGGCCCCCACGATGGAGCGCGGCAACGTGGCCCTGCTGGCATTGTGCTCGCCGACCGAGCTGGCGGTGGCGTCCCGGTCGGTAAGGAATGCGACCGCGGAGCTGTAGCACTCGTCCAGGCCGACGTCTTGGCACTTCTCATACTCGAGCGTCAGCACCATCCCTTCTTCCTTGCGCTGCGCGAGCTGCTCATTCAGCCAGCCCTCGGTCCGTTGCTGCTCCTTGTACTCGAGGCACGTCACCAGCTCGCTCACGTTGACCTCCATCTGCCCCAGCAACTCGTCGTCCGCCCCCTCGCTGTCGTCTTCGTGCCATATGCCGGAGGCCAAACTGTAGAGGAGCGACATGCAGACGTCGAAACGGTTGCGGACGAGCTCGACGATCTTGTACTCCGAGAAGTTAAGCGTGGGCCCCATCACCTGGACGCTGCCATCTACCCCCGCCACCGTCACCTGCTCGTTGTAGTTGCCAGTGTAATACTCGTGCTTGGGATCGCCGCACGCCTCCGATCCAAAGTGCGTGCCGGTACCAGTTGAGCAGACCTGGTTTTTAGGATCGCGACGCTGCTGCGTCCACCCGCGCATGACCTTGACGAGCATCGTCTGCTGGCCGCTGCAGCTGCAGGGGATAAGCTCGCTGCTGTCGTCAAACATGGAGGACTCGTACATCGCGAAGAGCCGCTGCGTGCTGTTCGGCCCACGGAAGGGGTCGGCGTCATTGTAGGTGCGCCGCCACCATGCCGCCCACTGGCAGAGTCGCTCGCCGTGCGTCGCGTGGAGAGCTGGGCTGACTAGCTCGCTATCAGGCGCCACGGACGTAGTGTGGAATGAGAGCTCCGGCGGAGAGCTCCACAAAGAGCCCTTGCTCTCCACAGAGCACCACGCGTCGAAGTTGTGGACGTACTTGGGCACGTGCTCCGCGACGAAGCTCCACATGCAGCCACGCTTGAGCGTGCAATCTCCAACGCCCAGGTCCCACCGGCCCGGGATGAGCGACTCTCGCGCGAAGCCGTTGGTCGGGAACTCGCGCTCTCCCGAGGCGCAAATGTCGGGGTGGGCGTCGAGCAGGTCCATCATCCACTCGGAGCCAGAGCGCGGCTCCGTGACTAGCAACGCCTTTATCCGCTCCTTCTTGGTGGCACGCTGCTGGGTCAGCTGCTCCTGTGCTGCTCCTGCGTCTTGAAGGTCGAGGCGGCTGAGCACATCCAGCCATGGCGCGGCCAACTCTGGCTCCACCATCCCCGCCGGCCCTTCTTGGGCGGGCAACCTCCAGGGCTTCTTGCGGCCCGAGTAGTGCAGAAAGATAGCCTCGCCCAAGTACTTGTCGAGGTCGATACCCTGTGTATTGGAAGCCAATCGTCAGTCGGTGTGAAGCGCCATGCACGTGCACTGTGTAATGCATGTTACGCTGCGCTAGATGTACTATGCACTAGATGCAACCATATTGTTAGTTCCTGCGTCTTGAAGTCGGCTGTCGTGATGTATCCCAAGCCGTCCCGCGCGGGCTTGTCAATGAAATTATTCCAGCATTGGACATGGCCGGCAAAGCTCAGGTAGGGCAAGCCTAAGCCGTAGGCGAGCGAATCCTCCGGGAAGATGCGGTGCTCGGCGTTCTTGGCGAGCCACCACGCGTAGGACTCCGTCAACTTCTTCTTGCGCCACGCGACGAGATCGAGTCGCACCTGAGTAGTGGATTGCATAGTGAATGACACGTGCCTTTTACGGTGCTACTTGGTGCACTGCATGGTGGATATCAAGGCCAGGGCGAGTCGCGCACCAATCCGAAGTTCCAAACGGGCTGCTCTGCGAAGTCGAGGACGGCGCCATCGTTCTGCTCGGCGTAGAGCTGCAGCAGCAGTGCCGTGTGCTCCTCGACCGACGGGCCGCACAGCGCCCTGTCAGCCCATGGGCAGTGCTGGTGCTGGTTCGTCAGGTTCTGCTGCAGGTAGAGCGTCGCGGAGTTGGTCCTCCAGTCTTTACCATGCACAAAGGGCACGTACCGACTGCACTGGTCCTGCCAGGCAAAATTGTCGCACTGGCCGACGAGCACGGCCTCCTCTGGCACCACCGCGTCTCCCAGCAGCCTGAGGTCGCCCGTCAGGATGACGTCGTCGTCCATGAAAAGGAGGCGCTCCAGACCCGCGAAGGCACTGAGGTGCGGGATATAGAAGCGCATGATGTTGAACCGCGAGTGGTGCATGGCATCATGGTCCCAATCCATCAGCTTGACGGTGTGCTTCGAAATCCAGGAGTCGTTGTTGACGCTCCTGCCCGCCTGATTGGACATCCACGGTGGATTAAGGTGCGCCACGTCTTTCTCGGCCTCGTCCATGCTCATGACCCGGACGGTTTGCTCGAACTTGAGCGGCAACGTGCGTTTGAGCGTCTCCTCCAGCCCAGCGACGTCGTCCCCGATGACCCAAATATTCAGCGGGTAGCTGGTCTTCATCAACACGCTGCCCAAGGATACCTGGATGGGTAGCACGCGATCAGAGAGCACGACCAACGTGATCGGGCCGTTCGCGTCCTGCCGCTTCTGATCCTCCTCCTCAGTGCGAAGCCTCTCATCCTCCTCCTTGGCCTGCTGCTTTGCTTCTGCCAGTTCCTCCTTCTCCTTCTCATTCGCATCCATCATCTGCTGCCTCCGTGCTTCGGCGTCCGCCTCTGCCTCCCGCTGCGCCCGGGCCCTCTCCTCTTCTGCCGCATCTTCTGCCGCCGCTGGCTGCGACCTGAGGCCGAAGTCCGTCGTCACGGCAGCCGGCTCGTTAGACCCCACGGTCTGCTCGTTTCCCCAGGCAAGATCGTCGGCATCTTCCTTCGCGCTGAGGACGGCGCGGGCGCGGGCGAGGGCTGGAGATAGCTCGAGCTGCACACCCTTGACAGGTTTAGACCTGTGCTGTCGGCGGTTCAGAGACGCATCTGCTCTGAGAGAGACCGATCTCCTCAGGTCAGGCTTCTGGTGTCCCCCGTGCAGCATACTGTGCACGTCCTGCTTTGCTGGCTTCAAATTGGCTGGTGCGTCGTGAGGCCCGTGGAGCATGGAGTGCAGGCCCTTGGACAGCCGGTCGAGCGGATCGTCGCGCCTTTGCGCGCGACCTCTGGCATGCTGCTTCAGCGGATTGCGCTTTCTGCGCTGTTGGGTCTTGACAGCGCCGGGCGGCTCTTTATGAACCCCGTGAAAAAGCTCGTGCATGCCCACAGACGGCTGTCTCCCCTGCTTTCCCCGCGTGCCCTCGTTTGTTCCAGGGGAAGGTGCCTGCTTGTGCTTCCCATGGACCAGATCATGCCAGTTATGCCGCTCAAGACTGTGGCTCTCCGTCGCAGCCACTCCACTCTCTTGCTGCTCGTGCCGACCGTGAAACAGGTCATGCAGGCGCGTGTCGAATGAGCTGTCTGCTTCGGGCCGCATAGCATGAGCACCCGCCTCCAAAGGTGCGCCCGGGAGCGCAGCCGCGAGGAGCGAGAGCATCGCGCTGCCACGGGCCCTATTTGGAAGCCTTCCGGGCTTCGAGGGGGAGGCGCGGGGCGGTTCCAAGTTCGGCAAGCTTTCTTAGCTTTCAAGCTTCAAAGCTTTCTTATTTGCGCACAGCGACAACCAGAGTGCAAACCCTACGAGCACGATCTCTGCGGCAAGACAAATTGACCGACCCCCCCCCGCCCACCTGACTCGGCCCAGACACGACCACCACTTCAATCTTCATGCGGCGGAGACGACGCGCTCGGCACACTCACTCAGTCTGCCTTGCCTCCTTGAACGACCTGTGAGCATGGCAGCACACGCTTCAGATGCATGGTGTGTGCACTGGTAACATGCACGCACAGCGCACGCACAGACTCTAACGCACACGGTATCCGCACGCCTTCTTGGCGCCGTGCTGTTCGATCAGCGCCCGGACTTGGGACCTGTGGTGCTCACGATACGCACGGTACGCACGGTTCGCAAGGCCTCAGGCGTGCGTGGCGCGTGGCAGCGCGAGCGCAGCGTGCGTTGGGCTCCTGAGCGAGCTGCTCTGCGCCTCAGGCGCGTGCGGTGCGCAGGAGACTATACCGCGCGCCCCACGCGGCGGCGACATCGTACTGTGTCAACACAGCTCGGGACTCGTTCCAACCCCGCTGGCAGCCCACCTCCACCTTCGCCTTGAATACCTTGAAGGTGGGCATCGCAGAAATCTCGAGCAGCGACCTCATCCCACCCACCTCGTCGGTGTTGAACTTCGTGAACACACACGAACTGCGGAGAAACCAGCGTTTTGGGCGGTGCCTCGGTGATAGGCTCCAGGGCTGCACTGCGGGGCCAGAGCGGCCACGGGCCTGCCCCGCAGCCCATCGTGCTGCCATGCGCAAGCGCGAGGGCGCGCCTGCAGCCGCAGTTGGCTCTGCCCTGTGCATGCAGTGTGGTGTGCAGTGCACATGCTGCACGACTCCGCGGTGTACTCCTCGCTCATCTTGGCGTACACGGGCGCTGCGGCCTTGCACGGAGGACACCAAGTTGCGTAGGCATCGACGACGACGACCTTGCCTGCCGCATCCGCCTTGCTCAGCGTGTCCTGCCACTCGTCTACGCTCTTAAGGCTGATGATGGTGCCGCCAAAGTCCGGCCATGGCTGCCTCGCTTGCCACTGCTTGTAGACCACGAAGCATACCGCGAGCACGAGCAGCGGGTTGGCCGCAAGAAATGACCAGATCGTATCAAGCATGACTCGGAGCCAGCTTGCGCGGGGCGCTGCTGTCCGATGGGTTCGGTATCCGAGAGCGGAACAAGTTGACTCGCCGGCAAACCGGCGCCCCCCGGCATTTATTTTGCCTGAAGTGAGAGAATTTATTACAAGACACACAGCCTATAACAAACACGACACGGGGTGGGCGAAGGGCGCGCCATCCGAAGACCACACACACTACGCCCTCGACCCCGTCCGTCCCCGAAGTCCTCCCGGATAGCCCCTTTTCGGCAAAACTCGAAAATGGGCCACCCCACGTAGACTGTTGCTTCGGTCCCAGGAGCCCTAAAGCGGGTTGAGTGTAGTCACAGGGTCATAGTACCCACATAACCCTACGAGAACACTCAACCTAGTCTCAATCCGATATGTGTAATCGCTACAGTGTTGATATTACACCTGTGATAGGGGGTGGTATGGTGATTTCGGCATCATAAAATGGGGTTAAGGCTTAAACCACTGATAGGGCGTGAAATATACTGTGTTTCGTGACTCCAAAAAACACACCAAGACGCTCACTCTCCATGCGCGGCGACGGACCACAAGCCAGGCAGGTAAATGCTGGCTCCGTGGTCTATGCCATCGGGGAAGATCGAACATCACCCTGGCTTGAAGCCATTGCAGGGATCCGCGGCGATCATGTCCCAGGCTGGGCTCCACGCCTGTGCCGGCTCAGCCTTCATGACCGCCGTGTACACCCTGGCCGCCAGCCTATGACTGCCGCGCCGCCCTTGCCCGGCGGCGGCGTGGCTCAAGCCACGCCCCAGTCTGACCCACGCCGCCCTCGTCGCCACCTCGTCGCCGCGCCCACGCCAGCACCGTGTCACCCAGCTCCGTGGTGGGCGCGGGCCGTGCCGCTGGAATTGCAAGCCCTCCAACCCCGTTGGGCGCCCTGGCTCTGGCGGCGTCCGTCGGCCAACAGTGTCGGCCAGCGCGCCGCGCTTTTTGGCCGCGGGTCGTCGCTATCGCCAACCCGAGCCACCCGGTCCCGCCTGCGCCGGATTGAAAAAAATCCAGGGCATGTTTGGTATCATAACTCCGGGTCAGGGGGGCTTTAGAAGCTGGCGAGCGGACGCCCGTCGCACTGGCGACGAGCGCGTCGATGACGTCGCTCGCCCCGTCAGAAAAATCCGCGAGCAATTGGTCGAACTGGTTCGTCATCACGAAGCCGGCGGCCAAGAAAAAGCCCGGGAGAGGACAGGACTGCTTCGTTGCAGCCTCGCTTGCAGGTGTCGTGTCGGGGATCGGGCAGGGGAAAATCACGAGACATGAACAACAGGGGGAGGGGGGGGAAGCGCTTGTAGCGCCGCCACCCTGATTTCCGGAGTTCACCCTCGCCCTAGGGGGTTCACCCTCGTCCTTTAGGGACGTCCAGTGGTCGAGGGTCCAATGGTCGAGGACGTCCAATGGTTCTCGGCATTCTTCCAATGTTCAAGGAGGTCCTCTCGGCGCTGCTGACCACCGACGACCAGGATATTCTCGACTACGTGACGGGCACCGTCGAGCAGTGCGTGGATGATGGCGACACAAGCGCAGAGGCTCTGACCGATGCCCTCTCTGACCTGCTGATCTCCTACGAGCTAGCTCCGGACGAGGACGCCGCTTCTGCGATCTGCGTATCGCTGAGCGAGCAGCTATCGGGCAGCATGCCGGTGTCCTCGCAGGCGGAGGAGCGGCCGAAGCTGCTGTCAGCGCCGGTGCTGATGGGAGAGGACCGGGCTGACGAGGCGCCCATCTCGCTCACCTCACGACCAGTCAACATGGACGCCTTAGGCAACAGCTGCAGCATGGCAGCGCGTGCCAACGCCGCGGCGGCTGCCGCCAAGGAGGGGCCGCCGTCGAAGAATGTAGCCGAAGCCAAGGCCGAGCCGGATGCGGGCGCGAGCGGGCCCGCCTTCGGGCTGCTCCATGCAACGTCGGTGTCGAAAGCCGAGCAGACCGCGCGCGACAACGCCGAGCTCGAGGCAAGCCGGCGCGAGCGCGAGGCGGCGTGCGAGCGCTACCTGCTGAGCAAGGCCGCCGGCGGCTCGCGCGACGTGGCGATCAAGGGCCTCATCCTCCTCGCGCCCACAGGCAAGCCGCTGATTGACGGCGGCGAGGACGGCTCGGCCAAGCTGCAGCTGGTCGCGGGGCGGCGGTACGGGCTGGTCGGGCGCAACGGCACGGGCAAGAGCACGCTGCTCAAGGCCATCGCCTCGTACGAGATCAGCGGCTTCCCGCAGCACCTCAAGGTCGAGCACACCCTGCACCCTGCACCCTGCACCCTGCACCCTGCACCCTGCGCCCTGCGCCCTGCGCCCTGCACCCTGCACTCTGTACCCACCGCTACCGTGGCCGCTATCCTACCGCTATCTCACCGCGACCTTACCCCTATCCCTACCCCCTCGCCAGGTGGTACATGTCGAGCAAGACCCCAGACACGACCTGGACGCCTCGCCGCTCTCCACGGTGCTGGGCTACGACCTCGAGCGATCCCTGCTGCGGCGCAGGCTGACGGACCTCGGCGCGAAGCTCGAGGAGGCGGCGCAGACGGCGGAGGTGGCGGCGCCCGGAGAGAAGGCTGCGGCGGACCGGCACGCGGCGCGCGTGCAGAAGCGGCGCGAGGAGGCGGAGGCGTTGCTCGCCGAACTGGGCGACGAGGAGGTCGCCGAGGCCAAGGCGGCCTCGATCCTCGCGGGGCTGCAGTTCTCGAGCGAGATGATGAGTGCACCGCTACGCACGCTCTCGGGAGGCTGGCGCATGCGTGTCACCCTCGCCGCCGCGCTCTTCGTTCCCTGCGACGTGCGTTGCCGCTCGACCCTTCGCCCTCGACCCTTCGCCCTCCGCCCTCCACCCCGAGACCCCGAGACCCCGAGACCCCGAGACCCCGAGACACCGAGCAGATCCTGCTGCTCGACGAGCCGACCAACCACCTCGACTTCCCCGCGCTCGCCTGGCTCACCAGGTGGCTGCGGGACAAGTGCAAGGCGACGCTGCTCATCGTCTCTAACCCTATAACCCTGACCCTAGCCCTAACCCGAACCCTCGCCCTAGCCCTAGCCCTAGCCCTATCCGAACCCTAACCAGGCGACGCTGCTCATCGTCTCCCACGACCGCGGCTTCCTCGACGACGTGGTCACGGACGTCGTGCAGCTGCGTGGGCGCAACCTGACGTCCTTCCGCGGTGACATCACGAGTT
>Ga0209302_10001232_pt1 | contig 14870 bp, 12 predicted proteins | sample ArcOceMetagenome_2_FD_187445 | JGI IMG/M metagenome (GOLD analysis project Ga0209302, IMG submission 187445) | Marine eukaryotic phytoplankton communities from Arctic Ocean - Arctic Ocean ARC135M Metagenome (SPAdes) (version 2) | ecosystem: Environmental > Aquatic > Marine > Oceanic | place... | reverse complement strand
ATTGTCATATTTTCAAATATTGCATGAGCTACGTTCTCATGTCCATATGACTTATTATAATCGATAAAGGATTTTGAATCTTTAAACTTTAATGTCCGTTTTAAATGCAGAGAATCTAACAATAAACCTTTATTTGTTGATTTAGCTGTCATTGCTGTATATGCCGACCTAAGATACTTCTTCATATCAAATTGTTTTTCATTCCATTTCATCCCTCTATCTAATATTATATTCCTAATTCTATCTTTTGTTAGATTATAATCTAAAGATTTATAAATATCATTTACCCATACTTCTTTTTTTACTTTAAGCATTCTATACGCATCATGCCATTGTTTAGTAATATAATCGTCTCTCCATAATACCCCACCACCAAAACTATTTAATTCGCTAACCTGTCTTTTTTGATAAGAAGTAATTGCACCTGCAAGTTCAAATGCTAAATCGTTTTTAGTTTTCTTTACTCCAGTAAAGTTATCCATTTCTTGAACTAAATCAGCGACAAATCCTTTATCATTTAATTTGGCTTTAATATCTCTATTAGGCATTCTAAGCTTTGCCGCAAAAAAGCCAGCTCTCGCTTGCGCTCTCGCTAATGACCTAGATGTAATACCTGACGTATCCCCTACTAAAAACTTAAATAATGCATTATATGGTTTTTTAACTTTTGTAGCAACGTCACTTAATTTACTTAAAAACTCGTTGGTATTTGTTTCTGATATTTCATTATTAGCTTTACGATGTCTTTGTTTTTTTATGTCGTCTATCAGTTTTTCAGTAATCTCTTCTGTTCCTGCTCCTAGTTTAACTTGATTGTCAATCCACTTTATCTCTTCTGGAGTGGCTTTCATCTCCTTGAGAATATCTACACAACTACTCATGAGGAACACCTCCTATATGCTCCTATAAAAGTCTTCATACCAGTTTTCATATCTCCCCATCCTTCTTCTAGAAAACTTTGAATTGGATGAGCTTCTTTCTTTATATCATCTATAGATTTCTCAAATCCATCTACATCTGCTTTATTATTAGCTGTAGCTTCTGCATCAGATACTCTAAATTGAGCATCAGTTCCAGACCCATCTATTGCAACAAAACCTTGATCTCCCCAAGTATCCATAGATTCAGCTAAAGCCCGGTGTAATTGTTCTTTTTTAAAGTTACGTCTAAAGTTTATTGCCATAGGTAAAGTGCCTAATACCCCTCCAAATATTCCTGCAATCATTACGTCAAATACACCACCCATATAATCTATGTCTTCTTCTGCTCTAGCATCTGACATATGTTTTATAGTTTGATATGCTGATTCTGCAAGCATACCTTCCATTGAATACGTTGCTACTGGTTTAAATGGCTTTAGAATACCTTTAAATGTAGCTTTAACAGGACTTATAACCTTTGATAGTCTACTTACCTCTGCAATAGTTCTTGTAGCCAATGTAGCCGTCATGCCCCCCATAACACCCTGCATTGAAATCTTACCTATATCAGCAGTATGTTTACCTATTCTTGCTAATTGATAAGCTGTCCTTGCTCCTGTAGCTATTTTAGCGGCTGGGCCTACAAACGGTATATAAGATAAAGGATCAAATGCGGCGGCTCCAAGTGCGGCTCCAATATTATGTAAAGCAAATGGGTCTGTATTACCCATATTTAATTGGAATTCAGCATCTCTATCATGTCTCTCAGATAATATCCTAGCATCTGTATTAGTTAAGTTCTCATGCCAGTTTATTCCTTTACGAAAATAAGGTGTATTTTCTTGATTCCACATATCAAGTGGTATAGTTTCTTGACTACCCTGCTCACGCATTAATGTATCTCTTGCAAATGGGACTGTACCCATTGACATATGTTGTTGCCAAGTTTGAGACATTTGATCTAACATACCGGGCTTATAACTACGCAGAGCTTGCTCCATGAACTGCCTACTAGCATATCCTTCGTTTTTATCAATTAGATATTCTTGTTGTCGTCTCATTAGTTACCCCTAAGAATTTGTCCTGCTGGAGATAAAAGCTCTGGGACTTCTTGACTATATTCTCCTCCTATTACATCTGGCTCTGTATCAAAAAATAATCCGCTAGGTTTTCCTGTAGGACGATTTCTCCCTCCTAGTCTTCCTTGTTTACTGTAAGAACCTGCACCATGCCTAAAAGGAACTACATCTGCTCTAAATACATCAATTATACCTTTAAAATGTAAATTCCAATATTTATCTTCAAATGCAAATGTCTCTTGTTTTCTAACTTCTTCCCATTTATTGGCAAATGCTTCTTTTCCTAAATGTTTATACTTTTCCCAAAATGGCACAACAACTTGATTATACTCAAACTTGCCAATTTTTACAGGCGACCATTTGCTTACAATTATTTCTTCCATAAAACTTGGAATACTATCTATTAGTTCGCTAGGCCCATCATCAATCCATCTTGCAACATCTTCTTTAATATCTCCATCATTCTCAATGTCCATAAAGTTACCACGCTTATATGCAGATAAAACTTTAAGCTGATTGTCTTTACCATCATATTTAAGTGTTTTCAAAACAGAATTCCCATCTTTATCTTTATCTTTATATTTCCATCTAGCAACTACTTGTCTATCACTTCTTTCATGCATATTACCTGTCATTAAGACCACTTCCATTGATTTACCATCTTGAGACAGTCTGGTTGCAGTCCATATAGACGAATCAGCATCACGTTCCATTAATTTCTCTTTTAATTCTTTTAATCTTGTAAGTTGATGCATACCGGGTGCAAACCCTTCTACTTTCTCTGATTTTGCTAAAATTTCAAATGTTAAGTGTTTACCTTCTTTCATTGCACGAATCATAGCGTAATTTGCACTATCATATAAATCAGCCATTTCAAGACCTCTAGCCTTTAAGTCACTTTTTAGGAATACTATATTAGTATCTGCTCCACCATCATATACAGCATATGGTTCATTTAACATATCTGATATAGCTTCATGTCCTACACCTTGAAACTGACTATGATTAGCTAATGCATCTATTAAATGACCAAATGAGTTTCTTCTTCCATTAGCTTCAAACTGTGAAGCAAATCCCCCATCAAAATCTGCATCAAATGTAAAACTTCTTTTATCTTTATCAAGAGGTTCCCCCCATTGTAATGGTTCTGTACTATCAAATAACACATTGAATATTTTATTATTTAAACCTGCACGTTTAGATGTTTGTAGTTCTGGTGATAAATCTCTCCATGCAGATATTGCCGATAATCGCCTATCATTACCCTCTAGCATTTGCATTTGTATCCAATGGCTCGTAACACCATCATCATTTGCTATCTTATCAATCTGATTCCAATGTGCTTCTACTTCTATTGCGCTATTAAATTTCATTGACTTATTTGATGTTTTGCAGTTGGAGTTTGTCTTTTTAATTCTAAAAATCCTTCGTCTAGAAAAAATGGACTTATCATACCTTGTAATGCATTTTTATCTAAATAAATCCATACTTGTTCTTCTTTTATTCCCCCCGGCCCTGTTATTTTAGTGCCACCCTTAAATCTACTCCGGTCTTCACCTAAAAGTTTCCATCTTATATCTAAAGCATCCTTCATGTCCTGAGTAACTCCTTCTGTAGCATCAAATGTCATTTTAATATCTCTCAACATTGTACCATTTGGGTCTTCAGCTAATGCTTTTATTCTAGGAATTAATATAATATTTGCATATTTATCACCAATAACACTCATTGCTCTTGTTCTTCCTGCGGTGTCGGAACCTTGTCTATCCTGAATTTTTCTCCAACCATTTGTTAAAGTTTTTGTTGATTTTTCAAGGAATTTATCATTATCAAAGTTTATAATTTCTTGATATTCATTCCTTTGATTAGCAAGTAATATATGTTGGTCATCACTCAATTGGTATAAATTATATTCATCATTAGCGCCATCAGCTACATGCATGGGGTCTGGATTGTAGCTAGTGGCTCCTCCCTGTTTGTTATCTTTTCTTACAAACAATTCATTTGTATAATACGAAGCAAGCGCATTTTGTAAAGTTTTCATACCTGTAGGGTCTAATCCACCTTTTGGGCTTCTTGTAGGAATACCGGGAGTTATACCGCCCATATATATTCTTGCATCATCTTCATCTATACCACCATGCAAAACCATATCTTTTATATAACTTTCTTTTACCTTCCATATATTATGTTTAGGATCAATTTCAAATGCTTGAGATATTATTTCAAATCTTTCTGTTTTATTTTCTTTTCCTTTTACAGCTTTATAAAATACTCCAATTCTATCTAAATACTTCTTAGTCCTTTTTGCATCTTCTCGTTCTACATGCTCTTTGTATTTTTTCTTTTCACCTTTAGCATCAAGCACCAAACCTTGATAAACTGATTTGACATGTGCCGCACTTGTAAAGCCTGATCCTTTACCTAATTTTTTAAATAGGTATTCTGAATGTTTGTTCATTCTTTCTTCTTGCTCTTTAGCAGTATACAAGCGACCACTTTTGCCAACTCTTGCTTTCTGTTCTGATTTATCTACATTACTTTCTTGGTCTACTCCCCTTTGTAATATATCAAATATTGCTATACCTTGATCATCATGTCCCGACGTTATTGCCCCTTCTTTGTATTGATCCCATCGTTGGGCAGTTGGATCAAATGCTCTATAAGTTTCAAGGAACTTTTCAGCTCCTTCATCTTTATATTGTAATTTCCTTGCTTGTATATGTGAGTTTCTTCTATTAGTCTCTAGTTCTGATCTTTCTCTAATTCTTGTTGTATTAATATAATTACTTAGTTGTGGATCATTAAATACAATTTTATCTCTTCCATCTCCGGGATCAAGAACAATACCTTTTTTAAGAGCTAAATCAAATGCTTTTTCTTCATCAATACCAGCATAATGGTCAAATTGTACTTTACCTAATTCTTGTGCATAATTAAAAACTCTTAAATCCATAGCACCTTGAGACATTAATTTTCTTTCAACTTTTCCTTCTAGTACATTTTTAACATAGACACTAAGAAGATTATTAGCCGCTTGTGCTTTTTGGGTATCTATACCTATTCCTCTAGTAAAGAAAAAACTTCCTCTGTCTTTCTTTGTCCTACCTCCTACTAATTCACCTTCTGCATTTCTTCTACCTTGTGTCTGTGATGTAGGCGTAATAGTAATAGAAGAATCTCTTTTTGATTCTATCTCTTCTAATTGTAAAGATAGTCCACTTAATGACTTAGCCTCAAGTAGTGATAATTGGTTATTACTACGATTAACTAACTCTCCAAAGTGCAGTTTAATTGCATCTGCGTGGAACTTTTTCTCTGCAAGCTCAATAAACGGAGCCATTTCTTCTTGTGCCTTTTTACTATATCCATCGGCAACTTTAAATTCTTTTAGCCCTTTATAACTTCCATCAAGTTTCCCACTACCATATAAATCTTCAAATCCAGTTAATTGTTCATTAGTCTGTTCATTCATCCCTGTAGATAATGCAGATGTAGCATCAATATAATGGCTTTGCATGTCAGCAGATATTTTAACTTTTTCATCTTCAAGTGCCAGACGACGCATTTTATTGCCGACACTAACTACAGTCTGTAAATCATTTGTAATACTATCCCACATTTTTTTAGTAGATGCCTCAACCTCTCCACCACCGCTCCGATTAGGAGTATCTTTTATTTGTACGCCTTTACTTTGATAACGTCTTAATTGTGGTTTAGCACCAGATGTATCTTGTATTTCAGCCATTATTTATCCCCATGTAAAGTCTCCTGCTTTAATTTGATCCCATGAAGCAAACTCTTTATTCCAAAATGCTGTATCCGATCCACCAACACCTCCAGATGCTTGGATACTAGAACTTGTAGTATAACCTTTTGCCGCCGCACCTATAATACCTGATACCATTTTACGTTGGTTATCCTTATATATATTGCTGGCTTGTTTATTTAGGAATTGTTGATTTGTTTGTGCAGTTATAAGGTCTTCTTTATTTTGAGCATTTGTATCTCGAGTAATACCTTCTATATTTTTTTCCGTATTGTCATTAATAGACTGTACAACAGCATCTAACTGCTTTTCTTTTGATCTCATTACATCATTAACTGTACCACTTATAACTGCTCCACTACCTGATGCTTCTGCTTTTGTGTTTTTAATATCTTTATTAGATGCTACATATGAATTAATTATTGCCTCCCCACCCATTTCTTTAACATCCTCTGTTGCTAAATATGAAGTTAAATTACGGTTAGCAATACGTCTATGTGCAGTTAGGATAGATTGACGGCCTTGCTCTTCCATAAATTTGCCTTCAGCCTTACCAGCTTGCATTCCACTATAAGTACCATAAAGACTTGAAGCAACAGTAACACCAGTTCCCCACCAACTCATATTTTTACCTCTAGTTCATCAAATGATTTTGCAATAATTTCTTTTTCAATTTTGTCTAAATCTGTTTCAAATGTTCTATGCACAGTTACTACAATAGCATTTGTATGAGTATATAACATTCTTTTGGTTCCAGCAGGAGTGATATTATAATAAGGAGCTTGTAGTAATTTCTCACCTTCTTCTGATAATACTGAAATTCTGCCTTTGATCAAAAAGAATGGATGTGCTATTTTATGTATTTTACTTATTACTATTTCACCTCTAGGCATAAAAATCTCACGAATATACATACCATCTGCATATGTATGCTTAACAGGGTTAATAGCATTTGCTTCTTCACCTTCTATACTATCTTCACGTTTACTAATTTGTTTATGTATATCAGTAACATAGTTTCTATATTCTTGTTTTGTTAAAGCTGGTGGATAAGACTCTATAGCATTATTTAAATAAGTAGTATCTATCCTATTAACTACAGAATTCATTAACTACCTCCTGTCTCTGTTTCTAAGACAATGGAGTTTATCTGCATTGGAAATGGGCCATTAGAAACTATCTTTATATCAAAGTCCTCCCATGCCATACCTGATAGAGAGAGTTTACGTTTACCTGAAAATAAAGGAATCTGTTTACCCATTAAATCTCCAGAAGTTCTAAATAAAATTTCTTCATTTTCATCTCCATATTCTATTTTAATACCCAAAGATTCTTCAATTAGGAGAGATATATTTTTGACTTGTTTAGAATAAGAATACTGATTCTCTGGTGCAGTAGGTTCTAAAGTCTCTAATTCTCCATTATATGCTAAACCTACTACAACATTTGATCCAGCAGTATTATCTAAGGTGATTGCTCCTGATGCTACAGTCTTATTAATATGTTGCATTCCATCATAATATATTGATACTGATTCTCCATCTAAATGAGCTAAACCACTTACAACTCCTCCACTTTGTGTTGTTGTGATTGCAGAATCTAAAAACACTAAGGCATTTCTTGCCAAAGCTCCTTCAGTAGGAAATCTAGCCATCGTTTCCATGTAGTATTTAGTAACACCACCTATTGTTCTTTCAACTTTCATCCATATTTGGTCATGTGTACTTGTAGCTATCATTTCAATATCAGTAACTTTTGCATTCGTTCCAGATATTACATGTTCTGACCATGCTTGAAATGCAGTTTGTCTATCATAACTTAATGATAATAACCTACCATCATCCATCATCATCCAAATAACATTATTAGGTCTTTCCTGCCATACCATCTTTTTAATTGTGGAAGTTTTAATAACATCATATCCTTTAATTGATATTTTACTATTAAACCATTGGCCTTGCTGACCTTCAAATAATAGTTGTTGTACATCTTTACCACCAATTTGTGCATACATTAATGCATTAGAAACAACAACAGGAGGAGTATCTGTAGCAGAAAACGATGATTCTCTATTAATTGTAAATCTAAATGGAGTTACTACTAAATTAGTCTCTGAGCCATAAAGCATATATACCCCAGCAGAAGTACCCATTGTCATCTTCTTTGATTCTGCAATCCACTTTATTTGGTCAAGAGTATCTGAATCTAAAGTAAATGTTAATGCACTTGAAGATGTAATAACTTCAATTGCTTCTCCATTTATAATAGAAGAAGGAGAATCTTGAGCAGGTAGTTCACTAGGTGCAAAAGAATAGAAGTTATTTGTTTCAGATAACCATACAGTAGAAGGTTGTAGCTTAGTTGCGGCAAATACCATTCTTTGCTGATATATCTGCGATACAGTAGGGAACCCTTCGTTTATACTAAATGCTCCTACTCTAAAATCTGTTGTGCCAGCTTCAATATTACTGCCAGATGGAGTACCTCCTCTTATATTAGCCATTTCTGTTTTTAAAGTTACATTAATATTGTTTCCAGAAATGGAATTAATTATACCCCAACACCATCTTATCCCACCTATTCTATTTAATGGTCTCGACAATGGATTTATCCTTATTAACCTTCCTGCATCATTAGCAGTAGTAAATAAATCATTATCTGCAGTACTGTTTTTATATACAGTTAAATCAACAGTAGTTGCCGCTTTATCAACATATCTCCAAACATTTACTTTTGCATCAGCCGCAGTCTTTGATTCATAGAGCATAAACTCTAAAGCTGAACCACCATCAGTTGTAGATACTTGAAAGGAAGTTGAAGTTGTAGATATTATATAATAATCTGCATCTCCAAGTTTTGTAGCATCACTTGTTGTAGAATTTTCATTATCTCCAACTATAGCTCCCCACCCATTTAGGTTATTATCTGCCGTAACCGAATCAAAATAAGAATTACCTGTTACATAAGGAATACTTGTTTCTTGATCATCATCGTCCAATCTAACTTTCATTCCAACTTGAAGACCATGATTAGGAAGAACAATATGATTGGTTACAGTATTAAATTCAACTCCACCTATTTTTACTTTTGTACTAGGTTCTGCTTTATATAATGCATACCTTTCAGTAGCATCTGATTCAGAATAGACATTAATTTCTTTATAAGGCCCATCTTTCAAGACTATTGGATATACAGTCCATACACTATCATCTAAAGCATAATCTGCTGTTGCACCCCCTGTAAGTGTTATTACTCGTTTTATTATTTGGGGTGTTTTAGTAGGACAACAGACAAATATATAATCACCACTTTGAGTAAACTTGAGTTTAAGCAATTCTGCTCTAGTCCAAGTTACTCCAGCAGTTACCTCATATATCGCAGGACTACTTTGTCTATCAACTAGAAGTTGATCTTGCGACCATAATCTAAGGTATCCACCTGTAGTAAGAGTAGCATGAGTTTGGCCTATTTCTAAGATGTATGTATTATCTTTGTCTTTAAAAAAGGGAATGAAGATTGCGGAAAGGTCTTTTATTACGCCTATGTAGTTTGTACCCGGACGCTTCACCACAGGCCCGGAGAGAATAGGAAGCATGTTCTTAGCTCCCTTTAGGCCATATTTATAAAACTCTTCGCTAGAACGCCCCTGAAGACTTTTTGCTAATACACCTTCAGAAAATCTAGGTTGGACAAACTCAAATTTCATAGATGTTATCCGATATTATATCCAATACTGTAAGTATGTTCGTTTGCCTCATAGCCAATAGTAGGTGTACTAAATGTTCTATGTGGTACAGAAAATCTACCTCTTTTAGCATCTATATAAGTTGATCTCTCTCGATGTTCTGGCGTTTTATCATGGGAGTTTGCTGATCTAGCTTCTTGTAAAGCAATCACATACTTTTGCATCATCTCTTGTTTTAAACCTTGCTTACTTGTTAAGGTTTCTGCAATTTCTAATGCTAGTTTCATTGCTATTGCTTCTGCTAGTAGAGAATCTAAGTTATTTATATCGGTTGGATTACCCACATATAATAAGTTAAGTGTCGATTCATTTGAGAGTATATTCTTTTTTTCTACTTGGTATCTTGACACAGGACTTACTTCTACTACTTTTATACATTCAGCAGGTAGTTGGAATATATAATTCCATCCAAATATAGGAACTCCAACACTTGTTAATGCCGCTCTTTCTAATGCACTATTCCATGTATGCATTCTTAATACTGTTGTAATAACATCATCAAGCCGTGCATTACATGCTCTAGCCCTAGAATTATTGTCAGTTAAGTTTTGAATCCTTGCTTCTCCTAGAGAACCTAAGGCAAGGTTAGCTATACCAGTTTTATCCATAGTATTTTTTTGATTTGGGAGTTAGTAGTTAATTTATTTACCATCCGTGTCCTAGATAGCACTAGAATATTGGGGCAAATTAGTTTTAAACTACCAACTCCCGATTGTTATTAATCAACGGTATAATAAATCCGCACTTCAATAAAAGCCGCAGTTGTTGTACTCACGCCACCTCTTAAAGTAACAAGAACTGTACTTTCAGAAGTTATAGTTATAGGAGCTTGAGTAATATTAGCTACGCCTTCTCGCATGTGACGAGTCCCAACCGCAGTTGAGGCCGCCGCAATTAATAAAGCAGTACCAGCACCAGTATAACCTAATTCTAAGGTTGTACTTGTACCTAGTGTTGCAGAATAATGTAAAGATGCATCCCATACTTTTGCTCCGGGAGGCAGTTTACCAAAAGATATTGTATCTGCAATTGCCATCGCAAGACTCGGCGATGTATAAGTGAATTTATCATACAACATTCGCATCCGTCCACCCTGATCAGCTACATCTGTTAGCTTTGCAGGAACAGTTACGTGTCGTTTCTTGTGATTTACAGCATATTGATTAGCCATATTAGTCCTTTTAGATTATAGGTTAAGCAGTTTTAAAACATTCAATTTGAATGACCATCTCTTCCCAAACCCTTGTCGCACCAATATCCATTTCAAAATACGCATAAGGCACAAAAGATTTGTCAGAACGTCTTTCTATTTCAGTAATCGGTTCTTCCCAAGAACAGAAAGCAAGACCTTGTGGATGGAAACATAATACGGATTCCACCGTTGCATCTGCCGTAGGAGTTACAGTAGGTAGATTTTCATACCTAATGAATTGAAACCCACCAAAATAGTTGGTTTGCCCTTCAACCAAAGCACGAATATTATTATAATCGGAACTTTGAACTTGTTGGGAGTGGAGTAAAGATTCTATCTGAGATGCGGAACAGACAATGAAATAAAGAGGATTACCTCCTTCATCATATTGATCTGCTTCATTTTCAGAAAGAATTCTACGTGCCTTCAACAGTTTGTCGATTGATAATGTACGAGAATCTGATGCCGTATTATCAATACCACTCATGTCAACGCTCGGAGTGCCAACATGAAAGTCTTTTGCAATAAACTGTTTTGGGAAGTTAGTAGAATTCCAGACAATCTCGGTTGCACCGTCCATTGCTCCACCGTCTGATTCATATGCTGAACCAAAAGCGGCATCTACAATAGTTGCATCCATCTTACGAGCCATTGCCATAGACGTAGCTTCTGCATAAGGTTGAAACACATCGTAGTTCATTCTACGAGTATCAAAACCCTCTACGAAGAAACCAGCATTTTTAGGTTGTGCTGATACTCTCCTACGTTTATGAGAAATCGCTTGTACAGGTGAATCTGCAAAACGTGCAACTTTGTCTAGTGCTTCGTTAGTTCCGATCTTATCAATGAACTCGGCAACACCACGACAATCTGGTTTATTAGTTACGAAATTACGTAACCGTGTCGTTTTTTGTTGAAGCGAATGTAATACATCAGCGGAATAGCGATGTATATAAGACGTTTCAATATCATGAAAATTAGCCATAATTAACCCTATTATAGTTATCTCATACACTTATGTGTATAAGTAAAAATCACTATAACCTAGAGATTATCCATATAGGGTCTCAAAGAGCTTTCAACAGGCCCGAAGGTTGTCTGCCTACTTTATCTTTTATTCGGTCTTATCTTTTTCTTACATTACCCGGATAGGCTGATTGATACAGATTATCCATTTTTTTCATCGCTTGTTGATGACCCGGATCACGATTATCACGATACGAGGCTGAAAAATCCTTGTCACTATACAGAGCCTGAATTTCTGATTGTGCTTGCTGTGGAGAAAGCTGGCTTGAACCAAGTCCTGTCCCTACAACTAAGGAATCTTCACCCAAAATTTCACCAACTTTAGAAAAGGTTCGGAGCATTTCAGGATGATTACCCAAACCCGACTCGTCCATAAGTTGACTTAATTCTGGAGATGCAAATTGAGCAAATGCTCTTTTTGCGTAATCTAATTTACCATCATAATTCTTACCCCATTCTTTCTGGAGTTGCATTGTAGTATTTACTTCTAAATCTTTGTGTTGTTGTTGAGATTCAGATTCTTCTTGTTCTTGATTATCTGCATATAAATTTAGAATCTTATCAGCTTGATCTTGGGTTAGACCAGTATCATGAGCAAACTCACGAAACCCATCTAATTCTCCATTTTCGTCTGAAAACCGATAATCTTTAGCTTGTTCAGGTCTACCCATTTTATTGTAAAAACCATTCCAATCTTCTCCTTCTTGTGGTATTGCTACCATTTGATCAGGATTCCCACCAATCATTTTTACAGCATTTACATATGACTTTGCAAGTTTATCTACAGAATCAAATGTTGCCAAACTTGGTTCATCACGCAAACCTGCTGGCATTTCTGCTGGGTTAAATCCAATTGATGCTACGTCGCTAGTGACTTGTCCTGAATCATCAGGGGCTACTGCTTCTTCTGACATGTTAATTTATTATTAATTGTTATCCTGCCGTTTAAGTCTGGCAAGTTCTTGTTGATCATAGCGTGTACGAAGCACCCTAAGATCGGTATCCACCATCTCCATAATCTTGAGTACGACACTCCGCTGGCCTTCTTGCCATGCAGATAAATACGGATCAGGAGTCGGTGTAGTCTTAAAAACAAAGTGATCTTTAATCAGTTTATTTAATACTTCTTTACCTTGCTCTGTTGCAAAACATTCTTTAAAGATCCTTCGTGTATTAGATTCCTTGTCAAACCACTCCATTATTTATGTTTACCAGCAGAATGGTTAATATGACAACTAGCACAATATTTAGTATTCTCTACATTTGGCCTTATTTTAACATTAGGCTTTCGTCCTATTATATTCTTAAAAACTTTTGCCTCTTTTTTGGTGTTAGATAACCCATATTTTATGTCAGTCGATTCTGTTCGTAGTAGGTATGATTTAAGATTACGTGGTGGTGTCCATTTATCAATACCTTTATAGCCTTTAGCTCTATTAACTCCACTTACAGCCATTACAATATTAGAAACATCGTGTGTAAACTTTTTCTTTTGTTCAGGACTCCATGCAAAACCACCTTTTCGATGTGCATCTTTTATCGCTCTTCCATGATCTGCCTGAAAATGTTTTTGATTGGGACTTTTATAATCAGTATAAGCACCTTTTATAAAACCTTTGTTTTTAAGAACATTTGATCTTATTACTGCGTTACGAGTAATATTTACAAAAGTTTCCCTATCTTCCCAATTCTTACGATTATAATGGGCTGGTAGCCCTTCAGGTGTTACCGCATCATAATATTCTTTACTATGTCTTGGTTTACCCATTACTCACCTCTAATATTTTCAGCTTGTGCAGTTTTCTGATTTACATCTGCGGCAACTTGAGCTTGTTGCATTTGTGCTTGTTCCTGCTGTTGTTTCTGTTGTTCAGCAACCATTGCATCAACCTCTTCTTTAGTCCTTATGTTAGAAGCTGGTACTTGTAATACTTGTGCAGTATTTTGCAATATCTGATGTGTATTGAAGTACATAGGTATCGTTTGATCTATTTGTGCAAGTGGCATAATCATTTCAAACAACTGATTCATAGAACTTATCTCACCTGACCTCATTGAGATAGATACTGGATTCAAGTACTCAATTCTAAAGTCCTGCATCTCTTCTGGCATCGGAGGTAATAAATATGACCTCATTAGTATGTTTACTGTACGTCTAATAAGTGGATCAAGGAATTCTGCTTCTTGACGAGCTAGTATTGGGCCAAGTACAGGCATTCTTTGTCTCATACGTACAGATACTTCTGTAGCACTAAAACGCATTACATCACCATCTGGAGCTACAGGGCCGGGTAGTTCTAGTAAATCTAAAAAGTAACCTTCTCTAATTGCAGTAATACATTTTGAACTTAATCTTTCTGCATATTCAGGTCTGGCATTAGTAGGAGCCTCAAATATCATATCTTTACCACCAAGACCAACAGAATAGTAATTGATGGCATCAGGTGTTGTGTCTAAGGGGTCTAACAATCCCGAATCAGGCACAAACAAAGGGGGAGATACCGATTTCTGTATAGCTTTCAGATAACTTTTATCCACTTCTGTGATTAGTCTTATATCTGGCATTATTTCCCAAGTTGGCCCTCTTCCATATATTTCTCTATCGGAGCGTTCCCATCTAGCACATATATAAGGCATCTCATCATATCCACCAACAGATAGTATGCTTTTTCTTTCTTTAAGATAGTGAATAGATATATAATTCTTTTTGAAATTATTATCTTCAGGTAAAAAGGCTTGTAAAGTCCAAGTTGGCAATACTGCATGGACAACATCGTATTCATCCAGCATTTTTTCACCATATCCTTTTTCAAGAATCTCTGGAGGTAAACTGTCTTGATTAAATCTTTGTACTATATCTTTAGCCGTTTGCTTATAGTTTCTAAATACCGTGTCAATTTCCATTTCGCTTCCAGAACCCAATATACAATCCGAAAGAGGAAAATTGCGGTAACGAGGGCCAAATCCCGGAACATCTTCGACAAAAAGAATGCCAGTACCAAATGCTCCAGCTTCAAGATAATATTGGAACACAGCACTTTGAAAGTTTGAAATAGGTCGTGACATATGATGCTGAATAATCCTAGTTGCTTCTTCCAGCCATAATGACACATTACGCATCTCATCTAAATTAGAGTTA